>Ga0307476_10000179_pt1 | contig 62124 bp, 55 predicted proteins | sample atmos_gasesECM2C_2_FD_203314 | JGI IMG/M metagenome (GOLD analysis project Ga0307476, IMG submission 203314) | Hardwood forest soil microbial communities from Morgan-Monroe State Forest, Indiana, United States - atmos_gasesECM2C_05 | ecosystem: Environmental > Terrestrial > Soil > Temperate... | reverse complement strand
TAGAGTCCGCAAGGGCGCCATTGCGAATGGCGAGGTCGATGCCTTCTTCGACGAGATTGCTCGTCCGCTCGGAGACCAGCATCTCGACGACGACGTTGGGATAACGCGCGCGGAACGAAGGTAGTTTCGGCACGACATAGCGGCGAGAGAAGCCGGGCGCGGCGGTGACGCGCACCACGCCAGACGGCGAGGCCTGTCCCGAACCGACGCGGGATTCCGCTGCTTCGAGATCGCTGATGAGTCGCACGGCAGATTCGTAAAAGTCGCGCCCGGCCTCGGTCAGGCTCAGACTGCGGGAGGTGCGCATAAGAAGCTGCGCACCGAGATGTTCTTCGAGCGCTGCGACCTGCTTGCTGATCGCCGGCTGCCCTGTCCCAAGCTCGCGCGCAACCGCCGAAAAGCTCCCACTTTCGACGACGCGCACGAATATCTTGATGCCTTCGAGCCGATCCATCCGATCCTCCTATGGGAAAGTGGGTTATCATACTAAGGAATAGATCGTGCATGATCCTGGGCTAATCTATTCCGGATTGGGGAGTGGTGCACCGGGCAGGATTCGCCGGCCGGCGTGCCGGCGGCGATGATCGAGCGCATCAATCACGAGGTGGCCGAAGCCATCGCCTCGCGCGCCATCCGCGAAAAACTCACCGCGCAATTGATGGAGCCGATCCCCGACACACCGGCGCAATTCCGCGCGCGCATCGATGCTGATCTCGTGCGCTGGGCGCCGGTGATTGAGGCTGCGAATATCAAGATCAACTGAAACGCCATGAGCGAAATCGGTCTTGCAACGCTCAGTAGTCTCGTTTAGAACATAAAGTGAACGAGACGAGAGGCAAGCCATACGCAGAAAGGCGTATCGGCGTCTCCAATTGGGGGGATAAAAATGCGTTTGTTCGGATTGCGGATTGCCGTCGCACTGGCGTTGTTTGCTTCGCCGACCGTCGCTTTCGCCCAGCCCACCCAAACCAGCAAAGCCCGCGTCGAGGCGAGCCTGCAGAACATTTTGAATCTGGACCGTCCCGGTCAGGATGGATACGCCACCATTTGGGACGGCAACAAATACGTCCAATGCAAACGGTTGCCCGATCGCGGCCTGCGTTGCGAAGCCGCTGGAGCACTTATGCAACCGTCCCTTGAGCGTATCCTCACGCCCGAACGGGCCAGTCAGCTCGCGGCGCTCGGCTGGCGCCTCGATCCGAGCTTTGGAAATTACGTGCAGACCTTTCCCGCGGGCATTACGACCGGCGCAGTGGCCGAAAAGATTCTCCAAGTCCTCGCCTCGGCATACGATGCCGACGCCGCCAACCTGCAAGTTGAAAGCCGCTGGGTGAAGAGCGAATTGTGCCCGCCGCGCAACGGGCCGACGCAGAACCTTGCCGGCATGGTCAACGACGCACCGTCAATGGCGGCGACGGCGATTTATGCGTGCGCCTACAAGCCCAAGCAAAATGCGGGGCCAAACCTCCCGCTCGGCTCGACTGAGGAGTTGATCGACTTCTACGGCGTCAAAGTAACAAACGAAATCCAGCGTTTGCGCGTGAACATCGATCGAGACGTTTTCGCGGTGTTCGAAGCCGGCATCGGCTATGTGCAATGCCGGCCGGACGCGCGGCCGCCGTCAATTTACTGCGAGGCGCAATCGGCGGAGAGCTGGGAGGCGCTGGCCGGCATTCTGACGCCCGAACGCGTAGCGCGTTTGCACGCGGCCGGATTTGCCGACCCCGGCCGGGGTCCGAACTACTGGAAGGTGTACCAGATGGATAAGTCCGATGATGCCGCTACTGCCCGCGAAATACTGACCATCTTGCATGACGTTTACGGCTACAATGGTCAGCCGGCACTCAAGGTGAAGACCGAATAAGCGCCCGTCGCGGAACGCGTTGATCGCAACGGCGGCGATCAGGATCGCGATTACACCGCCAGCTGGCGTTAAGCGCTCGCGCCTTTCTCGCTGTAAAGCTCTGGCTTGAATCCCACCACGAGCTTGCCGCCGCCGAGATCGAGCACCGGCCGCTTGATCATCGACGGCTGCGCCAACATCAGCGCGATGGCCTTCTTCTCGTTGATCCCGGCCTTATCCTTGTCCGGCAGCTTGCGGAACGTCATGCCGGCGCGGTTGAGCAAGGTCTCCCAGCCGACCTTCTTGCTCCAGCGCTCCAGCCGCTCGCGGTCGATGCCCGCAGTCTTGTAGTCGTGAAACGCATAATCGACGCCGTGCTTATCGAGCCAGGCGCGCGCCTTGTTCATGGTCTCGCAGTTCTTGATACCGTAGATCACCACAGCTTTGCTCATGCAGGGCTCTTTCTTCTCTGAAATGATATCACTCCTACTCAATCGCCCACGGTGGCTCGCTCGGCACATCACGCCCGATCCGATTGAAGCCTTCTTCAGTCCCACCAGAAAAACCACCAGTCGTCTGCCATGAGGCAAGCAGCGAGTACACTATATGTACCTGTGCCCTGATCCACGATGTCGTTGCAATAGGCATATTGGACCCGTGCGAGTTCAACAGCTTCACCGCGTGTAGCCGGTTTGCGTGCGACCTTAAGATCGATCGTGTCGCGTCCTAGACCCACAAGCTCCGCGCCATAGGTGTCGCGCCAATGACGCAACGCGGCGACGTGATATTCCGGTGCGGGACATTCGTTCCAACTGCCCCAATGTAGGTGGGCGGGAATGGTGGTGGAATCGTTAGTGGGCACGAGCACGATGTGCACCTTGGGGAGAGGCTCTCCCGTCATCAAATCGTGCGCTAGGGACAAGCCCGTTGAGCGAAACTCCTCAGTGGGCCATTCGCCTAAAGGCGCTTCATGTTCGTGTTCCAAACGATAAGCAGGATAAGCCGGATGGTACTCGTGTGGCGCTGCCAAAGCCGCCGCGCGCTGGTCGAGGCGCATGCGGAAAAGGTCTTCCGGAAAATTAATTGCCGAAGCGGCAGACAATAATTCGGCGACCGAGCGCCGCTGCCATTGAGGGTGAAAGGGCTCAAGGACATTTCCGACATCCGTGCCAACCACAACTGGCGCACCGCGACCGGCGGTCTTCAATTCCTTCCAGGCCGCAAAGGCATTCTCTCCGCTTGTTTCCACGATTTCGAAAGGAAAATTGGCCAAAGCCTGCGCGCGCCACTCGGTTCGGCCCTGCGCGAAAGGAGGTTCACCTTGCACAACCGTCGCTCCCCCCCTTCTCAAAGTCTCCGCTCCGGCAAGCGGCTCATCCGAGGTGAGGGCTTGACCGCAAGTTGGTATATATGAGAACATATAGAGAACGCAATCCCTAATTTGATGATATGGGCGTCGTTCAGGGCCGATCCCTATGAGCTATGACCTTGATCTCTTCTTTGAACCAGCGATCCGGCGATCGCGCATCCTGGAGTATTTCGCCGCCCGCAAGCATTTCAAGGTAGAGAACGACAAGGTCGTTTACGGGCATGAGGATACAGGAGTCTATTTCTTCATGAGGCTCCGGAGCGGCAGGAACATCCTGCTGCAGAGTACCGTGGTCGCCGTGGAATTCGAGATCAATTACGGCAGGCCCAGCTATTTCGGCATCGAGGCTGAGAAAGAGATGGCCGCATTTGTGGCAGCGTTTCAGCCACGGCTCCACGATCCTCAAATGCGTGGCATGGGGGATGGACCATATTCACATGACGGCTTTCTCAATGGTTGGAATTTCGGCAACGTGTTTGCCGTCTACAGCGCCTTATCTCGCGATCCCGATTGGCGCTTCACCTCGCTGCCAGCGGACAGACTGCGCGCAGACTGGGAGTGGAACTATCATAGCGACGAACGGCACTGGCGCAGGCCGAGTTTGTTTGTGCCGATCATCATGTACTTTCGCATCGAAGGGCGTTTGAGCCGCGTCGCCATTTGGCCAACCGGGAGCCCAATTTTGCTGCCGAGAGTTGACCATGTCCTGATCGGCCGAGTCATTTCAGGCGAAAAACGCTATGGCCTGGCGTCTTGGTCAGAAGTCCTGGACGTCATTCACCGTGCCGGCATCGACACAGCGAAGGACCCGCTCGACATAGCTTATTTCACCATACCGCCCACAATAGCGAACTGGGTCGCAAACATTCCTCTGATCGATGTTGACGCGCTCGAACGTCTGCGTCCGGATCAAATCCTCGACGAAGAACTAATCGCGGCCGCGCGCGACTTCAAACGAGAACACGTGGCGAAGTCCGATGAGGCCTGAGGACCGCGTCGCCATTCGCCCGCGCTAAGGCTTCGCCGCTAAGGTAAATAAGTTAATGTGCGTCTTATGATGAAAGTGAAGTAGCTATCCTCACTCCCACTCAATCGTCCCCGGCGGCTTGCTCGTCACGTCATAAACGACGCGGTTAACACCCTTCACCTCGTTGATGATCCGGGTCGCCACCGCGCCGATGAACTTCATATCGAACGGATAAAAATCAGCCGTCATACCGTCGGTCGAGGTCACCGCGCGCAGGCCGACGACGAAATCGTAGGTGCGGAAATCGCCCATGACGCCGACGGTGCGCACCGGCAGCAGCACGGCGAAGGCTTGCCAGATGTCGTCGTAGAGGCCGGCGCGACGGATTTCTTCGATGAAGACGTCGTCGGCGAGGCGCAGGATGTCGAGCTTTTCGCGCGTGATCGCGCCCGGGCAGCGGATGGCGAGGCCGGGGCCGGGGAACGGATGGCGGCCGACGAAGGCGTCGGGCAGGCCGAGCTCGCGGCCGAGCGCGCGGACCTCGTCCTTGAACAATTCGCGCAGCGGCTCGACGAGCTTCATGTTCATGCGCGCGGGCAAGCCGCCGACATTGTGGTGCGATTTTATGGTCACCGACGGCCCGCCGGTGAACGACACGCTCTCGATGACGTCGGGATAGAGCGTGCCCTGCGCCAAGAATTCGGCGCCGCCGATTTTTTTTGCTTCCGTCTCGAACACGTCGATGAACAATTTGCCGATTGTCTTGCGCTTGATTTCGGGGTCCTCGACGCCGGCGAGCGCGTCGAGAAACGTATCGGCCGCGTCCACATGCACGAGCGGGATGTTGTAGGCGCCGCGGAACAGCGCCAAAACCTTCTCGGCTTCGCCAAGGCGCAACAGCCCGTGATCGACGAACACGCAGGTGAGCTGATCGCCGATGGCTTCGTGGATCAAAACCGCGGCGACGGCGGAATCGACGCCGCCGGACAGCCCGCAGATCACTCTGGCCTTGCCGACCTGGCGGCGGATTTTCTCGATCGCCTCGTCCTTGAAGGAGCGCATGGTCCAGTCGCCGGCGCAGCCCGCGATATTGCGCACGAAATTGCGCAGGATGGCGGCGCCGTGCGGGGTGTGCACGACTTCGAGATGGAATTGGGTGGCGTAGAATTTGCGCTTGTCGTCGGCGATCATGGCGATCGGCGCATTGGCCGAGGTGCCGATCGCGGTAAATCCTTGCGGCGGCTTGGTGACCCGGTCGCCATGGCTCATCCAGACCGGATAGCGCTCGCCGACCTGCCAGACGCCGTCGGTGAGCGGCGACGGGGTCGTCAGCTCGACCTCGGCGCGGCCGAACTCGCGGTGATGGCCGGCCTCGACCTTGCCGCCGAGCTGGTGCGCCATGGCCTGCTCGCCGTAGCAGATGCCGAGCACCGGCAGGCCGGCCTGGTAGATCGCCATCGGGGCAAGCGGCGCGTCGGCATCGAGCACCGAGGCCGGTCCGCCGGAAAGGATGACCGCCTTCGGCTGCATCTCGCGTAGCGCGCTCTCAGCCTTCTGAAACGGCGCGATCTCGCAATAGACCCCCTCCTCGCGCACCCGCCGGGCGATGAGCTGGGTGACCTGCGAGCCGAAGTCGACGATGAGAATCTTGTCGTGGGATGCCGTGTTGCTGGAAAGTGCCATGGACGAATCTGCACCCTCCCTACCCTCCCCCGCAAGCGGGGGAGGATTAAGGAGGGGGCTCTGTCGAGCATTTGCTGAAGCGTTCATCCGGTGCGCCGCAAGAGGCTGACGAAAAACCCGTCGGTCTCGGTCCGGCGCGGCGTCATCAGCAAACCTTCGTCGGAGATAAGCGCCGCGCGGGCAAAAAGATAGGCGCGCTCACCCAGCGCCTGTGCCACCTCGGCGGGCTTTTCCACGGAAAAATCAGGGTTTCGCCCGACAAAGTCCCGCACCTGGTCGCCGTTTTCCTCGTTGAGCACCGAGCAAGTGACGTAGGCGATACGCCCCTTCGGCCTGGTCAGCGCCACGGCGCGGTCGAGCAGCGCCGCTTGCTGCTTCACCCTTTCGGCAAGCGCGCCGGGGCGGATGCGCCACTTGGCGTCGGGATTGCGCCGCCAAGTGCCGGTGCCGGTGCAGGGCGCGTCGATCAGCACCAGATCGGCGCGGCCCACGAGATCGGTCAGCACGTCGCTCTCACCGCGCGGGGTGCGGACCTGGATGTTGCGCGCGCCGGCGCGCGCGAGGCGCTCATGGATCGGCACCAGCTGGCGCTTGTCGATGTCGGTGGCGTAGATCTGGCCGCGATTTTCCATCGCCGCCGCGAGCGCCAGCGTCTTGCCGCCGGCGCCGGCGGCGAGATCGATCACCTGCTCGCCGGGTTTTGCGCCGGCAAAAATCGCGGCAAGCTGCGAGCCCTCGTCCTGGATTTCGATCAAGCCCTTGCGAAAGGCCGGCTCGGCATGGATCGCCGGGCTTCGGGCATCGGCGGACATCCGGATGCGCAAGCCCAGCGGCGACCACCGTGTCGGCTCGACGTTCAAATGCGCGAGCTTCGGCAGCACCTCTTCGCGCTCGGCAACGAGCGTGTTGACGCGCATATCAAGCGGGGCGCGGCTCGCCAGCGCCTCGCCCTCGGCGCCGCGCTCTTCGCCAAAGACTCGCGCGAAGTATGGATCGAGCCAATCCGGGTATTCGCCTTGCACGGCAGCCGGTGCAGTGGCGAGCGAGCGGGCCTCGAACGCCGCCCGCTCCGCTTCAGACAGCGGCGCGGGCGCAAAGCGCTCGCCGCTGCACAATGCCGCAATCGCCGCGACATCAAGCCCGCGCTCGCGATGCAGCATGCCCAGCAGCACCGCGCGCGGGCTCGCTTCCCCCATGAGCCAGCCGGAGGACGCCTTGCGGCGCAGCGCGTCATAGACCAGCCCGGCAATCGCCGAGCGGTCGGAGGAGCCGGCGAAACGGTGCGACAGGCCCCAGTCCTTGAGCACGTCAACGGCCGGCCGCCGCCGTGCTTCAATGTCGGCGAGGATTTCAATAGCGGCAGATAAGCGAGCCGACGGCGTCATTTCGCGATTTTCGGCGAACGCTGCAGCGCTGGCGACGGCAAGCGATTACTTTTTCTTCTTCGCGGGTTTCCTGGTATTTTTCTTTGCGCCCCTCTTGGCCTTGATGGCGGCAGAGCGGTGCGCGCCCGGCGTATCGTGCCAGCGCACGCGCCGGCGCAGTTCCCGTATCGCTTCCGCCAAGTCGTGGACATGAATGCCTTTCGGCGCCTCTCCGGCGTGCGCGCTGTTCAACATGCGGCGCAGCAAATCGTCGTCGTGCTCGTCGCGATAGGGCTTGAGATCGAGATCCTTCGGCACTTTTGTGAGCCGCTCGTCGCCGATGCTTTTGACGTATTTCTGCATGAACGCGTCGTATTTGCGCCAGGTGATCCCGGCCGCGCGCACCGCCGCCTCCTCGGCGCGGGTGGCGATCTGATGGGCGTGGAGGTAATGCAGGCCGAGCTGATCGATCAGCGTCTTCTCGACCTCCTCGTGCAGGATGAGAAAGCGATCGGTGTCGATCTTGCGGCCGCGGAATTTGAAGAATTGCGGCATGTGCCGGTCGATATAGATCGTCTTGCCATTGAGGCTGTAGCCGGCGAGGTAGGGAATATCGTGGCTGCGGTCGAGCTTCTTGACGCGCCGGCAGATCGCGTCGAGCGCGCGATCCATCATCAGGCTCGAGACGTACCATTCCGGCAGCCGCAGCTTTTGGTGCGGGGCGGTGGGATGGCAATAATCAAGCGGCATGGCGAGGACCCTCAGGTGCCGGTGAGAATTTCGACGATGAAGACGATCCACATGATCGCGAGCGCCAGCGCCGAGATGCCGAAGAATATGCCGCGCAGCCGAACTTTATTGTTCGTCACATGCACATAGGCCTGGAGCAGGCGAAAGATCACGAACACCCAGGCCAAAACCACGAACAACAAACCGGCGTGGTGGGTGATATAGGCAAGGATCGTCAGGACATAGAACAGGACAGGCAATTCGAACTGATTGCTGAAGGAATACTGGACCTGCAGCGCGCGCGTCGACCAGTTCGGCTGGCGCAGCGCAATATCCTCTTCCCGCACCCGACCTGAGCTGAAATCGCCCGCCCGCAACGGAGCAAGCGAGATCAAAAGCGCGAAAGTGAGGATCACCTCGACGAACAGCGGCAGCAAGATCATTTCAGCAGACATTGGTGCAAATTCTCCGGCTGGCTCCCCGTCCTATCACGGCGCGCCGCACGCCGCCAATGTCGAGGCATCACAGCTTGACGCTGATCGCGGTCTCGCCGTCGTCATCGAGCAGCGCGCTGCGCCAGGTCTTGCCGTCGAACAACGCCTTGCGCACGGCGTCGGCCGTGCCGCCGTGATTGAGATTGGCGGTAATGAGCGTGCCGCCGGTGCGCAGCAGACCGCGCAATGTTTTATGAAGCGCCGGCGACGGCGTGTGGCCGTCGAAAAAAACGACGTCGTAGCCGGGATCGAGCGTCGGCAACACGGTGGCGAAATCGCCTTCGTGCACGGTGATGCGATGGTCCAGGGCGGCGGCGGCGATGTTGTCGCGGGCGAGCTGCACGTGTTCGGGATCGCGCTCGATAGTATCGACGGTCGAGTCCGGCGCACCCGATGCGAACGACAGCGCGGTGTAGCCGAGCGCGGTGCCCAATTCCAGGATGCGGCGCGCATTGGCCGCCGCCGCCAGCGCCGCCAACAGCGGGCCGTTGTCGTACGGATAGGCGCCGCAGCCATGACGCGCGCGGTGCGCGTCGGTCGCCGCTTTCACTTTCGCGAATGGGTCGGCCACACCGGCCATGATGGGAACCTAGCTTCGGCTCGGATAGTTCGGGCTCTCGCGCGTGATGGTGACGTCGTGGACGTGGCTCTCGCGCAAGCCGGCGCCGGAGATGCGCACGAATTCCGCCTTGTCGTGAAACTCGGTCAGATCCTTTGCGCCGACATAGCCCATGGCGGCGCGCAAGCCGCCGATCAATTGGTGCAACACGTTGGCGACCGGCCCTTTGTAAGGCACCTGGCCCTCGATGCCTTCGGGCACCAGCTTGAGCGTGTCCTTGATCTCCTGCTGGAAATAACGGTCGGCCGAGCCGCGCGCCATGGCGCCGACGGAGCCCATGCCGCGGTAGGTTTTGTAGGAGCGGCCCTGGAACAGGAAAACCTCGCCCGGCGTCTCGTCGGTGCCGGCAAGCAGCGAGCCGACCATGGCGCAATCGGCGCCGGCCGCCACCGCCTTGGCAAGATCGCCGGAATATTTGATGCCGCCGTCGGCGATCACCGGCGTATTGCTCTTTTTCGCCACCTCGACCGAATCCATGATCGCCGTGAGCTGCGGCACGCCGACGCCGGCAACGATGCGCGTGGTGCAGATCGAGCCCGGCCCGATGCCGACCTTGATGGCATCGGCGCCGGCATCGATCAGCGCCTTGGCGCCCTCGGCGGTGGCGATGTTGCCCGCCACCACCTGCACCGCATTCGACATCCGTTTGATCCGCGTGACGGTTTCGAGCACGCGCCGGGAATGGCCGTGCGCGGTGTCGACGACGACGAGGTCGACGCCGGCCTCGATCAGCGCTTCGCTGCGCGCAAAACCGGCTTCGCCGACCGACGTGGCGGCGGCAACCCGCAGCCGGCCCTGCTCGTCCTTGCAGGCATTGGGGTTGGCCACCGCCTTCTCGATGTCCTTGACCGTGACCAAGCCGACGCAGCGGTAGTCGTTATCGACGACGAGGAGCTTCTCGATGCGGTGCTGGTGGAGAAGCCGCTTGGCCTCGTCCTGGCCGACGCTCTCGCTCACCGTGACGAGGCGCTCCTTGGTCATCAGCTCGGACACTTTTTGCCGCCGGTCGGTGGCAAAGCGCACGTCGCGATTGGTGAGGATGCCGACGAGCTTGCCGGCGCGGCCGTTGCCGCCGCCCTCGACCACCGGAATGCCGGAAATGTGATGCTCCTGCATCAGCGCCAGTGCGTCAGCGAGCGTGGCGTCCGGCTGGATGGTCACCGGGTTCACCACCATGCCGGATTCGAACTTCTTCACCTGGCGCACCTGTGCCGCCTGGATATCGGGCTCGAGATTGCGATGAATGACACCGACGCCGCCGGCCTGCGCCATGGCGATCGCCATATGGGCTTCGGTCACGGTATCCATGGCGGAGGCGAGGATCGGGATATTGAGCGAGACATTGCGCGTGATGCGCGACCGAATGTCCACGTCCGACGGCAGGACATCGGACAGCCCGGGCTTCAACAGCACGTCGTCGAAGGTGTAAGCTTCGCGCGGTATGTCCCTTGAAGTCACTGCCATTGCCAACTCCGCATCGTCCCGAAACTGCGGACCGGCGCGTCGGATAGACGCCTGTCGTACGAGCGGACTTGAAGTCCCTCGCCCGGTTCTGGGCCCGCTTTTGGGTTGGCGGCGGTCGATAGCACGCCTTGGCGATAAATAATAGCCATCACGGCGGAAAACAGGTGGAAACGTCATGAAGACCCCGTTCAATCGTCGTGAATTCAGCCTTGGCGCCTTGGCCGCCGGCACCGCGCTTGCGCGCACGGCCCGTCCGGCCCGCGCCCAGGCCGCGCCGGTGAAAATTCGCGTCGGCTGGGTGGTGGTGCCAGCGTCCTTGGCGCCGCTCATCCTGGAGAAGAAGGACATTCTCAAGCATTTCGGCCAGTCCTACATCGCCGAGGCGACCCGCTTCGAGGGCACGCCGCCGGTCATCACCGCGCTGGCGTCGGGCGAGCTCGATGTCGGGCCGCTGGCGTTCTCCTCTTTCGGCCTGGCCATCCAGAATGCCCACATGGATGACCTGCGCGTGATCAGCGACGAAATCCAGGACGGCGTCACCGGCCACGGCTCGAACGAGTTCATGGTGCTCAAGGATGGGCCGGTCAAAACCGTCGCCGATCTCAAGGGCAAGGTGCTCGCCACCAACGCCATGGGCAGCGCCGTCGACATCGCTATGCGGGCGATGCTGCGCAAGAACGGCCTCGAAGCCAACAAGGACTACACCATCGTCGAGGCGCCCTTCCCGGCCATGCGCGCGGTGCTGTCGGAGAAGAAAGCCGACCTGATCAGTGCGGTGCCGCCGTTCTCGCTCGATCCGCAATTGCGCGACATGGCGAACACCCTGTTCACGCAAAAAGACGCCTTCGGCATCCGCAACTCACCATGTGGACGGCGCGCACCGGCTTCATCCAGCAGAACCGCGCCGCGCTGGTCGATTTCCTGGAGGACGTGGTGCGCGCGGTGCGCTGGTTCACCGATGCGAAGAACCACGAGGAGGCCGTCGCCATCGTGGCGCGGCTGAACAAGGCGCCGCCGGCGCGCATGGAGTGGGCGTTCGGCGAGCGCGATCAATATCGCGATCCGAACGGCACGCCGAACATCGCCGCGCTGCAGAATAATCTGCAACTGCAGAAGCAGGTCGGCTTCCTCAAGGACGATATCGACGTGAAGACGTATTCCGACCTGAGCATGGTTACGGAAGCGGCAAAACGCTTGGGATGATGTTACGGGGCGGGATGTCCGATGCCGCAGGCGGCCGAAGCGCCTGCGCTGGTCCACTGCGGGGGCGCAGAGTAGATTGCCCGAATGCGAGAATCACCGCTGCGGCGTGATCGATGCTTGCGCCGGCTGCCAATTGCCGCGATGCTTTTGCTCGCCGCGCTGCCGGCGCGCGCGCAGGACTCTTCGGCCCAGAATCTTTCCGCCCAAGATCTTGCCGCCCAAGATCTTGCCGCCCATGAGCGGCGCTGCACCGGGCTGTGGCGCGCGACGGTCGAGGAGCGGGTCGCTTCCTGCACGACGCTGATCGATTCCGGCCGCTACCCGCCGGTCAATCTCGCCATTCTGCATGACAACCGCGGCATAGCGCTCCGCGCCAAGGGCGACCTGACCAACGCGCGCTCGGATTTCGACCAGGCGGTCAGCCTCAATCCCAATTACGCGCGCGCCTACGGCAATCGCGGCAGCCTGGCGCTGGCGCAGCGCGATTTCGACGGCGCCATCGCCGATCTCGACCAGGCGATCAAGCTCGACGCCGCCGATGCCGGGCTGTTCATGGCGCGCGGCAATGCCCTCGACGGCAAGGGCGACGGCGACCGCGCCATCGCCGATTACAACGAGGCGATCCGGCTCTCGCCCAATAACGCTTCGGCCTTCTTCAATCGCGGGCTGGCGTTGCGCCACAAGGGCGATCTCGATCGCGCGATTGCCGATTACGACCAGGCGATCCGGCTCGATCCGCGAAACACGTCTGCGATCAACAACCGCGGCATTGCCTGGTTTCAAAAAGGCGATCTCGACCGCGCCATCGCCGACTACAATCAGGCGATCCGGCTCGACCCCAATCTGGCGGCGCCCTACAACAATCGCGGCGACGCGTTGCGCGCCAAGGGCGACTTCGTCCACGCCATCGCCGATTTCGATCGCGCCATCAAGATCTCGCCGCAGTTTGCGCTGGCCTTCGACAACCGCGGCCTCGTTTGGTACCAGCAAAAGGACTACGATCGCGCCATTGCCGATTTCAATACGGCGATCGAGCTCGATTCCAAGAACGTCCAGGCCTACGCCAATCGCGGCAACGCCTATGCCGACAAAGGCGACCGCGACTCAGCGCTGGCCGATTATGACGCCGCTGTCAGCCTCGAACCGAACAACGCCGACGTGCGCTACGACCGCGGTCTCGCGTTGCGCCGGAGCGGCGATCTCGACCGCGCCATCGTCGATCTGAGCGAGGCGGTCCGCCTCAATCCGCGGCTGGCCGGAGCCTTCAACGAGCGCGGCTATGCCTATTATCAGCAGCGCGATTTCGACCACGCCATCGCCGACTACGATGCGGCGATCGGCCTCAATCCGCAATTCGCCGTCGCCTACAACAATCGCGGCAATGCCTATGACGACAAGGGCGATCCCGGCGGCGCCATCGCCGACTACACTGCGGCGCTACGCATCGACGCTACCTATGCCGCCGCGTATTATAATCGCGGCATTGCCTGGCGCCGCAAAGGCGATCCCGACCGCGCCATTGCCGATTACGACCAGGCCATCAAGCTCAATCCGACGGCCGCGGCCTACAACAATCGCGGCAGCGCCTGGACCGCCAAGGGCGAGTTCGACCGCGCGCTGGCCGATCTCGATCAAGCCATCAAGCTCGATCCGCGTTTGTCCGACGCCTATATCAACCGCGGCAACGCCAAGCGCGAGCGGCTCGACCTCGCCGCGGCGATCGCCGACTACACCCTTGCCATCTCGCTGTCGCCCGACGCCGCGCTCGCCTATTACAACCGCGCCTGGGCGCATTATCTTGCCGGCGAAAGTGCGGAAGCGCTCGCCGACGCCAATCGCGCCATCGAAATCGATGACAATTCGGCGAGCGAATTCTCGACCCGCGGCCTGATCCGAGAAAAGATGGGCGATACCGAAGGCGCGATTGCCGACTTCCGCCAGGCGCTCAAGCTCGACCCGAAATTCCAGCAGCCGGCCGAGGGCTTGAAACGGCTGCAAGCCGGCCCGCCGAAAAGCCAATAGAACCGCCCATGGAGTCGAAGCTGAACGACCGGGTCGTGCCGCTGATCGTCGCCGTGGCGCTGTTCATGGAGAACATGGACTCCACGGTGATCGCGACCTCGCTGCCGGCGATTGCGCGCGCCATCGGCACCAACCCGCTGGCCTTGAAGCTCGCGGTCACTTCTTATCTGCTCTCGCTGGCCATCTGCATTCCGGCCAGCGGCTGGACCGCCGACCGCTTCGGCGCCCGCAACGTCTTTCGCATCGCCATCGGCGTCTTCATTCTCGGCTCGATCGGTTGCGCCGCGTCGCATTCGCTCACCGAGTTCGTCATCGCCCGCATCGTCCAAGGCATGGGCGGCGCGATGATGACTCCGGTCGGCCGGCTGATCATGGTGCGCAGCATCGACAAGCGCCAGCTGCTCAACGCCATGTCGCTGGTCACAATGCCGGCGCTGATCGGCCCGATCTGCGGCCCGCCGCTCGGCGGCTTCATCACCACTTACGCGTCATGGCATTGGATTTTTTTGATCAACGTGCCGATCGGGCTCGTCGGCATCGTCGCGGCGACGCGCTTTATTCCCAACCTGCACGTCGAGCACCGCCACCCGTTCGACTTCTTGGGTTTCGTTCTGTCCGGTCTCGGCATCGGCGGGCTTGCCTTCGGCCTTTCGGTGATGGGACTCGACTTCTTGCCTGTGAGCATCGTCGCCGCGCTGCTCGGCGTCGGCACAATTGCCACGATTGCCTATGTGTTCCACGCCAGGCGCACGCCGTCGCCGATCCTCGATCTCAGCCTGCTCAAGCTGCCGACATTTCGCGCCAGCATCGTCGGCGGCTTTTTATTCAGGCTCGGCGTCGGGGCGCTACCCTTCCTGCTGCCGCTGTTGCTGCAGATCGGCTTCGACCTGACGCCGTTTCAATCCGGGCTGATTACCTTTACCAGCGCGCTCGGCTCGATGTTCATGAAGGCCGCCGTCGCCAGCGTGCTCAAACGCTTCGGCTATCGCAACGTGCTGCTCTACAACAGCCTGATCAGCAGCGTCTTTCTCATGGCCTGCGCGAGTTTCGTGCCGGGCATGCCGTTCTGGGCGATGATTGCGATCCTGCTCTCCGGCGGTTTCTTCCGCTCGCTGCAATTCACCAGCATCAACACCATCGCCTATGCGGAAATCGATCCGCCGCGCATGAGCCGCGCCACCGCGCTCACCGCGGCAGCGCAACAATTGTCGCTCTCGACCGGCGTCGCCGTCGGCGCGCTGGTGGTCGAGATGACGCTGCGGCTGCGGCATGAAACGGCGATGAGCGCCGCGGATTTTCCGCCGGCATTCCTTGTGATCGGCGCGCTGGCGGCGACCGCGGCGCTGATCTTCGTGGGGCTTCCGCCTAACGCCGGCGAGGAGCTCTCGGGTCGCAAGGCGGAATTGGTGGATCAGCGGCCCTGAGCGCCGCGAAAACCGCGCGCCAGCAGATAAAGCTCCGCCGAATCCGTGCGGCTTGCCGGCGGCTTGACATGTTTGACGATTGCAAAATCGCGCTTGAGTTCGGCAAGCAATGTGACCTCGGTGCCGCCTTGCAGCACTTTGCAGACAAAGGACCCACCTTCGGCCAGCACCTCGCGGGCAAACTGGGTTGCGGCTTCCGCCAGCGCCATGATGCGCAAGTGATCGGTCTTGCGGTGGCCGGTGGCATTCGCGGCCATGTCGGAAAGCACCACGTCAGCTTTGCCGCCGAGCATGGCCTTCAGTTGCTGCGGCGCCGCGTCATCGAGAAAGTCGAGTTTTAGGAATTCGACACCGACGATCGGTTTCATGTCGAGAATATCGAGCGCAATGACGCGTCCGTTCGCGCCGACACGCTGCGCGGCGATCTCGCTCCAGCCGCCGGGTGCCGCGCCGAGATCGACCACGCGCGCGCCCGGTTTGAGCACACGATATTTGTCGTCGATCTCGGCGAGCTTATAGGCGGCACGGGAGCGCAAGCCTTCGCGCTTGGCGCGCATCACGTAAGGGTCGCGAAGCTGGCGCTCGAGCCAGATCCGCGATGACAAGGTGCGCTGCTTCTCGTCCTTGAGCCAGGCCATCGCTAATCAGCCATCTCTAAATCAGCCATGGCCGGTCAAGCCTCGCCCCATACGCCGTCCTCGCGCATCATCTCGACCAGCATGCCCTCGCGCAGGCCGCGGTCGGCGACGCGCAGCCGAGGGCACGGATAGGAGCGGCGGATGGCGTCGAGGATGGCGCAGCCGGCGAGCACGAGGTCGGCGCGTTCGGCGCCGATGCACGGGTTGGCCGCGCGTTCGTCGAAACTCATGGCCATGAGCTCGGCGACCACGCGGGAAATCTCCTCTTCCGACAGCCAGCAGCCGTCGACCCGGCGGCGGTCGTAGCGCTTGAGTCGCAAGAACACGCCGGCGATCGTCGTCACCGTGCCCGAGGTGCCGAGCATGTGAAAACCGGCCGGATCGTACGGATGGGCGGCGGCGAATTTTTCGACGAAGACCGCGACCTCCTCCACCATGGCCTGGTAAGTCGCCGGCGAAACGACGTGGCCGCCGTAGCGTTCGGCCAGCGTGACGACGCCGAGCGGCAGCGACGCCCAGCCGACAATGTCCGGTTTCGGCGGCCCGCGCCGGCCGGCGCCCGGTCGGCCGAGCCGCACCAATTCCGACGAGCCGCCGCCGATGTCGAACAGGATGACGCCCGCGGCCGCCGGATCGAACAGCTCGGTGCAGCCGGTCGCCGCGAGCCGCGCCTCGGTCGCCGAATCGATGATCTCCAGCTCGAGGCCGGCCTGCTCGGCGACACGGTTGCGGAACGCCTCGCCGTTCTCGGCGGCGCGGCACGCCTCGGTGGCGATAAGCCGCGCGCGCAAAACGCCGCGCGCGTTCATCTTGTCGCGGCACACCTGCAGCGCTTCGACCGCGCGCCCGATCGCAGCCTCGCTGATGCGGCGCGAGGCGGCGACGCCCTCGCCGAGCCGGATGATGCGGGAGAAGGCGTCGACCACGCGAAAGCCGTAGCCGGCGGGGCGGGCGATCAACAGGCGGCAATTGTTGGTGCCGAGATCGAGCGCCGCATAGGTCGCGTCGGATCGCCCATTGGCCGGCTCATGCCAGCCATCGCCACGAGAATCGCGGCGGATACCATATGGCGTTCGACGACCCCAGCGGGGGCGGCGCTGGCCCCCTCTGGCGTCGAGGCCGCCGTTGGGCGGGGCCTCGTCGTCCATCCAAAAACCTTCCCGCCACGGCCGGAGCACGGCGGCTCGACGGCGCGGCTGTTCAAGTCCAAATCGGGCAAACTGTAGCAGCGCAAGGTTTTAGGGCAATACCGTGCTTTTGCACTGCGCTTTTGCACTGTGCTGGTCTTGGGCACGAGCCATGCCGGCGCGCCTTCTTGTCGCGGTCGGCCAACTCCATTATGTCAGCGCCACAAGGCTTTACGGGCAAGGCACGACAGGATTAACAGCCATGAATTTGCAGCAGTCCGCCAAAGATCGCGCGGAACAATTGACCGTGGATCGATTATCGGTCGAGAAATTTGCCGTCGGCCAGTCTGTGCCGCGCAAGGAAGACCCCATGCTGCTGCGCGGCCAGGGACATTATACCGACGACATCGCGCTATCCGGCCAGGCCTATGCGGTGATGGTGCGCAGCCAGAACGCCCACGGCGTCATCCGCTCCATCGACACCGCGGCGGCGCGCAAAATGCCGGGCGTGCTCGGCGTCTATACCGCCGCCGATCTGAAGGGCTACGGCCCGCTCAAATGCATCGTGCCGTTCAACAATCGCGACGGCTCGCCGATGAAGAAGCCGCTGCGCGAAGCGCTGGCGGTCGGCAAGGTGCGCTATGTCGGCGATCCGGTCGCCTTCGTCGTCGCCGAGACCGTGCACGCCGCCAAGGACGCCGCCGAAGCGGTCGTTGTCGATATCGAACCGCTGCCGTCCGTCACCACCGCCGAAGCCGCGGCCCAGCCCGGAGCGCCGCAGCTCTATGACGACGTGCCGGGCAATGTTGCGCTCGATTATCACTATGGCGACGCCGAAGCGGTCAAAGCCGCCTTCGCCAAGGCCGCCCATGTCACCAAGCTGCAACTCGTCAACAGCCGCCTCGTGGTCGCCGCCATGGAGCCGCGCGCGGCGCTCGCCGCCTATGACGGCCAGCGCTTTACGCTTTATGTCGGCTCGCAAGGCGTATTCGGCATGCGCGCCAATATCGCCGAAGCGCTCGGCGTCACGGCGAAAGACGTGCGCGTGCTGACCGGCCAGGTCGGCGGCTCGTTCGGCATGAAGGCCGCGGTGTTCCCCGAATACATTTGCGTGCTGCATGCCGCGCGCGCGCTCGGCCGCCCGGTGAAGTGGACCGACGAGCGCTCCGGCAGCTTTGTCTCCGACAGCCACGGCCGCAATCACGACGTCACAGGCGAATTGGCGCTCGACGCCGACGGCAAATTCCTGGCGGTGCGCCTGACCAGTTACGCCAATGTCGGCGCGTTTCTCTCGCCGGTGGCGCCGATGCCCGGCACGCTCAACGCGGTGAAGAACGTGCAGGGCATGTACCGCACGCCGCTGATCGAAGTCTCGACCAAGGTCATGTTCACCAACACCTCGCACGTCTCCGCGTATCGTGGCGCCGGCCGGCCCGAGGGCAATTATTACATGGAGCGCCTGGTCGATGCCGCTGCCGTCGAGATGGGCATCGATCGCCTGGCGCTGCGCAAGCGCAATCAGATCGCGCCGCGCGACTTGCCGTACAAGACCGCGTCCGGCGGCACCTATGACAGCGGCGATTTCGCGGCGCTCACCAAGCAGGCGTTCGAGTTTGCCGACGGCAAGGGCTTTGCCAAGCGCAAGCGCGAAAGCGCCAAACGCGGCAAGCTGCGCGGGCTCGGCATCGGCAACTTCCTCGAAGTCACCGCGCCGCCGTCGAAGGAGCTTGCCGACATAAAATTCAAACCCGACGGCACAGTGACGCTGGCGACCGGCACGCTCGACTTCGGCATGGGCCACGCTACGCCGTTCGCGCAAGTGCTGAGCGACCGGCTCGGTATTCCATTCGAAAAGATCTCGCTGCTGCAGGGCGACAGCGACAAGCTCGCCGCGGGCGGCGGCTCGGGCGGCTCGAAATCGATCATGCATACCGGCACCGCGATCGTCGAAGCCGCGGCGAAGGTCATCGAGAAGGGCAAGGAGCTGGCCGCGCACGCGCTCGAGGCCGCACCGTCCGACATCGCGTTCGATCACGGCAACTTCACCATCGTCGGCACCGATCGCGCCATCTCGATCATGGAGTTGGCGGAAAAGCTGCACAACGGCTCAAAGCCGCCGGCCGACGCGCCGCAATCCCTCGACATCACCCATGTCAGCGATGGACCGAGTGCCTCGACCTATCCCAACGGCTGCCACATCGCCGAAGTCGAGGTCGATCCGCAAACCGGCGTCGTCGAGATCGCGAAATATTCCTGCGTCAACGATTTCGGCACCGTCATCAATCCGCTGATCGTCGAAGGCCAGCTGCACGGCGGCGTGGTGCAAGGCATCGGCCAGGCGCTGATGGAGAAGACGGTCTACGACGGCGACGGCCAGCTGCTCACCGGCTCGTTCATGGATTACGCCATGCCGCGCGCCGCCGACGTGCCGTCGTTCACGCTCGCCGATCATCCGGCGCCGGCAACGACCAACCCGCTCGGCGTCAAAGGCTGCGGCGAGGCCGGCTGCGCCGGCGCGCTCACCTCGGTGATGAATGCGGTGATCGACGCGCTCGGCGATCGCGGCATCCGCCATATCGATATGCCGCTGACGCCGGCGCACATCTGGCAGGCGCTGCAGGCCGCGAAGGCCAACAGCCCGCAATGACGCAGGTCGTTTCCGTCCAGTCGATCCGCCCGGCGGAATCGCGATTGATCGCCGCCGTCTGCGCGGCGCACATGATGAGCCATTATTACATGCTCATGCTGGCGCCGCTGTTCGCCTTCATCCGCGCCGATTTCAATGTCAGCTACACCGAGTTGGCGCTGGCGCTGACCGTGTTCAACGTGGTCTCCGGCGTGTTGCAGACGCCGGTGGGCTTTTTGGTCGACCGCATCGGCGCCCGTATCGTTCTGATCGCGGGCCTGATGCTGTCCAGCGTCGCTTATGCGGTCGCGGGCATGGTGGGTTCCTATTGGGTCTTCATTGCGATGTACGGCGTCGCCGGCCTCGGCAACACGGTGTTTCACCCCTCCGACTACTCGCTGCTGTCGCATCACGCGCCGCCGGAACGGCTCAGCCATGTGTTTTCGTTCCACACCTTCGCCGGCATGGTCGGCTCGGCCATTGCGCCGGTGACGCTGCTCTATATGCAAAGCATGTTCGGCTGGCGTGGCGCTTATATCGGCGCGTCGATTTTCGGCTTGCTGGTTCTTCTGGTGCTGATTGCGCAGCCCGAGCCCGCTGCCGAGATCCGCCACCATGCAAAAAGTTCTGCAAAAGGCCGCCCGGCCGTCACCGATGTCGGCTGGCGCCTCCTGATGTCGGCGCCGATCCTGCTCAATCTCGCCTATTTCACCTTGACGTCGATCATGAGCGGCGGGCTCAATACCTACCTCGTGGTGGCGCTCGGCGCCCTGCATGGAACCGCGCCCGCCGTCGCCAATATGGCGCTGACCGCGCTGCTCGCCATGAACGCGGTCGGCGTGCTCGCCGGCGGCGTGCTGGCCGGACGGACCAGCCATCACGCCGTGGTCGCCGCAAGCGGTCTAGCGATCGGCGGCACGGTCACGGCGATCATCGGCTGGTTCGCGCTGCCGCCCGCCGGACTTATTCTGCTCATGGCTTGCAGCGGATTGTGCGTCGGCATGACCTATCCGTCGCGCGACATGCTGGTGCGTGCCGTGACCCCGCCGAACGCCTACGGCCGCGTCTTCGGCTTCGTCAGCATGGGGTTCAATATCGGCGCCAGCATCGCGCCGATCGTCTATGGCGCGCTGATGGATCATGGCGAGCCGCTTGCGGTCTTCATGCTGTCGGCCGCCGTCTGCATCATCTGCATCTCGACCGTGACATTCGGATTCTCGCGCCGCGAGGTTCCCTGAGACGTCGTTGCGACGGAAGGAGCGGGAGGAATGAACGGCCGCAACGCTCCAGCGTTGAAAAGTCTCGGCGCAGCGATCGCGATCGCGCTCGCCGTCGCGTTGCCGGCACGCGCGCAGGAGCACAGCTGGCTCCTTCCCGATCTGGCGAACGCAGCCAAGACCGAAGGCGCGCTGACCGTCTACGGCTCGATGAACGAGCAGGAAGCGCTGCCGCTGTGGAAATTGTTCGAGGACGCGACCGGCGTAAAGGTGAACTACGTGCGCTCTTCGGACACCCAGATCATGGCCAAGGTGGCGATCGAGAACCGCGCCGGCCAGCGCACCTGGGACATCGCCTTCACCACCACGGTGCCGCAATTGCCGGCGGCCTATCTGGCGCCGTTCGATCCGCCGGAAGCCAAAGGCCTGATGGTCGAGGCGCGCGACCCAAACCGCCGCTGGTACGGCGGCTACGCCAATTACAATGCGCCGGCCTACAATACCAATTTCGTCCATAAGGCGGACCTGCCGAAAACTTACGAAGACTTCGCGTTGCACAAGGAATGGGCCGGCAAGATCGCTATCGACGATACCGACGACGAATGGCTCGCCGCGATCTGCGCCTTCTACGGCGACGCGCGCGGCCAAGCGCTGGTCAAAAGCATCGTCGCGGCGCTCGATCCGGTCGTCACCGATGGCCATCTGGCGCTTGCGCGTTCGGTCGGGTCCGGCGAATATTGGCTGGCGCTCAACAACTTTCTACCGCTGACGCTCAATGTGAAGATGTCCGGGGCGCCGACCGACTTTTGGCTGATCGAGCCGGTAGCGCTGATCTTCGGTTCCGTCGGCGTCAATGCGCTGGCGCCGCACCCCAACGCGGCAAAACTTGCCGGCAACTTCGTGCTGAGCCAGGAAGGCGAGACGTTCATGTCGCACAAGGGGCGCCTGCCGACCCGGCCGGATGTAACGACCAATCCGCCCGAAGTCGGCGAGATGCTCAAAGCGAGAAAGATCATGCCGGTGGTGTTCAGCGGCGACGACCAGAAGAAATGGCAAAAGACCTATAACGAGCTGTTCGGGCGCCATTAATTCCGAACGGACGAATGCACTCAAGGAGATATTCATGAAAATCTGCCGCTACGATGATGACCGGATGGGAGTTGTGCGCGGCGACCTCGTGCACGACGTGACCGAGGCGCAGACCGAAATCCGCAAAGCCATGCCCTATGCGATGAAGGGCGATGCGGTGGTGGCGGCGCTACCGCAATGGCGCGAGCGCATCGAGCGCATGGCCGACAAGGCGCCCGGCAAGCCGATCGCGCAGGTCAAGCTGTTGCCGCCGGTGGCGCGGCCGACCAAGCTTTCCTGCGCGCCGACCAATTACCAGGCGCATATCGCCGAGATGGACAAGGCGTCGCAGCAGCCCGGCTCGCAAATCGTCCGTCACCAGTCGCCGAACATCCTCGAAGCGGGCATGTTCCTGAAAGCCAATTCCGCGCTGGTCGGCCCGTCGGAAGGCATTCCAATGCGTTTCCCCGACCGCCGCAACGATCACGAGGTCGAGCTGGTCATGGTGATCGGCAAGGCCGGCAGCGACATTCCTCAGGCGAAGGCGCTCGACTATGTCGCCTGCTATGCGCTGGGTCTCGACATGACCGTGCGCGGCCGCGAGGATCGCAGCTTCCGCAAATCGGTCGACGGCTACGCGGTGCTCGGGCCATGGATGGTGACCGCCGACGAGGTGCCGGATCCGGATAACATGCCGATCAGCCTCACCGTCAACGGCGAGACGAAGCAGAACAGCAATACCAGCCAGCTAATCTACAACTGCCGCCGCCTGATCGAGTTCGCCTCCGAGTTCTACACGCTCTATCCGGGCGATCTCGTCTATACCGGCACGCCCGACGGCGTCGGCCCGGTCAAACCCGGCGACGTCATCGTCTGCCGTTCGGCGCCCGTGCTCGGCGAACTGAAGATCGCCGTGCGGGCCCATGAAGCCGGCCACGTGCCGAGCGAAGCGCGCGTTCCCGTCTGAGCGGCGCGCAAAGGGAGAATGCCATGCTGCAGATCAAACGGGCCGGCCATTCGACGCTGACGACGCCCGATATCGAGCGGGGAATCGATTATTTCACCCGCATCGTCGGCTTGAGTCTGGCCGCGCGGGAGAAGAACCGCGCCGTCCTCGCCACCAAATCCGGCCTGGAGGCGATCGTGCTGGAGCGCGGCACCGTTGCAGAAGCGCCGCGGCTATCGTTTCAGGTGGCGCCGGGCAGCGATCTCGGCGAGGTGGCGTCGCGGCTGAAGAAGGCCGGCATGAAGAGCGAACGGCGCTCCGACATCACGCCCGGAATCGGCGAGGCGGTGACGTTCGCCGATCCCAAAGGCACCACGATCGAAATCTTTTCCGATTTCAAGTTTGCGCCGGAAGATAACACCTTCACCGGCGTCATGCCGATCAAATTCGGCCACATCGCCTATCAATGCCCGGACGTGAAGGGCATGGTGCAATTCTACTGCGATGTGCTCGGCTTCAAGGTTTCGGATTGGCGCTCGGACTTCTTCGCCTTCCTGCGCTGCAGCCGCGACCATCACACGGTGAATTTCCTGCGCAACGAGAAAACCGCGATTCATCACATCGCGTTTGAGGTGCGCGACTGGTCGGACATCAAGCGCGCCTGCGACATGCTTGCGCGCAATGACATCAAGCTGACCTGGGGACCGATCCGCCACATCATCGGCCATAATATCGCGATCTATCACAAGAACCCCGACGGCATCGTCATCGAGTTCTTCACCGATCTCGACCAGATGCACGACGAAGAGCTCGGCTTCTTCGAGCCGCGGCCCTGGCACCAGGACCGGCCGCAGAAGCCAAAAGTCTGGGGCGACGACACGCCGTCGAACTGGTGGGGCCCGATGTCGCATGGCTCGCCGCAGCACGCGCAAGCCTTGGCGCAGCCGGCCGCCGCGCCGGTCCATCACGGCCTGCAGACCGCGCCAGCGGGAGCGCGCAAGCCGGCGCTGGCCGAAGCCCGCGCCAAGCAGCCACAAAAAAAGAGCCGCGGCAAAACGAGGCTGCGGCGCTAGCAACGAGACTTGGAAAACGGGTCGAGATGGCCTAAGTCATGCCGTCGCTTGGCGACAGCTAGAGTGAGTGCTCCGGCGCCAAATCGACGCTGCCGAGCCGAGTTCACGATATCGGTTAACATAATGATTTCGTGAAGGAATTGGGGAATAGTTCAACGGTAGAACTGCGGACTCTGACGTAGTGTCGCATTCGCACCATGGTTCTCCATGGTTCCCCGCAAGCCTTTGACTTTTCAAACGAATAGTCCTCTCTCGTAACCACCGTGCTTCAGGGAAAGGCGTGCCAGCGCGCCTGTTTGCTGAGGCTAGGGAGAGGCTAATGAGACTGACAGATATAAGTGTGCGTGCACTGCCTTTGCCGACAAAGGGGCAGAAAACCCACTGGGATGACACCCTCAAAAACTTCGGCTGCCGCGTCTCGCAAGGCGGCACCAAAAGCTTTGTGGTCCAGCACGGCGTTGATCGCCGCCTGATCACGATCGGCCGCTACCCGGTTATCTCGCTCGCGGACGCCCGAGAGGAGGCCAAACGCCTCCTCGCCGAGATGATCCTGGGCAGGCACCGGCCGCGTACCGCCCGCTGGGACGAGGCATTGGAGCTGTACCTTGCCGCTTGCGAGGAGAAAAACCGCAAGCGCACGGTCGATGACTATAGGCGGATCATCAATCGGCACTTCGCGTTCAAGCGCCGCCAGCTCGCTGAGATCACTCCGGACGACATCGAACGCAAACTCGGCAACATCAAAGCGCCGGCCGAGCGCAATCACGCGCTGGTCGCCGTGAAGGTGTTCCTCGGATGGTGCCAAAAGCCGCCGAGGCGCTACATCCCGCACAATCCTTGCGAAGGCATGATGCCAACCAAGCGCAAGGGCCGAAAGCGCATCCTAAGCGATACCGAACTTGCAGCGGTCTATGCGACGGCTTCGGAAGGGCTGGATACGTTCTCGCACATTGTCGCGTTGCTCATCCTGACGGGACAGCGACGGACGGAGACCGTGTCAATTCGTAAAAGCTGGTGCAATACGTCGGAGCGCCTCATCACGCTTCCCGACCACATCACAAAGAACAAGATAGAGCATACGTTTCCGTACGGTCCGCAAGTCGAAGGCCTTTTGAACCGCCTCTCAAATGTCGTTGAGGGCGACCTGTACTTCCCGCCGTATCGCACCCACGTCCGCGGCAAATCGACGACGACCTATGCCGGCTGGTCGAAAGACAAGAAGGCATTCGACAAGCGGTGCGGCGTCTCGAAATGGACGCTGCACGATCTTCGGCGCACGTTCGCTACGAGGATTGCGGAGCTTGGCGTGCTGCCCCACGTCGTCGAGCGGCTCCTCAATCACCGGCTAGGGGCAATTTCCAACCAGACCCAAAGCATCGTCACCGAGCTTGCCGAAATCTACAATTTGGCAACGTTCCTCCCCGAGATGCGACATGCCATCCAGGTTTGGGAGAATAAACTCACTGCCCTACTCCAGCTTTCTCAAGCTGCCTAACTGCCCGCCGGCATCGACCCGGCGAGGCAGAAAGGCCCCCGATAGCGGACTTGCTGTCGCGCAGCCACCGTGGCCGAGAAGGGCCATAAGCCGACAAAGTGCGGCGCGGCCAACGATGCTATATCGCGACCAAAATCACCAAGCATCCGAGCTTGCTGAGCAGTTCCTGACACCGATCTCACGGTGGAACGCAGACGATGGCAGTTCAGGGATGGAGTGCCTGCATTTTCGCGAGGCAGGATGGGCATGCCGTGAAATACAGCGCATCGTGAACGGTCAGGTTGCCCGGGGCGCCGCACTTCTCGCATATCGTGAAGCTCGCCTCCGTGGCCTGCTCGACGCGCCTTCGCAAGGCGTTGCGATTTGCCTCCGGGACTTTTTTCGGAAGCTCATAATGAAATCGGAGGCCCCCAAACTTCTCCTTGATTTGCCTAATTTTACCGCCCAGACGAAGTACCTCGTCTTGCAAGGGTTGGATGAGGCCGTTCCAACCGTCGCCGCATTGGCGGCCCCATACCTCATAGTCCGTAGGCAGTTTGTTGGTTTTCATGTCGTTCGATTACTGACGCGGGATTTACTTCGGACCTTGGGACAAGCGCAGCCGCGAAGCAGCGCAGTCCCAGCCAATGGCAGTTCCCGCCAATGACGGGAGGAAATCTCCCATATCCCCAGACAAAAGGATAACGGCCCGGGGGACGTTAGCCCTCAATAACGGATATGGAGCAGATCTCACGGAACGCGCACTAAGTGCCGCTTAGCGGCGACAACAACATTGACGGCAATGGGGCCGACAACACCGAACCGCCGAACCCGCTCACATACAAATAGCGATGCCTGACGACCGAACGCGGGGCGAGCATTCGGCCGGCCCCGCGCCTCAATGGCACAAACGCTAATTCGTCAGCGCGGTTGCCCAAGCCTCCGCGGCCATCGCAAGACCGCGCTCACCGAAGTGGCATCCGTCGCCGCAAGCGCGCAAGTGCCAGTCGATCAGATCAAGATTCGGTCCAGGTCGAGTATCGGGACCGAGTCCGCCCGCCATGCTCTGGGCGGCTCGGATACTTTGCCTGCCGATCTCCGTATTGACGTAATAATCCGGCGTCCTTCTAATTACACCTTCATCAAAAGGATCGGTTGCTGTTCTGATATTGCACGCCGCCTCGATTGAAGTCCAAATTTTTGACGTGCAGCCGATGCTGCGGATACTCCCGAGCATTGCACGCCAGCGATCAAACCATTGCTCGGTGCTTAAGATACGCACGTCTTGTCCACCCTGAGAAAATGCTAGGTGTGTCGGCTGTCCGACGTTGGCCATGTAATCGCATAGGCAGCGAAGCAATCTTGGTGCCTCGCTACCGCCAGGAGTCCAATCATTGATCGACATCGACCCTTGGGCGCAACACCCAATGACAACCTCAGTGACGACCGTATTATTGATTGGGCGGCCCAGTATGGTATCCGCAAATCGCGACCAGACGCTGCCACCGCCACCCTCGGCCCCGACTATAGGATCGATGCAGGGATAGTAATTGCCGTCCGCATAGACGAACATATTGTCAGTACTGCGCGCGCTGTGGCGGCCGTATCCTGCGTTCGCAGCGAGAGATTGCCCCCAAACAAATATTTTTAATGTACCTTGAGCCCATGATCGAGGTTTTATCGTCTGTGGCCGCGTACCGTCGAACGTTTGCGGTATCGGTATGATGTAGTCGGGAGCGGCGGGCACATGGCCTTGCCGAATCGTGATTCCGCTGACAGGATCAGTAAACGAACCATCATGCTCAAGTCGGTAGCCAAAACTCGGCGCCAACTTTCGATTGGTCGCAATCACTTCTTCGGCCAGCGCCCGCTGAACGATCTGACCTGTGCTCGATGGCAACTCTGCGCCCTTGATGGCGGCAGTAACGGTTTGCAGAACACTGATGTTCTCATCGCTTGCGGATGCCTTTCGCAATGCCGCTGGGGCAATCAATGCCACTGCACCGCCCAGAACTGATCGTCTTGTAAAAAATGTCATATCGATCCACGCCCACCAACACAATACCGACCCTAATTGGCCCCCGCCAGAGGTGGAACGCGGCGCAGCCCAGCGCGGCACACTCAGATAACCAGCAGCGAACCGACGCCAGCAAAATCATCTCATGGCCAAGGTAATGCATTCGCAAATACCGAAAGAGCTGCCAATGACAGCACCCTGTACGACGGGTCTGCCGTCATCGAGTCCGGCTGATCAATTGAAGTCGGCTTACAGCATCGACTATCGGCCAGAGATAGACGGTCTACGCGCCATCGCTGTCTTAGCGGTGATCGGTTTCCATGCCTTTCCCGCTTGGATTCGGGGCGGATTTATCGGCGTGGACGTGTTTTTCGTCATCTCCGGTTACCTCATCAGCACCATTCTGTTCACCAGCATGGACCGAGGCTCGTTCCGCTTCTCGCAATTTTACATTCGGCGAATCAGACGAATTTTCCCGGCTTTGATTGTTGTGTTGTTAGGTTGCCTGGTGGTGGGCTGGTTGGCGCTGTTCTCTGTCGAATACATGGCGCTTGGCAAGCATGTCGCCGGAAGCGCGGCCTTCGTATCCAACTTCGTGCTGTGGAACGAAGCTGGATATTTCGACAAAGCCGCGGCAACCAAGCCGCTGTTGCACATTTGGTCGTTGGGAATCGAGGAGCAGTTTTACATCATTTGGCCTTTGCTGCTGTACCTGACCTGGCAGCGTAGGGCAGCAACGCTTACGCTCCTGCTGCTACTTCTCGTCGTCAGTTTTACCCTCAACGTGCACAGCATACATGCGGACCCGGCAGCGGATTTTTATTCGCCACTCACACGATTCTGGGAATTGATGGCGGGTGCTGTGCTCGCCTATTTGTCGCTCTATCGAAAGAACCGACTTGGGATCATTGGCGAACTGGCGCAACCGGCTTTTCGAATGATCGGCGCAGTCTCTGCGCCTGGCTCCATAGCGCCCAATGTCATCGCTGGAATCGGGTTGCTCCTTATCGTAGTGACCGTACTCACCATCGATGAGACAAGGGAGTTTCCAGGTTGGTGGGCGCTGCTACCGGTAGTCGGAACCTGCCTGCTGATCGCGTCAGGGCGCCTCACATGGATCAACAACAGGCTGCTAGCGACCCGCGTGCTGGTCGCAGTCGGCTTGATCAGTTATCCACTCTATCTCTGGCACTGGCCGCTCCTGTCCTTCATGCGCATTGTCAACGGAACAGCGCCGTCACCGGGAGCAGCGGCGCTTGCAATCTTACTCAGTTTCGCGCTGGCGTGGCTAACCTACTTGCTTATTGAAAAGCCCCTGCGGTTCGGACAATTGGCGTCGATCAAAGCTGCTGGATTGCTCGTCATTATGGTTGCGGTCGGCTTGGCCGGATATTTCACCTATGCCAACGGTGGATTTGCATTTCGCAATCCGGGTGCCGAGGATCTTGTTGCGGCCGCTCAAGATTATGAGCATTCCGAAGAATTGAAGTTAGGCAACCCAGAAGCGGAAGAAACCATTCTGATTGGCGATAGCACCATGGGCCAATACATCCCCAGGATTCGAAGGCTGGTCGAACAAGGCGCTATCGACCTCAATCATAATCGAATTGTGTTAGAGATAGTCTCGGGCTGCCCGCCAATACCCGACATTGCGCGCGGTCCAAATCCGGCTTGCGCGCCGTTTGTAGACAGGGTGCTACCGACGTTGGACGGAGACAGGGTCAAAACTGTTGCATTAACGGCGTGGTGGACCACTGAGCTTACAATAGCCGAATATTACCTTCGAAGCGATCCTTCGAAAGTCTTGCTAAAAGATTCGGAAGCGGCGCAGGATCGCGCCCTCGCAAATTTTGGGGCGTTAATCTCTCGTCTCGTCAACGATGGAAAAAGGGTCTTTGTGCTTTTGGAAACGCCATCATCGAACATATACGATCCCGAAACATCGATGCCGAAGGGGTGGGATCGACTGCTCGCCCGTCCCAAAGTTCCAGAAAGCCCGACGCGTGCCAATATGGAAAGGTTTGTCGGGAAGACCAGCGAGAAAATACGGCGCGCGGCGGAAACTGCGGGCGCGCGGGTGATCACGCCCATGGACTATTTATGCGACAGGGATGTTTGCCCAATCCTCGACCAAGAGGGCCGTTTCATGTACTTCAACTACGGTCACTTGCGCGGTTCCTTTGTGCGTAATCACGCGACCTATATAGACCAAATATTTCAATGAGCCGGTCAAGAAAACACCCACATCGAAGTCGCGATACACGAGCGAATGACAAGACGATGATCAGGTACGTTTCGCCACCTGCAGTAATTGTGTATGCCGCGCTGATGCTTCTCGCGGGCACGATTTCAAGCCTGTCGCAGGGCGCCCCATCGGCGTTGCTTTCGACAGTGAACGGCGCACCATACACGTCAGGGCCTGTCATCGTCGATAACGGCCATTGCGGTTGGAACTATGTGCTCGGCGGCGGCGCGTTCTACGCTGCACGGGTGCCGGGGGCGTCCGGTTTCCCGGTCGGCTGCCGCATAACAATCACCAATGCCGATCCATTGCCGACTGGATCGAATGCAACCGGTGCAAAGTGGATTACGGTTGGCGGCATCCTCGGATGTCAGCCCACAGATTGGGAGGGCACTTATCTCTATCCACTACAGACTATGGAGGTGACCGTCGTAGCCTCCGATACATGGCAAATCACGCGATGCCCCAATCTCTGGCAAATACCGTCGGGCAATCAATTTGTTCTGAATTGGGATCCCGTCAATGGTTCCGATTTTCCCGGCGTGGCCGATGGACTCGCGACGGGATCGCGGGCATTCAAGAGCGCCAACAACGCGCTCGATTTCGCCGGCAAGGTAATGGCGGCCAATATTTCATCGCAGTTCACTGTGAAATGCACCTATGACGGGGGTAGTTGCGCGGGCCAGTCCGATCCGCTCGGTATCCACTGGCCGCCGCATGGCGGCTCGCCGATCGGTTCGCAAGGTGGCTCCGGTATCATCTTGAACTGCAACGGCGCAGCACTGACCGGCAATCCTTCCTATGGCGGATTTTTCGCCGCAGCGATTATCCAGCCGACCGGGTGCAATTTCGTCAACGGCGTTGAGGTAGTCTGGGGGGCACTCTTTCTGGACGTTGGCGCAGGCGGCAATACGTATTGCGCTCCGAGCGGCGGCACGGTTTTTCAAGCGACCTTCCATTCCCTCATCGTGCTGGGCAAACCGTCGACGATTTGCGCTGGCAACGTTGGAGTATTAATAGCGCTCAATATGCACGGTGAATTTGAAAACTATTCGACGATGACCTTCAGCGGCCCGCTCACAGCAGCCGATGGCATCGTCGTCGAAGGAGGCCTCAGCAACGCGATCTTTGGCAAAGTCAACGGCGAATCAAACGTTACCGGGATGAAGTGGAACCTGTTTCAAGGGAGCGCCCTAAGCGGCAGCGCGAATGTTCCCGGAACGAGCCCCGGCAGCACGTGCGGCACCTGTACGGCTAACTAAAGGTCTTAGCCCGCTTGCCACTCTCCGCGCGTTGACGAAAAAGCCCACTAGCCTATTGATCGTATTTGACTTGAATCCGGAGTATAGCCAACGAGCTCGAACGCCTTCAGCAAACCGCCAAAGCGTTTCGCCAATGTCCCTCGCGCGGGAAATCCCTTTTCCTCGTCAATGATCCTTCGAGAGAGTCGTCCGCGCTTTCTTAATAGCCGACCCAACCCATCCAATAATGCCTCGTCGGAAGCGAACCGCGGACTTCGTCGTGCGCGAAGTCGGGCTGGGTCCGGTGTAAAGCCAATCAACTCATAGGCGCGCGTCAAGTTTCCAAACCGCTAGTAATATGCGCTGATGCTCGGCACGCTCTTGCTCTCACAGATGATCTCCCTAGTCAGGTTGCCCCGCTTTATCAACAACTGTCGAAGCGCTTCCAACATCTCATCATCCGAAAGTCCCTTAGGGCGCCCGGTTCGCGTAATCCCTCTATGCCACCGCCGAGGCCTATACCCTATTAATTGATAAGCACGCTTCAAGCCTCCGAACCGCTTCCGATAAAGAGCGCTTGACGGGGTGCCCCCGCTATTTTCAACAAGTGCCGCAGAGAGATATCCGCGCTCTGTCCACAATTTTCGCAGCGCTTCCAACATTTCTTCGTCGGAAAGACCCTTTCGACGCCCGGCACACGTGTAAAGCGCGCGCCTGACGAAAATAGCTTGCGCCGCATCGAATGTCTGTCGATCAACAATCGGTTCAAAAGCGTCATTAGCCCGTAACCACATGTCCGGGCCATTTCGAAGTTGTTTCTTCTGCAATTTGAAAGAGGTTCGATTCCAGACGTTATGGCCAATGTATTTCTCGTTTTGCAGTAGCATGCTGATTATTCTATGGGTCCACCGGCCGCCGGCGCTATTAGGCACCCCTCGATCATTAAGGATAGTCGCAATCTTGACTTCTGACTTCCTACCACACACAAAGGTTGAAAATATCCACCGAACGGTGTCGATCTCCTGCGTAGGACCGGGGACCAGCTTTATGCGGTCGGTCGCAATACTTTTTCGTTCGCCGTTGGCCAGCACACATTTGATTTTTCCGTTGGGGTCAACAAGCAAGCGGCGATAGCCATATCCCGCGACGCCGCCCGGCCTATATCCCAATTCAACAATTCTGCTCAGCCCTGCGAATGTTTTGACGGAAAGCTCGCGGCTGTACTCGGCGGCCATTGCGCGCTTGAGGGCTTTGATAATCGCGGCGAGCGGACTCCCATCGTTTGCAAATTGCTCAGCGCAATACTCGACGTTTACCCCTGCACGCTTGCAGATGTATTCGTAATACCCGCTCTCATCAACATCCTGGAATCTTCCCCAGCGGCTTACATCATAAACGAGTATCGTTCTAAAATCTGCTTGGCCGGCCTGAACGTCATTGAGCAATTGTTTTAGCGCATACCTTCGAGTTATGCTGAGTCCACTTTTTCCGGCGTCCGAATAGGTCCGAACAATCTCCATTCCATGCTGCGTCGCATAAGCTCGAATTGCGTCGGATTGGTTTGCGGTCGAGTATCTCTGATGATCGGTGGACATCCGCACGTATTCAGCGGCAGGGATCAGTAGATCATTTGTGCCGGGCTCCATGTCCATCTCCAGTTTTCGGAGCGCGTTCGATGGAATCAGTATTCCGCAAATGCACAAATCTCGCAGTCAAGTGGTGAACAAGAGATTAAGTGAAAATTTGCTTTGGTACGGCAGATGACCGGGCAACCCAGCGCAGCAGTTTCAACACTTTGGGCGGTTTTTGCGTCTAACTGTTGAAACCAAGGCGCTACAAACACTTAGCCCGAGCCTAGCCGCCATTGCGTCGGCTTATCTTCCCGGCCGGACTGGTAGGAATTTCCGGCCCGGCCAACACGCTTGCCGTCGTGCAGGACGCGGCCGGGTTAGTACGCGGGCACGCGGCCGATGTGCGGCATGGTGGGCATAGCCTTGCTGTGTTGTCAGCTCGCGAACACGATCCGGGGGCGCCCCAACTGATCTTCTAACATTCGGATAACACAGCAAAATTCAGTATGTGAAAATGCCGCCTCTACTCACTGAGTGTGAAAATGGTGGTGCGCTATGATGCACAGGACGTGTCGGAATGGAGCGCGTGTTCCGACGACCAACGAACAGCCTTCTGAAGAATTCCATCCACGCGCTCTAACAAAGACGATCTCGAAAAAAGGCTATGACCTCATTTACCGCCTCTCGAGTTGGCTCGCCCGGCTCATCAATCAAGTCTCCTGTGAATACTGAATGTGGAGGCTTCCTCGCTTTGGCCCTCGTTCCGTTGGGATTTGCGCCCACGTCTGGAATGACATGAGGTTTAAACCCAGCGCCCAGAGCCGTCTGCAGTGTCTCGAACCGCTCTGCGCGGCAGATACTGTCACCCTTAAATCGATATCCCAAAACCTCAAACCCGTCCGCTTCAACACGCTGGCGTATGACTCCGAGATCAATTTTGCTAACATCGATTGAGGAATAGGGACGCACAGGCAGTCCGGGCTGGGCAAGTACGGGAGATACCACCGTCGGTTCGACCGCCATTGCAAGAGCAAATCCTCCGGTCAGACACATCCCGATAACTCCCACACCTTTGCCGCTGCATTCGTCGTGTGCCCGGCGACATAAGAGCTTCAGCCATTTGACAATTGGGCTGGAGCGCCCATTCGCGAGCAAATTGATCTCTCTCGAAACACAAAGACGCACAACACGCGTCAACGTCTCTTTCTCCTTATTTGTCGCATCAGGTCGTCCAAACAGTATCGGCGCGTACACTCGAAGACCTGCTGCACCAACCCAGCGGCAGAAGCGTGCGAGCGTTGGAGTAAACCCATAAATCTCGTGCATAACGATGACTGCCGGGCCGCTATCGCCAATTCGCAAGACAGTCCTCTGCTTACCAGTGAAGGTATATTCCTTGGCCTGAAAATCAGAAATATCAGTTGGCTTCATGCGCCCAGCTCGCTCGATCAGCCCATACTAATCGAAGATCGTACCACAATGTCCTTCAAGAAGCGTTTGCCGCATTAGGTGTGTGGACCCAACGATCAGGGGCTGGCGTTTACAACTGCGCGGCGTATACTACCACTACTGGATGTGACTTGCGGGGAAAACAATGTTCGGCAAATCTGCAACATACGCAATCGCGATTTCGGGGCTCGTCCTTCAATCCCTAGCGGACGTAGCGGCCAGCCCATGCTCATCATTACAAGTTCCAGATTCAGCTAACGATGGCGACTTGTTCTATTCGGCAAAGAGTGGCGGCTGGCAAAGGTATCAATCGTATTCAAGCCTCGCCCTCACTAGTCCCCAAACTGTCGAATTTGTCTACGTCGTAAAGCCACCGGTCAACCGTGCTGGCGTCGTTGTGATAAAGACCGGCCGAAATGCTAACGACTCCGTGCCGCCAAGTGGAAATCAACAGTCGATTCTGTTAATCCGAAACGAAAACGCCGTCCGGTTCACGAACGTGTGCCATGCAAGACGTCACCGAAATAAGGAAAATCTACCCTTCCCAATCGCAGGACGCACGATTTCCTCGAAATCCTATGACGATTTCCACGATTGGACTGGCCGGGTCCCTCCCTCGCAGGATTTCGCGACGCTAGATGCGTTTCATATCGCATATGAAGGCGCCCCTGCACAGCCGGGAGGAGCCGGCACGTGCCAAGAGACAGATGACCGGCTCCCCCCTGATGACACAAATCCCAACAACCGTTCCCAATTCTCATTCAGCCCGAATATTGTTAGCGACGGTCAGCATTGGGGCATAAGTGATGCATTCCTCTCATGGGCCTTCGCTGATGGATCTACCGGCTTGGCTAATCAAAGAGTCGAGATTCGTCGCTACAAAATGTCTCCTGAAGATGGGGCAGCCTGTGTCGTCTTTCATGTTACCGTTGCCGGTCCTAACTATTTCGTTCGTGTAAATGACCTGGAGGCTAGGCTGGGGAACTATCGATTGCGGGTGGAACATTCGTGGTAGCAATGGGTTACCGGTCATAGGGACTATTTAAGGATTGGTAACCATAGAAGGGGCATAATTTCGTGCATTGATTTCGTTTGATTGTAGATATGAGGAGTGCGATGGCCAGCGATGTAAGCTTGCGAGTTCGATCGATCCCTGTCGCGGACGGCAGCGTTCACGACTCGACGAACGCCATTCGCGAGTTCGGCAGAAAGGCCTCGGACTACTTACTGGTTATTTCCGGATGTGTTGCCTTCATCGCGGCAAGAAATTTAACCTCGCGAGGCTTGGTCAAAATCGACCAGTTCGAATACTGGCTTATAGGGCTTTTGCCTTTCCTACTGATCATGCTCGCAGGCAAAGCATATCGGCTTTACGCGCCAATAGACAAAAACCGCAACGCCTTCGAAGAGGGCTTTTTTGCTTCGGCCTGGCTTCTTAGTTTACTTCTGTTCGTTGCCCTTAGAGTTACAACACAGTCCGAGACGTTCGAATTCCCACTCTACGAAGCGCTGAAATACAACTATTTGATCGCCGACGTTGTCCTCTCCGGCTTGTACTCCGTATTGGGTTACGCGGTCATCGTCGCGATCAGCCTAGTCATTGCGGGTCGGAGACCCTCAGGACCATTTCACACGCTGAAGATACTCGTCGGCTGTATTCTTAACGCCGCTCTTTTCTTTGCCCTTATCTTTCCTCCCTCAACCTGGGCTTAGAGGCAGGTCAATGAGTTGGCTAGTTAGGCCGCAAACTTCCCAATTATAGCTTCAGGATCGGCCAGCAGTTTCGTGAGATCAAGCTCCGTGATTGTCCGCCACACAATCTCGTAGCCGAGCTCTCGGTAGGCTTCGAATTGCTCCGGAGAGAAAAACTGATCGATCGTCGACTCATGCGGAAAACTCGGGTGCAGCGCTAGATAACCTCGCACCGCGACGCTCAGATCAGCCACGATCGCTGCTTTGCAATAGATGACAACTCCCGTCGACTGAGCTTTGGTTTTGGTCTTGGGATACTCGATGCCAGCCACAAAGTAAGGCCACTTCGCAGACATAGCGCCATTAGGGTATGCACAAGGGACATTGGCCGCCAAGCGTTCAAGGCCCTTACCTGATATGAACGTAATCTTTGTACCTTTAAAATCTTTACTGATTCGACGCAAAACCGAAGTTAGAGCCGGGAAGTCTGTCTTCGAGTCAGCTTCAGCGTCCACCACAAATACCACTCGCACCCTTCGACGCACCAATTCGTAAAGTCCAAGATTGTCAAAATGACCGCCGTCCGACAACTCGACGAGGTTGCTATTTGATCGATACCCTCTGTTCAATAGTCCGCATGCTAGGCCTGCGTAAAGATTGTTGGGTCTTCGCCAAGCCAGGCATGACAGGGATTTTTTTGGATTCGCCAGCCAAAGCCCGAGACGCAAATTAAGCAGCGACATGAACAAAGATACTAGCCGATTGCGCGTCACTCCGACCCCAACATAGGCCGCGTTTGCATTGGCAGCCGCACCTGACGCTGTCATGGCGGAAGCTAGCGTAACCGGGCCGTTTAGGCTTTCGTAATGTGTCGTTTTGGCCCATCCGGTGGCTCGACTACCGACGTAATACGGCGTCAGAGCGAAGCTATCACCACCGCGCTCGGAAAAATCCGGGTCGCTATCGTGTACCAGTATGACATTGGTATTGATAATCGGAAATGGCGTCGGAACCGCCTGAGGCGGCCCAGCATCCGCCAAAATGTCACTGATGCTGAATCGATCGGCAATGGGAGAAATACCCTCCTCTGATCCGGAAATCGTCCGGGTAGACGGCATGAATGCTTCCATGACCCGATCCCTGTAGAAGCGATGGAGGCCGATCGCGTTCACTCTGACGATCCAGCTCAGCGCAAACCCAAACAGAATAGTTGACCAGAACCAAATCTTAATTGCTTCGACGGGGGCTGATGCCGGCCTACAGTTGTTGTCGAGGTTAAAGATGACCTCGCAAGGCTTAATACCGGCGACCGCTACGACATACGCATCAATCAGAATGAAAATGAAAAAAATGCCGACACCCAACGGGGCTAGCACCCGTCCTGCCAATCCTCCTGCGGTATTTGTGACCAGCGTTGAATACCCCTGCATAGCGGCCGCAACACCCGAGCCCAAAGCAGCCAAACCTGCCAAACTTGGTCCTGTGAAAGGCGGTTTATTGGTCGCGAAATAGTACGGCGCGAAGGGCACCAGGCCAAACAGAGCGGCGACCAACATGACCAGCAAACAGATCCGCGCTTTTCGATCGAACCCGCGGACCCAGGCGTAGACCAAATCTACCGCCGCACTCCTAGTCCACTTTGCCCAGGCTGATAACAGACTCGCCAACCCGACGATGCCAAAGCTTGCTATGAAAACCCAATCTGCTGCGACGCGGGATTGAGAAGTCGCACGAAAACTATATACCGCAAGGCCAAGGAACAGCGCGCCCAGCGCAGCGCCGACCAAACCACCCCACAACGAAGACTGAGTATTCGCCCGAATCGAACTTACATATGCCAGCAGAATGGTCCAAAGTGTAAATAGGACGACAGACGAATAGGCAATGTAAAAAGCAAATCCGAAAAACAGGGGCATCCTCAACGCTCCTATCACCGGAGAGACGCCGTTTGGGTCTTGCCAAGTTCCCGGGAAGAAAGGCAGCGGAGACGGCACAGGCTCCCAAAAAACCTTGCCGTCTATTGCGAAATACTTGACCAGAGTCGCCTCGCCCAGCAGAGGAATCGAAATTGCCACGACCGCCAGAGGAAACCAGATCAAAGAGTTGAGCAGGAGCGTTCGAAAAACGACCGCCATTCCAGACCAAATATCAATGCCATACCCAGGCGTCAGATATCGACCGTGTGCGCGCAAAAAGCTGAGCGCTTGCGTATCCTGGACTGTCCGACCGCTGTTTGAGGCGACGCTTGGATCTGGATGCTGCGTGCCGTAGGGGAAATCCCCGTCAGTATCAAACAGCACCGCCTTGGTCTGCTGCCTGGGGTCTTTATTCTCCCGCTCAACCCTTTTCCTGCTCCACCACCACTGCAGTGCTGATGCCGTATAGCCGCCGCCCGACACGCTCGATATATAATCGGCACGCCTCAAAATGCCCGAAGCAGCAAACGCTTGAAGAGCACCAAGGCAAAAGGTGGCAGATCTTATGCCCCCGCCGGACAGCGCAATCCCAGTCCAGGGCGCCTCTTGGACAATTTTCTGAGTTTCGCTGTCTTGGGCCGCTGTCGATTGCTCTGGGGGCTGCCAATCCTTCCAACGGAGCTTGTGGTCGGCAAGCAGAAACCCCTGCTCAGCACTCACCAGATCGTCCGAGCATTCTATGTAGTTCGCAGATACAAGCTTTTCCTCACTCTGATCCGCCATAAAGCTCTGCCCCTCCCCGAGCCCGCTCCCCTTTTTGGAGCACCACGGTGCACCACGTGCATCTTGCGGTTGAAACCAGTTTAGCTCTACATTTCAACCGCTGCTAGTGGCTAAACCACATGGAGCACCGGTGTCTCCCTAAAGGAGATATCGATGCAAATCTCGGTAAAGCTGCCTCTGTACCTCTCATGGCGACAGTTGAAGGATGTCGTCGGATGGCCTTACAGCAGGACGCAAACAGGTCGATTGATGTTTGATCCCGACTACGCGCACGATGCATTTCCGGCTTGCCGGAAGCTCGGCACGCACCGGAACAGCCATCCGATCTGGTACACGCCTGCGGTCCTCGACTACTTCAAGCGGCATGGACTGCCGATTCCGGAGAACGTCGTGTTTTCCTGACGGAAGACCTTTCTACCGAGGGCGCTCGGTGGCCACTGGGCGCCCTCTCTTATTGCTTGGGGGAGCGATGAGGTACTGCTGCCGGCTACTGTTTTTTCTGCTCCTCATTTTCACGTTTAGTAGTCGTTGGGCTTTCGCGTTCACAAGCATTTATTGCGGAAGCAATATTGCAGGCCAATACCGCTGCGTATCTGCTAGCGATAACTACTCCGATCAGCAAGCCATTACTGCTGCAGCTGCGAAGTGCCGAAGCACTAATCTTTTTAACTGCGCGTCTGTCGGCCCAACGGACGCCTATACCAACGAATGCAAGTCAGTAATGGCTCCTCTCAGTGAAAGCACCTATTTCAGCGCTATGGGTGCTACAGAAATGCAGGCTCTGGGCCAAGCCGGAACTATGTGCAGAGATCCCGGTGGCTCATGCATCGTCCTCTTGACGGCATGTGACGCCACTCCGACAAAATCTGCCACTGCCCAACTCAACGCTCAGATTGCAACACCGGAGACCGGTGAACATGATTTCGATTTTCTATCCAACCCGGATTTCTATCGAGCGTTATTCATTGCTAAAGTATTAGAAGACATCCGAACTGGAATCGCGATTGGGATCGGTATTTTGTTAGTTATTCTGCTCTACGCCAAGCGCGCTTCAATTGCTAATTTCGTCATCCACGGCAACCTTCCTTACAAACTCCCCGTGTACGGCGAAGACATCCAGTGCCTGTTTAAGCGAACCCAGCGCGTCAACTGGTACGGACGCGTGGTCTTTGGCATCGTCGTGAACCTCGCAATGACCCATCGACAATTGGGTGATGTTCGCAAATATTGGCTGGGGCGGGTGATTGCTTTCGACAGCCTGCGCCGACAACGCCAGAACGAGTTAGCGAGGATGCACTTACAGCTCGCCGCCAGTGTGAGGTCTGAGGCCAAAGACAAAAAGCCGCTGTCCCAACTCCTTGCGGTGCTCAAAGCGATTTTACTTGCGGTCTTTTATCTGATCGGCGCTGTGTTCAGCTTCCTCTTCGGCTTCCTTTTCATTCGCGTCACCATTGCCAAATTGGTCCGGGGCACGATCATCGAAAGCAAAGACCTTGTGCTTATCCTCCAAGCGAAGGACGCAATCGAACAGTCCACAACGTATCTCAAGGAATATCTGACGACCGCCAATACGTTCGACGACGGGGACGAGATTTATGAGCCCAAGTGACGTTTTCACTTCCTTTTGGCATCGGTTCTCGAATCGACCGACCCGGACGGTCGAAGAGCTAAAACGTCTTTTGACGCCGCAGTCATTCTCCAGCCCAGACGAGACACGCTTTAGCGGGCACTGGATCGTCGCGCCGCCGGGACGGGGCAAGACCACTCTCCTTCACACGATGGTCGCAGACGATTTGGAGAAAGACGCCGCCGTCGTCCTCATGGACAGCAAGGGCGATCTCATCGAGCCCATAAAAAACCTTGCCTCGATCAAAGACCGCTTACTTCTCATCGAACCCAACCCCGATGCGGCCTTCGCCCTAAACCCACTGGATGTTTCGCACTCGAACGCCACGCAGGCGGTCGGGCTCATCGAGTACATCATGGCCGGCCTGTTGGACGCCAAGTTCACGGCGTTGCAATCCACCCTCTTTCGGAACGTCGTACCGGCAATCATCGAGGCGATGCCCAACCCGACCCTCGACACCTTCAAGGACGTGATGGTCAGGGGGCTGCCCAATCTCGACAGGCTCAACCCCCATGCCCGACAATTTTTCGAGAACCGCGAGACAGGCTTTCACTCCAAGACCTACGACAGCACCCGCAAAGAGGTCGTATGGCGCCTCGATTACCTGCTCACCAATCCGGTCATGCGAACTATGTTCTCCGCGACCCATACACGGCTCGATCTCGGGAAAGAGATGGACGCCGGCAAGGTCATTATCATCAATAACTCGAAGGCCATTTTGGGCGACGAAGGCGCCGAGTTTTTCGGGCGCTTTTTCGTAGCCCTTATCGCCAGAGCTGCGCAGCAGCGCTCCGGCAGGCCCGCAGTGACGAAGAAGCCCTGCTACGTCTACATCGACGAGTGCCAGTCCGTCATAGCTAAAGATACCCGGATACCTGTGCTCCTCGATGAGTGCAGGAGCCAGAAGATCGCGCTTATCTTGGCACATCAGCGGACCGCTCAACTCACCCCGCCTGTCCTCGACGCCGTCGCCAACTGCGCGATCCGGATGGCCAACAGCGATGATGAGGCAAAGTATCTATCATCGAAGCTGCGGATGGATGCCGATGTTCTGCAATCTCTCCCGCGTGGTACCTTCGGCGCGTTCGCACGCGACCTCACGCCACAAGGTATCCAGCTCAAGGTATCGAAGGTAGACCTTGACGCCTTGCCGAAAATGACGGACGCAGAATTCGATACCATCCGCGCGCGCATGAAAACCGATTTTGCTTCCACCCCGCCGTCCACATCAGACACGTTGCAGCACACGGCGCCGGCAGCGCAACACCAAGCGACCAAGGCGGCTCCACCTTCTCAGTCGAATACCTCAGATGCTGAGACACCCGGCACCGCCGATCCCGGTGAACCCGCGGATACCTGGTAGCGCGTACAAATAAATTTCGATTGCCCGCGGTCCGCCATTGTGCTGCGCCGCTCTCCAGGATGCCCCGCCCCGCCCGTTTATTTTTGCCGCGCCGTTCTCTAACGCATCCCCCATGGATGCGATACCGCAAAAGCCGTCACGCAATTCACGATGGTCTCGTGAACCGGTCATCGGCAGCGCCGGTGCGCCGCGCGCCGTATATCCGACCGAGCGCGATATCGAAATTTTCAAGTTGCTCGTACGCTTTCGCTACTTGCCGAGCGATTACATTTACGCCTTTGTAGGCGGCAACGGCAAGGCGCTGCTGCATCGCCTTAACTTGCTGTGTCGCAAACCCAACCTCTACCTCTCGCGCCCGCATCAACAGCGGCAGAACGCCGAGGCCAACTACCGGCCGCTGATCTATCAACTGGACGAGCGCGGTTCGCGCGTCTTGCGCGAACGCGGCCTCTCCTTTCTCGCCAAGAGCCACCACCATAATTTCGCCCACGAGCTGATGGTCGCGCAGTTCGCCGCCTCGATCGAGCTCGGTACCAAGGCAAATGCTAGTGTCAGGCTCATCACCTGGCCGGAAATCTTGGCGCACGAGCGGACACCCGTCGCAACGCGTCTGTCGACAACGCCCGCCGCGATCCGAGTTTCGTATTGCCTGCGCGGCGAACAACGTTGTGACGAAATCAATGCCGACGCCCGACCGTTCGGCTTGCAGCGGACTATCGACGGCAAGACGAGCTACCTGTTTTTCCCCGGCGTCGAGGCCGATTGCGCCAGCGAGCCGATCGATGCTGGCGATACCGACCGCTCGTCAATCGCCAAGAAACTCGCCGCCTACATGGCGATTGCCGAGCAGAGCTTGCACCGCTCCCACTTCGGCTTTCCAAACTTCTTCGTCCCTTTCGTCACCACCAGCGGCGCCCGGCTGCGCACCATGATGGACTTGCTCCATCGCATGACCGCCGGCCGCGGCTCGAAGACCCTGTTGTTCAAAACCTTCCCGAGCTTCACGTCGCCCGAACGGCCGCCGCCGGCCGGCGGACACATGCTGACCGAGCCATGGCAGCGGGTAGGCAATCCTCCGCTTTATCTCGACCGCTGAAACCGTACGGACCGCAGAGACAAAGTCGCGACTTTGAACGACCGGCTCCGCACCACCTTCAAGGGCGGCCGTGTGCAGACGACGCCTAGCGTCTACGAGCTGGACGATGGCTTGCGCGGCCGTGCCCTCTCGGTGCTTGCCCGATACGATAAGTTTGATTCGGCCAGCGAGCACGATTGGGGCACGTTCATCTTCGCTGGCTATTCCTTCGAATGGCGTATCGACTACCGTGGCAAGGACGGCGTCGGCCGTTCGCCTGATGCTGCCGATCCAGAGAAGACTATTCGTGTTCTTACACTCCAAGCAGTTGAGGATCTAATTCCCTAAGGATATTTGACCGGGTCGCTCTGCTGATGCTCGGCCCAGACGCGCGCCGCGAATTCCCGCTCCTCCTGTCCAGCGACATCGGCGTAAATCGAAGCCGTCTCCAGTGACGCACGGCCCAGCCACCGTTGCACAAGATTTGGCGGCACCGAACTGCGAATCGCCGCGACACCAAAGGCGTGCCGCATTCCTTTCGGCATGGCCGCCGATCTGGTTACCTCTGCCTTGACCTTAACCGCTTTCAGGTAACGCCACGGGGTGGTCCGACTCCACGGCCAAAGAGGCTGGGCAGCCAGTTGCGCGTCCATCTGACTCGCACGCAATGAAAATTCTTCCTCAAGATCGCAGAGCAACTGATCCGGCAGTGGTACCTGCCTGATCACGCCCTGCTTTCGTCTCTACATTTCGTCCCTCTCTATCGATCCTTCGGGAACACGAGCATTCGGCTATATCTATAAAAGCAACACGGAAGCGTTTTCCAGTTCCGGCCGTATGTGTTGGTAGCGGCCGGAGTCTTTGCACCGTTCGCTGCAGTGTCGACCGCGACTACACCTTTCCCGAGCCGAAGTTATACGAATCGGCTTTTCCACACGCACACGGGTCCGCCCGTGCGCCTATGCTACTATCCATTCATTAGGAGCAAATTTCATGGCGATATGAACAATCGATCGCTTACGGTCATCATCAGCGTGTTTATTTGCGCTTCGCCCCTCCTCGCCTCAGCCCATTCCCTCACGTGCCCCACGCTCACGGTCAACATGTCGATCGGCGCGACCGACGCCACGACCGGAGGACAGGTGAGCGAGCTGCAGACCTTGCTCTCCAGCTACTACGCTTCGAACCCCCCGGCCAACCTCCAACCGCTCCCGACGACCGGCTTCTTCGGCCCCATCACAGAGAGCTGGGTCATCCAGTTCCAGAGAGACCACGACCTCCCGCAGACCGGCTACGTCGGCCCTTTGACCAGAGCCGCCATCGCAGGCGCCTGCACCACGACCGGTGGAGGAAGCTCCACCTTGTCCGCCTCTCCCACCTCAGGGGCAGGGCCGCTCGCCGTCACCTTCACCGCCGTATCAAACTCCGCCGGCATCCTCTTCAGCTTCTGGTTCGGCGACGGCACGAGTCAATCCGTCTCCTCTTCCTGTGTGAACGGCAACTCCTGCACCCTCACCGCCTCCCACACGTACACCACTGCCGGCACCTACACCGCACAACTCTTCTCGAGCACTAAGGCGAGTGTGGGGTCGGTTGTGATCGTGGTTTCGGGTGGCGCACAACCAAATATTAGCTTCACCGCCACTCCCACATCGGGAGCAGCACCGCTAACGGTCGCATTCACTGTCAGTACGCCCGCATGCATTTCGGGGCAGCCTTTGAGTCCCTTGGATTTCGGCGACGGCAACAGCCAAAATGTTCCTTGCGATACCAGCACTACTCTCTCGCACACCTATCAATCCGCCGGCATCTACCTCGTCCAGCTTTTCTCGGGCCAGTATTGTAGGCAGACCCAATGCCCGACCCTCGGCACAGTGACAATCACTGTCACCGGCACCGCCGCCGGCACCTCCGGCGTCTACCTCGCGCAGAGCGTCCCGTTCATCTCCGCCGGTTCGACGGCCTCTTGCACGCTCAACGGAACGACCATAGCGGACGGTTCATCCGGAACATTTTATTCCGATGCCGCCGTTGCATACGGAGACTCATGCACGAACTACGCGCAGGTCCGCACCTGCACCAATGGCGTGCTCTCGGGATCGAGCGCGTACCAATATTCCGCATGCGCTGTCGGGAACCCCAACGCCTGTTCGTTCAACGGCCAAGCAGTCGCGAGCGGCGCCTCTGTCACGGCATACCAGTCGGCAAGCGTGCCCTTCGGGCAAACCTGCAGCTCGCAATCCCGCATGTGCTCCAACGGCAATCTTTCCGGCTCATACCAATATCCTTCGTGCACCGTACAGGCAGCATCCTCTTGCACATTCAACGGGCAGTCCGTTCCCAATGGTCAGTCCGTGACCGCCTACCAATCGTCCACGGTCCCCGCGGGAAGCCAGTGCGTGAGCGCGCAACTCACGTGCAGCAACGGCACGCTTTCAAATGTACAGAATTATCCATATGCCTCGTGCACCGTGGCCTCTTATCCCGTGATGCCGAATCCGCCACAGACACAAGTGATCAATAGCTACGACGCATATTCACCTGAACCAATCGACTGGAACGGCGGTATCCGACTCTACTTCGGGGGATGGTACACCGCGGCGGACTCTCCAAACGACAGCATATTTGTCGCCGACTGCCCGAGTTCAGGCGCCCCATGCAGCAATGTCCGGAAAGTTATCGATCCCGTGGCGACCGGCTGGAACCAGCTCAATGATCCATCGATCATATTGCATCCCGCGACTGCAAGTTCTCCCGCCTACTACATCATGTACATGACTTGTGACACATCACCGTCGCCCGCCAGTAACGGTATTTGCTACTCGACGTCCTGGGCGAATGACGGGATCAATTGGAGTACGCCGATCTTACTCACCAGCAGCTATTGGCTGCCGTCAGCAACATGGAAGAACGATCATGTGGAACTCTGGGCCAATGAAATTTCTCCGGGACGCGTCGTCATGTTCAATCTCGGAAGTTCAGGTGTGGTACTCGGCAACCCGACCGTCGTGCAATACGACAATACCTCCGCTGTTCCACCTCTCTATGCCAACGTGAATGTGGATTGGCGCCCTTCGATCGGGATGTATCAGATTTTGGCGGAGCGTTCGGTGGGAGGCACGGCGAGCAGCCCTTCCGTCATTGACTATCTTTCTTCAGCAGATGGCGTGAACTGGCATCTCCAATATCCTGCGGTGATCTCTGCACAACCGGGACAATTCCGCGTCGGCACACCGGGCCAGAACCCGGACACTGCGGCGTTTGTTTACTTCGGAGTGACAGCACTGACCGATTCGGAAGGATTCAGCATCGATTTCTCGCAGTGGAGTCCTCCTTCGCCAACCGGCATCTGATCCGAACCAAATTCTTGCTAATGCGATTTCGGCTCTTGAATCGGCACTCAAAGTGTACCTGCAAATCCGGCGATTGATTCACCGCTGAAACTGGCACACAACGCGCGTAGCTCACCTGGATAGAACGCCAGCCCGCCCGACTGCAACGACTATTCCGGCGTGCACTCAGAGGGTCTACGGCTTCAAGCGCTGTAGCGCGAGCACCAACGAGTCGAGTTGGCTGGCAGTGTGTTGTGTGAGTACCGCAACGTCAGAAGATTGCGGAGTTGAAGGCACCGACGCAGCTGACGGTGAAAAATTCGAATTTAACAGCTGAGCCTGTGCGAGCGTGAGCAGCATCGATGGCAGGTTTGCAGTTTGGAATTGAGAGTGAGCAGGTGTACTCGACGCAACACTGTACCTTGGAGCAAAAACTGACGGCGCTGGAGCTTTCGTTGGTTCCTCTGATGTCGAGTTCCTAGCTGCCGCCGCCGATATAGTGTCGGTTGGCACCGCCATCGTGGCGGAATCGTTAGGCTCACCGAGAATTGAGGCTTCGACTCGTTCGCCCGAAACTTTCAGGACGAAATTATAGCCGCCCAAAAGGCGCGCGACGACATTCGGCAGCGTTCCGCTATAGGTGCCAGAGCAAATTCGACCGAGAGCTAAAGACCCGTCGTAGTGCAAATCATAATTAACAGCAAGTGCTGACAGAATCTCACCTACCGTGGCGTTCGTAACGTCGATCGTCAGTGCGCCTGAATCGCCCCGCACACGGACATCAGCCGCTGAAGCCGAGCTTGCGACAATCATTAATATCAGAGTCGCTAGTTGCGGCCATGCAGCGCGCCTGCGCCGTTGTGCCATTTTGAATGCTCCACCCCAACATGAGCTCTTAGCCTGCTCAGCAGCATATAATGTCCCCTAATATGGATATACATCGAATTACTAGTGGTGACCAGCGATTTTGCAGAAAACGTTTGCTGCTGCTGCGGAAGACGAAAATCATGAGCCGAATGGACAACAGCGACACTGGCACCAGGAATGGTCCGTATCACCGGAAGACCACTCAATCCGTCATCCATCCGAGCACGAGCCGAATATGTTCACGAGCGCGCAACTCCAGGTCGGCGGTTTCTCCGTCATCAATACCAAAATCCAACATAGCGCGACGGAATACGCCGGCCATCACATGCGCTGCATAAAAGAGCGTAACCGCGCCCGAACGATCTTCGAATTGGTTCAACCGAAGCATCGCTGTAAAATAGAAGAGTCCAACGATGCATGCGGGCAGCTCCGCCATAAAACTCTCGAATGTTTGCGCGTGTGCCCGGCGCGCAAGCACAGCGTGCGGATCGAGGATATCAATCAGGTCGCGGCCTCGAATCTCGTAGACCAATCGCTCCAACACGGGCTGCGCTTCGACGTAAAGGCCACGATTGACGAGATGTTTGAGCAGCCGATAGCCGAAGCCAATAGCAAGCATCGAGCCGGGCTCCACGTCGGTCAGACGGCCGCGAAGGTACAATTCAAAGATATTTGGCTCGAACGCGGCCTCGATATCAATCGCCGAAGAGCCCGTCCCACATATCGCAAGCAGCGTTGCGCCACGCACCCGGACCTGAACATCGGCAAATCCCAGCTCGCGCAGCGCTATCTCTAGACTTTTGGCGGTAAACAGCACCGCGTGATATCCCGGAGCGAGGATGTTGAGAAGTCCGGGCTTGTCTTTGGCGAACTCGATGTAGCCGGCATCGGGGGTGGTGAGGATGAGGAGTCCGTCGGGCGCCAAGAGCGATTTCAGGACGGCGAGGAATTCTTTGGGTCTATTTACGTGCTCAACGACCTCAAGGGCGGCGACGACGGTGCTCTTTTCCTCATCAGCGTAATGATCACGACTGAGGTAGATGTTTTCGATCGGCAGATTGAGAAGTCTGCTACCTTCTCTTGCATTTGGTGACGGATCGATCCCAAGAACCTTCCAGCCGAAAGCACGACGCGCGAAATCGAGCCCAAAGCCAAAACCACACCCTACCTCCAAATAGGTTTTTACGTCGCGGCAGCGGGCGATAAAGGCAGGCAGTGCAAGGATATCGAGAGCCGCCCCCTGCTCTATATAAAATTTCAACGCTGAAGGGTTAGAGTATTCAGTTTCTCTTTCATAAGACGGGGCCTGGAAGTCAAGTTGAAAAACGGTCCCGCACGCGGCGCAAGTCGCGAAGTTCAGACGAGGGTAAGGGAAGACGAGAGAATCGATATCAAGCAACAAGCGTTTTTCGTCTTCGCGGTCGCAAACCGGGCAATAAGCGCGCCGGTGCAAATCTCGGTGCCATATCGGTGTTCGTTGGGGGGAGGACGTAGCCACACATTTCCTATTTCAGGTTCGAACTGAGAATGCTGTCACGGCATCAAGCAATTTCATACGCCCCCACGCACGAACGAGTGTTATTGCCGCTCAATGAACACGTGGTTCGTTCGTGGCTCGCGAAAGCGTCGGTGCCATCCAACGCGCTCCAGCACCTCCTCTAGCGGCGCAGTTACCAGACTAGCGCTGAGCAGCTTGCCAATCAAAGAGGCCAGGAGGTGGAGCTTGCGCGCTTTAGGCTCTACCCGAATGTGGGTCGAAATAACCGATGCCCTGTATGAACTTATTGCGGGTATGAAGTGGCCCGACGGAGGAGAGCGTCACCGATCCCGAAATGCCCTTCCCTCAACTGGCACTTGCGTGTGATGCATAAATATGCAAGCGTTGATAGGTTGAGGTAACGAGAGCGGGTAATCCTCTACCACCCGCGAACGCGCGTTGACCAAGGCGCGAGTTTTTGGGGGGCTTTCTGGGACGGTATCAGCCGGCGCTGGGGCGCATTGGAGCTTGCTTCAATATTTTGCTGGAGTTGCGGAGGGCGTTCGCGCCAGGTCGCCCGGCCCTGGAGGCTTTACTTCAAACACACATCTTGGACTTGAGTTGCGGCGAACTTGCTCCGTTTTTTTGCGGGGGTTTTTGTTTGTGTCCTACACCTCCGCATTTCATGGCCCAGGGCGCGGCCCAAGGCTGGGGGGATTCATGACCGCGGAAAGTCTGCGTTGTGCGCTTCGGATGATCAAAATCAGCACTGGGATAAGCTCCGCAGTGCTTGCCTGTATCGCCGCGACGGTCGGTTTGTTGCTTTCCGGGGCGGCTTTCGTGTCGACGGGCGCGCTAGCGCAAGGCACTTCGCGTGCAGCGGTAACGGTCGCCCCGAACGCCGCAGTGCTCGTCGGGAAGACGCCGACGATGAGCGAGCTCGCATCCAGTCAGGCCAACCTCAGCGCGTTGGCTGCTGGCCGCAGCCCATTCGAGCAACCGCGACATCGACTGCCTAATGGCGCCCTGACCTCAGCGCCCAACCCGGCAACCCTCAACGCGTTGCCCAAGTTCAACAAGCCGAATGTAGCCACTCAAAGCGCGAACGCGGGCGCCCCGGGCTCTGCGAGCTTCAACGGCTTCGTCGGCATCTATGGCGGAGACAACGCCGCCGTCAATGGAAACGACGCAATTGAACCGCCCGATCAGGGATTGGCGGTGAACAACAACGTCGCCGCCGAGATCAACAACAACGTCGTGCAGTTCTTCAACGCAACCACGGGCGCGTCGCTGGCTGGACCGATCGCCACCTCGGTGTTCTTCCAAGCTCCAAGCGGCACCGGTCTGACCGATACCCAAGCCTTTTTCGATCCCACGACTCAGCGCTGGTTCCTCACCGAGGTAATCTCTAACGCTCCCACCTTTACCGGGGGCCCCGGTACTATCGAAGACTTCGCGGTTGCCGTCAGCACGACGAGCAGCGCGACCGGTCAGTATTACATCTATCACATCAGGGCGTTCAGCAACGATCTGTCGGCCTGCGGCAGCAATGACTGCCTGCCGGATTACCCGAAGGCTGGGTACGATGCGAACATCTTCATTATCGACGTCAATCTGTTCAACGCATCGTGCGAGACGTGTCCCGTGGTGGCAGCCGCGGGTTACGCCCTGCCGAAGTCGCTGCTCGAATCCGGCTCAAACTTTACCTATTCCAGGCTCACTTTTCCTAACGACTTCGTGGTGCAGCCCGGCGTACCGGCGCCGGGCGAACCTTTCGTCACCGATGCGAACGGCACCGAGTACCTGATGGAGGCGCGCAATATTGTTGACGGCTCGAACAATATCCGCGTTTGGGCGATTTCCAACACCAACAATATTGTGAGCAATCCCAGCTCCTTACGGGGATTCGCTGTCGATGTCGCCGGCGAATCCTATGGGCGCGCGGTACCCTCGACGCAACCCAACGTCATCGGCCCCTATTGTACATCGAAGGGCGTCACCTCCGCGCCGCGGCTCGATGGCGGCTATGCTGCCTTCCAAGCGACCGTCCAGAAGGCAAGCGGCAGGCTTTATGGGGCCTTGGCGTTCGGCTCCAATGACGGCAACGGGCTCAACCGCGATGTGATTGCCTGGTTTGCCCTGACGCCGTCGGTCAATAGCAACGGCGTCCCCTCGGCTTCGATCTTCACGCAGGGCTATTTGGTCCCGACCAACGGTTACAGCCTGTCGTATCCCGCGTTCGGGTTGAACCAAACTAGCGCCGGCGTCCTGGGGTTTACCGAAACCAATCAGAGCGCGAGCGTCCCCGCCGGCTATCCGAGCGCCAGCATCATCCAATTCACCGGAACCACCTTCACCGGAAATATCCTCGTCACCGGACAGGGATTTACCTCGGATGACGGCTGGGGGGGCTGCCAGCAGGCAGGCCTCGGCCAAGTCGACCGGTGGGGCGATTACGGCGCGGCGGTCGTCGATGCAACAACTGGCTATTTCTACACTGCCAACGAAATGATCCCGAACCCGTCGACGTACCCGCGGGGCACATTTAACAACTGGGGTACCTTCATCACCCAGGAGAGCACCCAGCAGACCACCAATTACACCCTGTCGCTAAGCACGAGCGGCAGCGGGACAGTGACGAGTCTGCCAAGCGGGATCAATTGCTCTTCCAATACGGGCTCGTGCAGCGCCTCGTTCACGAGCGGGACCAACGTCACTCTGACGGCAGCGCCCGCATCGGGCTGGACCTTCTCCAACTGGGGCGGGGCCTGCAGCGGGACGAGCATGTCTTGCACTGTGAGCATGACGCAGAATACGAGCGTCAGCGCGACGTTCACGCAGACGACCCCCTTCTACACCCTGTCGGTAAGCACGAGCGGCAGCGGGACAGTGACGAGTTTGCCGAGCGGGATCAATTGCTCTTCCAATACCGGCACGTGCAGCTACTCGTTCACGAGCGGGACCAATGTCACGCTGAGTACCTCTCCAACTGCGGGCTGGGCTTTCAGCGGCTGGGGAGGAGCGTGCAGCGGCACCGGCGGCTGCAGCGTGAGCATGACGCAGAATGCGAGCGTCAGCGCGACGTTCACGCAGACGACCACATCCATCGTGTCCGCCATGCTTCCCAACGCACGCACCGCCACAGTCGGCGAGCCTGTAACTGCCTTCGCTACCATCCTTAACGCCGGAGGTAGCACTGCAACTTCATGTTCCATTGCACTACCGAGTGGCGTTCCGGCAAATTTCCTCTTCCAAACAACAGATCCAAATACCAACCGTCCCACGGGTACACCCAATACGCCAGCGGACATTCCAGTTGGGCTGGGACAGACTTTTTATTTTGCTGTGACACCCACGCAGTCGTTTTCGTTGCAGATTCCGCTTGTGTTTTCGTGCACCAATACAAGTCCCGCTCCAGTCTATGTGGGCGTCAACACCTTCCAACTCACGGCCTCCAACACCCCAATTCCAGATATGCTGTCAATTGCGGATACGTTGACTCACGATGGGAACATGGTGATCAACGGTACAACCGCAACCGGACTGATTGTGACTGCCGCAATAGACATCGGCGCGCCCGGCACTGTAACTTTCACACCAAACGACACACCCTTCGGCCAACCTCCGAGAAACCTGCCGCTCAACCTCCTGATCTGTCAAACCAACAGTGCAGGCAATTGCATCAACCCACCTTCACCCGGACCGTCTTCGACGATAACTCTTTCGCAAAACCAGACCGTTTTTCTCTCCCTCTTTGCTACCGGCGAGGGAATTCAAATTCCATACGATCCGGCAAATGCACGCGTCTTCCTTCTTGCCGCACAGGGCACGACGCCGGTGGGTGAGACGAGCGCGGCGGTAAAAATGCTCGGTGGAACCGCCAACATCGGCATCGTGCGGCAAGTCTTCAAATAACGATGCGCATTGACGGTCTTGCGCACACAATCTCCCTCCTGCCAATTCTGAAGCCTGCGCTCTTCGCCCCATGATAAATGGCGCGTTTTTAGCAACTCAGCAGGTTTTTAGTCTCGTGGTTGAATTGTGACCGCAGTTCCTGTATTTGGATAACGTGGGAGTGTTCCGTGGCTGCGCGTCCAATCCTTAATCGTATCAGGCTTGAAGCTTGGCTACTTCGACATGCGGCAATCGGCCATCTAAGGCGTGTCCGGCACTATGTCCGCCGTACCTGGTCAGGTGCGGACCCGTCCAAACATTCAACTCATCAAGCTGTTTATGTCCACTATGATCGTGAAGGTATTGTCCACGACTACGTGATTGAACAACTGCGCCAACTGGTGGCGGCAAACTATCGCATTACTTTCGTGTCAAATGCCCCAAAATTGAATGCAATGAGCCTCGCCGAGGTCCAACAATTTTGTCGCCAGGTGATTTGGCGACGTAATGTTGGCTATGATTTCGGTGCCTATAAGGATGCGATTGCTGCGCTCGGTGATCTGAGTTGCGTCGACCGTCTCTTGCTAATGAACGACAGTGTCTATGGACCGTTTAGGCCGTTAACAGAAATCCTCAATACAATCGATCCAACCCAGACCGATCTTTGGGGCATCACGGACTCTTGGGACGGGCATTATCATATTCAGTCATACTTTGTTCTGTTCTTCAAAGAGGCGTTGCTTTCGAAAACCTTTAATAGGTTTTGGCGTCGCATGCCGTATGTCAATAGCAAACCCTGGCTCATCCGCAATGGCGAGATAAAGCTAACTCAGCAGCTGACTAGCCGCAAACTACGCGCGATGGTCCTCTGTCCATACTGGCTCGTGGCGAGGTCCATACTCGCCAAGTTGGAAGTCAGGGACCACGCAGATTTGGCTCCAGTGCACAATGCGTTTCTCGATGATTTGCAAAAACACATCATTAGGGGCACCCATCTCAATCCCGCACACTTTTTTTGGGAAACCTTGATCACGGATTTCCAATGCCCATTCATCAAACGTGAACTCATCCAGACGAACCCGGGGAATGTCGTCTATGCATGGCGATGGCCCGAAGTGATCGAGGCGCACAGCAAATACAATCTGGAATTCATTCATCGCCATCTCCAAGCAAACTGACCGCCAAACGATACACTTCCGTATTGTCGTCGAGGAACTCGGCGACATCATATGACCTTCCAAATCGAATTTCTCCAAATCAGGAACGGCACGATCGACATCCTCGACGACAAGCCCGACGCGACCACGAACAAACCGCTCGCGCAGCTGCCTGCTCGTCATCGGCAGGGAATGGCTCAACAAGCCTTTTTAGATGCCCGCACATATCTGTTTTGAGAAATTTGTCCCTCTAATGACAGTGCGCGATCAGCCAACCCGCTGCCGGCCGCAGCTGCCTCACTCAGCCAAAAACGTCAACGCTAAACTGGCAGCGTCGAACAATCCCATCCTCCTATCCTCCCCGTTCCAAATCTTCCTCGGTGGCGGGACGAAGGGCGCCAACACGGGGATCTGCTTGACGATCGCCTCGACGATCGCATACCTGGTCGGCGATCCGAGCGACGCGAACGCCGCCTGGATTTGCTTGCGCGACACCGCGGCCGTGTAAATTCCTTTCCGCTGTGCGAGCGACTCCATTGCATCCAAAAGCTTCGCGCCCCGCTTCGTGCCAGCATTGTGCGATACCCCTCTTAGTACGAGAGCATCGGGACAATATTGACTAAGAAGAAGGGCCAACCGTCGGAGGCACCCCCGCGCCTTCTGCGGGCCGGCGATATCACTCATGCCCCACTCAACCAGTGAAGGCGCCCCTTCAAACACCACATACGAAAAGCCGCGAGCATGGTGATAGAAGGCGAGGACGAGAGCATCGTGCCGCCTGCTCATAACTCCTGCTGCTCAGGCGATGCCGCAAGTCGCGCTATCGCCTCTTGCAGCAGCTCAAGCTTTGACACCGTTTTCTGGGTAGGTTCGCATTGCTGGAGGCGATCGCTCAGTTCTTCCATTCGAGCGATGAGGCTCTCTCGCAGGCCCTCCATCAGAGACGGGAACAGCTCTCGTAGCTCGACTCCAAATAATGCCTGACAAGCGGACGCAGCGGCCAGCGTCATCGCTCGCTCGTCGCGTTCAAGCCGGGAAACGAACGATTCGGCCTCGTAGCCAAGCAGGAGCGCAAGCTCCTCTTGCGTCAGGTACCATCGTCGCCGATACACACGTAGATAATTGCGTAGCTTGCCCATAGATCGCGCCGCCGTAATTTCGCTGACGGTCGCGCGGTCAATGATGCTTCCGTACCGATGCCGATGCTATACTCGACAATATGCCAGCTAGGCACATATTGTGCGATACGCTCATGAATTCTCCATGAGAAATCGCCTCACCTACGAAATTCCCTGCCCCAAACAATGTCGCGTCTAGTCACACGCACGTCCTTGATGCACAGCCGCTCGGAGCAGTAAGAGCGGCATCCGCAAATCGTCTTCCGTTGAAAACCTCGTAACCGCTTCTCGAAATAACACGTTGGTCGAAAGTTAAAGGAAACTTCCGACCGTGCACTCGAAACGCTCACGAGCCTTTCCGCGCTCTTGCCGTTGCGATTCTGTCTCTGAGGTGCGGGTATCGCGGCCCATTTGCAAGCGGGCATATCCTGAGCCTGGGCTCTATTCGATCCCAAGTGGTTTCGTGCCAACTTATGGTACCGGGTTGGGATCCGCCTGAGCCCATGAGCCTCTTGGACATCGTCTATCGCGCCGGCATCGTCACCGGTCCCGCCCTTAAGTGCGACACCGGCCCGGCGCTGACAAAAGCGGTGCCGACGGGCGTGGCGATGAAGCCATAAGTGCGGCTCAAGCCATCGACAACCGTTGCAAGCGTGCCGGCGAGCTGGCCGCTGGCGTTGATTCCGGTCAAAGAGAAGAGAGTGCCGAGGCTCGACGGCACATCCACCGTCTTGTAGCTGCCCGCGCTGTACACAAACCCGTGGGAGCCGGTGGTCGTGGTATATGACCCAACAATCTGGCCGGCGTTGTTGATGCCATAGGCGCCCCAGTTGAGCGCGCCGTCAAGCTCGATCGGGGGGAACGATCCGTCGGCGTTTCGCACGAAGCCCCGCGTGCGATTCCCTTGGACATACGCCCCGATGATCTGGCCAGAGTCGTTGATGCCCCATGCGGCGGCATCGCCGGTCGCCCCCGGAGGGTCGATCGTGAGTACGCTCGCGCCGTCGAGCAGGAAGGCATGCATTCGCGCGGCACTGTCCTGGTACCGACCGACGATCTGGCCGCGCGAATTGATTCCGTAGCCGAAGGTCGCACGCGCTGACGGGACGACGATCGGGATGACGGCGGTGCTGCCATCCTTCATCGTGAAGCCGTTGATGTATCCGGCTTGCGCGTTGGCGTAGTAGCCGACCCTCGTCCCGCTGGAGTTGATACCGTAAAGATAGGTGTACGGTGCGCCGACCACCTTAGTTGCCGTGATCGTGCCGTCCGCGTTGCGCGAAAACGCCGTGGTGGCATCGCTCGATCCGTAGAAGCCGACGTAGCGCCCGGCGTCGTTGATGCCTTGGAGCCTGGTATTGAAGTCTCCATTGATATCGAACCAATCGAAAGTGTAGCCACTCGCCATCGGCGGCGGTGGCGGCGCATTCGGGCCCGCGAACGCCACCGAAAATGAATTGCCGCCAACGGGCGCCGACGGCGTCGAGGCCGCGCCCCCGTTCGGATCGTTCAATATGACCGAGCTCTGTTGCGTGAGATTCGGATTGCCGCCGTTGACCGCGAGGCCACTGAAGACCACCGGGCCGAAGCTCGGCAGGAACGAATAGACTGGCGACGTCGAGGTGCAATCGTTGAGGCAGCTCGCCTCCATGATCCATTCTGCGGACGCGAGGGTTGAGCGATAGATGAACTGCTGGCGGAACGGGTGTTGCCAGCGGCCGCCGTTGTTCATCGTGAGGACCCAGGTCGTGGAGTCCGTGTCCGGCGCGCAAAGCGCGGTGCACTGGATCGACGCCGTAATGGTATCGCCGGGACTGACGGGAAAATCCGCACCGAGCGGCTGCTCATCGGCCGGCAACAGCTCGTACCAGGTCGAATAGGCTACGGTGCCCGTTGACGTGACTCGCTGCTGTATGCCGAGCTGGATGAGAGGCTTGTGCTTCGCCTCGCCACCAATGCCGATCCACGTCGACGCCACCTCTTCGGCGGGCGACTCCGGGTAAGGCACGTATGCGACGGCCGGCACGATCCACGTTCCTTGGATCGAGGTGTAGGGGCCTCCCGCAAGCATATAGCCCGACCAGTTGTTTGAGGTGATTTGCTTCTGCGCGCCAAGCAACGGTTGCCCGCCAGGGCCGACGCGCGGATCGAGTTGAGCGTGCGACAATCGTGCCGCCGGCGCGGCAAGCTCGAACGCCGGCGCTGTGGCAAGGCAGATGAGGCCGAACAGCGCGATGGCCAGCATCGAAGCGTTGCCGTGTGGCGCACGCGATCGCGATCCGTCGGTTTTCAGCATGGCCCCCTCACTCGTTCGGCGCCCCTCGGTCGCCATGTTGGCCGCGATTCGCTTCCCGCCCAGATTGAAGGAATACTCACACGGTTTCAGGCGGGACACGAGGGTCAAGCGCGCGTCGCGGCCGCAAAATCAATGAGTTTTGACCCTGAAATGCCCGGCTGGCACAAAGTCGCGTCTGGTTTCGATTTCCATGCCGAATACCATCCTTGGCATGGAAACTTTGGCCATAAATATCAGCTGGGAGTATTTTCTCGGCATACTAGGTTCGCTCATCGCGATCGCCTACTACGCGAATGGCCGCTTTACCGGCCTCGAAACCGATGTCGGATGGTTGAAGGAAGCGATCTCTGAGCTTGTGATCAATGCCGAGAACGTGCGCACTAGACTGTTTCAGAATGGTTCCCCGGTGTCCCTAACCGCAGCCGGCTACTACACCTTACAGCGTAGCGGCCTTAAGTCGTACATCGACGCGAAAAAGCAGCCGCTGCTAAGGGCATTAAAACTTAGAACAGCTTCGGACACGTTCGAACTGCAGCGTCGAACTTTCCGTCTCCTTGCAGAGCTGCCATTCGAAGACGTGGTCGCCCAACACCTAAACAGCTTCGCGTTTAACCACGGCATAGACCCGAGCTTACTTCGCAGAATTGGTGCAATTTACCTGCGCGACCTCGCTATCAGTGCGGGCTAACCAAATATGTGGATTCGCAAACTTCGTGACCGAGCGGTATCATTATTGATAGTTGCCTCCTGTCCTGCTCTTTGACAATTATGTCGAATGAGGCAGACGCGTCGTTAGCGCTGTTCACTATCGCTGATGTAGCCGAACTACTGAAAGTATCTGTACGCACCGTTCGGCGTCTCCAGCAGCAGCGCAAGATTCCATTCATCAAAGTAGGAGGCGCCGTTCGCTTCGCGAGAAGCGACATCGCATCCTATTTGGAAAAACGTCATGTCGGCCCGATCGATGAATAAAGATGTATGGCAGTACGAAAAATCAGAAAGGCGTGGTGGGTAGACCTCAGGTTCAATCACATCAGATACCGAAAACGAAGCCCAGAAAACTCGCGAGCCGGCGCTCTCGCGCACGAAACCGCGCTACGACAAAGGCTAGCGCACGGGCAACGAATAGACGGGGAAATAGCGCTTCCGCAGAAAACGGTGACCTTCAGGGTGTTCTCAAAGCAATGGTTCGAGGATTATGTAAAACCGAATAACAAATACTCGGAACAGCTTGCGAAGAAATATGTTTTGGCGTCATCGCTCGTCCCCTTCTTTGGCGATATGCCGGTCGCGCAAATAAGTTCGCACGATATCGAGCGATACAAGGCGCAGCAGGTCAAGCAAGGGTTCACAAACAAGACGATCAGGAATCGCCTAACCGTCCTGAATAAGTGTCTCGCCACGGCGTACGAGTGGTTGCGGCTCGATGGAGCGTCACCCAAGATCAAATGGCCAAAATGCGTCGCTCCCGACATCGACTACCTGTCCCCCGAGGAATGCGAATTACTCTTGTCCCACGCAGACGGGGTTATGTACGAGATGATTCTGACTGCGCTCCGCACAGGTATGCGGCAAGGAGAGATCAAGGGACTACAGTGGTCTTCCGTGGATTGGCTGAACCGGAGCGTCGCAGTCCGGCATTCACGGGATGATTACCGGAAAATGCTGGTGCCGCCGAAGAGCAACAGGACCCGGCACATACCGCTCGATGCCGACGTCTATGAGATCCTGTATCGGCGCAAGGGAGGGACCGGATACGTGTTTCTCGCCTCCGATGGTCAGCCTTTCAGCAACGATCGGCTGAACTACGCGATCGGCAAACTTCGTAAGCGGGCAGGGTTGCGAAGAATCGGCTGGCACACCCTCCGGCACACATTCGCCTCTCATCTCGCGATGCGCGGGGTGCCGTTGCCGGCGATCAAGGAACTTATGGGACACAGCGCTATCACGACAACGATGCGGTACGCTCACGTCGCGCCATCGACGCTGAGATCGGCAATCGAAATGCTGAACCCGCGAACGATGATTTCTGCAGATTTTGGGCAACCGGCGGTCAACGCCTGGCAGAAGATGCAGAAAGACGAACTCAGCGTAAAACAGCCGCATCCAAAATATGGCTGATCTTCGCGACGATATCACGGCGAGGCAGGCAATACGCGGCGGCCTCTCCTTGTGGACCCACGGGGAGTCGAACCTCGTAGGGTAGCTGAAGCTCGATCCGGAAACGATCGCGCAAAAGAAGGATAAATGGCTAAGATGAAGGACATATTAGGAAAGTGACGGTGGCCAACCGTAGCGATGAAATGGCCGGAAGTGGACAGCTTATGTCAGTTCTTGGGCAACCCGCGGTCAACCGATTTTCGGATCGATCGCCGCGGAATTATAACCAGAGAGCAGGACAGGCAAAACTGATAGAAGCAATCCCCTTAGCAACCGGCTAGAAAATTTGCCCCGCTCTCACTGAGCGGGGCATGTTGATCTTCAGCACATCGCGGTTCACAGGGATCGATCGTCTCGCTAGTCCCAGAGCCCGGCCTTACCCCCTCCCCGCTGCCCGTGGGAACGGTTCGCACCGAAAGTCAGTCGACCCGAAAGAGCGTAGGTTCCGAAAAGCGACCTTCTGCCGTCCGCTGGCTAGCCGGACGACTATCCTCTCTCAGTTCGAACATGGTCATTTGGGGCTGCCTTGCCGTCTTTCGCTGCTCTCGACGCAGCTGCAGGATTTCCCTCCAGAGATAGCGCTTGCCATCGATGACGATGAATTTGAGCGCCATGTCACGCTTTAGCTGGATGCGCGGTATCGCGCCTGGCGATTTCCCGTTTTAGCTCTCGGGCAATCACCAGAGTCACCGACGCAACGCTGCCATACGGCCCCTTCCGCTCCTCCTTGTCCTCGTATCGAGCAGTGCGGCCGAAGTACCAGCCATCCTGCCTGTGCTCGACCGTGTACTCGGCAAGCATGTAGACGCGCTTTCCGTTCGCCGGCATCTCAATACTCCGCGGCGAGCATGATGGTGAGCACGCGGTTCGTCTTGTCGGGATCGCCGGGATCTTCAGACGCATAGCGACAGTCGGTGTCGTAGTAGTCGATCTTCCAGTAGAACGTATCGTCGGCGAGTTCGAAGTGTCCAAAGTCGTGCTCGCCATACGGATCGTTATCTCCGGTGAAGTCCGCGAACGTCTTCACCGTGAGCAGCGCTTTTGCCTTGATGTCGATCGGAAGCTCAGCGACGCCGCAGGAAAGCAGCACCTGGCCCCCGATGAACGTTGATCGGAAGTTATCGTTGAGGACGCGAACCCTCCCGCGATCGATCTGCTTTGTCACGGCCGGCCTCCTTAGATGAGACCGGCGAGGATCAGCGCGGACATGAGCGTATTACCGCCACATGCCTCGCAGTACCCTTCGCGCTGATCCGGCTCCAACTCGGCCGTGTAGTCGCACCCTTCCGTCATACAAATGGCGGGGCACACACTGTCGCAGATGAAAGCTTCGGCGAGATCGAGAGGGTTTTTATATCCCTCGACCTCACAGAGCTTCATCAGCTTTTGGGCTTTGGTCGTAAGAACAAGTTGCATCGAACTCCTCCTCGCTGGCCGGCAACCGACATGCTCGGTTGACGGATTGCGAGGCGGAGCCCTGAAAGGCATTAGCTAGTAATCGTGCCGCCGTCGCTGCCTACTCCGCCCCGCAATCGGCACCCCAACGAGGTGCCGAAGCGCGTGGCGGAGCGGCTCATATGTTCTGAGGCCATTCTGCTCGGCGGCAGAACGTAAAAAAGACGCGCGATCATGCCTTGCGGGCAGATACTCGCGTCATGAGGCAATGCCGCATTCGAGATATCGTGGCCGCATGCTTCCTACTAGCGACGTCACATACCTCGGACAAACTGATTTCCGAAACGAACGGCAATTGTTCGGCATTAAACGGGAGGATCGATTTTCTCATATCTATATCATCGGAAAAACGGGCGCGGGCAAATCGACGCTCATGGAAAGGATGGCGCTGCAGGACCTTGCGTGCGGCAATGGGTTCGCTCTCATCGATCCTCACGGTGATCTCGTTGAGCGCGTAGCAAGTCGCATTCCGCCCGAGCGACTGCTCGATGTCATCTATCTCGATGCTGCCGACCCAACGCAGCCGTATGGATACAATCCCCTGCGTCGTGTCCGACCGGATCGCATTGCGCTAGCCGCGTCTGGGATGATGGAAGTCTTCGCAAAGATGTGGCCCGAGGCGTGGGGCGTCCGCATGGAGCACATCCTGCGGAACGTGCTCATGGCCCTGTTGGAGCAGCCCCACGCGACCATGCATGACGTGCTGCGCATCATCTCAGACAAGACATATCGAAAGGCGGTTGCGGCAACCCTTCAAAACGAGACCGTCCGTACGTTCCTGCAAAAGGAGTTCGAGCGCTTCACGTTCGGTTACCGCGCCGACGGCATTGCGCCGATACAAAACAAGGTTGGCGCGTTCCTTGCCGACCCCCTGCTCAATCGCATCATCACGGCCCCAAAGCAGGAGCTGCACATCCGGCGCATCATGGACGAAGGCCAAGTGTTGCTGGTCAACCTCGCAAAGGGCCGGATCGGCGAGGACAGCTCCTCGCTCCTTGGCGGGCTTCTGGTCACCACGATTGGACTGGCCGGCTACAGCCGGGCCGATCTTAACCCCGCGAGGCGGCGCGACTTCTTCGTCTACGTGGACGAGTTCCAGAGCTTCACGACGCTCGCCCTCGCCAACATGCTCTCAGAGATGCGCAAGTACCGCTTGGGCTTTACGGTCGCCCATCAGTACCTTCACCAGTTGGAGCCGGACGTCCGACACGCGGTGCTGGGCAATGCCGGCACCATAGTCTCGTTCCGGGTCGGCGCCGAGGACGCCCCCTACCTTGCCCGTGAATTCCACGAAGTATTCGAACAGGCCGACCTTTTGCAGCTTCCCAATTACTGCATCTACCTCAAGCTCATGATCGATGGCACGCCCTCTATGCCATTCAGCGCCGTCACGCTGCCGACCTGACCTATGGTTTCGCCTGTTCCTACGCACCTTCTTCCCGTATCCATAGCCAGTATCCATAGGCCGGCCGCAAAATTCTTCGATATTTCAATCTGATCTGAAATCCGCTCGCACAATTTCCGGCCGCGACGGAGGTTGTTATTGATTGATTTGTTTTTGTTTCGCTACGCTGCCAAGGGCTGAGTTGAAAGAGGAGGATTGGAGTTGAAACTCCACTCGGCACCTTCGGTGCCTCGGGCCCTCGACCTAAAGGTCGGGGCCCTCGTTTGACGTAGAAACGACGACCGGGGAAAGACGCTGATCGCCCTAATACAAGTGGAGCATAACGAACACCCGCGTTACGGGCTATCGGACAGCAGAGCCGTCCGATAGTCCGCCGCGGGCGTCGCGTTACGCGCTGTCTCACGCCTGCCGCCCAGCCCACCCAACAAGGTGCCCGCCGCCCCGCGCGTCGGCTACGCCGTCGCGCCCGATGCGGCGGGCACAGCGCTCCGACTCGGAGGAGGTCGCCTACGGCGACGAACCTCCGGGTCGTCGCTTAAAAGGATCCCCGGCAGGAAATGCGCGCGTAGATTACGTGTTCGCTCCGCACGCTCTCTCATGGTAGCGGGCGCAGCCCGCCGTCAAGGGACAAGCCCTT
>Ga0307476_10000178_pt1 | contig 62441 bp, 55 predicted proteins | sample atmos_gasesECM2C_2_FD_203314 | JGI IMG/M metagenome (GOLD analysis project Ga0307476, IMG submission 203314) | Hardwood forest soil microbial communities from Morgan-Monroe State Forest, Indiana, United States - atmos_gasesECM2C_05 | ecosystem: Environmental > Terrestrial > Soil > Temperate... | reverse complement strand
CGCGGCCGTGGTCCGTCTCGACATCACCGAGGGCAATTTCCAGCCGCTGCCGATCGCCATTCCGAATTTCTTCGGCGGCGCCGACAGCGATAACGACACCGCAGCCGGCGTCACCCAGATCATCACTGCGAATCTGAAGGGCTCCGGCTTGTTCCTGCCGATCGATCCCGCCGCATTTCTCGAGAAGCTCGCCAGCGTCGACAACGTGCCGAACTTTCCCAATTGGCGCACCATCAACGCCCAAGCGCTGGTCACCGGCCGCATCACCCGGCAGAGCGACGGCCGGCTGAAGGCCGAATTCCGGCTGTGGGACGTGCTCGCCGGCCAGCAGCTCGCCGGCCAGCAATATTTCACCACGCCGGACAATTGGCGCCGCATCGCCCACATCATTTCGGACGCGATCTATGAGCGCCTCACCGGCGAGAAGGGCTATTTCGACACCCGCGTTGTCTTCGTCGACGAGACCGGACCGAAGGATCACCGCATCAAGCGGCTCGCCATCATGGATCAGGACGGCGCCAATGTGCGCTATCTGACCCGCGGCGACGACCTGGTGCTCACCCCGCGGTTTTCGCCGTCGACCCAGGAGATCACCTATATGGCCTACGGCCAGGGCGATCCGCGCGTTTATCTGCTCAACATCGAGACCGGCCAGCGCGAAGTCGTCGGCAATTTTCCCGGCATGAGCTTTGCGCCGCGGTTCTCGCCGGACGGCCAGAGCGTCATCATGAGCCTGCAGGAAGGCTCCAATGCCAACCTCTTCATTATGGATTTGCGCTCGAAGGCGACGACGCGGCTGACCAACACGCCGGCGATCGACACCGCGCCGTCCTATGCGCCGGACGGCTCGCAAATTTGCTTCGAATCCGACCGCGGCGGCCATCAGCAGATCTACGTCATGCCGGCGGCCGGCGGAGCGGCGCAGCGCATCAGCTTCGGCGACGGCAGCTATTCGACGCCGGTGTGGTCGCCGCGCGGCGACTACATTGCTTTCACCAAGCAGTCGGCGAGCACGTTTGCGATCGGGGTGATGAAGCCGGACGGCTCCGGCGAGCGCATCCTGACCGAGGGGTTCCATAACGAGGGGCCGACGTTTGCCCCCAACGGCCGCGTCATCATGTATTTCAGCGACAATGTCGGCAGCGCCGGGCCGTCGCTGTTCACGATCGACACCGCCGGGCGGAACCAGCAACGGGTTCCGACACCCAGCTATGCGTCCGATCCGGCCTGGTCGCCGCTTCTGTCGTAAGCCGCGGGCGCGCGATCATACGCTTGCCGTATTAAGGTCTCATTAACCATTGCAAAAGCTTTCAGCGGGTTCCGCGGGGTCGAAGCTTCTTTGCAAGGCCGCATCAAGGTTGACGGAACGTTCGTTTAACGAAGGCGCTGCTAGACCCAGTGGCAACGCATACGGAAGCAATGGAGGCACCGGAATGAACGTCGCGAGTATCGTCCGCTGCGCCAAATTCGCGGCCGTCATCCTGGCCGGGCTGATGATCGCCGGCTGCGCCAAGCAGCAAGTCGACCAGACCAGCTCGGCCGCGGCTCCTGGCAGCCAGCAGGACTTCGTCGTCAATGTCGGCGACCGCGTGTTCTTCGAGACCGATTCCTCGGAGCTCACCGAGCAGGCGCGCGCCACGCTGGACAAGCAGGCGCAGTGGCTCAGCAACTACAACCGCTACGCCTTCACCATCGAGGGCCACGCCGACGAGCGCGGCACCCGCGAATACAACATCGCGCTCGGCGCGCGCCGGGCGCAAACCGTGCGCGAATATCTCGTCTCGCGCGGCATCGCGGCGCAGCGCATGCGCACGATCTCCTACGGCAAGGAGCGGCCGGTCGCGGTGTGCGACGATATTTCCTGCTGGTCGCAAAACCGCCGCGCGGTGACGGTGCTCGATCAGAGCTCTTGAGCGCGTAACGTCTTCGACCGCATCGTCTCGACCGGCGCCGGAACGGCGCCGGTATCGTTTTTATGCCGCCGACAGCAAATACCGGCCATGGTATCGTCTGCGACCGGACATGCCCGGTTTGGCATCGCATCGAGGACGTGGCCCGTGCCGGAAGACGCCAGCAAAATCGCCGCGGCCGATCGATCGGATGAAACGCTAGTTGTTGCCGTAATCCGCATCGGCTGTTTGGCGCTTTTGGCCTATTGGTCGTGGCTATTGCTGCAACCGTTCCTCTCGATCATCGTCTGGAGCGTCATCTTTGCGGTCGCGCTCTATCCGGTCTTCGACTGGCTCGCCGCCAGGTTCCGCCATCGCGGCCTGGCTGCGGCAGTCATCACCATTGTCAGCCTTGTGGTGATCTTCGGCCCGGTCACTTGGCTCGGTGTGAGCCTGGGCGACAATCTTCGCACGCTTTACGCCAGGCTCAACGACGGCAGCCTGACCATTCCGCAGCCCTATGAGGCCGTCAAAGACTGGCCGCTCGTCGGCGATAATGTCTATCAAGCCTGGTACCTGGCTTCGACCAATGTGAAGGAATTGCTCGTCGAGTGGGCGTCGGAGCTCAAAGTGATCGGCGGCAGCGTGCTCGCCATCGCCGGCACCGCCGGCTTGGATCTGGTCAAGTTCATCATCGGCATCGTCGTTTCGGCATTTTTGTTCGCGCCCGGACCGGCGCTGGTGCATTCCGTCAAGGACGCCGTGCGTCGTATTTCGACGCGACGCGCCGAGGAGTTTGTCGATCTGACCGGCGCGACGATCCGCAATGTGTCGCGCGGCATCATCGGCATTTCCGCCTTGCAGGCGCTGCTCGCCGGTATCGGCCTGCTGGTGGCCGGCATTCCCGCCGCCGGCCTGCTCAGTTTTTTGGTGCTGCTGTTCGGAATTATTCAGATCGGCGCGTGGATCGTCTTGGTGCCGGTGGTCATCTGGGGCTGGTTTGCGCTGGCAAAAACCGCGGCGGTGATATTCACGATCTACATGGTGCCGGTGTTGGCGTTGGACAACATACTGCGTCCGCTGGTCATGTCGCGCGGGCTGCCGACGCCTATGCCGGTGATATTCATCGGCGTCATCGGCGGCACGCTGGCGCACGGCCTCACCGGCCTGTTCATCGGTCCGATCGTGCTGTCGATCGCCTGGCAATTGCTGGCCGCATGGATCCGGGAGGGGACGGTTGGGATGAAAGCAACGCCCGCCAGCAAGCAAGAATAGCAGCCAGCGCGCAAACCGCGTGCCTTGCCGCCGGACTTTCATCTATCTTGGGCCACGAAACTAATCGTCCCATTTCACCACAATTCGCCTAAGATCACCGCGTAGCGACCATCCACATCCGCAGGGCACCTTTGTCATGACCTATCGTGCGCTCGCGACCACGACGCTGGCCCTGACCGGGGCGGCATTGCTGGCGGCCTGCGGCCAGAACAACCAATACGCCGCGCCGCCGCCGCCCAAGGTCACCGTTGCATTGCCGGTCGCCCAGGACGTCACGCGCTATTTCGACGCCACCGGCAACGCAACCGCGATCAATTCGGTCGATCTGGTCGCGCGCGTGCAGGGCTTTGTCCAGGCCATCAGCTATACCGACGGCCAATTCGTCAAAAAAGGCGCCTCGCTGTTCACCATCGAGCCCGAACCTTACCGGCTCAAAGTGGAGGCCGCCAAGGCGGCCGTCACCAGCGCGCAAGCGACGCTGACGCAGGCGCAGGCCGAGTTTCAGCGCCAGGCCGACCTGATTCAGAAGCAGGTCTCGACGCAAGCCAATTACGACAAGGCGCTGGCGCAGCGCGATTCATCGCAGGCCGATCTGCAATCGGCCCAGGCCAACGAGCGGCAGGCCGAGATCAATCTCACCTATACGGACGTCACCGCGCCGTTCGACGGCGTCGTCTCCGCCCGTCAGGTGTCGATCGGCCAATTGGTCGGCGCCGGCTCGCCGACCGTGCTCGCCACCATCGTGCAGCTCGATCCGATCTGGGTGAATTTCACGGCGAGCGAGCGCGATGCTCTGCAGGTGCGCGCCAATCTCGCGAGTTCGGGCCGCACCACCGCCGATCTCATCGGCGACACGGTCGAGGTCGCCCTGCAAAACGAGACCGACTATCCGCACCTGGGCAAGCTCGACTACGTCGCGCCCTTTGTCGATCCGTCGACCGGCACCCAGGCCGCGCGCGCCAGCCTGCCGAATCCCGGCCGTGCCCTGGTGCCGGGCTATTTCGTGCGCGTGCGCGTGCCGTCGAAGCCGATCCCGGCGCTGCTCGTGCCCGATGTCGCGATCGGCAGCGACCAGGGCGGCCGTTATCTGCTCGTCGTCAACAAGGACAACCTGGTCGAGCAGCGCCAGATCGAAGCCGGCCAGCTGGTCGGCAATCTGCGTGTCGTGGACAAAGGACTGTCCAAGGACGACCGCGTCGTCATCGGCGGCATCATGCGCGCAATCCCGGGCCAGAAGGTCGATCCCGAGCTGAGCCCGCCTGCGGCGAAGAACTAGAGCATGATCCCGAAAAGTGGAAACCGGTTTTCGGAAAAGATCATGCTCAAACAAAAGAAGGTTGTGGAGACCAGGCAATGATCTCCAAATTCTTCATCGAGCGCCCGGTGCTGGCGAACGTGCTCGCCATCCTGATGATTCTGATCGGCGCTGTCGCGCTCTATGGCTTGCCGGTGGCGCAATATCCCGACGTGGTGCCGCCGACCGTGCAGGTGACGACGCGCTATCCCGGCGCCAGCGCGTTGACGCTGCTCGACACCGTGGCGCTGCCGATCGAGCAGCAGGTCAACGGCGTCGAGAACATGATCTACATGCAATCGACCAGCGCGAGCGACGGCAGCTACACGCTCACCGTTACGTTCAAGATCGGCACCGATCTCGATAACGCGCAGATCCTGGTGCAGAACCGGGTGGCCAGCGCGCTGTCGCAGCTGCCGACGCCGGTTCAGGCCCAGGGCGTCACGGTGCAGAAGCGCTCGACTGCGATCCTGCTGTTCGTCACGCTCACCGCGCCGGACGGCCGCTACGACAGTCTGTATCTGGCCAATTACGCCACCATCAAGCTCAGGGACGAATTGGCGCGGCTGCCCGGCGTCGGCAATGTCAACGTGTTCGGCGCCGGCCAATATTCCATGCGCGTCTGGCTCGATCCCGAGAAGCTGAAAGCGCGCAGCCTCAATGCCCAGGATGTGGTGGTGGCGCTGCAGCAGCAAAGCCAGGAGGTCACCGCCGGCCAGATCGGCACCCCGCCGACGCCGCCGGGCGTCAATTTCCAATACACTATCGACCTGTCGGGCCGTCTCACCGACGTCAAACAGTTCGAGAACGTCATCGTCAAGACCGGCGATAATGGACAGGTCACGCGGGTCAGCGACGTCGGCCGGGTGGAGCTCGGCGCCCAGACCTACGGCCAGTATTTCAACCTGGACGGCAAGCAGGCCGCGGGTATCGGCATCAATCAATCTCCCGGCGCCAACGCGCTCGATGTCGAGCACGCGGTCAAGGCCAAGATGGCAACGCTGTCGCGCGATTTCCCGCAGGGGCTGGTCTACGCCGTTCCGTTCGACACCACGATCTTCGTCAATGCCTCGATTCACGAGGTCTACAAGACGCTGATCGAAGCCGGCGTCCTGGTGCTGGTCGTCATCATGGTGTTCCTCCAGGACTGGCGCGCCATGCTGATCCCGGCCACCACCGTGCCGGTGACCATTGTCGGCGCCTTTGCCGCCATGTACGCGCTCGGCTTCACGGTGAATTTTTCGACTTTGTTTGCCATCGTGCTGTCGATCGGCATCGTGGTCGACGACGCCATCGTCGTGGTCGAGGGCGCGGCGCACAATATCGAAAAGGGCATGAGCGGCCATGACGCGGCGATCCGCGCCATGGACGAATTGTTGGGACCGATCATCGGCATCACGCTGGTTCTGATGTCGGTGTTTCTGCCGGCGGCGTTCCTGCCCGGCCTGACCGGCCGCATGTACGCGCAATTCGCGCTGGTGATCGCGGCGACGGCGCTGTTGAGCGGCATCAATGCGGTGACGCTGAAACCGACCCAATCGGCGCTGTGGCTGCGGCCGCCGGTGCCGCCGGAACGGCGCAATGCATTTTATCGCGGCTTCAACGCCGTCTATGGCCGCATGGAACACCGTTATGCCGGCCTGATCGGTCGCATGGCGGCGCATGCCGGCCTGATGACCGTCGTCGCTTTCGTCATCATGGGTTTTGCCTTTTTCGGGCTGTCCCGCGTGCCGACCGGCTTCTTGCCGCTCGAGGACCAGGGCTATCTCCTCGTCGCCGTGCAGTTGCCCGACGGTGCGGCGCTCGACCGCACACAAAAGGTGCTCGAGCAGGTCTCGGCGATCGCGGAGAAGGATTCGAGCGTCGCTCACGTGATCGCCATTTCCGGCGTCTCCGCGCTCGACAACAATGCGACGCTGGCCAATGCCGGCGTCGCCTATGTGGTGCTCAAGGATTGGAGCGAGCGCGACGATCTGCGCACGCTGTTTCCGCGTCTGTCGGCGGCGCTCGCGGCAATCGACGCGCGGGTGATCACGCTGCCGCCGCCGCCGATCCAGGGCATTGGCAATGCCGGCGGTTTCACGCTGCAGGTGGAGCTGCGCGACGGCAGCACCGATTTCGCCAAGCTGGAGAGCATCACCAGTACCATGGTCGCCAATGCGCAGTCGCAAAGCGCCTTGCAGCGCGTCTCGACCTCGTTCCGCGCCGCGGCGCCGCAATTGCGCGTCGAAGTCGATCGGGTCAAGGCGCAGACGCTGCACGTCTCGGTCGATCAGGTCTTTGCGACGCTGGCGACCTATCTGGGCTCGACCTACGTCGTGCAGTTCAACAAATTCGGCCGCGTGTTCCAGGTCTATGCCCAGGCCGACGCCACGTTCCGGTTGCGGCCGCGCGATATCGAGAACCTTTCGGTGCGCAACCAGCAAGGCAATATGGTGCCGCTCGGCACCGTCGCCGCCATAACGCCGGCGGTCGGCGCGCCGCTGATCAGCCTTTACAATCTTTATCCGTCGTCGAGCATCATTGGCTTGCCCGCCACGGGCTTCAGTTCCGGCGAGGCGATCCGGTTGATGGAGGAGAATGCGGCGAAAACCCTGCCGCCGGGCGCCGGCACCGAATGGACCGCGATGTCGTATCAGGAGAAGATCGTCGGCAACCAGATGTACTTCGTGTTCGCCATGGCGCTGCTCCTGGTCTATCTGGTGCTGGCCGGGCAATATGAAAGCTGGTACGCGCCGCTCTCCGTCATCCTCTCGGTGCCGCTCGCTTTGGTCGGCCCGGTGGTGGTGCTCAAGGGGCTTCGCATCGACAACAATCTCTACACCCAGATCGGCCTGATCCTGTTGATCGCGCTGTCGGCCAAGAACGCTATCCTGATCGTCGAGGTAGCGCGCGAGCATCGCGTGCGCGACAACCGGTCGATCGTCGACGCCGCGATCGATGCCGCCCGCGCCCGGTTCCGGCCGATCCTGATGACGTCGTTCGCCTTCATCCTCGGTGTCGCGCCGCTGGTGATCGCCAGCGGGGCAGGGGCCAGCGCCCGCAAATCGATCGGCATCACCGTGTTCTCGGGCATGATCGCCTCGACCTGCCTTGCCGTCCTGTTCGTGCCATCCCTGTTCGTGGTGATCCAGCGCTTCGAGGAATGGCTTGCCGCGCGCAAGCATCCGCGTATCCAACCGGCGGAATGACCGAGGCGAATGCGCCAAACAGTCACAATTTGGTCGCACGTTGCGCTATGTTAGGCAGCGCCGATCCAGCGACGATGTCGATGAACCGCTCCATTTCCTTGTTCGTGGTCGCACTTGTATGTGCGTTGTGGGGCGGTGGCGCCCGCGCGCAAATGTCCCAAGCCGACCTTTTGACCCGTATCGATCGCCTCGAAGCGGCGCTGCGCGATCTCACCGGCACGGTAGAGCAGTTGCAATACCGCAATCAGCAGCTCGAGCAGCAGCTGCGCGCGTTACAGGAGCCGAGCCAGACCGGCGCCCGGCCGCCCGCGTCGTCGCAACCGCAGTCGCCACCGCGCCCGAGCGCACAATATTCGCCACCGCCTGCTGCGGCTCCGCCCGCGCCGGTCATCGCTGCAGCGCCGCCACCGGCGCCTATCGAAGCGGAGCCGCCGCCACCGCCGCCAGGACGGAGCGGTCGCGGCGACGCGTTCAATCCGGCGCTCAGTCCGGCTGCGCCCGGCGCGCCACGTCCGCTTGGTACCAGCACGTCAGCGACCGAACCGCCGCCGCCGGTTGCCGATGTGCCATCCCCGGGACCGCGCCAGCCCGGCGCGCCGCTCGATCTGTCCAGCGTCTCCGCGCCGCCGGGCGGTGCCGCCTCGGGCAATGCATTGCCGCCGCCGCCACCGAGCAATCCGAGCGGCACCGGCGCCATGCAAGCGACGCTGCCGCCGGGCAATTCGCCCAAGGACGAATTCGATCTCGCTTACGGCTACCTGCAGCACAAGGACTATGGTCCGGCCGCGGATGCGTTCGCTTCGTTCCTGCGCCAATATCCGAGCGATCGCCTGGCGCCCGAGGCGCAATTCTGGATGGGCGAAGCCTTGTTTCAGAGCCAGCGCTATCGCGATGCCGCCGAAGCCTTCCTTGCGGTGTCGACCAAGTATGACACCACCGCGCGGGCGCCCGATGCGCTGTTGCGGCTCGGCATGTCGCTTGCGGCGCTCGGCGAAAAGGAAGCCGCTTGCGCCTCGCTGGGCGAGGTGCTGCGCAAATATCCGCGCGCCTCGTTGAGCGTGAAGCAAAGCGTCGACCGGGAACAGAAGCGTGCCCACTGCTGACGCAGCGGTTGCCGACGGCGAAGCGAACGCGCTGTTTCGTGGTCTCGAAGATTTGCCCGGTCTGGTGCTCGCGGTGTCGGGTGGCCCGGATTCCACAGCCCTCCTCGTGCTGGCGGCGCGCTGGGCGAAGCGGCTCAAGCGCGCGCCGAAACTCGTCGCCGTCACCATCGATCATGGCTTGCGGCCGGAAGCCGCGCGCGAGGCGGCCGCGGTGAAGCAGCTCGCGCGCCGGCTCGGCGTTGCGCATCGCACGCTGCGCTGGCGCGGCGGGAAGCCGCAAAGCGGATTGCAAGAGGCGGCACGCCGTGCGCGCTATGAATTGCTCGCACAAGTCGCCAGTCGCTTGCGCTTTGCGCATATCCTCACCGCCCACACCCTGGACGATCAGGCCGAGACCGTGCTGTTCCGCCTCGCGCGCGGCAGCGGGCTATTTGGGCTCACCGGCATGGCGCATGCGGCGCCGCTGCCGCTCAATGGCATGCGCGAGATTTTCCTGGTGCGTCCGCTCCTGCATCTTCCCAAGGCGCGGCTCGTCGCGACCTTGGCGGCCGAGCGCATCCCTTATGCCGAAGACCCGAGCAATCGCGATCCGCGGTTTACCCGCACGCGACTGCGCACCTTGATGCCGGCGCTGGCACGCGAAGGCCTCGACGCGCGCGGCCTGGCGCGACTTGCGGCGCGGCTGCGGCGCGCCGAATCGACCATCCAAGTCGCCGTACAGGCGGCGCGCTCCGCGCTCGCGCCGCCGCCATGGCCGCAATGTGGACCGATTGCGTTCGCGACTGCGCCGTTCGCCGGCCTGCCCGCCGAAGTCGGCTTACGCCTGCTCGGCGAAGCGGTGGCCCATGCCGGGGATGAGGGGCCGGTCGAGCTCGCCAAGCTCGAAAGCCTTTATGAGGCGCTGCGGCAGGCGCGCTCCCGCCTGCGCCGGACCCTTGCGGGAGCGCTCATTACGCTCGACCGAGACTATCTGAGGGTCGAGCGCGCACCCGCGCGGCGCAGGTTAGCCATGCGCCGGCAAAGCAAGAGCCGCTTTACGAAATAGGCCTATAATCGGTCGATTGGCCATTCTCGGGTTCTTGGCAGGGGGCATGTCGAACCCTACATTGCCGGGGGTATCGGGGACGTGAAGCCGCCACGATTTGCTGGCACGTAGTATGCTCCGGCGCCGCGGATTCGCGGGTCAAGGACTTAAGATGAACGCCAATCTGCGCAATTTCGCCCTTTGGGTGATCATTGTCCTGCTGTTGCTGGCGCTGTTCACGTTGTTTCAAAGCCCCGGGCAACGCCCGGCGTCGCAAGACATTTCGTTCTCCGAGCTGCTCAACGACGTCGACACCGGCCGTGTCCGCGACGTGCTGATCCAGGGCCCGGAAATTCACGGCACCTTCACCGACGGCCGCACCTTCCAGACCTATTCGCCGAGCGATCCGACCCTGATCCAGCGCCTCTACAACAAGGGCGTCTCGATCACGGCGCGGCCGCAGACCGAGAACGTGCCGTGGTTCGTTTCGCTGCTGATCTCATGGCTGCCGTTCGTGGCGCTGATCGGCGTGTGGATCTTCCTGTCGCGGCAGATGCAGGGCGCCGGCGGCAAGGCGCTCGGCTTCGGCAAGTCGCGGGCAAAACTCCTCACCGAGGCTCATGGCCGCGTTACCTTCGAGGACGTCGCCGGCGTCGACGAGGCCAAGCAGGATTTGCAGGAGATCGTCGAGTTTCTGCGCGATCCCGGAAAATTCCAGCGGCTCGGCGGCAAGATTCCGCGCGGCGTGCTGTTGGTCGGCCCGCCTGGCACCGGCAAGACGCTGATCGCGCGCGCGGTCGCCGGCGAAGCCAATGTGCCGTTCTTCACCATTTCCGGCTCCGACTTCGTCGAGATGTTCGTCGGCGTCGGCGCCTCGCGCGTGCGCGACATGTTCGAGCAGGCCAAGAAGAACGCGCCTTGCATCATCTTCATCGACGAAATCGACGCCGTCGGCCGCCATCGCGGCGCCGGCCTCGGCGGCGGCAACGATGAGCGCGAGCAGACGCTCAACCAGTTGCTGGTCGAGATGGACGGTTTCGAGGCCAACGAAGGCATCATTCTCATTGCCGCCACCAACCGGCCCGACGTGCTCGATCCGGCGCTGCTGCGGCCCGGCCGGTTCGACCGCCAGGTGGTGGTGCCGAATCCCGACGTGGTCGGCCGCGAGCAGATCTTGAAAGTTCACGTGCGCAAGGTGCCGCTGGCGCCCGACGTGAACCTCAAAACCATCGCCCGCGGCACGCCCGGGTTCTCCGGCGCCGACCTCGCCAACCTCATCAATGAGGCAGCCCTGATGGCGGCGCGGCGCAACAAGCGCATGGTGACCCAGGCCGAGTTCGAGGATTCCAAGGACAAGGTCATGATGGGCGCCGAGCGCAAGTCGCTGGTGATGACGGATGAGGAAAAGCTGCTCACCGCCTATCACGAGGGCGGCCATGCCATCGTCGCGCTCAATGTCAAGGCGACCGATCCGGTGCACAAGGCGACCATCATCCCGCGCGGCCGTGCGCTCGGCATGGTCATGCAATTGCCGGAGCGCGACAAGCTGTCGATGTCGCTCGAGCAGATGACGTCGAGGCTCGCCATCATGATGGGCGGCCGCGTCGCCGAAGAGCTGGTGTTCGGCCGCGAGCGCGTGACCTCGGGCGCCGCCTCCGACATCGAGCAGGCGACAAAGCTCGCGCGCATGATGGTGACGCGCTGGGGCCTGTCGGACGCGCTCGGCACTGTTGCCTACGGGGAAAATCAGGAAGAAGTCTTCCTCGGCTATTCGGTGTCGCGCCAGCAAAGCATCTCCGAAGCCACCGTGCAGAAGATCGATGCCGAGATCCGCCGCCTGGTCGAAGCCGGCTATTCCGAGGCGCAGCAAATCCTCACCGACAAGCGCGGCGATCTGGAGACCTTGGCCAAGGGGCTGCTCGAATTCGAGACGCTCTCCGGCGACGAGATCAAGGATCTGCTTCTGGGCAAGCGGCCGAGCCGTGAATCGGTGATCGAGCCGACCACGCCGCGCAACACCACCGTGCCCACCGCCGGCGCCGGCCGCAACCGCCCGCGCCCCGAGCCCGGCCCGCTGGAGCCGCAGCCGCAGGGGTGAGTGGGGCCCTTTGCCGGCCGGGCGGCTACCTTCTGGAACGAAGATCATGAGCCAGAACGCAAGGCAAATTCTCGACCGCGTCAGTGCTTGGCCGCAGGAGGACGTTGACGAACTCGAAGAGATGGCGCGCGCGATCGAAGCGCGCCGCACGGGCGTTTATGACGTGACGCCGGAAGAGGAAGCGGCGATCCGCGAAGGACTAGCCGAACTTGAGCGCGGTGAGTGGGCCAGCGAGGAGGCGATGAAGGCCTTTTGGGTACGCTGCGGCGTTCTATGACGGTCCGTTATAGTCCGCGCGCGACCCGAGACCTCGAATCAATCCGTGAATATCTAGGCAAACGCAGTCCACAAAGTGCGATCCACGTTCTCACGGCGATTTATGCGGCGGTTGAATTCATTCGCAGGTATCCCGAAGCAGCGGAGGCCACATCTGTTCGCGGCGTTCGCGCGAAGATCGTACAACGGTATCGGTTCAAGATTTTCTATCGAGTCAATGTGACCGACAACCTCATCGAAATCATTCATGTGCGACATACATCTCGCCGTTTGTGGTCCGGTGAAGATGGTCCTGATTGAGGGGGGTATGAGCTGGATATACCCCTTATCGGGTTGGCGGTGAGACGACTTCGAACCGATCGAGTCGCGCAAGCGACAGAACTCGGATCGGCAACCGGTCGAAATCCCGCCATACCAATAGGGTAGCGGGAACTGGGGAGGCGGATTGATGCGGACCATCTCGATTGCCGGGGTCATTGTGGCGCTTGCCGTGGGATCGGCGCTGGCGCAGGGTTTTGGCACGCCGCCCAAGCCTGCCGTCGCCGCCAAACCGCCGGCCACGGCGAAGCCGCCGCAGGCTGCCGTCAAGCCGGCGAGCACGCCGGAATCGCGCTCGGCCGCCGCTCTGGCGCTGTCGTCCGATCCGGTATTCGACGAAGGCACCTTCCAGCGCATCAAGGAAGCGCTGCTGTTCTATTCCGACATCCAGGTGCGCGGCGGCTGGCCGACGCTGCCGGCCGACGCAAAGCTCGAGCCGGGTGCGAGCGGCCCTTATGTCGCGCTCTTACGCCAGCGCCTTGTCATCTCCGACGACATGCCCGCCGATCAGGAAGCCGGCGAGGCTTATGACGCCAGCGTGGTCGAAGGCGTCAAGCATTTCCAATTGCGCCACGGGCTCGATGCCACCGGCGCGGTCGGCACGCAGACCTTGAAGGCGCTCAATGTGCCGGTCGGCGCCCGCATCAAGCAGCTCGAGGCTTCGCTCGAGCGGCTCCTTGGCATGGATTTCATCTTCGCCGAGCGCTACGTCGTGGTGAATATCCCGGCGGCCTTCGTCGAGGCCATCGCCAACGGCAAGGTCGAGCGCCGCTATCGCGTCATCGTCGGCAAGATCGACAAGCCGTCGCCGACGCTGACCGCTTCCATCACCGCGGTCGATCTCAATCCGACCTGGACGGTGCCGCTGTCGATCACCAAGAACGAGATCATCGCCCACATGCGTCGCGATCCGAGCTATCTGGGCCGCATGCATATGCGCCTGCTCGGCGCCGGCGATCAGGAGATCAGTCCGTCATCGGTCGACTGGGCGTCCGACCGTTCGCCGAATTTCACCGTGCGCCAGGATGCCGGCGCCTGGAACGCGCTCGGCAATCTCAAGATCGACATGCCGAATCCGTACTCGGTCTACATGCACGATACCGACACGCGAAAGCTGTTCGCCGACGACTACCGCTTCGATTCCCACGGCTGCACCCGGGTCGACAATGTCCGCGACCTCGCCGCCTGGATTCTCGACGACATGCCGGGCTGGAACCGCGCCGCCATCGACGCCGGCATCGCCGCGGGCCAGACCAAGATCGTCAACCTGCCGCACAAAATGCCGGTCGCCTGGGTCTATCTCACCGGCTGGGTGACGCGCGACGGCGCGATCGAATTCCGCGACGACGTCTATAAGCACGACGAAGCGCTCGACCGCGGCGCGCTGGCGCAAGCAACGGGCGCCGGCGGCTTCGTGCAGCCGGCGCCGACGCAACCCATCAAGCGGGTTTCCATCGACACGCGGTGACCTCCGCCTGTTTCCCGTCATCCTGAGGTGCGCGCCAAAGGCGCGCCTCGAAGGATACGGCCCGAACGCTTCGGCCGTCGCCCTTCGAGGCTCGCTTCGCTCGCGCCTCAGGGTGACGGAAGTGGCTCCGCGCCCGCGGCCACGTCATAATGCATCGCTGTGAGCAACGGACCCCGCCGATGCGCCAGATGATCATGGTCGGCTTCCTGCAGGCCCAGAACTGCACGAACCTTGCGAGTTCCTGGCGCCATCCGCAATCGCGAACCGATAGTTGGTCGCCGGACTTTTACCGCCACATCGGCCGTGTGCTCGAAGAGGGCAAGTTTCATCTCGGCTTCTTCGACGACCGGCTGTCGATGCCGGATATGTATGGCCGCAATCATGCGCATACCGTCCAACACGGCATTCGCTGTGTGAAGCTCGACGCCGTCACGGTACTCACGGTGATGGGCATGGCGACGGAACGCCTCGGCCTCGGCGCCACCTATTCCACCAGCTATTACGAGCCGTTCCACGTGGCGCGGGTGTTCGCCACGCTGGACCTGATGACGCAAGGGCGCGCCGCCTGGAACGTGGTGACGTCGCTCAACGACGGCGAAGCGCAGAACATGGGCCGCGACGAGGCGGTCGCTCACGATCTGCGCTACGACCGCGCCGACGAGTTCATGGCGATCGTGCTCGGTCATTGGGACGCCTGGGAGGACGACGCGATCGTCCAGGACAAGGCGACCGGACTGTTCGCAAAGCCGGAGAAAGTTCATCGCCTCGATTACGAGGGCCGCTACTTCCGCTCGCGCGGGCCGTTCACGGTGCCGCGCTCGGCGCAGGGCCACCCCGTCATCATCCAGGCCGGATCGAGCGGCCGCGGCAAGGCATTCGGTGCGCGCTGGGGCGAGGTGATCTTCGTGGTCTATCCGAGCATCGAAGTCGGCCAGCGCGACTATGCCGGGTTCAAGGCCGACGTGGCCCGGTTCGGCCGCGACCCCGACGACGTCAAGATCACCCACCTCGTCAACACGGTGACCGCGGCCACCAAGACGGAAGCCGAGGACAAGTGGGCGGAGATCGAAAAGCTGCCGCTTGAAATCGATGCGCTGTCGCTGCTCTCGGAAGCGCTCAATTTCGATTTTGCCCGAAAAGGCATGGACGAGCCGTTCAGCGCCGCGGAGCTCGCCGAAATGTCGGGACTGCAAGGCATCCGCGACAGGGTGCTGGCCGCCAGCGGCACAAAAAATCCAACGGTGCGCGATTTTATCCGCATCAGCGGTCGCGGCCGCGTGCACAACGCCATCGTCGGCGGCCCGAAAGAGGTCGCCGACCGGCTCGAGCAATGGTTCGCGGCGCCAGCCTGCGACGGCTTCGTCCTCTCCGCCACCCACGTGCCCGGCGCCTACGAGGACTTCGTGCGCTTCGTCGTGCCGGAGCTGCAGCGGCGTGGGCTGTTCCGGAAAGATTTCGCCGGAACGACGTTGCGGGAAAATCTCGGGCTGCCGGTGCCGGTGATCGGCGCCTGGCGCGCAGTGCGAGCGCCGGTGAGCTAGGTAGAGACTTCAGAAATGCACCCGGGCGGTATGGGGCTCAAAATAGAAGAGTTTTACCCGCCACAGGTTCCCATGGAACACCGGATTGAGCTCCAACGTTTCCTAGGCATGGATGAAACGCGGTCAAATAAACATAGAAGGACGGTGCTTGCGACGATCTCGCATCGCTTACGGGCGTTTTATCTGTTCGTTCAAACGAATTACGCTAGGGATGCCCGAGAGATTTTTCATCGCGCGGAGCAGGCGGATCACGTCCAAGCGGATCACGTCCAAGCGGATCAGCGCTAGCGGCAGCAAACGCAGAAGCCAGGCCAGGGTGGCCAGCAAGGCGACCAGAAGCCGGGCCAGCAGAACCAGAAGTAGTTTTTCCGACCAACGATAATGAGACTAGAAAACCCGGCCTGGGCCGGGTTTTCTATATGCGAACGCGCGATAAAAACACGTCACCAGACGCCAGGCGATCGCCAAATAGCTTTTTGGCCGCCCGGCCATGCAAATAAACTGGGCACGCCGCGAATGGTATACGCGTTACTTGCCGAGTTCCTTGCGGACGGCCGCGGTGGAATTACCCACCTTGCCAACCGCCCGCAGCAACTCCTCTTCGCTAACTCCGAGATGCCGGCATAGATATTTTACCTGAGCCGCGTCGCTGGTGTCGATGCGGGCGCGATCTGGAGCGAGTTTCTTTGTTAGAGAGGCTGGCACGCGGGACTTTCGGCTAAAGCGGTCGATGCGTCCTGCCGAAAAGCCAACCCAACGCAAGTGCGATGGCAACGGCCGTGTACGGTTTATCCTCGATGGTGTGGCGAACGACATCTTCGAACGAAGATGCCGTCTTTCGCACACTTTCGGCGGCGCTGCTCGCCGCATCTTTGGCCTGCCCGTATAAATTCTCGGCGGTGCCTTGAGCCTGATCGATGACGCCCTGGACTTGGCTTTTCGTGTCGCCAGTGACCCGACCAAAACCCTCCTCGATCCTGCCGCCTGCGTTCCTGGCCGCGCCGGCCACTCGATGTTCGTCCATTGTATTCTCCTTTATGGGGTCGGAATTTGCTTCCAACCCCGTCCAAACAATAACTGCGAGCGAGCGTTACTTCTTGTCGGGCACCCAGGTCGTCGATTCCTTGTCATAGGTGAATCCGGAGGCGCTCTTGAGTTCGTCCTTCGTGGTGTTCATGACGAGGTACCATTTGTTGTTGTTCTTGGTCGTGACGCGCACGGCGTCGAAGGGGACTGAAACGTCCTTTTCGCCGGCGCCAAGAAATCCGCCAACGCCGACGATGAACGAGGTCACCTTTCCGGATTTATCGACCAGAACGTCCATGATCTCGCCGATCTTGGCGTCCTTCGGGTCATAGACGCTTTGCTTGTACCAGTCGGTCACCGTGAAGGAATTGGCGGGAATTGCGCGCTGCGTGGCGCCTTCGGCCAGAGCGGCGGTGCTGACGACGGCAATAAAGGCGGTCGTGCAGGCGAGTTTCAACATGAACGTTCTCCCATCGAAGGTGTGTTTTTGCTTGGCGCGTCTTAACTGCGCCGAGCATCCACGACCACAATTGCCGCGAGGAACGAATGTTCCACGTCGACGCGCGAGATCATCGGAATCGTCCAATAAGTGCGACGAGGCGGAACTTGTAGGTGAGCCGACACTTGGTGTCCGCAATAGCTGCGCACCAACAAAATCCGAGCAAGGCGAAGCATGTGCGGCCACAAGGCCCTGATGCACCGTGCCCAGCGCCCATCAACAGGAGGCCATCATGGCGAAACAAGCGAAGAAGCTGGACGAGCTTTTTCACGATACGTTAAAAGACATATATTTTGCGGAGAAGAAGATCCTCGCGACGCTGCCGAAAATGGCGAAAGCCGCGCAGTCGCCCGATCTGAAACAGGCCTTCGAAAAGCACCACGGCGAGACGGAAGGCCATGTCGCGCGGCTTGAGAAGGTTTTCGGCGCGCTAGACAAAAAGCCGCAGGCCAAGACCTGCGACGCCATTGTCGGCATCACCGATGAGGGCGCCGAGATCATGAAGGAATACAAGGGCTCGCCGGCGCTCGATGCCGGCTTGTTGGCGGCCGCACAGGCGGTCGAGCATTATGAAATCTCGCGGTATGGGACGCTCAGGACCTGGGCGCGGGAACTCGGCCTGGACGACGCCGTCCGTTTGCTCGAACAAACGCTCGACGAAGAGAAAAAGACCGATGCGACGCTGACGAAGATTGCGGAAGCCGCGGTCAATCAGCGAGCGGACGCAGCATAGATCGCCGCGCCAGCCGCACCCGTTCAGTTGAAAGTGAGTCGTCCGTTCGCAGATGCCTTCGACCTTCATAGAAACGCCTCCGCAGGCGCGGCGAGAAAAGGCACCTGAGCGGCGCTTCTAAGGCGGTAGGAACTTTCTTGATCGTGCCGAATTATTGGGCGGGACCGTTGGGTCCCGCCGGAGAAGAAAAATGGAAACCGATCTGCGTGCTGCGTCCACGATCGTGGACGCACAGTCTGCCGTGTCTTGGGGTGCGATCGCTGCGGGCGCTGTTGGCGCGGCGGCATTGACGCTTGTTCTGATCGCCTTGGGAGCGGGGCTCGGCCTGTCGGCCGTGTCGCCCTGGAGCGACAGCGGCGTTTCGGCATCGACATTTAAGACCGGCACCGGAATATATCTGGTGATCGTGGCCGTGATGTCGTCGGCCGTCGGTGGCTATCTCGCCGCTCGATTGCGAACCAAATGGGTGGGCGTTCACACCCACGAGGTTTTCTTTCGCGACACCGCACACGGCTTTATCGCCTGGGCCTTCGCAACGCTTTTGAGCGCGACCGCTTTGAGCGCAGTCACCGGGTATCTCGCCAATGGCGCCGCGGCCGGCATGGGCGGTGCGGCATCGCAGGCCACCCGCTCCGTCAATCCGGCGGATATTTACGTCGATAAGCTGTTCCGCCCTAGCACTGCCGGACAGCCGGCATCCGCGCCTGCCTCGTCACCCGCTGCCGGCAATCCAATTCCTGCCGCGCCGAGCGGCGCAAATTCCAATCAATCGCGGGCTGAAGTCCTACGATTATGGACGGCGAGCTTTCAGGGCAATCAAGATCCTAGCGCCGCCGACAGAACCTATGTGGCACAAGTCGTGGCTGCGCGCACCGGCATGAGCCAGGCCGATGCCGAAAAGCGCGTCAATGACGTGATTGTCGAAGCGAAGACCGCCGCCGACACCGCGCGGAAAGGTGCTGCCAAGCTTTCCTTCTGGTTGACCGCCGCCATGCTATTCGGCGCATTCGCAGCGAGCCTTGCCGCGGTCGAAGGCGGCTCATTGCGCGACGGTACATGGAACGATCGCGTTCTCACCCCCCGGCCAATATAAAGGAGCACATCATGGGTAGAGGCATTCTTCTCTGGCTGCTTGGCGTTCCGATCCCGATCATCATTCTGCTGGCGCTTTTCTCACACTGACGACATAGCAAGCTGCGCCGCAAGGCGCAGCTTTTCCTTGCAACAAACACATTGAAATTAGGAGACGATTTCATGTCCATCGGAACCATTCTGCTCATCATCTTGATCATCATCTTGCTTGGCGGGTTCAGCGGATTTGGCGGCGGCCCATTCTACGGCACCGGCTACTACGGCGGCGGTGGCCTGGGCGTCGTGATCGTCATCCTTTTGATCTTGATTCTGCTTGGCAGGATTTGAGCCAGTCCGAATTTATCGGTCCTGTCGAATGGGCCGCTAGCGCTCCATTCCTGGCTTAAAAAGCTCCGAACCGGCCAAAGGCCTGTTTCAAGGAACTCGGATTCAGTCGATACTGGCGCCATGACTGGTATCGTGCGCATTGCTGCTTTCGTTGTCGTCGCGATAGCCGCTGTCGCGCCCACGGTTCTCGTGAGCGCCGCGGACGTCGAGCTTGATCCGACGATCCATCACCGCATGAGCCGGTATGTGGACGCAAAGGATCGCTTCTCCTTTTGGTACCCGGCCGTGTTGCGAATAACGGTGACGGCGGCCAACGACGACGCGAGCTTTCCCGGCGGTGTCGCGGTCGAGGCCGTGCAGGTCGGATCCCCCGGCGACATATCGCTCCACGTCGTCAATTCGCCGCGGAGCACGATCACCGACGAGCCCAACGGTCACGCGGCGCCGATCCCGCAGACCAAATATTTTTACGACGCCGCCTCGCAACGCTGGATGGTGGCGTATCCCGAGGGCACCGACGGCGGCGGCAGCGGCGCGGCGGCGCCGGCCGACGTGTCGAAGACGACCATTGGCGGACTGCCGGTGCTGCCGAGCGGCGCGCGCTTCGATACCACCATCATCCCGCTCTCGGCCACGCAATTCGTCGTCGTCCAGGACGGCGGCGGCATCGCGTTCACCAATGCGCTGGCGTACACCGTTGCGGCGGTGGGCGCCCATGTCGACGCCAAGACGCTTGCTGCCGCACTGCGCGCCGAGGCCATTGCCTACGAGAAACAATTGCAAACGACGATCAGCCCGGCGACATTGTGCGCCCTGCAATCGTCGCCCTGTAAAAAGTAATCCCGCGAGGCACCCCTGCATGACCGGCAAGTTGATTTTGACCGGCGACGTCAACCTCATGAACGTCACCGATGCCACCGTTCCGTTTCGGCATGTTGCCGCCGCGCTGCACGAGGCCGACGTGGTGTTCGGCAATCTGGAATGCTGCCTGCATCTGCCGCCACAGCGCTCTCACGCCACCGAAGGCTTTTTCGCCGATCCGCAGGTCGGCGGCGAGGCGCTGCGGCTGTCCGGCATCCATGCCGTCGGCATTGCCAACAACGTCAATTACGGCGCCGACAATATCGCCGCCTCGATCGCGCGGCTCGATCAGCTTGGCATTCCCCATACCGGCGCCGGGCCCAATCTGGCCGCGGCGCGCGCGCCGGTGATCGTCGCCCGCAACGGCTTGCGCGTCGGCGCGGTGCAACGCAGCTCGGTCTATTGGCCGACCGATCATGAGGCCCATGCCGACTCGCCCGGCATCGCAGTCATTCTCGGCCATACCGCTTATCACGTGCCAACCAGCCGCGTTGCGCCGGGCGTGCCGCCACCGAACCGGCCTGGGGTGCCGCCGGTGATCGTGACCTGGGCGGACAAGCATTATCTCGATGAATTCCGCGCCGACATCTCGGCGCTGCGGCCGCAGGTCGACATCGTCGTCGCCTCCTGTCACTGGGGGCTGGGCCGCGAGCCGCTGCAATACATGACCGACATTGCCCACGCGGCGATTGATGCCGGCGCCGACATCGTCGTCGGTCACGGACCGCATTATCCTTTGCCGGTGGCAATGTATAAGGGCAAGCCGATCTTCTACGGCCTGTGCAATCTCACCTTTTCGACCGGCCATCTCGGCCGCAGGCACGCGGGCTGGATCGGTCTCTTGGTGGAATTGAGCTTCGAGCACGGCGCGGTGACGGATTGCAATTTTCGTTTTGTGCGTAACAACGACGTCGAGGAGACGTTGTTCTGCCGCCTTGACGACGAGGCCGAAACGCTCGCTAATCTCGCCGAGCGAAGCAAAAAGCTTGGCGCCAACTTCGCCTCGAAGGGCGACCGCGTGCACGTCACGCCGTAACGCGCAAAAGCCCGAACCGTCAGGGAACAACGCCATTGGGCCTTCGCCGCAGAGGATTCCTGAATCTCGCCGCCGGCGCGCTCGCGCTGCCGGCGCTGTCGCGACTTTCTGTCGCGGACAGCTATCCGTCGCGGCGCATCACCATGGTGGTGCCGTTCGCGCCCGGCGCGCTGAGCGACATCATCGCCCGCGTCATGGCCGAGGGCATGGGCGCGGCGCTCGGCCAGACCATCGTCATCGATAACGCCAGCGGCGCAGACGGCACCATCGGCTCCGGCCGCGTCGCCCACGCCGTACCCGACGGCTATACGCTGGTCTGCGCCAACTGGAATACCTCGGTCACCAACCCTGCGATCTACAAGCTCGACTACGACGTGGTGAAGGATTTCGAGCCGGTCGTACTGTTGCCGGCGGCGCCGATGGTGCTGCTGGCGAAAAAGGACAATCCGGCGACCAACCTGAAGGAATTCATCGCCTGGCTGAAGGCCAACCCCGACAAGGCGTCGTTCGGCACCGCCGGCGCCGGCAGTCCGCCCGACCTGCTCGGACGCTTGCTGCGGCACGACACCGACACGCAATTCAATCTGATCGCCTATCGCGGCGCCGCACCGGCGATGCAGGACGTCATCGCCGGCCATATCGACGCGGTGTTCATAACAATCGCCGCCGCCCAGCCGCAGGTGCGTGCCGGTAATGTGAAAGCACTGGGTTTGACGACCCACGAACGCATCAAGGTCGCGCCGGACATCCCGACCATGGACGAGGCGGGATTGCACGGCTTCTATTTCGCGCTATGGGCGGCGATATTCGCCCCGCGCGGCACGCCGAAAGACATCATCGACAAGCTCAATGCCGCGGCGGTGAAAACCTTGGCCGATGCAAATGTCCGGCAGAAACTCGAGGCCCAGGGTTTTGAGATTCCGTCGGCCGAGCAGCAGACGGCGGCGGCGCTCGCCGCCTATCAGAAAGCCGAAATCGAAAAATGGTGGCCTGTCGTCAAGGCGGCCGGCATCAAGCCGGAATGATTGATCCGGTGACGCGACATCCAATGGGAGAACAAGCAAAATGACACTTCGCCGCAGACAATTTCTGCAACTGACCGCAGGCGCCGCGGCGTTGCCGCTCGTCCCCCGCCTGGCGGCCGCGCAAAGCTATCCGGCGCGGCCGATGCACTTGATCATCGGTTTCACACCCGGCGCGGCATCCGACGTCATCGGCCGCATCTTCGCCAAGAATGCCGAGCCGGTGCTCGGCCAGCAGTTCGTGGTCGAGAACAAGCCCGGCGCGGGATCGAGCATCGCCGCCCAATATGTCGTGCGGTCGGCCGCAGACGGCTACACCTTGTTTATCCCGGCGCTGTCGACGCTGACGTATCAGATCTCCAATCCTGATGTGACCTTCGATATTCGCAAGGATTTTGCGCCGGTCGCGCCGCTCGCCAGGGGCACCTTCGTGCTCGCGGTCAATCCCGAGCTGAAGGTCAAAAGCGTTGCCGAGCTGATCGCGCTCGCCAAAGCGAAGCCCGGCCAGTTGCTGTTCGGCTCGGTCGGCAACGGCAGCCTGCCGCATCTGTGCGCGGAAATGTTTGCCCAGCGCACCGGCGTCAAGATGACCCACGTGCCGTATCCCGGCAGCCCGCAGGTAATCCAGGACCTGGTCGCCGGCCGCATCAACCTGACCTTCAACATCGCCTCGTCGGCGCTCGGCCAGATCGAGGCAAAGCAGCTCGTTGCGCTGGCGGTCTGCTCGAACAAGCGTTCCGCGGTGCTGCCGGACGTGCCGACCATGGCGGAAGCTGGCGTGCCTGATTTCGACACCAGCTTGTGGCTCGGGCTCCTCGCGCCGGCCGGGACGCCAAAGCCGGTGGTCGACACGCTCGCCGCCGCCGCCAACAAGGCGATGCACGCGCCGGCGGCACTCGAGCTCTTGGCCAAAGAGGGCTACGAGCCGCTCGATGCCAGCCCCGATGAGTTCGGCGCTTTCATTCGCAGTGAATTCACCCGCTGGTCCGAAGTCGCTCGCGCGGCCGGGCTGAAGAGCTAGAACATGATCCGGAAAAGTGGAAGCCGGTTTTCGGATAAGATCATGCTCAAACAAAGATTCTAGACTATGATCCGATTCAATTGAATTGGATCATAGTCTAGTCTGAGAGGGAGCGGAATGGCGGACGAGACCACGCAGCTCTTTCTCGAGCATTTCAGCAAGGGCCAAATATTCGCAAGCCCACCGCGAAAAATCACCGAGGCCGACGTCCTTGGCTTCGCCGCGCTGACCGGCGACGCCCATCCGCTGCACTACGACGATGAATACGCCAAGACCACGCGATTCGGCCGGCCGATCGTCCATGGCCTGCACCTGATGGCGCTCACTGCGCTCGGCTCAGCGCCGCTTGCCGAACGGCTTAAGGCGTCGATGATCGCCTTCCTGGAACAGCAGGCTTACTTCCGCAAGCCGGTGTTCAAGGACGACACGCTGCGCCCGCAGTTCGAAGTCGAAGGCACCGAGCATCGGCCGGGCATGGAATGGGGCAAGCTTGCGATCAAGGTCCGCCTGATCAATCAACGCGACGAAGTCGTGTTGGAAGGTCGGCACATATACCGGGTCCTCTGCAAGAAGCCGTAAGGCGACTTAGCGCAATCCGAACAGCCATTCCTTGGCGCGCGGCCTAAATTCGTAGGACGCAACGTCTAACAGACACTACCGCCGAAATTTCTCGACGAATCCATCAAACATGGAAAAGAGCGCTTCGACTCCATAACCTGCAAGAAATGCTATCGCCAGTGGTGGGAGACTCAATTGGGTTGAGAGCCCATTAAAGAGTCCAACGACAACGCCGGCCAACGCACCCAATCCAACGCGCAAAAGATGCCGCGTCGGCGCGTTTTGAGAGAAGGTCGAGGTTTTGATCTGGTCTGAAATAGCTCGAATTGCGAAGGCAACTGCACCGATAGTTCCAAAGAGTATTGGCATAATAAACGAAAGAAATATTCCGATAATCAGATTTGCAGTCTCCTGAATTCTCAGGCTGGTGGCCTGTTGGGAGTTCTGACGATCGAGCGTCGCATTGTAGTTTGTAAACCAATTGTCAGATTTGGTTTGCGACGCCGACGTCAAGTTTATTTCTGTGAGAAGAGTGGAGACGAGCTGCAGCAATCTTGTTTCATACAGCGCACGTGCGAGATTGGCATCTATCGCGCTCTGATCCGCCGTCAGTTGATCGATGGCGTTTAGTTCGGCTTGCGTATAGGTGTGATTGACGTCGCTTGTGGATGCTGCGGTCTTCCTGAAGGTGTCGAGATTCTTGTTGATTATCGCCTGGTTGGCCGCATAGATGTCACCGATTTCTTTCGTAATATTTGTGCACATCCATACGTAAAGCTGTAATGGAACGGTAATTGCCAGCAATATGAACAGCAGGCCCAGATATCGCTGCGAAGATCTTTCCGCGAGCGAGATCTTGCTTGAAGATCGCCAGCGGTTCCATTTGCAAGACTCCAGATTTCGATCGCTCGCAACCAAGCTATCCATCGTGGCAGGCTGAACGAGGTCGCACAATTTGGAGAACGCACCCCAAAACTGTTGTGATATTTGCGGAGTCCAAGCGTTATTGGCTGCTGCGTCCCGCGCGGTTGCGATTGCCAAACTCAGCGCGGGATCGAGATTGTTAACTTTTTCCGAGGCGAAACGGAGCAACGGGCCCGAGTCGGTTAAAGCGGTTTGTTCCGTAGGACTTGGTTGAGACATTTAGCCCCCCAGGTAAATGAGAGTATTATAATCAAGGTTGTATCCATTGTGAATACGCCGTATAGAGCATTGTATTTAGACGCGCCGGTGGGCGGGCGTCCGCCGGAAAATTTGGTCGAATTCAAAATGGTTTGAAGTCGGCTTAGAATCAAAGAGGGCGCCGCAGCGCCCTCCGATTCGAGCGATCGGTGTCGGCGACTACTTTGCCGCCGCCGGAAACGCCGGCAATTTATCGATGTCGCGCGCATCGTGCTGGATGACCAGGGTCGCCTTGAAATTTTCCACGATCTTCTTCAGGCGGCCGATCGATGCCAGGGTCTCGGCGCGGTCGAAATTGAACGCCGGCACGCCGTCGTTGTCGTAGTTCTCGCGGAAGTGCACGGCGTCGCCGCTGATCAGAAAATTGCCCGCTTGCGGCAGCTTGACCAACAGGCTGTGGTGGCCCGGCGTGTGCCCCGGCGTATACAGCATGATCACGCTGCCGTCGCCGAACACATCCTTGTCGACCGGCTGGGGCTCGACCTTGTTGTCGCCTTTGATCCAGCCTTCGAACGGCGCGAAATTCACGCCGGCGGCCGGCTTCGGCGCGGTGATCGCATCCCAGTCGCCTTTGCCGATCAGCAATGTCGCCTTCGGAAACGACGCGACCTGGCCGGTATGGTCGGCGTGATAATGGCTGATGCCGACGAAGGCGATCTGCTCGGGCTTGACGCCGAGCTGAGCGATCTGGTCGACGATGCTCACCTTCGGCGCCACTTTGGGGGTGGTCATGGCATGACCGGTATCCCACAACAGGTATTGGTCGTCGTGCTTGATGAGATAGCAGCTGTAGACGAACTGAATCTTCAGGTCGCCGTAGGAATAAGTGTCCGAAAAGCGCTCGTTGACTGCCGTCGGCGCCTGCGGCGTGCCGCAATCGAGCCGGGTGAGCGACATCTCCGCCGCCGCCTGCGCGGGGGCCTGCAGACCGAGCGTGCCGGCGCAGAGACCGGCCACCAGCAAAGTCGAAATTCGACGCATTTTGGTTTTCCTCCCTGGAAATAAGCGAAGTGTTCTTGGGTAATGGATGTTGCCGATTGCGTGCGGCTTGGTCAACGCGGTTCGAAGCAGGGCTAAAGTGCCGCCGCGGCGTACCGCTTTAATCTCGGACCCCGGTCAATCCAGCTTGATGCCGGCGTCGCGGATCACCTTGCCCCATTTCTTGTCTTCGTCGGTGATGAACTGCGCAAATTGCGCCGGCGTCATCCGCATCGGCTCGACGCCCAGATCGGCGAGCCGCGCCTGGGCCGCCGGCTCGGCGAGTGCCGCATTGAGCGCGCCGTTGAGCTTGCCGACGATGTCGGCGGGCGTGGCCTTCGGCGCGCCGATGCCGTACCAGCCGAGCGCCTCGTAACCCGGCACGAATTCGGCCGCGGTCGGCAGGTCCGGCAGCGCGGCGAGCCGCGTCTTGGTGGTCACCGCGAGCGCGCGCACCTTGCCGCCTTTGACGAATTCCATGGATTGCGGGATCGGATTGATCACCGCCTGCACCTGGCCGCCGATCAGGTCGGACATGTAATTGGTGCGATAGGGCACGTGCAGCATGTCGATGCCGGCCATGGCCATGAACAGCACGCCGAAAATATGCGACGAGGTGCCGATGCCGCCCGACGCCATGGCGATCTTGCCCGGATTGGCCTTGGCATAGGCGATGAATTCCGGAACGGTCTTCACCGGCAGCGAATTCGTCACCAGGATGACGTAAGGCGCGTTGGCGATCGGCGACACCGGCGCGATGTCGCGCATGAAATCGAAACTGAGATGCTGATAGAGCGCGGTGTTGAGCACGTTGGTCAGCACGTCGCAGATGATCGTGTAGCCGTCCGGGGTGGCCTTCACCACCAGCTCGGTGCCGATATTGCTGCCGGCGCCCGGCCGGTTCTCGATGATAAAATTCTGGCCGAGCTTGTCCGACAGCCACTGCGCGGCGAGCCGCGCGATAATGTCCGGCGCGCTGCCGGCCGGGAAGCCGACGATCATCTGCACGGGACGCGAGGGATAGGTGTCAGCGCGGGCGACGCGAGAGAGCGCAGGCAGGGCGGCGGCGCCGGCGGCGAGACGCAGGAAGCGCCTACGGGGAAATTTCATGGCAAACACTCAATTCAATCGCAGCTCGGTGATGTGCTTTGGATCAGCCTTCAGTTCGCCCTTCTCGACCTTCTTGACGATATCCACCAGCACCGCATTGGCGCGGCAGGGCAGGCCGACCTTCTCGCCCTCGCGCACCACGAGGCCGTTCAGGAACTCGATTTCGGTGCGGCGGCCTTTCTCCATGTCCTGGCCCATCGACGGTTTTTGGCCGGCTGCGGTGCGGGCGGAGTCTTTGAAACGCTGCGCGTCGCAGACACGAGTTGCTTCTTCGTCGCCTTCGCCGGCGCGGGCGATGGTGTCGGGCTCAAGGTGCAGGATTTCTTCGAGCTGATAGCCGTGGGCTTGGCCGACGCGGATGGCTTCAGAGCCGAGGCGCGTGGAGAAGCGGCGCAGCGCATCGTCTTTCAGCATGGCGCCGCCGCCGAGGCCAGTGCAGGCGGAAAGACCGTTGGCCATGGCGTTGGCGACCAGCTTTGACCAGCGCTCGCCCCAAAGATTGTTGGTGACTTTGGCGCTGTCGGAAAAGGCGACCAGGCGGCAGACCTCTTCGGCGCGCTGCGTGATGCGGCCGTGCACTTCGCCGGCGCGGAACACGGTGTGCGCCGCGCCGTGCTTGGCGGCGCCGCGATGGATGTGGCCCGGCTCCGGCAGGTTGACGGTGATGCTCGACGCGATGCAGCCGAGCGTCTTGCCCCAGCCGACGACGCCGGCGATGGTTTCCTCGTTCATGCAGTTCTGCAGCGACACCACAAAACCGTCCGGCGCCAGATATTGCCGGATCAGCATGGCTGCCCAGGCGGTGTCGTAGGATTTCATGCAGACGAAGGCGATGTCGATAGGTTTCTCCTTGGCGAGCTGCTGCGCGTCGGTGACGTGCAGCGCGCGCACCGGCACGGTGAATTCCGGCTCGGTCATGGCGTGGGTGACGCGCAGGCCGTGCTGGCGCATATGCTCGACATGGGCCGGCCACGGATCGATGAAGGTGACGTCCTCGCCGGCCTGCACCATATGCGCGCCGGTATAGCCGCCGACCGCGCCGGCGCCGACAAATGCGATTTTCTTGCCCATGCTGTCCTCCGCTGCGGAAAAACCTTACCGGTTCCGGCTGCCGCTCGTAAGTGGGACCATTTCGGAAATCGGGTGGCGCGCCGCCACGCGCCGGCTAGATCGGGGTAAGGTGGAAAAGTCGTTCGAGCTTGGCCATGCCGCTGCAAAATCGCGTCACCCCCTTCGGCGAGCTCGTTGCCGTGCCGGCGCGCGGCACGTTATTCGGCAACCGCGGCGGGCGTTTCCACACCGACGCCAAGACGCTGACGGCGCGGCGCTGGGCGTCGCGGCAATGGATCTGCTGCGTGCTCGATTTCAAGGGCCGCAAGCGCGACGTCTGGGGCCGCTTCTACACCGAGCTGTTCTTTCTCGACGAGCCGACCGCGCTCGCGGCCGGGCATCGGCCCTGCTTTGAATGCCGTCGCGAGGATGCGGAAGCCTTTGCCGAGTATTGGCGGGCGGCGCACCGGCTGCGCCGGCGGCCTTATGCTTTCGCGATGGACGAGGTGCTGCACCGCGAACGCCTGTGCGGTCGTGCCAAGCGTCTGAATCGGCGCAACATCGATGGCTTGCCCGACGGCGCCTTTGTCGCGCTCGGCGGGGAGGCTTTCGCGGTGCGCGGCGATCGCATTCTGCGTTGGACGCCGCAAGGCTACGACGCCGCCAAACCGCGGCTGCGCGGCGGCACGGTCGATGTGCTTACGCCGCCCGCTGTCCTTGCGGTGCTGTCGGCCGGCTACGAACCGCGCTGGCACCCGAGCGCGACCGCCGGCGGCTAATCCGCCTTGCTGACGTTGTGTTCGACGACCCGCAGCTTGCGCACCGTTAGTTCGTCGACTTCCAGCGACCGAAAACGCGCCCGTTTGATCACCAGCCGGCCGACCGCGAGGCGACCGATGGCCAATGCACCGACGGCGACGGCGCCGAACGCTGCCGCGCCCAGCGCAATGGCCATCAGGCTTGTTGCGGGAGCGGCGTTGGATCGCCTCGTGACTTCGCGCGCCATGTGCGGCCTCATCAGCTTGGACAGCTCGCTGTCACCGGAACGCCGTCGACGGCTAACCTGGGAAGCAGCAACAAGGTTCCTCCGGCGCTCTGGGCGGTGCGTTATGGCGCGAGCGGGGTCGGATTATCGGCCGGCGGCTCGATACCGAACGTGTTCGCGGTCATGCAGGTCATCGAGAAGCTGCCGGTGGTCGCTACCGCCGCCACCAAGCTCTCGGTGCCCAAATCTTTTTCGGCGGCCGCGTAGGTGGCGTCGGTCAGATTTTTGTTGGCGAGGAGTTCTCGCGCCACGATGTGGCAGGCGCGCTCACGCAAGTCCGGCAACTCGGGCGGCTTGCGGGCGTTGATCGCATCGATGACCGCTTGCGGGAAGCCGACGGCGAGCGAGCGGCGCGCCTGGGCGAACCACGGATAGCGCGCGCCCCAGTGCCGGGCGACGGTGAGATTGATGACCTGCTGCTCGCGCGGCGACAGCGGGCCGTGCGACAGCGATTCACGCATGGTCTGAGCCGCCTCGAACAGTTTCGGCAGGCGGATATAGGCATAATACGGCCCGCCGACGATGCCGCTTCCCGCTTTGGCGGCGTCGTAAACGCGCGCTTGTTCGGCGTTCATGTTGGCGCGGTCGATGATGGCGATGCGTGGCATTAAGTCCTCCGGTGATTTTGGTTTGATTGTCGACTAACCGCGGAACGCGGCCTTGATGGTCTCGACCGTGGCGCCCGGTGCGCGGGCGGCGGTGATGATGCGGGCTTCCTGTTTCATCAAGCCGTCGAGCGCCGTCTTCATGGCATCGATCTTGTCGGCCGGCACGACGACGGCGCCGTGGCGGTCGGCGTGAATGAGGTCGCCGCTCGTCACTTCCATGCCCGCAATGGTGACCGGGACGCCGAACTCGACCACGTGCACATAGGCGTGCGACGGCGCGATCGAGCCGGCGAGCATCTGAAAGCCTTCGGCCACTTGTGCGATGTCGCGGATCGAGCCGTTGGTCACGGTGCCGAGGCAGCCCAGCGCCTTGTGCACATTGGTCTGCACTTCGCCCCAGAATGCGCCGTAGCCGGCGGGCTCATCTTTGTCCTCGATCATCACCACGCTCGGGCGCGGCTCTCCCGCCACGTAATCGAGATAGTCCATGCGCTTGGCCATGTAGCTCGGCCCGCTCACGGCGTTGCGCGAGCGTATCGTCACCGTCTTGGCGAAGCCGACCATGGGCGGCAGATCGGGAAACGGGCAGTGCAGGTGGCTGACCGTATAGCCCGAGCCGCGGCTCTCCGGTTTTACGATCTCGATCAGATTGCAGACGGTCGGCGTATCGATCGACCGCAGGAACGAGAACTGACTCTCCGACACCATGGCGTTTCCTTTGTATGAACGTATCACTCCCACGCCGCCGCGACGATCGCGGCGATGATCACCAGCATGGCGGCGATGGTCGCCACGCAGCCGGGCCAGCCGGCCAAACTCCAGGCAATGCCGCCGAGAAATGCGCCGGCGCTGCCGCCGACATAATAGATCGACGCATAGAGCCCGACCGCCGACGAGCGGCCCTCCTTGGCCGTCATCGTAACGTAGCCGGTCGCCACGGTCTGGCACAGCATGCCGCAAACGGCACACAGCGTCAGCCCGGCGAGGATCAGTGTGACAGGCGGCAACATCATCAGCAACGCGCCGACAATCCAGGCCGCGATGATGCCGAGCACCAGGCGGCGGCGGCCGAACAGTGCAATGCCGCGGCCGACCCACGGCACCACCACGCTCGACGCAAGATAAGTGACGAACAGGCCGCCGATGAGCGTTGCCGAAAACGAGTAAGGCGGCGCCGCCAGGTGAAAGCCGATATAGGTGAAGGTGGCGACGAAGTTGAACAGCACGCCAAAGCCGATGGCAAACGTCGCGATCAGCCGCGGATCGCGGACATGCCGCACCATGTAGCGCGCCGATGCGCCAAGGCCGCCCGAGGCCACGAAATGCCGCTCGCGCGTCAGCGTCAACGCCACGATGATCGCGGCGACGAGCGTGAGCAGCGCCACCACGTCGAAGGCGGCGCGCCAGCCGATCAAATCGGTCAAAATGCCCGGGATGAACCGGCCGGAAAAACCGCCGACGCTCGATCCCACCATGTAGAGCCCGGCGACTCTGGCGACGTCGGATGCCGGCCACTCGTCGCCGATGTAGGCGACCGCGACGGTGAAGATCGGCGGCACCAAGAGTCCCTGGATGAAGCGCCAAAACACCATCTCCGGCACGGTGGTGGCGAAGGTCATGATCACGGTCGGCACCACGATCAAGAACATGGCCGCGGTGATCAGGCGCTTGCGCCCGACGATGTCGGCGAGCACGCCGGTGAACGGCGCGGTCAGCGCGATCGCACCGGTGCCGGCGGTCATCAGCGACGAGATTTCGCCAGCGCTGACATGGAATTCGCTCGCCAGCTGCGGCAGCAGCGCCTGCGGCGAATACAGATTGACGAAGCTCGCGAAGCCGGCCGTGGCGACGGCGAAGGAGCGCAGGTCGATAGTCATCCGCTATTCCGGCAGCCCGGCGGCGACGAGCGCCTCGGTCAGCGCGGCGGCGAGGTGCGGCACGCAGCCCGAGGCGGCAAAGTTCCGGCTGCAGCGGAATGTCGGTTGCAATTCCAAAACGCGTGCCGCAACGAGCTTTGCTTCTTCGAGCCGTCCGAGTTTCACAAGCGGCGCGGCCAGCGCCACGTAGCTTATGCCGAAACCCGGACTGGATTGGATGGCCTTGCGGCCGGCGGCAGCCGCCTCCTCATATCTGCCGTGGTGGAAATGGCTAAACGCGTAGGAGACGAAGGCGGGAGAGCGGTGGGGATCGAGCGGACTCAGCCGCAAGCCGCGGTCGGCCCATTCGATGGCGCGCTCTGCGTCTCCGCTAAACGTGAGAATGAGGCTGCCGAGGATGTAGGTGAGTGCCGACGACGGGCTGACCGACAGTGCCGCCTCGAACGCAGTGAAGGCGGCGGCGTGATCATGCTTGTCCATGCCGATCACGAAACCGGCGAATGCGAGAGCAGAGGCGTCGCCATGGCCATGCGCCATCGCAGCTTCGGCATGGCGGATCGAGGCCGTCCGATTCTCTTCGCGCAGTCCACCGCGCAGAAACAGCGTGTGATAACACTCGGCGGCGTAGGCGTGCGCCAGGGCATAATTTGGATCGAACGCGAGCGCCCGTTCCAGAAGCACAAGCGCCTTCGCCGCACGCTCGGGAGTTCTCGCATAGACATCGTGCTGAGCCTGTAAGACAAGATCATAGGCGTCGAGGCTATCGGAGCGCTTGCGTTTGACGCGCTCGATCTCGGCCTGCCGCAGGCTCGGTTCGATGGCGCCGACGACGGAAAGGGTGATCTCGTCCTGCAGAGCGAATATATCGTCGGACTTGCGATCGTAACGCTCGGCCCAGACGTGAGCGCCGGATGCAGTGTCGATGAGCTGGCCGGTGATGCGCACGCGGTCGGTGGCCTTGCGCACGCTGCCTTCGAGCACGTAGCGCACGCCAAGCTCGCGGCCGACCTGCTTCACGTCGACGGCGCGGCCCTTGTAGGTGAAGGTCGAATTGCGCGCGATGACGAACAGCCATTTGATACGCGAGAGGCCAGTGATGATGTCCTCGACCATGCCGTCGACGAAATAGTCCTGCTCCGGATCGCCACTCATGTTCTGGAACGGTAGCACCGCGATCGACGGCCGGTCCGGAAGCGACAGCGCCGGGCGAGGGGTGGCTGACGCAGCGACGTCGCCGGTGGGACGAATGCTATAGACGCGCACCGGCTGAGCGATGTTCTTGAGTTCGCGCTCGCCCATGTCGGTGACGTCGATCGTCAGCTTCCCTTTGATCTGCTGATAGGCATTGTCGGACAGGCAGATCGCGCCGGGCTCGGCCAGCGGTTCGATCCGGGCGGCGATGTTGACGCCGTCACCGTAGATGTCGCCCTCGTCGAAGATGATGTCGCCGACATTGATGCCGATCCGAAACGCGATGCGGCGATCTTCGGGAATCGCAATATTGCGCTCGGCCGCGGCGCGCTGAATTTCGATGGCGCAACGCACGGCATCGACGGCACTGGCAAATTCGACCAACGCCCCGTCGCCCGTGGTTTTGACGATGCGGCCTTGATGTTCGGCAATTTTCGGGTCGATGAACTCGCGCCGGATCGATTTGAGCGCGGCGAGGGTGCCTTCCTCGTCGGCGCCCATCATGCGGCTGTAGCCGACCACATCGGCGGCGAGGATAGCAGCCAGGCGCCGTGCGATACGCTCCTCAGCCATGAAACAGTGCCTCGATCGCGCTTGGATCAAATCTTGGATCGAATTCAGTCTATGGGTGGTGCCGAGTTGAGTCTATTTTGATTTGGCGTGCGTTTTCGCTTGCTCGATCGCCAGCCATACCCGATACGGCGTGCACGGCGTGTCGATGTGGCGGATGCCCAGCACCGACAAGGCATCGACGATGGCGTTGACGCCGGCGGACAGCGAGCCGACTGTGCCGGCTTCGCCGGCGCCTTTTACTCCAAGAGGATTCGTCGGCGTCGGCACCGGATTGTCCTCGATCACCACGGGGCAGAAGTCGTCCGCCCGCGGCATGGCATAGTCCATGAACGAGCCGGAGAGCACCTGGCCCGACTCGTCATAGGCTTTGTCTTCCATCAGCACCTGCCCCATGCCCTGGGCGATGCCGCCCATGATCTGGCCCTTGACCAGCATCGGATTGATGACGGTGCCGACGTCGTCGGTAACCCAATAGCCGACGAGGTGCGTGACGCCGGTTTCGGGATCAATCTCGACCTCGCAGACGTGGCAGCCGTTGGGAAAATTTCCGGTGCGGGCGCGATAGGTCGCGGTCTCGTACAGGCCGGGCTCCATGCCGGAGGGCAGCTTGTCGAGCTGGAACGCGGCCCTGGCCACGTCATGGATGCCGGTGGAGCGATCGGTGCCGGCGATGGTGAAGCGGCCGTCCTTGAATTCGACGTCGGTTTCGGCGGCTTCCATCAGATGCGCGGCAAGTTTCGTTCCCTTGGCGACGATCTTCTCGCTCACCATGGCGATGGCGCCGCCGCTCATGGTCGTCGAGCGCGAGCCGCCGGTGCCCATGCCGAAAGCAACGGCATCAGTGTCGCCCTGGATGAATTTCACGCGATCCGGATCGACGCCGAGGCGGTCGACCAGGATCTGGGTCTGGATCGTGACGTGGCCCTGGCCGTGGGAGATCGAGCCGGTCACCAGCGTGAGCCCGCCGAGCGGGTCGAAACGGATCTCCGCGGTCTCGATGGTCGGATCGGCGGCCTGCTCGATGGTGTTGGAAATGCCGATGCCGCGCAGCATGCCGCGCCGCGCCGCCTCTTTGCGCCGCGCCTCAAAACCCTGCCAGTCGCTAAGCTTCATGGTGCGGTCGAGGTTCTCCTCGAAATGCCCGCTGTCGTAAGTGAACACGAGCGGCGTCTTGTACGGCATGGCCTGCGGCGGGATGGTGTTGCGCCGCCGCAGCTCCGCCGCATCGATCTTCATCTCATCGGCGGCGATATCGATCATCCGCTCGATCATGTACGACGCCTCGGGCCGGCCGGCGCCGCGATAGGGCGAGGTGCAGTGGGTGTTGGTCAGCATGCCGGAGACCGCCACATGCAGCGCCGGCGTTAGGTAGGTGCCGACCACGGTGCCGATATTGACCACCGGCGGCATGGCGCCGCGGAACGACACGAAGGCGCCGAGATTGCCAAAGCTGCGGATGCGCACGCCGAGGAATTTTCCGTCTGTGTCGAGCGCCAGCGCGGCGTCGACGATGTTGTCGCGGGCGTCGTCGTCGCTGACATGGGCCTCGTTGCGGGTCTGCGTCCATTTCACCGGCCGGCCGACCTTGCGCGCCGCCCACAGCATCAAAATGATTTCCGGATAGACCGAGCCGCGCAACCCGTAGGAGCCGCCGATGTCGCCGGTGACCAGCCGCAGCTCGGCTTCGGGAATCTTCAGCGTGGTGCGGGCGATGTCGTTGCGGAACAGCCAGGGCCGCTGGAAGCCGCAATGCAGCGTATAGCGCCGCGTGCCGGCGTCGTAGATGCCGGTGACGCCGCGCGGCTCGATCGGATTGGCGGTGACCCGGTTGATGACGAGGCGTTGCTCGACCACGTGGGCGGCGGCGGCAAACGCGGCGTCGTTCTTGGCCTTGTCGCCGGCCTGGTAGAAATAGGCCTCGTTGTTCGGGCAGTCGCCGTAGAGCTGTGGCGCGCCCGGTTCGAAAGCCGCGCGCGCCGACACCACCGCCGGCCGCGGCGCGTAATCGACGGCGACGGCCTCGGCCGCGTCGCGGGCGCGATCCAGCGTGTCGGCGACCACCACCGCGACCGGATAGCCGACATGCATGACGCGATCGATGGCGATCGCCGGCCGCGGCGGCAGATACATCGGGCTGCCGTCGCGTTTCTTGTACGGCGCCATCGAGGGCAGCGGGCCGAGCGCGTCCGCGGCATAATCCGCGCCGGTAAGCACGGCGTGGACGCCGGGCATTTGTCGCGCCGCGGCGGTGTCGATGCCGCGGATGTCGGCATGCGCGTGCGGCGAGCGCACGATGGCCGCATGAAGCTGATCGGCGAGTTTTAAATCGTCGAAATAGCGGCCCTGCCCGCGCAACAGACGAGGGTCCTCGCGCCGCAACACCGATTGTCCGATGGCAAATTCGCCCATGATCTTACCGTACCGTACCCGCCAATGACCGCACCGAACCTGGAACCTGCGCTATTATGGGCGAGGCGGGGCGTGAAAGCACGCCCGCGCGCGGCAAGCCTAAGAGGCGATATGCGACGGCTTATTTTCCTTGCTTTGCTCCTCATCCTCGGCGCCGGCAACGCTTTTGCCGACGATTATCCGACGCACCCGATCCGGCTGATCGTGCCGTTCGCGCCGGGTGGCGCCGTCGATCCCATCGCGCGTCTGATTGCCAATCCGCTCGGCGAGCGCCTCGGCAAGCCCATCGTGATCTATGACCGCGGCGGCGCCGGCGGCAGCATTGGCATGGACGAAGTCGCGAAATCGCCGCCGGATGGCTACACGCTTTTGCTCGATCACAGCGGCATGACCTACATGCCCGGGCTTTACCGCACGCTGCCGTTCGATCCGGTCAAGGATTTCGACGGCATCATCACCGCGGTCGCGGGTTTTTACGTGTTGGCGGTGAACAACGATCTGCCGGTGAAATCGGTCGCCGAATTGATCGCCTATGCCAAGGCCAATCCCGGCAAGCTGTCCTATGGCTCGGCCGGGGTCGGCTCGACGCTGCATTTGGCCGGCGAGCTGTTCAAGCGCGCCGCCGGCATCGACATGGTTCACGTGCCCTACAAGGGCGCTGCGCCGGCGGCGATCGATCTCGCCGGCGGTCAGATTCCGCTCATGTTCGGTCCGGCGACCGCGCTGTTGCCGCTGGCGCAAGCCGGCAAAATCCGTGCGCTGGCGGTGACCTCAGCGAAACGCTCGGCGCTGGCGCCCGATTTGCCGACCATGACGGAAACGCTGCCGGGCTTCGAAGTCGTCGGCTGGTACGGCCTGGCCGCGCCGGCCGGCACGCCGAAGGAGGTGATTGCCAAGCTCAACGGCGAAACCAACGGCGTGCTGCAAGCGCCCGACCTGGTCGCGCAAATGCGCGAGCTGAGCTACGAGCCGATCGGCGGCACGCCGGAAGAAGCGACTGCCTGGATCAAAACGGACGTCGCGCGCTGGACCAAAGCCATCCACGACGCCGGCATCGAGCCGCAATAGGCCATGGACCAGAATCTCGACACTCAAGCGGAAACGCTGACCAAGACGCTGTGTAGGTATCTTGCGGCCGCACAATTTGGCGATCTCAGTGCCGCCGCGAAGCACGAGGCGCGCCGCGGCGTGCTCGATTGGATCGGCTGCGCGCTGGCCGGCAGCGGCCACAAAACCATCACCACGCTGCTCGCGGTGTTGCAGGAGATTTCCGGCCGTCCGCAGGCCACCGTGTTCGGGCGAAAATTGCGGCTCGGCCTCACCGATGCGCCGCTGGCCAACGGCCAGATGGGACACGTGCTCGATTATGACGACACCCATATGGGCGGCGTCGTGCTGCACACCAGCTCGCCGGTGCTCGCCGCTTTGTTTGCGCTCGCCGAGCGCGCAACCGTGAGCGGCGCCGACTTCATGCTGGCCTATGCGGTCGGTTTCGAGGCCGGCGTGCGCGCAGGCCGCACCGCGCCGGGCCATCACAAGGGCGGCTGGCATCTCACCGGCACCCTCGGCACCATCGCGGCCGGCGCGGCTTGCGGAAAATTGCTCAAGCTCGACCGGCAGCGGTTGACTTACACGCTGGGCATTGCCGCGACCCAGGCCGCCGGCATGCAGCAAAACCGCGGCACCATGGGGAAGTCGTTTCACGCCGGCAAGGCCGCGTCGAACGGCGTGCTGGCGGCGCTGCTAGCGGAGCGCGGCTTCGATTCCACCCAGGAGATCATCGAGGGCAAGAAGGGTTTTGCCCGCATCTACAGCGACGTCGCCGCGCCGGAGCAACTGACGGCCGGGCTTGGCAAAGAATTTGAAAACGGTTGGATGATCGAAACCAACGGCCACAAGCCCTATGCCTGCGGCGTGGTGCTGCATCCGCTGATCGATGCAGTGATCGCGCTGCGCAATCGCGAGGCCATCGATCCCGCTGCCGTGAACGAGATCGCTCTAAAGGTTCACCCGCTGGTGCTGTCGATCACTGGGGTCGTCGAACCATCGACCGGCTTGCAATCGAAATTCTCGACAGTGCATTCGGCCGCGGTGGCGTTGATCGACGGTGCCGCCGGTGTCACGCAATATTCCGATGCCAGGGCCGCGGACCCCGCCGTGGCGGCGCTGCGCCGCAAGGTGAACGCGGTTGCCGACGACACGCTGCGCAAGGACGAAGCCTATGCGGCAATCACTGCGGGCAGCAGGCGCCATGAGATCCACATCGCGCATGCCAGCGGCACCGCCGACAACCCGATGAGCGACGCCGCGATCGAAGCCAAATTCATGGCCAATGCGACGCCGGTCATCGGCCGCGAGCGCGCCGAACGCGCACGCGAATTCGTCCAGGCGCTGGAAACGCAGCCGGACATGCGCGCGCTGATCGAACTTTTGGCGTGATGGAGTCTAGAGCTGGCGGATGGATTCGAAATTCCACGCCGAGTCGCTCGGGTTCTCGCCGACCCGGATCGTGGTGTCGTTGACGAAGCGATAGGGCGGCACCGGCAGATTGTACGGCGCCGGCACGCCGGAAAAGACCCGGCCGGCGGCGTCGTATTTGGAGCCGTGGCAGGGGCAGAAATAGCCGCCCGGCCAGCTCGGCACCGGCGCGGTAGCGCTCGGCGCCGGATAGAACAGCGGGATGCAGCCGAGATGGGTGCAGATGCCGATCAGCACGCTGTATTCCGGCTTGATCGAGCGGTGCCAATTGGTGGCGTAGGGCGCCTGCTGCACCTGCTTGGAATCCGGATCGGCCAGGAGCGCTACGTCCTGGGCGCTTTGCAGCGCGTCGAGCGTTTTCCTGCCGCGATGGAACACGAAAATCGGCCGCTGCCGCCAGTAGATGACGATCTGGGCGCCCTCCTCGATCTTCGACACGTCGAGATCGACCGGCCCGCCTGCGGCGAGCGTCGAGGCGTCGGGGTTCATCTGGTCGATCAGCGGCACCAGGGCCGCGGCGGCGCCGACCGCGCCGACGGCGGCGGTCGCGATATAGAGGAAGTCGCGGCGCGACGGGTTTTCCGGGTGTTCGATACCGCTCGCCGCCGATGCACTGCTCGCCATGGTCACGTCCTTTTTGGGGAAGTCTTTTATGGCCGCGCCGGGCCCGGAAGTCGGGCGCGTCCGCGCCTTTATGTGGGGACAGGCGGGGTCTCGTCAATCGAGCAATTACCCCGATTGCCGTCATGCGGAAAGCGCAACCCTGACGCGGGCCAAGGTTTCCGCAACGGTGCCGGAAGCGTCGATTTTCGGCCATTCGAGCGCGCCGAGCTCGTAGTCTTCCTGCGCTTGGGCAACGGTGGCGCCGGCGTCCGAAGCATCGTTCGCGCGCCCGCCGACGCGGGCGATTCGGGTCGTCAGGTCGGCGGTGAGGAACAGGCCTTGCAACGGGACCTTGGCGGCCTTCGCCGCTGCGGCTAGCGCCTCGCGCTCCGCTTGCTTCGCGAACACCGCGTCGACGATCGCCGAATGTCCGGCGGCAACAATGCGGCGCGCCTTGTCGGCGATCGACCCATAGACGCGCGCGGTGACTTCGGCCGCGTAAGCCGCCGCAGGGAGCTTTTCGGTCTCGCCGGCGCCGAGCAGCATTTTGCGCTCGACGTCCGAGCGCACGATGACGGCGCCGGGCGTCGGCGCGATGTGCGGCGCCAGCGCGCGGGCAAGCCGCGTCTTGCCGGTGCCGGACAGGCCGCCGACGGCGATGAATTGCGGCGCGGCGGGCGTGATCGCACGCTGCGCGAAATCGAAATAGGCGCGCGCCGACTTGGCGATCTTGTCGTGCTCCGCCGCCGCGGCGCGTTCCAGCCGCGCCGCCGTGACCTTGGCGCGGATTGCGGCCCGCATCGACAGAAAGAACGGGAGTGCCGCCAATGCATCCAGGTCTTCGCTCCGATGCGTTTCGACAATGTAGCGGTTGAGCACGATATTGGCCGCTTGCGGCAGCTTGCGCTCGAGCAGGTCCATCAGCAGAAAGGCGAGGTCGTAGAGGACGTCGCCCGAGGCAATAATGTCGCTGAACTCGATGGCGTCGAACAGCACCGGCTTGCCGTCGATCAAGGCGATATTGCCGAGATGAAGATCGCCGTGGATGCGGCGAACGAGTCCGCGCCTGGCGCGCTGACGCAACAGCGGCGCGATGCGTTGATAGTGAGCGCGGCTTTTTTCGGCGAGCTCTCCAATCTCCGCAGCCGGAAAAATTTTCTGGTGCTTGCGAAATGCTTCCACATGCTCGTCGATGTAGGAACCGAGCGCCTCGATCCACGGCTCGGCGTCGACGATTGGCGCATTGTCGTGCGCGGCGGCAACCGCGCGGCCGAGCGCGTCGGCGAGATCGTCGTCGATCGCATTGGCAAGATGATCGAGGGTTTGGTTCTCGTCGAAGCGCACCATGTCGACCGCCCATTCGACCGGTTCGCCATCGCCGCCGATCGCCAGCCGTCCATCACTCTCGCGGGTGACGGCGACGACGCCACGGTAAAGTTTTGGCGCCAGCCGCCGGTTGACTTCGATCTCCGCTTCGCAGGCGTGTTTGCGCAATTCCAGGGTGGAGAAATCGAGAAACGGAAAGCGCACCGCGCGCTTGATCTTCAGCACGCGGTCGTCGGCGAGAAATACCGAGGCCGCGTGGGTATCGATGCGACGGACTTTTTCGGTCCTGCCGCCATAGGCCGCCGGATCGGCGAGAAACGCCAATACGTCCTCTTGCGCTTTGGCCGCGTCGTCCATGGTGCCGGGACACTGTTAGCCAACGCTCAACTCTGCTTTAGATAGTGCACCAATCTGACGAAATCCCAAGCCTCGCCCGGAACAAAGGGGCAGGAATGCCAAGGAGACGCCCATGCGCGCCAAAGACAACATGCGCACCGCCGCCGAGGTGCTGGTCGATCAATTGCGCATCCATGGCGTGCGCCACGTCTTCTGCGTGCCGGGCGAGAGCTATCTGGCGGTGCTCGATGCGTTCCACGACGCCGATCTCGCCGTCACGGTCTGCCGTCAGGAGGGCGGCGCCTGCATGATGGCAGAGGCGATTGGAAAAGTGACCGGCCAACCCGGCGTCTGCTTCGTCACCCGCGGGCCCGGCGCCACCAATGCCTCGCCGGGCATCCACATCGCGCGCCAGGATTCCTCGCCGCTGGTGATGTTTGTAGGCCAGGTGGCGCGCGAGATGCGCGAGCGCGAGGCGTTTCAAGAAGTCGACTACCGCGCCTATTTCGGCTCGATGACCAAATGGGCGACCGAGATCGACGACCCCGCCCGCGTGCCGGAGATCGTGTCGCGTGCCTTCCACACCGCGGCGAACGGCCGCCCCGGCCCGGTCGTCGTCGGCATCCCCGAGGACATGCTGGTCGAGCGCGTCGCCGTGCCCGACGCGCCGCCCTTCGCGCTGATCGAGACCTCGCCCGGCGATACCGAGATGGCGAAATTCGCGCAGCTGCTCTCCGGCGCCCGCGCGCCGATCATACTGCTCGGCGGCAGCCGCTGGTCGCAAGCGGCAAGCGACGGCGTCGGCCGCTTTGCGCAGAAATATTCACTGCCGGTGTGCACCACCTTCCGCCGCGGCCATTTGTTCGACGCGCTGCATCCCTGCTACGCCGGCGATCTCGGCATCGGTCCCAATCCAAAGCTGCTCGAGCGCATCAAGGCGGCCGATCTGGTCATCATGGTCGGCGGCCGGCTCGGCGAATTGCCGTCGCAGAGCTACACGCTGTTCGACATTCCCCGCCCGCAGATGCCGTTCGTCCACGTGCATCCCGGCGCCGAGGAGCTCGGCCGGGTCTACAGTCCGCATTTGGCGATCCACGCCACGCCGACAGCGTTCGCCGCGGCGCTCGACAGTCTCGATCTGAAAGAGGCACGCGGGCAGGCCGAGGCCGCCCACGCCGATTATCTGGAGTGGACGGAAAAGCCGACCGAGCAGCCCGGCGGGGTCAATTTCGGCGCCGTCATGGTGTGGCTGCGCGAATATCTACCGCCCAATGCGATCCTGTGCAACGGCGCTGGCAATTACGCGGCGTGGATCCACCGCTTCTTCCGCTTCCGCCGCTTCGGCTCGCATGTCGCGCCGGCCTCCGGCTCCATGGGCTATGGCGTACCGGCGGCGCTGGCGATGAAGCGGCTGCATCCCGACCGGCCGGTGGTGTGCCTCGCCGGCGACGGCGATTTTTTGATGAACGGCCAGGAATTCGCCACCGCAGTGCAATACGGCGCGCCGTTCGTCACCATCATCGCCGACAACGGCATGTACGGCACCATCCGCATGCATCAGGAGCGCGAATATCCCGGCCGTGTTTCCGCAACCGAACTGCGCAATCCGGACTTTCCGGCCTACGCCCGCGCCTTCGGCGGCTTCGGCGTCTCGGTCGAGCGCACCGAGGATTTTCCGGAAGCGTTCAAGCAGGCGCAGGCCAGCGGCAAGCCGGCGATCATCCGCCTCGCCATCGACGGCGAAGCCATCACGCCGACGACGACAATTGCCAAGCTTCGCGCCAGATCGTTGGCGGAGAAGAAGCGCTGACCCGCGGTCTTTCAGCTGGCGTGGAACAGGACTCGCCATCGCGGGGCGCCTGAAACCGAGTGTCCGCTGCGCCGCGACGCCGATATATTCCAGTTGCCGGTCGCACTAAATACTGACATCCTGGGCCGATTTTAGATCTACAAACAAACAATTCCAGTATCGCGTGGTGATATATGTATGACGTCGGGTTGCTTGGTAACATCCCAGCCCTGAGCACAAGTGACGGCGCGGCCGGAGATCAGGTCCGTCGCAACACAAGTTTAGTTGTTGCTCTGGCCGTTCTCGCATTCGTGATTTACGCTTGCGCCGTCTTCATCCTTCCGCAGGTGCGAAACACTCTGGCCTGCTGCGAGTCGAGCGGTCTTGCGGCGGCTATTTCCAATATCATGTATGGCGCGCCGCTCGGCAGCCTCTACTCGGACACTTTTAGTTATTTTAACGATCGCGTCTATGAGCCGTTGTCGCAAGTGCTGGAGCAAGCTCAACGACCCGGAGCCGGACTGCCCGCGACACCTTCCGGAGAGTTGTACGCGACGACTCGAGACGGTAACGGCGTCGGATATGCGCTGGTTGCCACCGCGGCGTTTCGATTGTTTGGGATACATGCTTGGGCGCTGCAACTGACGATGCTGCTGTTGATGGCGCTTTCGGCGGCGGCGTTCCTGTGGCGGTTTCACAGTGCCGCCTTCGCTGGCGTCGTGACCCTGTACTTTACCACGCTGACCGTCATGCTGTTCACCAGCTTGGTGTGGGACCCGCAGTGGCAGATGCAGATAGCGGTCGGCGGCGTCCGCTATTTCTCGCTGGTCAGCGTGCTGCCGCTTTTTCACATTCTGTTCACGCTGGTCGATCCGCGGCCGTCGCCGGGCGAAACCGCCACGCGCGACGCCGTGCTGCTCGCGCTTCAGACGGCGATTTTGCTTTTGACTGTGCTCGTTCGCGGCAGCACGCTACCCCAGGTCGCCGGCCTAGCGCTCGTCGGCATCGTGCTTGCCTGGAGACATCGCCGCAAGATGGAACGGTTGCGTCCGCTCCTTGGCAAATTTGCCGTGATTGGGCTCGCCAGCTTTGCCACCTTGAGCGCGATCGCGGTCGCGGTGCCGCAGGATTACTTGACTGAAGGGCGGTTTGGACCGTCCATCTGGGAACGTGTGACCCAAGGCCTGGGCGCGAATCCGGCGTGGCCGTATCCCGGTGTGGCCGATATGTTCGACTGCAAAAAATTCATGCCCGAAGGCCTGCAGCCTGGCATGCGCGATGAGAACGGCCACTGCATTTGGTTCGACTATGTCGTAAAGCACCACATTCCGATCGAGCAAGCCCCCGAGAAGGTCCTCGGCGGCAGCTATGAAACTGCGATGCGCGAGGCGTTTTTCAAAATCGCGGCACGCCATCCGGCCGAAGTGCTCAAGACATTCATTTATTACAAGCCCCTGCTTATCGTCAGATCGGTTTCGAACAGCATGAAATTCAATTTCGGCGGCGATCAGTCGCGGGCGAGGAATCCGGCGGGCCCTCCGGTCGTTCCATATCCACCCTTGGCGATCGGTCTGCTGTTGGTTTCGCTTGCTGTCGCGCTGGCTCATTTTGGCATTGGCGCGGTGTCGACGGCGGAGCTGTCGCGGATAGTGGGCGTCACGTTTTTATTGGCGGCGTTCACGTTACCGACTTATTTCGCGGTCTGGGCAAAGCCGCCCACAGCCGCCGACCTTCTGCTTTATTGCCTATTTGGGCTTGGCCTGGCTGCGGGTGCGATGCTGGTCGCCGCGCGATCGGCGCTGCTGCCTCACATCCAAGGCACTCGCCTGACGGTGGCGGCTACGAAGCGCTGACCGGTTGCGCTGCCACATTCCAGCGTGTCGCGGGCATCGCTCGAACCGGGAACGAAAACAAGGCCCGTGGATTGAGACAGGCAGAGCAGGGAGCTTGTCCAGCGATGAAAGCTTTTTTGAAATGCACAGCCTTGGCGCTCGCGGTCGCCGCCATGACCGTGTCGGCAGATGCCAAAGGCTGTCTCAAAGGTGCCGTGGTTGGCGGCGTAGCCGGCCATGTCGCCGGTCATCACGGCGTGCTGGGCGCGGCCGCGGGCTGCGCGATCGGTCATCATGAGGCGAAGAAGAACGACAAGGCACGGCAAAATCAGACGCCGAACGAATAGCGCGAGTTGCCAGACTTCTCACTCCGCCTTGATGCCGGCGGCCTTGATGATCGGCCACCATTTCTCGATTTCGGCTTTCTGGAAGGCGTGCAGCGCTTCCGGCGTCTGTTGCTCGGGCGGATAGATGACTTGCGCCAGATCGAGGAGTTTTTGCCGCGTATCGGGATCGGCCAGGGCGGCCATCATGGCGGCGTTGAGCTTTGAGACGATCGGCTTCGGCGTGCCCTTGGGCGCCCACATGGCGTGCCAGAACGAAAAGTAATAGCCGGGCAGGCCGGCTTCGTCGGTGGTCGGAATGTCGGGCGCCACCGCGATGCGCTCCTTGGCGGTGACGGCGTAGGCTTTCAGGTCGCCGGATTTCACGTGGGGCAGCGACACCGCCGGCGTGTCGAGCTGGATGTCGGTAAAGCCGGCGAGCAGATCCTGGGTGGCAAGGCCGGCGCTGCGATAGGACACCATCTGCCATTTCACGCCGATCAAATTCTCCATCAGCACGCCGGCGACGTGGCTCGGCGAGCCGACGCCGGAGGTGCCCATGGTCACCTTGTCGGGATTGGTTTTGATCCAGGCGACCAATTCCTTCAGATTGTTCGCCGGCAGGGTTTTGCGCGCGTCGATCAGGAACGGCTGCGTCACCGCGAGCGCCACCGGCTCGAAATCGGTGAGATAATCGTAACCGAGATTGTAGATGGCACCGTCGGCGACGTTGGTGCCCCACATGCCCCATAGCACCGTGTAGCCGTCGGGCGCCGAGCGCTCGGCGCGGGTGACGCCGATGGTGCCCGCGGCGCCGCTGACATTTTCCACCACCACGGTCTGGCCCAATGTCGCGCTCATGGCCTTGGCCATGATGCGGCCGAGCGTGTCGGTCGAGCCGCCGGGCGCGAGCGGCACGATCATGGTGATCGGGTGATCGGGATAGGTCTGCGCGCCGGCGGGAAGAGCCGCGGCAAAGCTCAAAGCGGCGGCGGCCACGAAAATCGTGCAGCGTGCAATCATGATTTCCTCCCAGCGCGAGCGATGGACGCCTCCTATGCCAGAGGATTTTTCCGCGCCAAAGGACAAAGCGCGCGCTGCGACGGTATAGCCAAGCGTTGCCGGCGATTTTGAATCGTGGTTCACTTGTTGCGGCAACCTGCCGATTCCATCTTGCGAAGTGCCAATGCCCTATCGCCGCACCGAAAACGTCGCGCGCCGGCTCGCCGCCCGCCATGCGGCGATCATCGCCGCGGCGCGGCAAGCGGCCAGCGATGGCGGCATGGCGGCGGTGCAGATCGCGCCGGTGGCGCAACGCGCCGGCATCGCCGCCGGCACGGTCTATCGCTATTTCCCGGGCAAGACCGCTCTGGTCGCGGCGCTGCTCAGCGAAATCTCCGAGCACGAAATCGGCGCGCTACGCCGCGCCGCCGACCTCGCGCCCGGTCCGCTGTCGGCGCTGTCGGCGGCGATCATAACGTTTGCGGCGCGGGCGCAGCGTCACCGCCGCCTTGCTTATGCGGCGATCGCCGAGCCGGTCGAGGCCGAGCTTGAGGCGGCGCGGCTAGCCGCGCGCAAGGCGCTCGCCGCTGAATTCGCAAACCTGATCGCCGTAGCCGTCCGTGGCGGCCATTTGCCGGACCAGAATACGACGCTGAGCGCGGCGGCGCTGGTCGGGCTTCTCATCGAAGGACTGATCGGGCCGCTGGCGCCGGACGCCGCGGGCCGCGAGCGCACGATGGTGCAGTCGTTGACGCTCATTGCATTGCGCGCGCTCGGTGTCGCCGATGCGCGGGCGCGGGGGTTGGTGGTGATGACAGACAACAGATGACGGACGACAGAGAACAGATGACAGATGTCGGAGTTTTGAGGTTGGAGACTGGCAAAGAAGCTGTGCTCTTTCCGATATCCGATATCCGATATCCGATATCCGACGTCTGTCGTCCGATCTCAGTGCGCCATCAGCACCGGCGCGGTCATCGAGCGCAGGATCGAATGCGTCACGCCGCCGAGGACGAATTCGCGCAGCCGCGAATGCCCGTAGCCGCCCATGACGATGAAGTCCGTGCCGCTGTCGGAGACGTGGGAGAGCAGCACGTCGGCGACGTCAATATTGCCGCGGCTGATGCGCTTGACGTCGACCTTGAGCCCGTGACGCGCCAAGTGCTGGCCCATATCGGCGCCTTCGATCTCGTCCGTTTTGCCGCGTTCATCGGCGATGATGACGACTTCGACCTTGCCGGCCTTTTCCAGGATCGGCATGGCATCGGCGATGGCGCGCGCCGCCTGGCGGCCGCCGTCCCAGCACACCATGACCCGATCGAGCTTGAGCGGCGTTTTCTGGATATAGGGCACGAGGATCATGGGCCGGCCGGATTGGAACAGCGTGCTTTCGGCGATCAGCACTTCGACCTCATTACCCTGCGGTTCGGCCTGGGGCACGATGGCGAGATCGAAGCGGCGAGCGATGCGGGCGAACTGATCGCCGGCGCCGGCGGCGCTGGCGCTGAGCGTGATCGGCTCGGCCGAAACGCCGACGCGCGCTGTCGTCGCGGCGAAGCGGTCGATGGCGGCCTTCGCCGCGGCCTGATTGTCGGCGAGTTGCGTCTCGATGACTTCGGCCGGGATATAGCCGGTGCCGGAAATCGGCACGATCGGATCGAACACGAATGCGATGCCGGCGACGTGTGCGCCGAGAGCATCGGCGACGGAAACGGCATAGTCGCCGACAGCCCCACCGTCCTCGCGCGTGCTGAGATTGACGACAATGTCCTTGATCATGGCGGCGTCTCCTCGCCGCAGCAGGGCGGCCGATATTGATTATAGCGCCTTTATGTCATGCCTGCTGCCGGCGCCTTTTGCGCCACATCAAACCGCCGACCCACTCGGCCGGCTACTTCTTCTTGATGCTGCCGTCGGCGTTGAACTGGCTGACATAGGCCCACAGGTCGTTGACCTCCTGCTCGTTCTTGATGCCGGCAAAGATCATCTTGGTGCCGGGGATCTTGGCCCGCGGGTCCTTGATGTAGTCCTTGAATTCCGCCTCGTTCCAGACGATGCCGGAATTCTTGTTGGCGTCGGAATAGGAGAAATCGGGGACGCTGCCGGAATGGCGGCCGTCGAGGCCGTTCAGCTCCGGGCCGATCTTGTTCTGCGCGTCGTCGCCGATTGCGTGGCACGGCAGGCATTTGTGGAACGAAATCTCGCCCTTGGCGACATCCTGGGCCGACGCCGTATAGCCCGATGCAGCAATCAACGCGGCCGCAACAATCAACGTCCTCATTATCAGGTCTCCCTTTCGCCTGTGGTGCCGGTCGCGCCCCATGCGGCCCAAAATTCGCGCCGCAGCCAAGCGGCCCTGGCGCGATGTGTCAACGGTCAAAATAGCCGATCTGCCGCGCACGTCACCCCTAAGGCCCTTTCGTCCATGAGGCGTTGTTGCGCGGTACGGCCGGCCTTTTCCGGCTATAATGACAACGGAGAAACGCCGGAGTGGTTCGATGCCGGTTTTGATGCCGCTGTTCGACGACGCGGTGCTGAAGCGGCGCACCGAGATTGTTGCGGCCCTTAAGCGCATCGTGCCGGGCGAGGGCGTGATCGCCTCGGACGAGGCGATGCGGCCTTACGAGAGCGATGGCCTCACCGCCTATCGCCAGCTGCCCATGGTGGTGGTGCTGCCGGAGACCACGGCGCAGGTCTCCGCCGTACTCGGCTACTGCCACCGCGAAGGTATCAAGGTGGTGCCGCGCGGGGCCGGGACCTCATTGTCGGGCGGCGCGCTGCCGCTCGGCGACGGCGTGCTGCTCGGCATGGCCAAGTTCAAGCGCATCCGCGAGATCGACTTCGACAACCGCGTCGCCGTTGTCGAGCCCGGCGTCACCAATCTGGCGGTGTCGCAGGCGGTCGAGCAGGCCGGCTTCTATTACGCGCCCGATCCCTCCTCGCAGATCGCCTGCACCATCGGCGGCAATGTGGCGGAGAATTCCGGCGGCGTGCACTGCCTCAAATACGGCATGACCACCAACAATCTGCTCGGCTGCGAACTGGTGCTGATGACCGGCGAGGTGCTCCGCCTCGGCGGCAAGCATCTGGATGCCGGCGGCTACGATCTTCTCGGCATCGTCACCGGCTCCGAGGGCCTGCTCGGCGTCGTCACCGAAATCACCGTGCGCATCTTGAAAAAACCGCAGAGCGCGCGCGCGGCGCTGATCGGCTTCACCAAATCCGAAGATGGCGGCGAATGCGTCGCGCGCATCATCGGTGCCGGCATCATCCCCGGCGGCATGGAGATGATGGACCGGCCGGCGATCCATGCGGTCGAGGAATTCGTCCATGCCGGCTATCCGCTCGACGTCGAGGCGCTGTTGATCGTCGAACTCGACGGTCCGCGCGCCGAGGTCGATCATCTGCTCGAGGGGGTGCAGGAGATCGCCAACGCGTGCCGCGCCGTGACCTGCCGCGTCTCCAATTCCGAAGAAGAGCGGCTGCTGTTCTGGGCCGGCCGCAAGGCGGCGTTCCCGGCGGTTGGCCGCATTTCGCCGGATTATCTGTGCATGGACGGCACCATTCCGCGCGCCAAGCTGCCGTTGGTGCTGCAGCGCATGCAGGAGATGTCGGCGAAATACGGCCTGCGCGTCGCCAATGTTTTCCATGCCGGCGACGGCAATCTGCACCCGCTGATCCTCTACGACGCCAACAATCCCGGCGAGCTGGAGCGCGCCGAGCAGTTCGGCGCCGATATCTTGCGGCTGTGCGTCGAGGTCGGCGGCGTGCTGACCGGCGAGCACGGCGTCGGCGTCGAAAAGCGCGACCTGATGCCAGTGATGTTTTCCGAGATCGATCTCAACCAGCAGCAGCGCGTCAAATGCGCCTTCGACGACAAGAGCCTGCTCAATCCCGGCAAGGTGTTTCCGACCTTGCACCGCTGCGCCGAGCTCGGCCGCATGCACGTGCATGCCGGGCGGCTGGCGTTTCCCGATATTCCGCGGTTTTAGCGCACGCCAAAAAGAACATGCGATGAAATTCGGCCTGTTCAGTTCGGCGCAAGCCAACAGCAACGACCTGCCCGCGGAGAGCGGCCAGGGCTTTCGCGACTATCTTGATTTCAATGTCGAGGCCGAGGCGCTCGGCTTTCGGTCGAGTTTCCTGGTCGAGCATCATTTCACCGGCTGGAACCAGGTGTCGGCGACCTTGATGTTGTTGATGGCGGCCGCCATGCGCACCACGACGTTGCGGGTCGGCTCGGCGGTGATGGTGTTGCCGTGGCACAATCCGGTGTTGCTCGCCGAACAGGCGGCGACGCTCGATCTGATTTCCAGCGGTCGCCTCGATCTCGGCATCGGCAAGGGCTACCGGCACAGCGAGTTCAAAGGGTTTGCGATCGCGCCGAATGAGGCCGAGGCGCGCTTCGAGGAGGCCATCGCGGTGATGGTGCGCGCGTGGACGACGCGGCAGCGCTTCTCCCACCACGGCCGCTTCTGGCATTTCGAGGACATCGTCGTCGAGCCGCCGCCGGCGCAACACCCGCATCCGCCGCTGTGGGTGGCCGCCGGCAGTGAACAGTCGATCCGCCGCGCCGCGGCGCGCGGCTTCAACCTGATCCTCGATCAATATGCCAGCGCCCAGCAAATCGCCGAGCGCATCGGCTTCTACAAAGCCGAGCGCAAGGCGCAAGGATTTGGCTTCGACCCGATGCAGGTGGCGGTGGCGCGCCAGCTTTATGTCGCCAACGACGAGGCCGACAAGCAAGCGGCGCTCAAGCGCCAGGCCGCTTATACCCAACGCACCGTCGATGTGTCGCGCAAGCCCGAGGCCAAAGGCGGCTCGCATGTGCTCGCCTATGCCGACAAGGCCGGCGGCACCGAGGAGAACGCGCTCTACGGCACGCCGGATGAGATCTGCGCCAGCCTTGCGGCCTTGCAGAATGCCGGCGTGGCCTATGTCCTGCTCACCATCGCCGGCGGCAGTGCGCAGCTGCGCCGTTTTGCGGCCGAGATCATGCCGGCCTTCGCCCGTTCCGCGCTCGTCGCCGACGCGGCGGAATGAACGCGCCATGGCCGCTCTTCTCAAACCGCGCGATGGCGCCGAGGTCGAGCAGGCCATCCGTTCTGCGCTCGCCGACGGCAAAAAGCTCGAAGTCGTCGGCCACGGCACCAAGCGCGCCATCGGCCGCGCCGCGCAATGGGATGCGACTCTCGATCTCTCCGCGTTGACCGGCGTCACGCTCTACGAGCCCGAAGAACTGGTGCTGTCGGCGCGAGCCGGCACGCCGCTCGCCGAGATCGAAGCGCTGGTCGCGGCAAGCAAACAAGAGCTTGCTTTCGAGCCGATGGATTATGGGCCGCTCTTGGGAACAGCCGTCGGCGCCGCCACAATCGGCGGCGTGCTGGCGGCGAACCTGTCCGGCCCGCGCCGCATCAAGGCCGGCGCGGCGCGCGATCACTTCCTCGGCTTCACGGCGGTGTCCGGGCGCGGCGAGACCTTCAAGTCCGGCGGCCGCGTGGTCAAGAACGTCACCGGCTACGACCTCTGCAAGCTCATGGCCGGATCGTGGGGCACGCTCGCGGCCATGACCGATGCGACCATCAAGACGCTGCCGCGGGCCGAGACCGAGGCGACGGTGCTGGTGCTGAAGCTCGACGACGCCACCGCTGGAAAGGTCATGACGGCGGCCACCGGGTCGTTTGCCGATGTTTCGGCGGCGGCGCATCTGCCGGCTATTGCCGCAGCGCGAATTGCCGAAATCGCTGCCGCGCAAAGTGCCGTGACCGCGTTCCGGCTCGAAGGCGTCGCGCCTTCGGTGGCTGAGCGCAAAACCGTGCTGGAACAACTCTTGGCGCCGTTCGGCACGCTTGGTTCGCTCGGTGAGGCGGAATCGCGTGCGCTGTGGCGCGCGGTCCGCGACGTGACGCCGTTCGCGGCGGCGGGATCGGCGGGCGCACGCGATCTTTGGCGCCTCTCGACGGCGCCGACCCAGGGCGCGAATGTCGGCCGCACGCTTGCCGAAAAAGCCGGCGCCGAGCTGTTTTACGACTGGGCCGGCGGCCTTGTTTGGGCGGCATTGCCGGCTGCGAACGATGCCCACGCATCGCTGGTGCGCGCCACGGTCGCGTCGGCCGGCGGCCACGCCACGCTGATCCGCGCGCCGGCCGCGGTGCGCGCCGCAGTCGACGTCTTTACTCCGGAAGAACCGGCGCTTGCCGCGCTGACGGCGCGGGTGCGGGCAGGTTTCGATCCGCAAGGCGTGCTCAATGCCGGGCGCATGTGGGCGGGCGTGTAGCCATGCAGACCAATTTCACTCTCGCCCAGCTCGCCGATCCGGATACCGCCGAATCGGAAAAGATCCTGCGCGCCTGCGTGCATTGCGGCTTCTGCACCGCGACCTGCCCGACCTATGTACTCGACGGCAACGAGCTCGATTCGCCGCGCGGGCGCATCTATCTGATCAAGGAGATGCTGGAGCACGACCGGCCGGCGACGGCGGACGTCGTCGTGCACATCGACCGCTGCCTGTCGTGTCTTGCCTGCATGACGACCTGTCCGTCGGGCGTGCACTACATGCATCTGGTCGACCATGCCCGCGTCCATATCGAAAACACCTATGATCGGCCGCCGCCCGAGCGCCTGCTGCGCGCGCTGCTGGCCTGGTTGCTGCCCTATCCGCGACGTTTCCGGCTGGCGCTCCTGGCGGCGCTCCCGGCAAAACCGCTGGCGCCGCTCCTCGATGCCATCGGGCTTGAGCGGCTCGCCGCCATGCTCCGCCTGGCGCCATGGCGGGGGCCGCAGCGCCCGCTCCGGCCGCAGACTTTTCCGGCCGTGGGTGCGCGCAAGGGCCGCGTCGCCTTGCTCGCCGGCTGCGTCAACGACGTGATGGCGCCGCAGATCAACGCCGCCACCATCGCCGTGCTGACGCGCCATGGCATCGAGGTGGTGCTGGCCGAGGGTGCCGGCTGTTGCGGATCGCTGGTCCACCATATGGGCCGCGACGAGGAGGCGCTTGCGCAGGTGCGCGCCAATATCGACGCCTGGACGGCGCTGGAAGGCCTCGATGCCATCGTCATCAACACCTCGGGCTGCGGCACCACGGTGAAGGATTACGGTTTTATGCTGCGGACCGATCCGGCCTATGCCGGGCGTGCCGCCCGCATTTCAGGCTTGGCCAAGGACGTTGCGGAATATCTCGCCACGCTGCCGCTCGAGCCCGCGCCCGACAGGCCGCGGCTGACCGTGGCGTACCATTCCGCCTGTTCGTTGCAGCACGGCCAGCGCGTCAACCGGCAGCCGAAGGAGCTGCTCGGCAAGCTCGGCTTCGTCGTGAAGGACGTGCCGGACGGTCATCTGTGCTGCGGCTCGGCCGGCACCTACAATATTTTGCAGCCCGACTTTGCAAGACGGTTGCGCGAGCGCAAAGTCGGGACTATCGAGAGATTGCGACCTGATGTGATTGCGGCCGGCAATATCGGCTGCATCACGCAGATCGCGGCGGGCACCAAACTTCCAGCCGTCCATACGGTCGAGTTGATCGATTGGGCCACCGGGGGGGCACGTCCGCCCGCGCTCCGGGCGAGCTGATTTCATATCCAACGATCGGGAGGTCGATCATGGCGAAGAAAGCAAAGGCGAAGAAGAAACCGGGCAAGAAGAAAAAGGCGGCTCCGGCGCGCAAAAAGAAAAAAGTCGTGAAATACGCAAAGAAGCCGGCGCCGAAAAAGGCCGCGAAGAAGAAGAAAAAGCCCGCGCCCAAGCCGAAAAGGCCGGCCTCGAGCCCGCAACCGCTTCCGCCGGCACCGCCCCCCGCTGCTCCGGCCGCGACCCCGGTCTCGCCGCCGAGCTCGAGTTCCGGCGGCAGCAACGGCGGCAGCTAGCCGATTTCGCGCAATCGGAAGGCGCGGCGTTTAGGGATTTGCCCTGCGCCGCGCCTTGGCGTGCCGGCCTGCATTGCAACGGTCCGGCGAGGCCAATAGCATTGGCGGCACATAAGGACGGCGCGTTGGCGCTGGTCCGGGACCGGTGATGACCGGCCGTTTCGCTTTCCGGGAGGTGCGTTATGCCGACCTACAACATCCTGCTGATGGGCGCGTCCTACGGCTCGCTGCTGGCTTCAAAGCTCTTGTTCGGCGGCCATAAGCTGCATCTGGTCTGCCTGCCGGCCGAGGCCGACCTGATCAACGCCGAGGGCTTTCGCGTGCGCCTGCCGGTGCGCGGCCGCAAGGATCCGGTCGAGCTCGACTCGCGCAAACTTCCCGGCGCCGTCACCGCCGGACCCGCTACGGGCGTCAATCCAAAAGACTACGATCTGGTCGGCCTGTGCATGCAGGAGCCGCAGTACCGCTCGGCCGGCGTGCGCGAATTGCTCGACGCGGTGGCGAAATCGCGCGTGCCGTGCATGTCGATCATGAACATGCCGCCGCTGCCCTATGTGAAGCGCATCCCGGGCTTGGACTACGACGCGCTCAAGCCGGCCTATACCGATCCGACCGTCTGGGACTCCTTCGATCCGAAAACCATCACGCTCAACAGCCCCGATCCGCAGGCGATTCGCCCGCCGGACGAGAAGGTCAACGTGTTGATGGTGACGCTGCCGACCAACTTCAAATGCGCGCGGTTCGATGATGAAAAATCGACCGCCATCCTGCGCCAGCTGCAGGACGAGATCGAGGCGATCCGTTACGATACCGGCGACGGCAAGATCGAGCTGCCGGTCAAACTCAAGGTCTATGATTCGATCTTCGTACCGCTGGCCAAATGGTCGATGCTGCTCGCCGGCAACTATCGCTGCGTCACCAAGGACGGCATGCGCACCGCCCAAGAGGCCGTGTGGAGCGACCTCGAGACCTCGCGCTCGGTGTATAATTTTGTTTTCGAACTATGCGTCAAGCTCGGCGCCAAGCCCGAGGGCCTGGTGCCGTTCGAGAAATACGCCGCCGCGGCGCAATCGCTGGTTCGTCCGGCCTCGGCGGCGCGCGCGCTGCAAAACGGCGCGCCCAATATCGAGCGTGCCGACAAGCTGGTTCAGCTCATCGCCCGGCAGAAGGGCCTGAGCCATCCGGCGATCGACGCCCAGGTGGCGCTGGTCGACGCCCGGCTCGAGGCCAATCGCAAGAAGGCGCCGGCGTAATCAGCCCGAATTCGGGCTACGCGACCTCGACGTCCTGCCAGAAGCCGAATCGGCCGCCGACCGCACTCATTTCCGGACGCGGTGCTTCGTAGGACCACGCCGCGCGCGCGTGGCGCTTGCCGTCGACGACCACGTCGTAGAACTGCACGCCATGGGGGCATTTGAGATCGTCGGCAGTCTTTGCAGTCTTTTGCAGCCAATCCATGCGCACCGCGCCTTGCGGAAAGTACTGATATCCCTTGCAATCGATGACATCGCTGCTCTGGGCGACCACTTGACCGTCGACAACTGCCTTCATGACCGAATCTCCTGTGCCAAAACCATTTCCGACGTGCTGATCTTGGAAAATTATGCGCCACAACCGTTCGATCAAGGCCTGAGGCGTGCGCGGTTATCCACAGCAGGGCAGGCAACGCGGGCGGCCGGGAGGATTCCGGCCATCGCCGCAATGAAAATGTCGACACCAGGGGAGTTTAAGGGCCCAGAAGTGTAGCGTTCGCGCCACACTCATTAACATAATGCGAAATCAGGCCAAAAACGCATAAAAAGGCGGCAGTTGCTGCCGTTTTAGACTTGGCTCATCGCCCTCTGCATTGAAAAATCCGGCATGTCAGTTGCGAATTGGCTTTGACAAAACTGGTGCTGTAGCCGGCCTTCGGGGACATCGTCGTCCGGTACAGGGGACAAAAGGGGCTTACAATGAAAAAGGTAGTTTGCTCATTAGTGATGGCGGCGGGGTTGGCGTCCTCCTCCGTCATGGCAGCCGATATGGCCGTGAAGGCTCCGCCGGCGGCGGCTCCTCCACCCTCACCATGGGACGTCGTAGTCACCGCTGCCTTGATGACCGACTACAACTTCCGCGGCATCACCCAATCCAACCACAAGCCGTCGACACAGGCCGGCTTCGAGTTGCGCTACAACTGGAACTCCAACTGGCAGAGCTACGCCGGCCTCTCGGGCGAGAGCATCAATTTCCCGAATAACGCGGCAGCGGAAATCGACTTCTACGGCGGTATCCGCCCGACCTTCGACAAGCTCGCCCTCGATTTGGGCGCCTGGTACTACTATTACCCGGGCGGCCAGTGCTTCAATACGGCGATCCTTTGCGTCAATCTCGGCGGCGGCTTGCCTGCCGGCGGCGCAGTGCCAAGTTCGGCTTTCCAGCCGCTCGGCGGCAACGTTGCCAAGCAGAACGCCAGCTTCTGGGAAGTCTACGGCAAGGCTACCTACACCATCAACGATCAATGGTCGGTCAACTTTCAGGAATGGTACACGCCGTCAGTCGTGAACACCGGCGCGTGGGGCGCCTATTCGGTCGGCAACGTCACCTTCACTGCTCCGAGCACCTGGTTTCAGAGCGGGCTCGGCATGTACGTCTCCGCTGACCTCGGCTACTGGGATCTCGGCACCAGCGACTTGTTCTATGGGACGACTATTCCGCCGGCCCTTCCTGGAAATCCGTTCCTCAACGGTGTGAAGTACACCAGCTACACCAACTGGGACGTGGGCCTCGGCTTCACCTACAAGGTGCTTACGCTCGATCTGCGCTACTACGACTCCAACCTGACCAAGGCGCAGTGCAACGTGTTCACCAGCGCGCAGAATGCGACGTTCTCGCCGGGCAATATCACGGCGCAGAACCCGAACGGTCTCGGCACCAATTGGTGCAGCGCGGCCTTCATCGCCAAGCTCTCGGCTTCGGTCGACTTCGCTACCAACCTGAAGTAAAGCGGCTGACATCGCAACTGTCGCGGCCGGTGGCGGAAACGCCACCGGCCGTTTCGTTTTTCAGATCCGCCGTTCATTGCCGTTTCATATTCTCCGCTCATTGCCGCGACAGCGGGAATTGAGCCTTCCAGAGCCGGGCTCGTACCCAACGCCGAAACGAGCGGTACGGCATTTCACTCCGCCGCCGACACCAACGGCACGTCGCGCACGTCGTAGCGGTTCTGCTCGCCCACGAAAACGAAGCGGCGGCGGTGGAACGCGCCGAGCGTCGAACGATGGCCGATCGAAATAATCGCCGTGCCGGGCAGCCGCTCTTGCACCAAGCGGTACAACATCGCCTCGGCGGGCTCGTCGAGCGCCGACGTCGCCTCGTCGAGCAACAAGTAGTCCGGCGCGTGGAGCAGCGCGCGAGCAATCCCGAGTCGCTGCTGCTCGCCGACCGACAACATGCGATTCCAGTGCGCCTCCTCGCCAAGCTGCGGCGCCAATCTCGCTAACCCGACAGCGGTGAGCGCGTCCGTAAGCCGCGCGTCGTCGAAGCTGCCGGCCCTGGCCGGATAGGTGATCGCCGCGGCGAGCGTCGCCAGCGGGAAATACGGCCGCTGCGGCACCAGCATGACCTTGGCGTCCATCGGCACGGTGACGCGGCCCGACCCGAACGGCCAGATGCCGGCGATGGCGCGGAACAGCGTCGATTTGCCGGCGCCCGACGGACCATTCACCAGAACACGGTCGCCGGCATTCAGCACGAGTTGCTCGGCATTGACTAGCGGCTCGCCGTTGGGCAGGCGAACAGCGAGACGGTCGATGGTGATCGCGCGACTGCCGTCGTGCGGTATCACCTCGATGACCGGCGGGGTCAGCGCCGCGACGCGGCCAGCCTCGATTGCGCGCTCGAACCCGGACAGCCGCACCACCACCGCTTGATACTCTGCGATCTGCCGGTATGCGGTGACGAAATAGGACAGCGCGGTCTGCACGCTGTTGAAAGCCGATCCGGTTTGCATCAGGCCGCCGAGCTGCATGGCGCCCGAGAAATAAGCCGGGCTGACCATCACGTAGGGAAAGATCACCGAGGCCTGCGAATAGCTCTGGGTGAAGAACAAAAGCTTCTTCTGCCGCTGCATGATGGCGATCCAATTCGACACCACGCTGCCAAAGCGGTCGAGATGACGCTCGCGTTCGGCGGCTTCGCCGTGCAGCGAGGCGATTTGCTCGGAATTTTCGCGCGAGCGAACCAGGTTGAAGCGGAAATCGGCTTCGAAACGCTGTTGTCGGAAATTAAGCGTAATAAGCGGCCAGCCGAGTAAATGTGTGAAACTGGTGCCGACCACTGCATAGATCAATGCCGCCCAGACCAGATAGCCCGGAATGACGAACGGCAGGCCGAACAGGTGCACCGGCGCGGCGTCGGACAATCTCCACAAAATGACGACGAACGAGCCGAGCGTGACGCAGGCATTGAGCAAGCCGGTGCCGATCGACAGCGTGTTCTGCACGAACAACTGCAAGTCTTCGGCGATACGCTGATCGGGATTGTCGGCCGCATCGCCGAGCAGCTGCATGCGATAATGGTTCGCGGTATTCAGCCATTGCCGCAGATAGGTCTGCGTCATCCAGCGTCGCCAGCGGATCTGCAGCCACAGATTCAGGTAGTTCTGGTACACCGCGAGCACGGTGTAGATCGCCGCGATCGCGCAAAAGAACAGGATCGCGCTGACGAAGGCGGTGAAATTTCGATCCTGCAGGGTATTGTAAAAGCGATTGTACCATTCGTTGAGGATCACCTGGATGGCCACGAGCGACAGCTCGATGGCGACGACCGCGGCGAGCAAGAGCCGGCCCGCCCAGCGGTCCTCGGAGCGGTAATAAGGGGCGGCCAGCCGCCAGATCGTGGCCAATGTCGCGACCAGATTTTTCACGAAATACCTCCGACGTCGAAGAGAGGAGCGCGGTGCAATGCGGAACAACCGACGCGCACCGGCGCGGATTCACACGCTGCAGCGGCCAAAGCTGCGTTGGTGCGTTGCAATATCACAAACCTTTTCGGGGCGCGATATGCGTTGCCGATCGGGCGATAGGCAACGCCGGCGGAGCCCGCGCGATGTTGTGCAGCGGAACGACGGCCAATCTTGCTTTCCTCGCGCCGGCTGGCGCATTCTGACGTGCCGCTGATGCGGCCAATAAATGGCGACACAATAAGAGCCGCTCACAAGTCCTAAGCTGGGAGGGACCGTCCATGTTCACGCAAATTCTCGATCCGACTGGAAACTTGTTCGTGACCTGGCTGGTCGCGCTCATTCCTGTCGTGCTGCTACTGTTTCTGCTCGCGGGCTTGCGCATGTCGGCGTGGCTCGCGGTGCTGATCGGCTCAATCGTCACTTTCCTGCTCGGGCTCTGGGTCTGGAAGATGCCGTTCGACGATGGGCTGCGCGCCTATCTTTACGGCTCCGCCACGGGCATCTGGAATGTCGACTGGATCACGTTTTGGGGAGTGATGCTGTTCAACACCCTGGTCGCGACCGGAGCCTTCGACAAGCTGCGGCGCTGGCTGATCCAGCAGGGAACGCGCGACGTGCGCGTGCAAACCATCCTGTTCGCCTGGGCGTTCGGTGCGCTGCTCGAAGGCCTGGTCGGCTTCGGCTACCCGTGGGCTTTCGTCGCACCCATTCTGATCACGCTCGGCATTCCGGCGCTGGATGCCATCCGCGTCGCGGCAATCGCCAACAACGCGCCGGTATCCTACGGTGCGCTCGGCGCTCCGATCATCGCCTTGGCCGCGGTGACCGGCATGCCGCTTCTGGCGCTGGCCGGCTCGGTCGGCAAGATCGTCGCCATTCTCGCGCTGTTGCCACCATGGATCCTGCTTTATCTGGTCAGCGGCAGGCAGGGCATGAAGGAAGCCTGGCCGCTCGCCATAGTCGGCTCGCTGGGCTACATCGCCGGCCAATTGCCGACCTCGATCTATCTCGGGCCGTATCTGCCCGATGTCATCGGCGCGATCATATGCTTCGCCTGCCTCCTGATCCTGCTCAAATTCTGGCAGCCGTCGCGCACGCTCGGCTATGGCGGCGTTCCGGTGACGGCGGCGCAGGAAACCGCCGCCGAAGGCCACGGCATGTCGGCCGGCGAGATGTTCCAGGGCTGGCTGCCGATCATCGTGCTGATCGTGGTGGTGGTTGCCTGGACCGGACCGTGGTCGAAGCTGCCCGGCATCATCGCGCTGCATTACCAGGTCAACGCCGCATCCTCGATCGCGCCGGGTGCGACGATCGCGGCGATCTTCAACTGGACGCCGTTCGTCGGCGGCAGCGCGATTCTGGCGTCATGGATCATCGTGGCGCTGCTGCTTCGGGTGAACGGCACCCAACTCGCCGAGATCTGGAACAAGACCTGGTCGCAGATGTGGGGCGCCTGCCTGGTCGGCGTCTTCATTTTCGGCCTGGCCTACGTCTTCAACTTCTCGGGCATGGCGGGCTCGCTCGCCAAGGCATTCTCCGCGCTTGGGCCATACTTCATCGTCGTGGCGCCGATCCTGGGCTTCATCGGCGTCGCCTTGTCCGGCAGCAATACCTCGACCAACGCCATGTTCGGCAAATTCCAGGCGTTGGTCGGGCAGCTGCTCGGCTTCCCGTTGATGCTGTTGCCGACCCTGAACTCGGTCGGCGCGGAGATCGGCAAGCCGATCGCGCCGCAGACCGCCAGCGTCGGCGTGTCGACCAGCGAGTTCGTGCGCAACGAGGGCGAGGTGATTCGCCACAATTTCGGCTGGACCATCGTGCTGCTCGTTTATCTCGTGCTGATCGGGGTGGCCTGTTACCTGTTCTTCCCCGGCATCGCGGTATTGCCGAAGGCTTGAACGCCCGGCGGGCGCGCGAATAGCGAAATAGCGAGTGGCGGACAGATCTTCCATTCGCCATTCGCAATCTGCCTCTAGCCTTTGCATCCGCAATTCGCTATTCGCCATTTGCGCTTCTGCCCAATCGGAGTAGCGATGCTCTGCCGGTTTTGCGTCCTCGTTGTCGCGGTGCTGCTCGGTCTGCCCGGGCTCGCCGGCGCCGTCGACAACGCCTTTCCGTTCGGCAGCGAATTGATGCTCGACGTCGAGCCGCTCTACGGCTCAAAGCGGGTGCCGATGCTGCAGATCGAAGACAACGGCGCCGCGGCGATCGACCTGTGGTGCTCAAGCGTGCATGCGTCCGCGACCGTCGGCGAGAATTCCATCACCATCGTCGCCGAGCCGGCGGAACCCGGGCAATGCACACCGGAACGCCAAAGCGGCGACGAGACGTTGTTGGCGGCGCTGTCGCAGGTGACGAATTGGCGCCGCGACGGCGACGTCATCGAGCTGATCGGCCCCACCACGCTGCGCTTTCGCGCCATGACCAATTGATTGACCGGAGCATCGCGACCCTTCCGTACCTGAACCCGGAGACGACAATGCTGCGCCGGCTTTACGTCCGCTGGCTCGTGGTCGCGGTTGTTGCGAGCATCCCGCTTGCCGCGATGGCCGCCGAGACCGCATTCCCGTTCGGCCGCGAGCTGATGCTCGACGGCAAGCCGATGCGCGGTACCAAGCGCCTGCCGTCGCTGTCGATCGAGCAGGACGGCACGGCCGCGATCGATCTGTGGTGCGGCAGCTTGCGTGCGCAGGCGACGGTCGGCAATGGCACCATCACCATCGCACCGGGCGCGCGCGACAACGCACGATGCGATCCGGACCGCATCGCCGGCGATGACGATCTGTTGGACACGCTGGTCCATATGACCAATTGGCGGCGCCGCGGCGACAGCGTCGAATTGTCCGGCCCCGCCACGCTGCGCTTTCACCTGATGACGAATTGATCTCGCCGCATCGGCAGCGTCCACAGCCATTGCGCGACGATGCAATCTATTGATGTTTTGGATGATGCTTCGCAATTAAGTCGTATTTTTCTCACAGGCCTGTATTATGCGACCGGCGCGGCTCGCGACGAGGCCGCGCGCGTTCATAATGGAGGACACATGATCATCTCGGCACAGAGCAGCGGCAGCCAGTCCACGAACAGCAGCGCCTGGACGGCGATGCCGCAACTTTCGATCAAGATTCCGGGCGGCGTCGGCGAAACGGTTCTGTTGATTCTCAATGTTCCCAACCCCTACGCCACCGGCAATAGCAATCCCGGCGGCAATTTCGGCATTGAGGTCAACGGCGTGTTGCAGCCGGCGTTCGCCAGCTTCACCTACAACGAAGCGAACCCGCCCAGCACCGGGCGCATTCCGACCACGCTCTGTGTGCCGTTCCTGGTGAACAGCCAGAATCCTTTGGTTGTCACGGCGGTGTGGTCGAACGTTCGCGGCTCGACCGTGCACATCGACAGCCCGGCCACTCTGTCGGCTGTTGCTGGCTGACGCGAACGGCGAGCGCACCACCAAACAAAAAGGGCGCGGATTGCACCGCGCCCTTTCGTCATTCGATTGCAGAGGAGATCAGAAGCCCATCCCACCCATTCCGCCGCCGCCGCCCGGCATCGCCGGCATGGCCGGCTGTTCCTTCGGCAGTTCGGCGATCATGGCTTCGGTGGTGACCAGGAGGCCGGCCACCGAGGCCGCGTCCTGCAGCGCGGCGCGCACCACCTTGGCCGGATCGACGATGCCCTTGTCGAGCATGTCGACGTATTCCTCGGTCTGCGCGTCGAAGCCATACGTCTCGGATTTGTTCTCCGAGATCTTGTTGACCACGATCGAGCCCTCGACGCCGGAATTCTCGGCGATCTGACGCAGCGGCGCCTCCAGAGCCTTGAGCACGATGTTGATGCCGGCTTGCACGTCGGCATTGGCGTTGGTGAGCTTGCCGACCGACTTCTTGGCGCGCAACAGCGCCACGCCGCCGCCCGGCACGATGCCTTCCTCGACCGCGGCGCGGGTGGCGTTGAGCGCATCCTCGACGCGGTCCTTCTTCTCCTTGACCTCGATTTCGGTGGCGCCGCCGACGCGGATCACCGCGACCCCGCCGGCGAGCTTGGCCAGCCGCTCCTGCAGCTTCTCGCGGTCGTAATCGGAGGTGGTCTCCTCGATCTGCGCCTTGATCTGGTTGACGCGGGCTTCGATCTCCTTCTTCTTGCCGGCGCCGTCGACGATCGTGGTCTTTTCTTTCTCGATCACGATCTTCTTGGCGCGGCCGAGCATGGCCGTCGTCACGCTTTCGAGCTTGATGCCGAGATCTTCGGCAATGAGCTGGCCACCGGTGAGGAT
>Ga0307476_10000177_pt1 | contig 62476 bp, 68 predicted proteins | sample atmos_gasesECM2C_2_FD_203314 | JGI IMG/M metagenome (GOLD analysis project Ga0307476, IMG submission 203314) | Hardwood forest soil microbial communities from Morgan-Monroe State Forest, Indiana, United States - atmos_gasesECM2C_05 | ecosystem: Environmental > Terrestrial > Soil > Temperate... | reverse complement strand
CACCGGTGACCGGCGGCACCTCGAGCGGCGACGGCAGCAGCGCAACGATCGCGTCGAGCAGCGGCTGCACGCCCTTGTTCTTGAACGAGGTGCCGCAGAGGACCGGCGTGATGTCGGTCGAGAGGCAGGCCTTGTGCAGAGAGGCGATCAGCTTGTTCTCGGCGATCTCTTCCTCGCCGAGGAAGGCTTCCATCAGCTCTTCGTCGTAGTCGGCGCAGGCTTCGATCAGCTGGGTCCGGTATTCCTCGGCCTGTCCGACGAGATCCTCGGGGATGTCGACGGTGTCGTAGGCGGCGCCGAGCTCGTCGGTCCAGATCAGGCCTTTCATCTTCACCAGGTCGACGACGCCCTGGAAGTTCTCCTCGCTGCCGATCGGCAGCTGGATCGGCAGCGGGTTGGCTCCGAGCCGGTCCTTCATCGTCTGCACCGAGTTGAAGAAGTCGGCGCCGGTGCGGTCCATCTTGTTGATGTAGGCGAAGCGCGGGACCCCGTACTTGTCGGCCTGGCGCCAAACGGTCTCCGACTGCGGCTCGACGCCGGCGACGGCGTCGAAGACGGCGATCGCGCCGTCGAGCACGCGCAGGCTGCGCTCGACCTCGACCGTGAAGTCGACGTGACCGGGGGTGTCGATGATGTTGATCCGGTGGTCGTTCCACTCGCAGGCGGTCGCGGCGGAGGTGATCGTGATCCCCCGCTCCTGCTCCTGCTCCATCCAGTCCATCACGGCAGCGCCCTCGTGGACCTCGCCCATTTTGTGGGTGCGGCCCGTGTAATAGAGGATGCGCTCAGTCGTCGTCGTCTTACCGGCGTCGATGTGCGCCATGATCCCGATGTTGCGGGTCTTCTCCAGTGGAAAGCTGCGTGCCATGTCGTCTAAATCCAGTCGTGGTGTTGAGCGCAAAAAAAGGGCCCACAAAAAGAAGGGCCCGGCGAAGCGTCCTGCGAAAAAACTGCCTGAGCGACCGCCGATGATAGCAGCGGCTCGCGGCCGCATCGGCGAGGCCGCAAAGCGGCTTTCCGGGACGGCCGTGAAGTGGTCGCGGCGCGCCGATCGGGCCGCCAACCGCGGCCTCGAGCGAACCTATCCGCTCCTCGCCCGAGTAGGGCGCGGCAGCCGTGCGGTCGGCGCCCGCACCTGGGCGCTGCTGAGTGCCTTCCTCGCTTGGGCCTGGTTGCGGCTGCGGCCGCTGGTGGCGCTCTGCTTCCGTGCCCTGGCGCTCGCCGAGGCCGGCCTGCGCCGCGCCTGTGCGGCGCTCGCCCGCACGGCAACCGCCGCCAGCGCTGTCATCACCCCGCAGCGGGCACTCGGCGCGGTCGTCATCGGCGCCGGCCTGCTCCTCGTCGTCTCCCAGTTCATCGACTACCGCGCCGTCGAGATCGGTCAGCCCGCCTACGCCGACCTCGGCGGGGTCGCGCGACCACCAACCGTCGACGTCATGACCGCCGGCGAAGCGCACGCTTTCTTGCTGGTCCCGGTCGGCCTGCTCGCGGCGGCGCTCGGCGCCGTCGGCGTCGCCCGGTCGCGCCCCCGCCTCGGCCTCGTCGTCGCCGCCCTGGGCCTGGTCTCGGTCGCCGTGATCCTGCTCGTCGACCGCCCCGCCGGGCTCGACGCCGGCACCCAGGCCAGCCGCTTCGCGGGCGCCACCGCCGTGCTTGAAGACGGCTTTTATGCAGAGCTCGCGGCAGCCGGAGGGCTGGTTCTTTGCGGACTGCTCTACTATGCGCGGCCGTGCCTAATACGAATCAGCTCGTCAGGAAGGGCCGCAAGCGCCCGAAGAAGAAGACCACGACGCCCGGTCTCAAGTCCGGCCAAGGTCGCAAGAAGCGCGTAGCCGCTCCGCAGCGGCGCGGCGTTTGCACCCGCGTGGCAACGGTGACGCCGAAGAAGCCGAACTCGGCCCTGCGCAAGATCGCCCGTGTGCGGCTGACCAACGGCATGGAGGTCACCACCTACATCCCCGGCGAGGGACACAATCTTCAGGAGCACTCGGTGGTGCTGATCAGAGGTGGTCGCGTCAAGGATCTGCCGGGCGTCCGCTACAAGGTCGTCCGCGGCACCCTCGACGCTGCCGGCGTCTCCGATCGCAAACAGGCCCGCTCCCGTTACGGCGTGAAGGCTTCCTGATGCCGCGCCGCTCCGCCGCCCAGATCCGGCCGATCGAACCGGACGCCCGCCTTCGCAACCGGCTCGTCCAGCAGCTGATCAACAAGGTGATGACCGACGGCAAGAAGTCCCTGGCCGAGCGGATCGTCTACGACAGCCTGGCGATCGTCGCTGAGCGCAGTGGTGAGGACCCGGTCGAGACGCTGGAGGCGGCGATCAAACAGCTGACCCCAGTGCTCGAGGTTCGCTCCCGCCGCGTTGGTGGTGCGACCTACCAGGTGCCGGTCGAGGTTCCCGCCCGCCGTGCCCGCACTCTCGCGGTCCGCTGGCTGGTCCAGTTCGCCCGCGCCCGCCGCGAGTACTCGATGGCGGAGCGTCTGGCGAGCGAGATCCTGGACGCCAACCAGCAGCAGGGCAGTGCCTGGAAGCGGAAGGACGACATCTACCGCATGGCCCAGGCAAACAAGGCGTTTGCCCACTACCGCTGGTAGCTAGCCTCTCGTTCCGTGAGCCTCCCGATTCTTGCCGTCGACGTCGACGGCGTTATTTCCCTGTTCGGCTTCGACCAGCCGCCCGACAGCTCCGAGGCACGCTACGAGCTGGTCGACGGGACGATGCACTGCATCTCGCTCGCCGCCGGCAGCAGGTTGCGGCGCCTGGCCGAGCACTATGAGCTGATCTGGGCGACCGGCTGGGAGGACAAAGCCAACTACTACCTGCCGCTGATTCTCGGCCTGCCGGAGCTGCCGCATCTGACCTTCGGCGGCGACGCCGTCTTCGGCTCCGCCCACTGGAAGCTCGGCCCGATCGAGGCTTATTGCCGAGGCCGAGCCGTCGCCTGGATCGATGACAACTTCGACGACAGCTGCTACGAGTGGGCCCGCGCCCGCCCCGAGCCAACCCTCCTCGTCCCCACCGAGTCCCCGGTCGGCCTGCAAGAGGCCGAAACCGAAGCGCTGATTGCCTGGGCTTCGGGTCTCTAGATCGGGTTGCGTGGAGGGGTGGGGTGACCCTCCGCCTGAAGCCGTCGCGCAGCTGATCGAGTTCCGGAGGCGCCACCGCCCGTTCTTGAGCCTCCGTGAGAGTGGCACCCGACCCTCCCCCCAACCCTGATCCCTAAACTGGAGCGCAGTGACGGGGTTCTGGCCGATCTTTTTCTTGCTCGTGGTCTTGAAGATCCCGGTTTTGGGATCGATCTGGCTCGTCTGGTGGGCGAGCCACCAGACCCATGCCGAGCCCGAGGAGGCCGAGGATGACGGCGGCTCGAAGCGGCGCAAGATGCCGCCGAAACTGCCCCGTGGGCCTCGCCGCGGACCGCATGGCGGGGGTGCCGCGCTGCCGCTCCCGGCCTGCCCGCCGGGCGGCCGCACCCGGGTCGTCAAGCCCGCTGCGCAGCCTGCTTTCGCTCGCGCCGGATCTCGCGCAGGTAGGGATGGAAGTCGACCTCGACCGTATGACGCTTAGAGGCGACATAGCGCTTCCGCATCTTCGTTTCTTCTTCGCCGATATCGCTCCGCATCTCCGCCTCCGGCGGTAGCTTGGCGCGGCCGCCGAGGAGGTCGGCGACCCATTCAGCCTGGGCCTCGGCCAGCGGCATGATCGGCCCCAGCGGCTGGATGAAGCCGATGAAGAAGAGTCCCGGCCGATCGACGGCTACGACCCGGCGGTAGAGCGGCAGCTTGTTGTCCGGCGCCGAGAAGACCTCGCGGTCGAAGAACGGGAAGGTGATCTTGTAGCCGGTGCAATAGACGACGAGGTCGATCTCCTCCTCGCTGCCGTCGGCAAAGAGGATCGTGCGACCGCCGCTGAAGCGGTCGATGTTGGGCTTGACCTTGATGTCGCCGTGGCCGAGCCGCGGCAGCAGCTCCGAGGAGACCGTCGGGTGGGCCTCGAACAGCTTGTGATCGGGCTTCGGCAGGCCGTAGGTCGTCATGTCGCCGGCGGCGACGCCGAGGGCGCGGGCGGCGAAGAAGCGCTGGATCGGGATCGGCAGCATCGAGGTGATGGGGTTGGAGAGCTCGTCGATCGGTTTGCCGTTGATGTACTTCGGGATCACGTAGGCGCCGCGGCGCATCGCGATGAAGGTGGCGTCAGCGATCCGCGAGGACTCGACCGCAACGTCGGTGGCGGAGTTGCCGATCCCCAGCACCAGCACCCGTTTGCCGGGCAGGACGTCGGGCTCGCGGTAGTGGTGGACGTGGACCTGCTCGCCCGTGAACTGGTCAGCGCCGGGGAAGGCCGGTTCGGGCCAGCGCGGGTCCCAGTGGTGGCCGTTGGCGACGACGACGCCGCGATAGCGGTGGGTCTCGCGGTTGCCGTCGGCGTCCTCGACGGTCACCTCCCACTCGCCGTCGACCGGCGCCGCGCTCAGCACCTCGGTGCGAAAGCGGATCTTCGGCCGCAGACCGAAGTGGTCGACGTATTCGTCGAAGTAGGCGGCCATCTGGAAGTGGTCCGGGTAGTCGGGGTAGTGGTCGGGCATCGGCAGGGTCTTGTAGGCCATCACCCGGCGCGAAGTGTTGATGTGCAGCGACCGGTAGGCCGACGACATCCCGTTGTCGTTTTCGTAGCGCCAGTTGCCGCCGACGTAGGAGCCCTTCTCGAAGAGGTCGAAGGCGATTCCGCGGGCGTCGAGCACCTGAGCAGCGACGATCCCGGAGCTGCCGGCGCCGATGATGCAGACCTTCTCCGCCGTGGCCATCGCCGAAACCTACCGGACTGGCTGCGCGGCCAATCGCCAGGGGTGAGCGGTTCCACCCCTGGGGTCCGTAGAGAGAAAGGGCGATCGATTCGAAGCTTGGTCCATCGGGATTTGAAACCAACGAAAGGAGCCCCCGATGACCAGCAAGACCCGCAAGATCCGTATCTCGCCCGCCATGATCGTCAGCTGCGTGGCACTGTTTCTCGCCCTGACCGGCAGCGCCCTCGCCGTCGGCATCAGCAAGAACAGCGTCCGCTCGGCTCAGATCGTCGACGGCACGGTCCGCTCGATCGACCTCCGCGACAACTCGGTCAGCGCGCCGAAAATCGCCCCCGACGCCGTCGGCAACGAGGAGCTCGCCGAAAACTCGGTCGACTCCACCCAGGTGGTCGACGACTCGCTGACCGCGGGCGACCTCGGCGCCGCGTCCGTGACCTCCTCCGAGGTCGCCGACCAGTCGCTGACCGAAAACGACCTCGGCGCCAACTCGGTTGGCTCGAGCGAGCTGCAGGCCGGAGCCGTCCGCGCCTCAGAGCTCGGCCCGATCAGCCAGTTCTCGGAATCGGCCACGATCAAAGCCAACGGCAACCTGACCACCAGCGTCACCTGCCCGGCCGGCACGACCGCGATCAGCGGCGGCGGCTACAGCACCTCCTACCTGGTGCGCCAGGCGTCGAACTTCCGGTTCGGCAACGGCTGGCGGATCGACGCCCACAACGACTCAGGCAGCGACCAGACCATCACCGTCTACGCCTACTGCCTCGCCGGCGGCACCAGCAACTAGTCGGCCTCACGCCAGCAGCAGCAAACAAAACGCCCCCGACCGTCTGGTCGGGGGCGTTTCGTAAGCGGACTGGTGCTTCGTTTCGACTTATTTCGACTCTTCGGAGGTGGACTCGATCTCCTGGGCGAGCTCCTCGAGCTCCTCCGCGAAGGAGAGGCCAAAGCCCTCGACCGGGGTCTCGACTCCATCGACGCCGAGCTCGGCGGCCAGCTCGTCTTCTTCGAGCAGGTCCTCGTCGCTCGGCGGCTCGATTGCCACCGCCGGCTCGATCGCCACCGTCCGGTAGTGCTTGAGACCGGTTGCGGCGGGGATCAGCTTGCCGATGATCACGTTCTCCTTGAGACCAACCAAGCGGTCGCGTTTGCCCTCCAGAGCGGCGTCGGTGAGCACCTTCGTCGTCTCCTGGAACGAGGCGGCGGAGAGGAACGACTCGGTTGCCAGCGAGGCCTTGGTGATCCCGAGGATCACCTCCTCGCCTTTGGCCGGCGTGCCGCCGTCCTCCTTGGTCTTTTTGTTCAGCCGTTTGAGGCTGCCGCGATCCTCGAGCTGGCCGGGAAGCAGGCTGGTCGAGCCCTTCGACTCGATCCGCACCTTCTTCAGCATCTGCCGTGCGATCAGCTCGATGTGCTTGTCGTTGATGTCGACGCCCTGGGCGCGGTAGACCTTCTGCACCTCGGCGACGAGGTAGAGCTCGACGGCGGTGCGGCCGCGGATCGCCAGCAGGTCGGCCGGGTAGAGCGAGCCTTCGTTGAGCTGCTCACCGATCTCGACCTTGTCGCCGTCGGCGACGTGCAGCCGGGTCCGCAGCGGGAAGCTGTAGGAGTGCTCCTCGCCGCTTGACTCGGTGACGATCACTTTCAGCGCTTTGTCGGTCTCCTCGATCGAGACCTTGCCGGCCGCCTCGGCCATCTGCGCCAGACCCTTCGGTTTACGCGCCTCGAAGAGCTCGACGATGCGCGGCAGACCCTGGGTGATGTCCTGGCCGGCGACACCGCCGGTGTGGAAGGTGCGCATGGTCAGCTGGGTCCCAGGCTCGCCGATCGACTGCGCGGCGATGATCCCGACCGCGTCGCCGATGTCGACCGTCGATCCGGTCGCTGGCGCGATGCCGTAACAGGAGCGGCAGACTCCGGATTCGGCCTCGCACTTGAGCGTCGAACGGACCGGGATCTTGACCTCCTCCTCGTCAGCGAACGCCTCCGCGATCTCCTCGACGTCGGCTGGGGTGATCTCCTGGTTGCGCTTGAGCAGCTCGCGACCGCGTTTGGTCTCGAGCTTTTTCGCCGACAGACGCCCGTAAAGGTTGTCGTTGAGCGAACCGTCGTCCTTGCGCAGGTCCATTTCGATGTGGTCTTTGGTTTTGCAGTCCTCCTCGCGCACGATCACGTCCTGGGCGACGTCGACCAGGCGGCGGGTGAGGTAGCCGGAGTCGGCCGTCCGCAGCGCCGTGTCGGCGAGGCCCTTTCGGGCACCGTGCGTCGAGATGAAGTACTCGAGAACCGAGAGGCCCTCCATGAAGTTGGCCTTGATCGGCCGCTCGATGATCTCCCCTTTCGGGTTGGCCATCAGCCCGCGCATCCCGGCCAGCTGGCGGATCTGTTTGAACGATCCGCGAGCGCCCGAGTTGGCCATCATGAAGATCGGGTTCAACTCGTCGAGGTTGTCCTCCATCGCCTGCGCGACCTCGTCGGTGGCCCGGTTCCAGTGCGCCGTGACCGCCTCGTGGCGCTCCTCGGCGGTGATGTAACCGTCGTCGTACTGACCCTGGATCGCTTCCGTCTCCTTCTCGTAGCGCTCGAGGATTTCCGGCTTCTCCGGAGGCGAGACCACGTTGTTCTTGGAGACGGTGATCCCGGCCTGGCTCGCGTACTGGAAGCCGAGGTCCTTGAAGGCGTCCAGCACCTGCGAGACCGCCGGCGCGCCGTAGGCCTCGACCAGGTCGGAGACCATCTGGTTGACGTCCTTCTTCTTCAGCGAGTGGTTCTTGAACTCGAACTGCTCCGGGTCGAAATCGTCCTCGAGGGCGGTCGCCAGGGCACGCTCGATCGTCTCGTTGAAGATGATCCGCCCGACCGTGGTCAGGAAGTGACCGCGCCCGGCCCGCCGGTACTCGGCCTGGTCCTGCAGCTTGCAGCCACCGTTCTCGTAGACGAGCTCGGCCTCCTGCGAGGAGCGGAAGACCTTGACGCCCGAGCCGGAGCCGTTGCTGGCCTTGCCCGCCTTCAACTGCTCGTCGATCTTCGCCAGCTCCGTCTCATCCGGCCCATAGGTCAGGTAGTAGATCCCGAGGACCATGTCCTGGGTCGGGGTCGCCAGCGGCGCCCCGTGAGCGGGCGAGAGGATGTTGTTCGCCGACAGCATCAGGATCCGCGCCTCGGCCTGGGCCTCGGCGGAAAGCGGCACGTGGACCGCCATCTGGTCACCGTCGAAGTCGGCGTTGAAGGCGTGGCAGACCAGCGGGTGGACCTGGATCGCCTTGCCCTCGACCAGGATCGGTTCGAAGGCCTGGATGCCGAGGCGGTGCAGGGTCGGCGCCCGGTTCAGCAGGACCGGGTGTTCGTGGATGACTTCCTCCAGAACGTCCCAGACCTCCGGGATCATCGACTCGACCATCTTCTTCGCCGCCTTGATGTTCTGGACGGCTTTGCGCTCGACGAGCTGAGCCATGATGAATGGCTTGAAGAGCTCGAGCGCCATCAGCTTCGGCAGGCCGCACTGCTGCAGCCGCAAGCTCGGACCAGAGACGATCACCGAGCGGCCGGAGTAGTCGACGCGCTTACCGAGCAGGTTCTGACGGAAACGACCCTGCTTGCCCTTGAGCATGTCCGAGAGCGACTTCAGGGGACGGTTGCCGGGGCCCGTAACCGGGCGACCGCGACGGCCGTTGTCGAACAGGGCGTCGACCGCCTCCTGCAGCATCCGCTTCTCGTTGTTGACGATGATCTCGGGCGCGCCGAGGTCGAGCAGCCTTTTCAGTCGGTTGTTGCGGTTGATCACGCGCCGGTAGAGGTCGTTGAGGTCCGAGGTCGCGAAGCGGCCACCGTCGAGCTGGACCATCGGCCGCAGCTCCGGCGGGATCACCGGCACCGCGTCGAGGATCATCCAGTCGGGCTGGTTCTCGGAGTTGAGGAAGGCGGAGGCGACTTTCAGCCGCTTCACCGCGCGGGCCTGTTTCTGGCCTTTGGAGCTGTTGATGATCTGCTCCAGTTCCTCGCAGTCGGCCGCGAGGTCGACCTGTTCGAGCAAGTCGCGCACCGCTTCCGCACCCATGCCGCCGCGGAAGTACTCGCCCCAACCGAAGGGGGAGCCGAAGCGGTCCTTGAGCTCACGGAAGACGGTCTCGTCGTTGACGACGTCCTTCGGCTTCATCTCGGTGAAGATCTTCCAGACTTCGCCCATCCGCTCGACCGCCTCTTCGAGATAGGCCTCGGTGTCGGAGATCTCGGCGTCGAACTGTTTGCGCAGTTCTTTGACCATTTTGGTCCGGTCGTCGTCTTTGAGTTTGCGCAGCTGCGCCGCGGTCAGTTTCAGCGAGTCGGCCCAGATGTGGTCTTCGTCGTCGAATTTGTCCTGGGTGCCGTCCTCGAGGTACTTGATCCGGCGCTCCAGCGACTCACTCAGCTCCTGGGTCCGTTTCTGCCGTTCGGACTCGTAGGAGTCGGTGACTTTTTTGACCTCTTTCTCGAGTTTCCCGATGTCCTTGTCGCGGGCCTCCTCATCGACCCAGGTGATCATCGAGGCGGCGAAGTAGAGGACCTTCTCCAGCTCTTTCGGAGCCATGTCGATCAGATAGCCGATCCGGCTCGGGACACCCTTGAAGAACCAGATGTGGGAGACCGGCGAAGCGAGGTCGACGTGGCCCATCCGCTCGCGGCGGACCTTGGAACGCGTCACCTCGACGCCGCAGCGCTCACAGACGATGCCCTTGTAACGGACCCGCTTGTACTTGCCGCAGTAGCACTCCCAGTCCTTGGTCGGACCGAAGATGCGCTCGCAGAAGAGGCCGTCTTTCTCCGGCTTCAGGGTCCGGTAGTTGATCGTCTCGGGCTTCGTGACCTCGCCCCAGCTCCAGGAGCGGATCTTCTTCGAGGACGCGAGCCCGATCTCGATCGCGTCGAAATTGTTGATGTCGATCATCAGTCCTCCACCTCAGCCGGCGTGGCCTCTGGGACCTCGTCGGCACTCTCACCATCAGTTCCGCCCTCGCCCTCGGCCACGACCTGCTCCTCTTGCTCGTCGGCCGCTCCGTTGCTGGAGTCGGCGCGCACGCCGGTCAGGTCCATGCCGAGCTCCTCGGCCGCTTTCAGGAGGTCGTCCTCCTCGTCGGAGATTTCGACGTCCGAGCCCTCGGAGACGACGTTGGCATCGAGCGAGAGGCTCTGGATCTCCTTCAAAAGCACTTTGAAGGACTCCGGGATCGAGGGCTCGGGGATGTTCTCGCCCTTGACGATCGCCTCGTAGGCCTTGACCCGCCCGACCGTGTCGTCGGACTTGACGGTCAGCATCTCCTGCAGCGTGTAAGCGGCGCCGTAAGCCTCAAGGGCCCAGACCTCCATCTCGCCGAAGCGCTGGCCGCCGAACTGCGCCTTGCCGCCCAGCGGCTGCTGGGTGACGAGCGAGTACGGGCCGGTCGAACGGGCGTGGATCTTGTCGTCGACCAGGTGCAACAGCTTCAGGATGTACATGTAGCCGACCGTGACCTTGCCCTCGTAGGGCTCGCCGGTGCGGCCGTTGTAGAGCTGCGCGGTGCCAGATGCCTTGGCTCCGGCGCGCTCGTTGAGATCGATGCCGAGGTCGATGCCGCGGTCCTCGTTCTCTTTCGACCACTCGACCAAGGCGGTGTCGACGTCCTCGACGGTGGCGCCGTCGAAGACCTGGGTCGCGACGTAGACGCGACCGTCACCTTCATCGGAGTGGGCCTGCTTGTAGGCCTCGGAGCCGTCGTCGTACCAGCCGTTCGCCGCGACCCACCCGAGGTGGGTCTCGAGGATCTGGCCGATGTTCATCCGGCTCGGCACGCCGAGCGGGTTGAGGATCACGTCGACAGGGGTGCCGTCGGCGAGATGCGGCATGTCCTCCTCGGGCACGATCTTCGAGATCACACCCTTGTTCCCGTGACGGCCGGCGAGCTTGTCGCCCTCGGCGATCTTGCGCTTGGTCGCGACGTAGACGCGGACCAGGTCGTTGACGCCAGGGGGCAGATCGTCGCCGTCATCGCGGCTGAAGGTGAGGACGTCGATGACGACACCGCCCTCGCCGTGCGGGACTTTCAGCGAGGTGTCGCGGACCTCGCGCGCCTTCTCCTTGAAGATCGCGCGGATCAGCTTCTCCTCGGCGGTCAGCTCGGTCTCGCCCTTCGGCGTCACCTTGCCGACCAAGAGGTCGCCGGAGACAACCTCGGCGCCGACACGGACGATGCCGCGCTCGTCGAGGTTGCGCAGGCTCTCCTCCGAGCGGTTCGGAATGTCGCGGGTGATCTCCTCGTCGCCGAGCTTGGTCGTGCGGGCGTCGATCTCGTACTCCTCGATGTGGATCGAGGTGAGTTCGTCGTCCTTGACCAGGCGCTCGGAAAGGATGATCGCGTCCTCGAAGTTGTAGCCCTCCCAGGACATGAAGGCGACCAGGCAGTTCTTGCCCAGAGCGATCTCACCGCCACCGGTGGAGGAGCCGTCGGCGAGCACGTCGCCCTCCTTCACCTTCTGGCCGGATTTGACGATCGGCCGCTGGTGGATGATCGTCCCCTGGTTCGAGCGCATGAACTTGTGCAGCGGGTACTCGTCGCTCGAGCCCTCACTGGAGACGACGATCCGCTCGGCGTCGACGTGGCTGACTTCGCCCGCGGTCTTGGCGAGGACGACGTCACCGGTGTCGGTCGCGGCGCGGCGCTCCATCCCGGTGCCGATCAGCGGCGGGTCCGGTTTCAGGAGCGGCACCGCCTGGCGCTGCATGTTCGAGCCCATCAGCGCCCGGTTGGCGTCGTCGTGCTCGAGGAACGGGATCAGTGAGGTCGCGACCGACCAGATCTGAGACGGCGAGACGTCCATCAGGTCGACTTCCTTGGGAGTCGCGGTCGCGTACTCCTGCTCGCCGGCGCGGACCAGGACCTGCGGTCCTTTCAGTTTCCCGGTGTTCGGGTCGAACTCGGAGTTCGCCTGGGCGATCACCTTGTCCTCGTCCTGGGTCGCGTCGAAGTGGACGATCTTGCCGGTGACGACGCCGTCCTCGACGACCCGGTACGGGGTCGTGACGAAGCCGTGCTCGGAGATTTCCGCGTAAGACGCCAGCGAACCGATCAGGCCGATGTTCGGACCCTCCGGGGTCTCGATCGGGCACATCCGGCCGTAGTGGGTCGGGTGCACGTCGCGGACCTCGATCGGCGCCCGCTCACGGGTCAGACCGCCGGCGCCGAGCGCCGAGAGGCGACGCCGGTGCGTGAGCCCGGCGAGGCTGTTGGTCTGGTCCATGAACTGCGAGAGCTGCGAGGAGCCGAAGAACTCCTTCATCGCCGCCACGACCGGGCGGATGTTGATGATCGTCTGCGGCGTGATCGCGTCCGAGTCCTCGGTCGTGAGCCGCTCGCGAACGACGCGCTCCATCCGGTAGAGGCCGATCCGGAAGGCCTCCTGGATCAGCTCGCCGACGGTGCGCAGACGGCGGTTGCCGAAGTGCTCGTACTCGTCGAGATGCTCGTAGACCGCCTCGCGCGGGTAGGTGATCGCCTCCGCGGCATAGTCTTTGATCGGGTTCTCCTCGTCGATCTCCTCGGGGATCCCGAGCAGTTTCGGCAGCGAGACCAGCTCCTTGACCAGGGCGATGATGTCGTCGTGGGTCAGGACCCGGGTCTCGAGATCGATGTCGAGGTCGAGGCGGGCGTTGAGCTTGTAGCGACCGACGCGGGTCAGGTCGTAGCGCTTGGGATCGAAGAAGAGCTGCTCGAGCAGTCCTTTGGCGGCATCGACCGACGGCGGCTCGCCCGGGCGCTGCTTTTTGAACAGCTCGATCAGCGCGCCCTCTTCGGTCCGGGTCGCTTCGGTGTCGGCCTCGATCGTGTGCCGCATGTAGATCGAGTTGTCGAACATGTCCAGCAGCTGCTGGTCCTCGACATAGCCCATCGCCCGCAGCAGGACCGTCACCGGCAGCTTGCGCTTGCGGTCGATGCGGACGTAGACGCGGCCTTTTTTGTCGACTTCGAGCTCCAGCCAGGAGCCACGGGCCGGCATCAGGTTGGCGATGAAGACCTGCTTTTCGGGATCCTTCGGCGCCATCACGTAGGCACCGGGGGACCGCACCAGCTGCGTGACGACCACGCGCTCGGTGCCGTTGATGATGAAGGTGCCCCGCTCGGTCATCCACGGGAAGTCGCCCATGAAGACGGCCTGCTCACGAATCTCGCCGGTCTCCTTGTTCTGGAAAGCGACGGTCGCGGTCAGCGGCCGTGAGAAGGTCATGTCCTTCTCACGGCACTCGTCGATCGAGTGCGGCGGCTCCTCAAATTTGAACTGGCCGAAGACGATCTGCAGGTTCCCCGTGTAGTCCTCGATCGGGGATATGTCGTTGATCGTCTCTCGCAGCCCACCGCTCTCGGGATCCGTCAGTTCCGCGAAGGAACGGCGCTGGATATCGATCAGATGTGGGACTTCGAGGGGGTTCTCTAGGCGGGAAAAGCTCCTACGGGTTACGGGGGCAGCGTTAGAACGTGCCAAAGTCGGCGACTCCTCGGGCGGTCAGAGGGACGTAGATAAAGCGCAAATATGGGCAGGGGTACTCAAATGGCGCGCGACCGCGAAAAATAACACACGCGGACGCCCGACTTCAAGCTTGGCTCCCCGACTGGATTTGCGGGGAGCCGACCCGCTGCTTCTACTTGAGCTCGACCGTCGCGCCGGCCTCCTCGAGTTCCGCTTTGAGTTTCTCGGCCTCGTCGCGCTCGACGCCCTCTTTGATCGGACCCGGGGCCGCGTCGACCAGAGCCTTCGCCTCTTTCAGGCCGAGCCCAGTGGCGCCGCGGACAACCTTGATGACCGGAACTTTCTGACCGCCGACCTCAGTCAGGACGACGTCGACCGTCGAGGACTCTTCCTCGCCGCCACCGGCGTCACCGCCGCCGCCACCGGCTGCCGCCGGAGCCGCAGCTGCAACCGCGGTGGCCGAGACGCCGAACTCCTCCTCGAGCGCTTTGATCCGCTCGGAGAGCTCCAGGACGGAGATGCTTTTCAGCTCCTCGATCCAGTCCTCGGTGGAAATTTTCGTTGCTGCTGCCATCGGTAACTACCCCTCTTCCTCGTTCGAATCTTGCTCTGAAGTGTCATCTGACCCCTCTGCCTCAGGGGTCTCCTCGGCGGGAGCGTCCTCCTCGGCGGCGGGCTCCTCCTCCGCCGCTGGCTCCTCTGAAGTCTCTGCCTCAGCCTCGGGTGCCTCCTCGGCGGCGGCAGCCTCCGGCTCGGCGGCCGGTGCCTCGCCAGATACGAGGCCTTTCTCGGCGATCTGCCCCAACTGCAACGCCAGCCCCTGGATCAGCGAGCCGAGGCCGCGGACCAGGCCGGTCAACGGGCTGGCGACGACGCCGGCGAACTGGCCGTTGAGGACGTCGCGCGAAGGCAGTTTGGCGATCGATTTGAAGGCCGTCTCGTCGAGCACGGTGGCTTCCATGAAGCCGCCCTTGTAGGTGAGGACCTCGTGCTCTTTGTTGAAGGTGGTGATCGCCTTCGCCGCCTGGGCGGTGTCGCCGCGGACGAAGGTCAGGGCGGTCGGTCCCTGCAGCAGATCGGCCAGTCGCTCCTCGCCCGCTTTGTCGGCGGCGAGTTTCGTCAGCCGGTTCTTGACGATCCGGAAGCTGGCGTCCGCCTCGCGCAGTTTCGAGCGCAGCTCGGCGGCCTGGGGTACGGAGATGCCGCGGTAGTCGACAGCAAAGATCGCCTCAGATGCCTCGATCTGGGCGGCGATCTCTTGGATGGTTGCGGACTTTTCCTCGCGGTTCATCGTCTTACCTGCACCGGTCTTGTGGGCTTGGCCCCGCCGATGGTCTCGGGTTAGCGGCGACGCAGTGTAGCGACTGCTTTATGCAGTTGCCGGCTCCTCGACCGCTTCCGGCTCAGGAGCGGCTTCCTCCGCGGCGGGCGCGGGCTCCTCGACCTCGGTCGCGACGGCGACGGCGGCGTCCCCGTCGGCGGCTTTCGCGGTGTCGACGCGGACGCCGGGGCCCATCGTGCTTGCCAGCGTGGCGGAGACGATGTATTTGCCCTTCGCCGAAGACGGCTTGGCGCGGATGATCTCGTCGACGACGGCGCTGTAGTTGTCGAGCAGTTTGTCGGCGTCGAAGCTGGCCTTGCCGATCGCCATGTGGACGATCGCCTGGCGGTCGGTCCGGTATTCGACTTTGCCGGCCTTGGAGTCAGTGACGGCTTTCTCGACGTCGTCGGTTACGGTGCCGACTTTCGGGTTCGGCATCAGGCCCTGCGGGCCGAGCACGCGGCCGAGCTGGCCAACACCTTTCATCATCTCCGGGGTCGAGATCGCGACGTCGAAGTCGGTCCAGCCCTCCTGCACTTTCTCGACCAGGTCCTGACCGCCGACGAAGTCGGCACCGGCCGCCTCGGCGTCACGGGCCTGCTGGCCCTGGGCGAAGACGGCGACCTTGACGTCTTTGCCGAGGCCGTGGGGCAGGGCGAGGGTGCCGCGCAGCTGCTCGTCGGCGTGGCGGACGTTGACGCCGAGCAGGAGGTGGAGCTCGACCGTCTCGTCGAACTTGGCGCTGGCGGTCTGCTTGATGAGACCGATCGCCTCGGCCGGCGGGTAGGCGCGGTCGCGGTCGACTTTGTCGTACTGCTGGCGGTATCGCTTGCCGTGGGCCACGGAAATCTCCTATTTGACGTCGACGCCCATCGAGCGGGCGGTGCCGGCGATGATTTTCGAGGCGGCGTCGATGTCGTTGGCATTGAGGTCGGGCATCTTGCGTTCGGCGATCGCCCGGATCTGGTCCTGGGAGATCGTCCCGACTTTGTTCACGTGGGGCTCGCCGGAGCCCTTCGAGATCTTGATCGCCTCCTTGATCAGGACCGCGGCCGGCGGCGTCTTGGTGATGAAGGTGAACGAGCGGTCCTCGTAGACCGTGATTTCGACCGGGATAATCGTCCCGCCTTCGTTCTGCGTCTGCGCGTTGAACGCTTTGCAGAAGTCCATGATGTTGACGCCGTGCTGGCCCAGCGCCGGGCCGACCGGCGGCGCCGGGTTCGCGTTGCCCGCCTGGATCTGGAGCTTGATGAGGGTTAGGACTTTTTTGGCCATGAATAAAGAGGGTTGGGGAGCATAGCTGGCGAGAGAACCAAGCGATCCAAGGACGCAGGGAGCGCCGTGTGCTCCGCACACAAGCGACCGAGGACGCCGGAGCGCGCCGGTTATCTCGTCAGCTAAATCTTCTTGACTTGGTCGTAGCCCACCTCGACCGGGGTCTCGCGACCGAAGATCGAGACCAGAACCTTGAGTTTCGCCGCGTCCTCGTTGATCTCGGCGATCTCGCCGGAGAAGTCGGAGAGCGGACCGGAGATGACTTTGACCGATTCGCCGATCGAGAACTGGGCCTGGGTGCGGGGCCGCTCGGCGGTCTCGCGGTGCAGCAGGCGGTCGACCTCGGGTTTGGAGAGCGGCACCGGCTTGTTGCGGGAGCCGACGAAGCCGGTGACGCCGGGGGTGTTCTTGACCAGCCCCCAGGCGTCGTCGGTCATCTCCATGTTGACGAGGACGTAACCGGGCATCGTCCGTTTCTCGGACTGCACTTTCTGCCCGTCCTTCATCTCCGAGACCTGTTCGGTCGGGACGACGACCTGCCGCACGTTGCGGTTTTGGCTCATCGTCTGAACCCGGTGCTCGAGGTTGTGCTTGACCTTGTTCTCGTGCCCGGAATAGGTGTTGATCACGTACCAGCGATACAAAATTGAAAGCCTTTGCGTTTGAGGGTGGGGGCTACAGGATCAGCTTGATCAGCCAGTTGAAGAAAGCGTCGAGGGCGCCGAGGTAGGCCGCCGCCACAGCGACGAAGAGAATCGTCACCGCAGTCGCCTGGATCAGCGTGTCGCGATCCGGCCACTGGACTTTCTTCAGCTCGGCCCAGCAGGACAGCAGGAAACCGATGACGCCGCCGCGCTGGGCGCGTTCGGCCTTGGCTTGTTTCTGTTTTTTTTCGAGCTGCTGCGCCTCGCGGCGCTTGCGCTCGTCGACCTGGCGCCGCTCCGCTTCCTTCTGCGCCTTCGCTTCGGCGCGGCGCTCGGCTCGCGAGGGCTTCGGCGCGTCGGGGGTCTCGATCAGCTCCTCGGGGGCACCGATCTCGACGCCATGGATCGCGGCCTCGAACTCGGCCACGTCGCCGGACTTCGGGACCTCCGTGTCGTGCTGGGCCTGCGAGATGCTCTCGCGGCCGCCGTCGGAGCGTTTGCGCTCCTCAGCTTCCCGAGCCCGGCGCTCGGCCTTGCGCTGTGCGCGGGTTTTGGCCATCGCCGGTTACCGGGTCTCCTTGTGCGCGGTGTGGTGGCCACACCAACGACAGAACTTGCGCATCTCGATCCGGTCCGGCGTATTTCGCCGCGACTTGTTGGTCTGATAATTCCGTCGCTTGCAGTCTTCGCAAGCCAGGGTCACCGCAATGCGGACATCTCCGCGAGCCATCTTCGATTCCTCTTCCCTACTCGGCCGTTACAGAAGAAAACCCCGTGCCCGAGGCGCGAGGCTGGACCTAGGATAGCGGGCTGCCGCCGCAGCCGACTACTTGATGCGGAGGACCTGTTCGCTCAGCGCCGGGGTGCCAAGCGGCTGCATCGTGCTGGCCGTGGCGAGGGCGCGGCGAACGCTGGTGTCGCTGCTCTCCGAGGCGCCGTCGCCGAGTGGGACGACGAGGCTCCGTCGCTGGCCGCCCATCACCGAGAACGGCACCTTGTGGCTCGCCCCTTCGATCTCGAGCGAGACGGTGCCGGCGCAGACGCCGGAACCGGGACCGTTGCACTTGACGGAGACGACCGCACCGGCGCCGGTGAGGCGGACGGTGTCGCGGGCGAAGGTCAAGGTCATCCGCGGGCCACTGACGTATTCGGCAGCGGTTTCGGCCGAGGCCGCAGCTGGCAGGGCCAGCGCGGCGAGGATCGTAGAGGCGGCGGCAAGGGTGGCCAGGCACGCCTTCAGCGTGCCAATCGAGCTCTTGCCGTTCCGCCTTTCCATGGCGCACATGGGACCACAAACGTTCGAGAACCTCACTCGGAGATTCGTCCAACCTGCCTCGTAGGGCTAAAGGTCGGCCTAGAGGCCGAGCGTTTTGGCGATGATGTTGCGCTGGATCTCGGAGGTGCCGCCGTAGATCGTCGAGACCAGCGAGGCGCGGACGAGACGCTCCATGTCGTACTCGGACGAGTAGCCGTAGCCGCCCATCATCTGCATCCCCTCCAACGTCGTCCGCTTCGCCACTTCGGTCACGAACAGCTTCACCATCGAGGCCTGCTGGGGCAGCATCCGGTCCGGATCCTCGTCGGTCAGGGTCGCGACCCAGCGGGTCATCAGCCGCGCCGCCTCGAGGTCGGTGGCGAGGTCGGCGATCCGGTGCTGGAGCGCCTGGAAGGAGCCGATCGGGCGGCCGAACTGACGTCGCTCCTTGACGTAGACGAGGAGGTCGTCGAAGGCGCGCTGGGCGATGCCGAGCATCGTCGCGGCGAGGATCAGACGCTCGACGTTGAGCCCCGCCATCAACTGCATCCAGCCCTGGTCGACCGCCCCGAGGACGGCGTCGGCGGGGGCAGCGCAGTCGGTGAAGTAGAGGTGGTTGGTCTCGCGGCCGCCCATCGTCTCGATCGGGACGACCTCCATCCCGTCGGCATCGCGCGGCACCCAGATCATCGACATCCCCTCGTGCTTGTTCTCGCCACGGCTGGTGCGGGCGACGACGAGGATGTGGTCGGAGAGGTGGGCGTTGGAGCAGAAGACCTTCTGGCCGTTGAGGACGAAGCCGCCGTTGGAGGCGGTCGCCGAGCAGCTGAGGGCACCGACGTCGGAGCCCGCCTCGGGCTCGGTCATCGCGATCGCCTCGACCGCGCCGCCCGCGATGCCGCCGAGGATCTCCGCCTTCTGCTCCTCGCTGCCGAATCGCTGGGTGGCGCCGGCAACGATCAGCGTCGTCGCGTAGCCGCCGATCGGGGCGAGGCCGCGCGAGGTCTCCTCCATGAACAGGCAGGCGTCGAGCATCGTGCCGCCGGAGCCGCCGTACTGCTCGGGGATCGTCACCCCGAGCCAGCCGAGCTCCGCCATCTGGTTGTAGAGCTCGAAGTTGTGGTGCTCGCTGTAGCCGTTGGTGAGCCGCTCGCGCTGGTCCTGGGTGCCGCACTCGCGGTCGCAGAAGTTGCGGATGGCGTCGACGAAGTCCTTCTGCTCGTCGGTCAGGGCGAAGTCCACGGCGCCACCATATATGGAGAGCCCCGGTCCTTGGCTGCTCAGCCAGGACCGGGGCTCTGCTCGCTCAGCGCAGGCGCAGCGGCCGGCTGATCGCGGTCGTCTTGCCCCCGGGGCCGCTGGCGGTGACGCGGCAGCGCACCGTGTGGCCGCTGGCGTTCGGCGGCGCGTAGGGGCGGGCGCCGGTGACGCGGGTGACGCGGCGGTCGAGCATCCAGCGGTAGCCGAAGGTGCGGCCGGCGTTCGACCAGCTGCCGGGGTGGCAGACGAGTCGGTTGCCGGCGCGGCTGATCCAGGGCGGGCTGACGTTGGCGGGAGCGTCGCTGCCGCCCGCGCCGGTGCCGGGGCCCATGCCAGGCCCAGTACCGGATCCACCGCTGCCAATCGAGATACGCATTTCGGCCGCCGACCACGTGGAGCCGACATCGTTATAGAGATAGCTGCAGATCAGTACCTGGCCCGTCCCCGCAGGCGTGAAGCCAACGGAGTTGGTGAAGTTGCCGAATTCATCCGAGGCCGGGCGCAGCGCGATCGCAAGGATCGCCCCGGCCTGTTCGCCGATCGCGCCGGCGCTGCCGGCGTCAGCGGGGCAACTGGACATCAGGTTGCCGGGCAGGGCGACGACCTCGATCCAGGACATGTCCCACCATTCGGTAGGCGGGGCGACGACGCCGCTGAGACGGATCAGCAGCGGCTGGCCGGGCGTGCCGGTGGTCGGAGCGGTAAAGCTGATTTGGTGGTTGGTCGCGAGTGCCGGCGCGGCGGTCGCGGCTAGGGCGATCGCCGCAGCCAGAGCGGCGATCGTTCCCGAGACGAGCTTCTTCACTGCAGTCCTCCTAAGTTCGGTGAGTAGACCGGGCATGCCGACGAACCTAAGAAGGGGCTTTGAACGGATCCTTACCGCGGGCCGGAGGCGGCCGGATCGCGCAGCAGCGCCAGCTTCGGAGAGCCGAATGCGGCTCCGGTCAGCGGCATCTCGAGACCGGGGAACTCGACGCTGAGGTCGCCGTTCCAGCTGGGTGGCTCGCCGGGGTCGTCGCGGAAGCGGCCGCTCCCCGCAAACGGCGCCGGCGGCTTCAGCGCCGCGCTCGCCCCGCTCTCGTCGTAGGTAAAGCTCGAGCCGCCGGCGCTCGCGTGGGCGATCCGGAGTACGGAGACGACGCCGTCGATCATTTCGCCCCAGATCGCGTTGAAGGTGGCGCTGCGCCGGTCGCCGTAGGCGAAGAAGCCAGGCGCGTCGCTGCCGAAAACGTTGAAGGCAGCGACCCGCGGAACCTCGCCGGCGGCCGCTCTCGCAGGCGGCCGATGATCGGAGCGCGTATGGCAGTTACGGAACGGCGAGGTACCGACGGTGCCGGGGGCGCTGGTCTGCTCCACCGTCGTGTAGCCGTTTTCGGCGGTGAAGGAGATCGTGCCGGTGAAGGTGCCGAGGTGGCGGGTGATCCTCGTTGCGCCGACGCAGCGTTCGGACTTGTCGGAGAGGTCGACGGTAGTGACGCGCTTCGCGCCCGTGGGCTGGAAATCGACCGCGATGCGGCCGAATGGGCCAAGATCGGCCTCGATCCGGCTTGGGTCCCGCGGCGTGCCGCGGGAGGCGTAGATGCTTTCGGTGTAGTTGCCCTTGTTGCGAGGGACGAGCCGGCCGTCGGCCGCGATCGTCGCCGTGGCGAGGCGCTCGCGGGAGACGTTGACGGTGACGAGTTCGCGTTCGCTCTTGACCGTGATCGTGTAGCCGTTGCTGGCGGCGACCGAGAACTCGCCGGACGGTGGCGGCGAGTGGCGCAGGTTGGCGTTGGCGCCATGGCCGAGCGCTTTCCCCGGCGCCGCCGCCAGGGCCGCGACTGCGAGTGCCAGTGCGATGCTCCTCCCTGTTCCCACCAAGCCCGGAACGAGACTCGAACTCGTGACCCCTTCCTTACCATGGAAGTGCTCTACCAACTGAGCTATCCGGGCAGATTGCGATCGATCTTAGAGATTTTTCCGTCCGACGCAGATGCGAACATACGTTCCCAATATGGAGAACGGAGAGCAGATGCCTCAATTCGACGCATACGAAGACCTGGTTGGAAAGTGGCGCTGGCGCTTGGTCGCGGGCGGCGGCAAGACGATCGCCACCTCGGGCGAGTCGTTCGATTCCCACTGGCACGCCCTACGGGCGGCTGAAAACGTGCGGGGCGTCGCCAACGGCGCCGCCATCTCGGGCGACCCCGCCAACGGCGTCAAGGACGCGCTTAGCGCGATCATCGACCGGGAGATTGAGCAGGCTCGCTGAGTCGCTGACGCCGCGGGACGTCAGCGGCCGGCCAACCGGTGATGCACTAACTGCACCGCCATCGCGCCCTCTCCGGCCCCTGAGGCGACGCGCTTGATCGAGCCGGAGCGGACGTCGCCGACGGCGAAGATCCCGGGCTGGCTGGTCTCGAGGAAGTAGGGGGCGTCGTCGCCGACGAAGGCGCCGCGATGGTCGTCACCGAGGGCGGCGCCGGTGAGGACGAACCCGTTCTCGTCGGTCGCGACGCAGTCGCCGAGCCAATCGGTGTTGGGGCTGGCGCCGATGAAGACGAAGACGGCCCGGGTCGGCATCTCGGTGCGCTCGTCGCTGCGGTTGTTGACGACGACGACCGACTCCAGCGAGTCCTCGCCGCGGAGCTCGACGATCTCCGAGTGGGTCATCACCTCGATCCCGTCACGGTGTTCGATCTCGTCGACGAGATAGCGCGACATCGATTTGCCGAGATCGCCGCCGCGGATCAGCAGGCGGCAGCTGGAGGCATGCTGGGACATGTAGATCGCCGCCTGGCCGGCGGAGTTGCCGCCGCCGACGACCATCACCGGGTTACCGGAGCACATCTGCGCCTCGACCAGGGTCGCCGCGTAGTAGACGCCGAGGCCCTCGAAGCGCTCGAGGTCCGGCACGTTCGGTTTCCGGTACTGGGCGCCGGTGGCGACGATCAGGGTGCGACCGTTGACGACCTCGCCGTCTTCGAGCTCGACCCGGTAGTGGCCGTCGTTGCGGGACAGCATCATTGCCCGGGCCGGCATCGCCATCCGGGCGCCGAACTTCTTCGCCTGCAAGAGGGCCCGGGCCGCCAGCTCGCCGCCGGAGATCCCGCTCGGGAAGCCGAGGTAGTTCTCGATCCTGGAGGAGGTGCTGGCCTGGCCACCAAAGGCGGTCGAGTCGATCGCCTGGGTGTCAAGGCCCTCGGAGGCGCCGTAGACGGCGGCGGCGAGGCCGGCCGGGCCGCCGCCGACGATGACCAGGTCGCAGAGCGCCGGGGGGGCGCCGGCGGCACCGAGGCCTAGTGCGCTCGCCAGCTCCGCGTTGGAGGGGTTTTTGAGGACCTCGCCGGTGCCGATCAGGACCGGCGTTTCGGCCGGCTCGACCGCGATCGCCCGCAGCAGCGCATCGATCTCGTCGTCCTCCTCGAGGTCGGTCCACTGGTAGGGGACGCGGTTGCGGCCGAGGAACTCGCGGATCCGCCTGCTGTCGGGACTGAAGCGGGAGCCGATCAGGTGGACGCCGGCGCCGATGTTGATCAGGCGGGCGCGGCGGGCGAGGTAGGCCGGAAGGACGACGTTGCTGAGTTCCTCGTCCTGGGCCAGCAGTTCCCGCATACGCTGGGCCGGCACCTGGATCACCTCGCCGCCGTCGCGGACGACCGCCGAGAGGTAGACGCGAGCCCCGGTCAGCAGCCCGAGCTCACCGAGGAACTGGTGCTCGCCGAAGACCGCCAGCACCCGGTCCTCCTGTTCGAGGCCCTGGACGATCGTCACCGCGCCCGATTCGACGACGAAGAAGTCGTAGCTGTCGTCGCCGTCGCGGAAGAGGACCTCGCCGACGCTGGTCGTCCGAACCTCGCCGAGGGCACGGAGGCGGTCGCGCTGCGCCTCGGTCAGCCGCGGTGCCCGCTCGCCGGCTGGCTGGACCTCGATTCCGGCTCCCAGAGGTTCGCTCATCAGCGCTCAATCTAGATCAACGCTGAACCGCGGTGGCCGCGGCTGCGTATGCTTGGCAACGCAAGCTCGGGTCTCGTCCACCGAATCACCGGATGACCCGCTACAGAACCACCCCCCTCCTTCTCTTCCTCGCCTGCGTCGCGCTCGGCGCCGTGCTGCTCAGCGGCTGCGGCGGTGGCGGTGACAGCGCCACCGCCCACTCGGCCGCCAGCGTCGGCGGAACCTACGCCGGCGGCGAAGCTACGCCGCCGAAAGCAGCGCCCGCGCTGAAGCTGAAGAACTACCTCGGCGAACCCGTCGACCTCGCCGAATACGAGGGCAAGGCGGTGCTCGTCACCTTCATCTACACCCACTGCCCCGATGTCTGCCCGTTGATCGTCAGCCACCTGAAAACGGCGCAGGCGGAGCTCGGGTCGAAAGCCAAGGACATGCAGATCGTTGCCGTCTCGACCGACCCGGAGGGGGACAACCCACGCACCGTCGCCCATTTCCTGGCCGAGCACGGGATGACCGGCAAGATGCAGTACCTGATCGGCTCGCCGGCGGAACTACGCAAGGTCTGGACCGACTGGAGCATCGTCGCCAAACGGGAAAAGACCGGCCGCGACCTCGTCGAGCACTCGGCGCTGGTCTACGGGATCGCGGCCGACGGCAAGATCACGACGCTCTACCCGGCCAACTTCGACCCGTCCCAGATCGTTCACGACGTCCCCCTGCTGGAGCAGCAGTAGGCCGACCGTGCGGCGCTTCCTCGTCCCCGCCGTGGCGGTCGCGCTGGTGGCGGGGCTGATCGCCTATGAGGCGCTCTCCGCCGGCTCCGGCGAAGCGGGCAAGCCGGCGCCACCGCTGCCGACCGCCGTCCTGCAACCACCGCGCGAGTCGCTCGCGAGCCTGCGCGGCGAGCCAGCGCTGGTCAACTTCTGGGCGAGCTGGTGCGAGCCCTGCCGCCAGGAGGCGCCGGAACTGGAGCGCTTCCAGCGCTCGCTGCGCGGCGCCCATCTGGTCGGCGTCGACTACACCGACCGCGAGGGCTCGGGCCGGGACTTCGTCCGTAAGTATGGCTGGAGGTTTCCGATCCTCGACGACCCCGACGGCGTCTACGGCGCCCGCTACCACCTGCCCGGACTGCCGACGACCGTCGTCCTCGATGCCAACGGCCGCATCGTCGAGACCTTGCGCGGGCCACAGACCGCGGCCGACCTCCGCGCAGCGCTCCAGGCGGCTAGGGAGTGACGGGGGTCGACGGCGGCGCGCCGGTTTCCAGCAGCGTCGCCAGGTAGATCACAACCGGAGCCGAGCCACGGTTGGCGGCACGGTGGACGTCGGAGGGCTGCTCGACGATCCACTGCCCGGGCCGGATCTTGCCGGTCTGCCCAGCCTTGATCGTGCGGACCTTGCGCGGGCTCTGATCGGACTCGCCTTCCCTGACGACTGCCGAGCCGCGTTCGACGGTGTAGCTGAGCGTTCCCGACTCGATGTGGGCGACCTGAGTGCCGAGGTGGTGGTGCAGGGCGAGCTTCGCACCCGGATCGATCTCGACCCGGCTGAGGACCAGGGTCCGGTCGGGCGCACCGCGCACGCTGCTGGTCTCAGCCAGGGCGTTGCGAACGGCGGTGGGCTCGGCCTTCTGCCCGAACGCGCCAGGCAGCACCGCGCTGAGAGCGAAGGTGACGACGAGGGCGAGCGCTACGAAGAGGTGGGAACGGCGGATGCGGGGACACTAGGGTCCGCCGCGGATGGCGCCGGTTGGAGCCCGAACTCGGCGGCGAGCAGCCGGTAGGAACGACGCCGCGCCGCGTGGTCGTGGGTGATCGTGACCACGATCACCTCCTCGGCGTCATAGGCCGCCGCCACCTCCTCGATCTCGGCCCGGACCTGGGCCGCGGTACCGGTCAGCTTGCGCGGCTTGCCGCCGAACCCCTCCTGCTCCTCGCCGTGCAGATCGAGGTAGCGGGCCGCTTTCTCAGGCGGCGGCACCGCGACCGGCCGGCCGCGGCGGAGCAGGTCGAAGGCCATCCGCCAGCTGGTCGAGAGCCGCTCGGCCTCCGTCTCGGTGTCGGCGACGATCGCCCGCACCGCGACCGCCATCCGCGGCGCCGCGAGGCGCTTGCCGGCGGCGAAATTCTCGCGGTAGACGACCGAGTAGGGAGCGCCGCGCGGGTTGATGAAGTCGGCGAAGGCGTAGGGCAGGCCGAGTTCGCCCGCCCAGGTCGCGCTCTGTTCGGAGGAGCCGAGCAGCCACGGCTCCGGCACCTCCGGCCCGCCGGGCAGCGAGTCGGCGAGACGGGCCAGAGGGTGGCCGGCAGGGAAGCTGCGCTCGTAGTAGCCGAGCAGCTCCGCCAGCTGCTCGGGGAAATCGTCCGGCGGCGCCTGCGAGCGATCGCGCTGCAGCGCCTGGGTCGTGATCGGGTCAGTACCCGCCGCCCGACCGATCCCAAGATCGATCCGGCCCGGGAAGAGGCCGGCGAGAACGCCGAAGTTCTCGGCCACCTTGAGCGGGCTGTAGTGGGGCAGCATCACGCCGCCGCTGCCGATCCGCATCCGCTCGGTCGCCGCCGCGAGCGGGCCGATCAGGACCTCGGGCGAGGGACCGGCGACGAGCTCACCGCCGTGGTGCTCGGCGACCCAGTAGCGGTGGTAGCCGAGCCGCTCGGCGAGCTGCGCCAGGTCGACCGAGTTCCGCAGCGCCTGCGCCGCCGTCGACCCCTCCGAGACCGGCGTCTGGTCGAGGACGCTGAGGCGCACCTAGATCGTCGACTCCGTGGCCAGGTGCGACTGGGGGCGCGCCCGGCCAAGCGGATCAAGGACGCAGGGCGCCGCCTTTGCCGGTTGGCAAAGGCAAGCCCGAGGACGCCGAGACGCGATGAGAACGCAGTTGTTCCCGGTATGCGGGAGCAACTGCGTTCGCGCCGGGCGTGTCATCCAGGTGTGCCTGGTCGCGGAGTCGACGATCTATACCGGGACGCCGTTGGCGGTCAGCGTCACCTCGACGTTGCCGCGCGTGGCGTTGGAGTACGGGCAGACCTTGTGGGCCTCGCGGACCAGCTCGACCGCCGTCGCCTCGTCCTCGACCGAGGGCAGACTGACGTCGAGGGTGACGGCGACGTTGTAGCCGCGCTCCTCGGTCGTGATCAGCGCGACCTTGGAGTCGATCGCGACATCGCCGACCTCGGCCCGCAGACGCTGGCCGACGACGCCGAGCGCGCCCTCGAAGCAGGCGGCGTAGCCGACGGCGAAGAGCTGCTCGGGGTTGGTGCCCTCGCCGTCGCCGCCCATCTCCTTCGGCAGGCGCAGGTCGACCTCGAGCATGCCGTCGCTGGTGCGGCCGTGGCCGTTGGACCGAGCGCCGGTGACGTTTGCCTCCGCGGTGTAGACGACCTTTGCCACTTCCGGAACTGTAGCCAGCGGCGCTCCTCGGCTCGAGGATTAGCGGTGGCGGAGTTGGCGAATCCGAAAGTGGTAGACGGCGGGCGTCGAGTCGACGTTGCCGGCGGCGTCGATCGCCTCGATCCGCACCACGTGGCGGCCGAGGCCGAGGTTGAAGGTGCGCGGCGAATGGCAAGACCGGTAGGGCTTGGAGTCGACCTTGCAGCGGAAGCTCGAACCCTTCTCCGAGGAGCTGAAGCGGAAGCTGACGCGGCGGTGGCGCTTAGCCGTCCAGAGAACCTTGGCCGGATGCTTGGTGACCTTGGTCCGCGGCGGTTTGACGTCGGGCGCTGGCGGCGGCGGCGGAGCGGGCGGTTTCAGCGGCGTCACCGAGACCCGGTAGTTGTTCGGCGCGGCTTCGCGCACGGTCTCGCATTCGACCGGCACCGGGTCGTTGAACTGAGGGTGGATGTCGATCACGGCGGTGTCGATGCCTTCGCCGCAGTTGATCGCTACGTCGTCGTCGCCGTTGTTGGCGAGGACCACGTCGTTGGCGGCCTCACTGAAGAACGAGTCCGCGCCTTGGTGCCCGAGCAGCTGGTTTTCGACCCCGTTGCCGATCAGAACGTCGGCCAGCGTCGAGCCCTCGAGGTCCTCGATTTCGGCCAGGGAATCGAACGTCTCCCCCGGTTCGGAGCAGGCGGGTTCGCCGCCGGCGCCGGGGCGCCCGGCCAGCCCCTGGTCGAGACGGGGCTCGATCCCGGGACCGGTTCCCCCCTCTTCTTTGAACTTGGCCCAGGAGGCGTTGTCGCGCCCCGGGCCGCCGTTGATCACGTCGCCTTCGCAGATCACCGTCGAGAGGATCAAGTCGTTGCCGTCGCCGGCCAGGACTTCGTCGTCCCCCTGGTTGTTGACGAGCCCGTCGTCGCGGCCGAGGCCGCTGAGGACGTCGTTGCCCGGCCCGTCGACGAGGGTGTCGTCGCTTTCGTTGCCGGCCGTCAACTGGTCGGCTTTGTTGCCGCCGAGCAGCATCAAGGAGGTCGTTGCCGGCAGCGCTTCAGCCTTCAGCTCGTCGTTGCCTTCGAGCCCGGCGACCAGCACCGAGTCGAGCGGCGTCGTCAGTTTGCACTGGGCTTCCCCTGCGCTTTTCACTTCACAGCCCGACTGGGCCGTGAGAGCGGTGTCGAATTCGGCACCGCTGAGCTGGAAGACGACCGTTTCGCTCGGGGAGGCAGCAGCGGTGACCGTGATTTTGTCGTCTTTGTCGCTGCCGATCAGGTAGAGCTGGGCAAATTCGCCGCTCGGGACCATCGCCCCGACGCTCACTTTCGAGGTGTCGCGGACCGTCACCGGCCCTTTTTCGGCCAACGACTCGCAGTTGGTCGCCGAACCGCCACCGAAGCAGTCGTCCCCGTCGGCGCCGCCGTCCAGTGCGGTGCCGGCTCCCGGACTCCCGATCAGGACGTCGGCGCCGCCGCCGCCGAAGATCGCTTGGGTCGACGGGGTGCCGACGATGTAGTCGGAGAAGGGCGAGCCGATCAGCCGCTCGAAGTCGGCGATGCCGACTTCGTCGACGCCACCGCCGTTCTTCGCTCCCCCGTTGTTCCCGTTTTCCTTGATCGGCAGGGCCGGGCTGAGGAAGACACCGCGTTCATTGGCGCCGTCGTCGGGGAATCCGGGGTGTTCGCTGAAATCGGGATAGGACTGGTTATTGCCAAAGCCCGGCGTGGCGCCGGTCGCGTAGCTGAGCGTGTCGACGTCACTCGCGGGGCCGGAGTCGAAGAGCTCGTCCTGGGTTGGATCGCCGCGGACGAAGTCGCTGCCGGATTCGCCGTCGACGTGGTCGCCGCCGAAGCCGCCGGAGAGCTTGTCGTTGCCGGGGCCGCCGTCGATGACGTCGTCGCCGATCCCGCCCCAGAGCCAGTCGTTGCCGCCGTTGCCGAGCAGGATGTCGTTGCCGCGGTCGCCCCAGACGACGTCGTTGCCGGGGCCGCCTTCGAAGACGGTGCTGCCGAGTTCGAGATGGCACCCGGGGAACGGGCATTCGGTGATCGCGGCAGTGATCGGGCCGGCGATGATCTTGTCGTCGCCGGCGCCGGCATCGACCGCGGTGACGGTCGCCGGGACGTGGATCACGTCGTCGCAGGGCGTGCCGAGGATCACCTCTCCTTCGCGCTGCGGCCCTTCGAGACAGCTCGGCGGATCGGCTGCGGAGACCTCGGCGCTTGCGGCCGGCGCCAACAGGAGGGCAGCGAGCAGCGCGAGAACTACCGGCAGGATCGCTCGCTTGGCATGCGCAACCATTATCAATCAATACCCTAGCCACGCATGAAGTTCCGATTTCCGCTCTGCCTGCTCGCGATCCTGCTCGCGGCGATTGCCGCCGCCGGCTGCGGCGGCGCCTCGGAGGAAACCTCCCGTCCGGCGCCGGCGGCGACCGAGTTCCCGGCCGGTAAGGGCAAGACGATCACCCAACTGCTGAACGATTCCGGTGCCAAACCGAGCAAGCTCGTCGTCGCCCCGGCTGCGCAGAGCTTTGTCGTCGGCCCCAACCGCTACCCGTTCGGGGTCTTCACGAGCGGCGGCGAACAGGTTGACGACGCCGACGTCGCTCTCTACTTCGCACGCGATGAAAAGAGCCCGGTGCAGGGGCCGCTGCCGGCCGAAGTGACGTCGCTGGAAACCAAGCCCGCATACCACGCCGCCGCCAGCAGCGATGCGAAGAGCGCCTACGTCGTCCCCGCAGTCGACTTCGACAAACCGGGACCGTGGGTCGGGATCGCGATGCTGAAAGGACCGAACGGGCTGGAAGCCTCGCGGGTGCCGAGCCCCGTCGCCGGCGAGTTCCCGAAGATCCCGAAAGTCGGTGAGAGCGCGCCGGTGATCCACACGCCGACCGCCGCCGACGTCGGCGGCGACCTGGCGAAAATCGACACCCGGGTCCCGCCCGACCAGATGCACGCGGTCGACTTCGCCGACGTCGTCGGCAAGGAGCCGGTCGTGCTCGTCTTCGCGACCCCGGCGCTCTGTCAGAGCCGGGTCTGCGGGCCGGTCGTCGACGTCGCCCAGCAGGTCGCCGACGAGTACAAGGACGAAGCCGACTTCATCCACATGGAGGTCTACAACGACAACGACGCCGGCAAGGGAATCCGGCCCCAGTTGCGCGCTTTCGGCCTTGAAACCGAGCCCTGGACCTTCCTGATCGATGCGAATGGCGTCGTCCGCGACCGCATCGAGGGCGCCTACGGTGTGTCCGAACTGGAACAAGCTATGAACAAGATCCTGCCTGGCTGAACAGCCAGCACCCCGCTAGTCTTTGGCACCTCGCGCGCCGGAGCTGCAGGGCCCGGTGCGCAGTCCCGTTGGGAGGCAGGGTCGACGACATACGACGCTGCAAGGAGAGATATGAAGCACTGGATCGCCGTTCCAGCCCTGGTCCTCGGGCTATGTCTGGTCCTCACTGGGCTCGCCGCACCGGCCCTCGCCAAGGGCGGCGGCAAGAAGCAGGCGGAGCAGGTCTTCGAAGTCTGCAAGCACGGCTGCAAGTACCGGACGATCCAGAAGGCAGTCGACGCCGCCGGCTCCTTCAAGTTCAAGAAGGCGAACGCGAAGACGAAGGTCGTCGTCGCGGTCAAGCCGGGCAAGTACGTCGAGGGCGTCGTCGTCGACGGCACCGCGAAGAAGAAGTCCTTCGACGGCCTGACGATCGAAGGCACGAAGAAGAACCGCAAGAAGACGATCCTCGAGGGCAAGAACGCCAAGGGCGAACTCGGCGCCGCCCAGAACGGGATCGAGGCGGTCGACGTCGATGGCTTGGTGATGAAGAACCTGTGGGCGCGGAACTACCAGTCCAACGGCTTCTTCATCCACGCCGACGTCAAGAGCGGCCAGCGCTGCGACGGCTACACGATGGACAACCTGTTGGCCTCCGACAACCGCTCCTACGGCCTCTTCGCCAAGGGCTGCCTCGGCGGCAAGATGATCAACTCCGCCGGCTACCACCAGGGCGACTCCGCCTTCTACGTCGGCGAAACGCCCTGCGACAGCAAGAACTGGACCAACCACGGCGTCGTGCCGAAGCCGAAGCCGTGCCAGCGCAAGCCGAAGTGGACGCTGCTGAAAAACGACCGCAGCTACGAAAACGTCCTCGGCTACTCCGGCACCAACTCGAAGTACGTGAAGATCGTCGAATCGGCCTTCTACAACAACGGCGCCGGGATCGTTCCGAACACGCTCGACAGCGAGGGCTTCGAGCCCAACGGCTGGAACGTCTTCGAACGCAACGACGTGTTCTGGAACAACTACAACTACTTCCTCTCGCAGAGCAAGTTCCACACGGTCTCAGCGGGGCTCGGCAAAGTTGGCTCCTCGGTGGTCAACTACCCGACCGGGGTCGGCATCGTCCTCTATGGCGGCGCCAACAACGTCGTCCGCGACAACAACGTGTTCGGCAACTACAAGTGGGGGATCGCGTCGTTCTCGGGGCCGGGCGAAGTCTTCGTTGCCAACGAAGGTGACGACGCCAAGAGCATCAACAACCAGATCGTCGAAAACACGATGGGGCGCGAAGGCGCCGACCCCAACGGCGAATACGACTTCTGGAACGACGCGACCGGCGGCGGCAACTGCTGGGGCGGCAACAGTCCGGCGGCGACCTTCGCGCCCGGCAACGGCACGACGCCCTTGAGCACGATCTACCCGCTTTGCCCGCAGCCGGAAGTGCTTGCCGACCAAGTCCGCAGCCTCAACATCAGCGCCGGGCTGCAGATCAACACCAGCGACGAAACGGATCCGAAAACGATCCTCGGCTATGCCGGCTCGACGCCGCCGCAGAACCAGCAATGCACCTGGGTGCGACGGGTCGCCGCCCACCCGCCGTTCGAGAAGTTCAAGCCGGTCGAGGTCGCGGCGCTGCCGGGAGAACTGACGTGCAAATAGCGCGCGCGAAGGTCCTTCGCAGCCTGATTCCGCTCGCCGGCCTCGCGGCCGCGGTCGCCCTCTTCTGGGCGCCCGCGGCCCCGGCCGCGCCAAGTGGGGCACCGAAGCCGAAGATCGTCAGCGTCAATGACTTCTATTTCGGGCCAAGCGCGGTGACGATCAACAAAGGCGGCACCGTCAAGTGGGTCTGGTCGGAACTCAATACCTATCCCCACGACGTGCACCTCAAGCAAGGCCCGAAGGGGCTGGCGAAGAAGTCGAGCTACTCGACCAAAACGACGGCGGTGACGGAAGCGGAATTCAAGAAGAAGTTCGAAACGCCCGGCACCTACAAGTTCATCTGCACGATCCACCCGACGGAAATGAAGTTGACCGTCACCGTGAAGAAATAGGGAGTCGCTGTGGGCTTCGACCCGATTGACCGGCGCGCCTTCCTCGGCATGGGCGGGATGGCGTTCATCTGCACGCTCGCCGGCCAGGAAGTCAGGACCGACGAAGGACAGATCGACGTCAACTCGCTCGCCCAGCGGGTCGACGTGCCGCCCCGGGTGCGGGCGGCGGACGCCGACGGCGGCCAGGCCGTGACCTCGGACCTGGCGGCGGTGGTCAGCGCCGGCCCCACCCGCGAATACTGGATCGCCGCCGAGGAACGGCCCTGGAACATCGTCCCCACCCACCGCGACCAGATGATGAACGAGCCGGTCAAGGGGCGGAGCACCTTCCAGGCCTACGGCTACCGCCCCTACAGCGCCAACTTCGGGCAGCCGCTGGCGCCGGCGACGGTGCCGGGGCCGCTGATCGAAGGCGAAGTCGGCGAGACGATCGTCGTCCACTTCCGCAACAAACTGAAGGCGCCGGTGACGGTGCACCCGCACGGGATCTTCTACGCCAACGAGATGGACGGCACCTACAAGGGCAAGTGGACCGATCCGGGCGGCTTCGTCCAGAAGGACCGCACCTTCACCTACGTCTGGGAATGCCGAGAAGGGACCGAAGGGACCTGGCTCTACCACGACCACGGCCCGATGGACCCGCTGCCGGTCTTCAAAGGCCTGCACGGGCCGCTGATCATCCGCAAACGCGGCGAGGTGCGGCCGGCGCGCGAGTTCTTCCTCGCCTTCCACACCTGGGACCCCTCGATCACCGGCCTGAAGCAGATCTTCTACTGCATCAACGGCAAGGCCTACGCCGGCAACACGCAGGACCTAGAAGCCAAGGTCGGCGAGGTCGTCGCTTTCCACGTCTACGGGATCGACAACTTCTTCCACACCTTCCACGTCCACGGCCACCGCTGGAAAGAACCGGACGGGACGATCGTCGACAACAAAACCTTCGGCCCCGCCGACTCCTTCCGGGTCGAATTCACCGAGGACAACCCCGGCCGCTGGTTCTACCACTGCCACGTCTTCCAGCACCTGCACCAGGGGATGAACGGTTGGTACCTCGTCTCCTGACTCGCCGAGGTTGCGTTTTCCGTCGCATAGCGACGGTTTTTGCAAGCTCGGCGGTGATGGCTGGGGTCCTGGCGGCGCCGGCGGGGGCGGTCAACAGCAGGGTCTCGATCGCCAACTACCGCTGGTCGAACCCGGCGGTGCAGATCAACCTCGGCGAGAAGGTGACCTGGGACTGGCTCGGGCCCGACCTCGCCCACTCGGTCACTGGGATCTCGGCCAACGACCTGCAGTGGGACTCCGACCCCGGCACCGACGCCCCCGCCCACCGGGCCGGCGACTCGTTCACGCTGCAATTCAACTCGCCAGGGACCTACCTCTTCCAGTGCAAGCTGCACTCCTTCGTCCGCGGCGAAGTGATCGTCTCCGACGTCCCTGGCGATCCCAACTCCGACCCGGGTCCGCAGCCGCCGCTCAACGTCGACGTCAAACCGCCGACGCTCGGCAGCGTGGCGCTGAAGAAGAGCACCTTCAAGGGCACGAAGGGGACCGGCACCAGCGCCCAGATCAGCGACCGCGGCACGCTCGACGCCGAGTACTACCGCTTCAACTCAAAGGGCAAGCGCGTCTACAACGGCTACAAGACCTGGCGCACCTTCATCGGCATCAACCAGTTCGCCCTCGGCGCGCGCTGGAAGCACTTCCGGGCGAAGCCGGGGCGCTACGAAGCGGTGCTGCGCGCCACCGACACCGCGCAGAACGTCTCGAAACCGGTGAAAAAGCGCTTCACGATCGCCGGCTAGCGCGGCGCTTCGATTTCGATGACTTGCGGCGTTTGGGCGGGCTGCCAGCGTTCTGCAAGGTCCGCTCGGCCGCCTTCTCGGTCTCGTCGCCCATCGTGATCTGGAACATCGCCAGCAGCGCCCCGGATGCGAGCGGGCGCAGCCGTTCCAGCGCTTCGATCACTTTCGGCCACTGCTCCTCCGGCCGGCCGGCCTTGTCGAACGGCTCCCAGATCTCCTTGGTGAAGATGTCGACGTAGGCGCGGGCGGCGCCCTCGGCGGCCTTGTGCAGCTGGTCGGCGAGCCCGAGCCCAGCCTGGGCCGAGACTCCGAAGCCGATCATCTCGGTCGCCGCGCTGTGCAGGCGCGGGCTGATCACCTCGATCTTGCCGTCCGGGAGTTCGCGCAAGACGCCGAGCTTTTCGCTGTGGCGGACCATCTTCGGGTCGATCTTCGACAGGCCCCAGCTGGCGGCGATCTCCTCCGGCTCGAAGATTTCCGGCGTCTCGTCCTCGAACGGGGCGCGGATCGCGCGGGCGAAGTCGACGATCTCCTGCGAGCCGTCGGTGCCCTCGAGGAAGCGGCGGATCGCCTCCAGGTTGAGACCCTCCGCCTGCATTTCCCGGGTCAGCTTGATCCGGGCGACATGGGCCTCGTTGTAGTAGCCGGTGCGACCGTGGACCTCGGGCGGCGGCAGCAGGCCGCGGGTCTGGTGGGCGCGGATGTTGCGAATAGTCATCCCGGTCCGCCGCGCCAACTCCCCGATCGTCATCTTCCCGTCCGGGACTTTTCCTTTTCTCTTGCTATTGGCCGTGGTCATGCGCCCATCGTAAGTTGCAGTCTCTGGCCGTTCATCTTCGCCGCCCCGTCGGAGCAGACGAAGGCGATCGCTTCCGCCAGCTGCTCGGCCGGGGTGAAGGTCGGAAAGTCCTTGCCGGGGTTCTCCTCGCGCATTTTCGGCGTCAGGATCGCGTCGACGACGACGATGTTGGCGGTGGCGCCGCTGGCGCCGAAGCCGTCGGCGTAGGCGAGCGTCCAGGCCTCCGCCGCCGCCTTCGCCGCCGCGTAGGCGGCGTTGGAGTTCGTCGGTTGCTGCGCCTGCTTGGCGGAGACGAGGACGAAGCGGCCGTGGTCGCTGGCGGCGATCTGGCCGTGGAAGGCGCGGGTGGTGAGCTGGACGGTGCGGATCAGGAGGCCGTGCAGCAGATCCCAGTCGGCCAGCGGCGCCTCCTGCAGCGGCTGCCCACCGCGCCAGCCGCCGACCAGATGGATCAGCCCGTCGACGCGGCCGAAGCGCTCGACCAGCGCCGCGCACCAGCCCTCGACCGCGTCCTCGTCGAGCAGGTCGACGGCGCGGCCGTCCCAGCGCTCGACCGGGATCCTGAGCTCGCCGGGGAGCGAGTCGAGCAGCGCCTGGTCGCGATCGGTCCCGGCGATGGTGGCGCCGGCGCGCGCGAGCTCGCGCGCGACCAGCGGCCCAAGGCCGCCGCCGACTCCCGCAATCGCGATCACACGGCCGTCGAGCGAGCTCATCAGCCCCATCTTGTCCTATTCGGCCTCGGTGCGATCGGTCAGCCGCATCTTTCTGTCTGAGGGATGGGGGAACATGCGTTCGTGATCACCGATCGAAATGAAGCTCGGCCGCACCCGAGGGAAAGAGCAGTCAACCGCAGTGTGCAGGGAGACGTGGGCGAGTCCTCCGCGGTTGAGTGGCTGACCAGCAAGGGGGCGTTGGTGTGGAGCCCGATCGGCCACAGTCCCGACGCCGACCTGATGGCCGAGCTGGATGGCCGAGGCTTGCTCCGAGTCCAAGTGAAGACATCGACCCTCCGCAGAGCAACTCCCCGCGGGGATCGGAATTGGCAGGTCTCGATAGCGACCAACGGCGGAAACCGCAGTTGGAGCGGTGTCGCCAAGGTGTTCGATCCATCGCGAGTTGACTACTTGTTCGTGCTCGTTGGCGACGGTCGCAGGTGGTTCATCCCCGCGTCGATGGTCGAGGCCAAGCATCACATTGCACTTGGCGGAACGAAGTACTCCGAGTTCGAGGTGGAGCCTGGGACGCCATTCGAAGCGCTCGTCTATTCGGATTCGAACATCAATAGAATCATCCCCTCTCTGGGGGAGTGCCAGAGCGGTCAAATGGACTTGACTGTAAATCAAGCGGCTATGCCTACACAGGTTCGAATCCTGTCTCCCCCATCGCCACCAACCAGCGCCCAGATTCTGTTCCGGCCGAAACGCCAGGCGACGATCCCGAAGGGGCCTTGCGAGGAGGCAGGCATTCGCGCTGGCGACCGCCTGCGGGTCAGCGCCGATGGCCCAGGTCGGGTCGTCCTCGAACGGATCGCTAAGCCGGCGGCTGCGCCGCCAAGCGCTCGCCCATTCGCTCGTTGAAGCGGGTCAGCGCCGAGAGCGGGCGCATGAAGACGGTCAACTCGGCGACCCGGCCGTCCTCGTCGAGCTCGAGGAAGTCGACCCCCTCCAGCTCGCGGTCGCCGACCATCGCCTTGAAGCGAAGGAAGACCGCGTTGTCCTCGACTGCCTCGTCGACGTAGCGGAACTCTTCAAGGACCTCGATCACGTGGCCGAGGACGACGAGGACGACGTCGCGGCCCTCGAAGCCGCGGAACAGGATCGGGCTGTGGAGGACGACGTCCTCGCGCAGGGTCTCGCGCATCAGCTCGAGGTCCTTGGTCTCGGCGGCGCGACGGAAGGGGTGGGGCTCGGGCATACCGTGACTCTACCCGCCATGGATCAGTGCAGTGATGAGATACTCGCCGCGATGCCAAGCGATCACGCCGTCGCCAGCTTCAGCAACTTCCTCGGTGCCCGCGGCCTACGCTGGATGGGGAAGCTCAACGTCCCGGTCTACCGCGCGACCGGCGGCCGCCTGATGGGCAAGGTCAATAAGGCCCCGGTCCTGCTGCTGACCACGACCGGGCGCAAATCGGGGCAGCAGCGGACCGCCCCGGTCGTCTACCTCGCCGACGGCGAGCGGATGGTCGTGATCAACACCAACGCCGGCACCGGCAAGATCCCGGCCTGGTCGCTCAACCTCGAGGCGAGCCCCGCAGCCGAGGTCGAGGTCGGGCGCCGGCGGATCCCGGTCACCGCCCGCGTCGCCAGCGGTGAGGAGCGGGCCGACCTCTGGCGCCGCCACAACGAGCAGTACGCCGGTTTCGACGACTACGACGCGAAGCTGGAGCGCGAACCCAAGGTCATCGTGCTCGAACCGCGCTAGCTGGCTTCGCGGAGCATTTGCGCCTCTGGCAGGCGCTTCAGCTTCTTCAGCGTGTTGTTCTCGATCTGGCGGATCCGCTCGCGGGTGACGCCGAAGGTGCGGCCGACTTCCTCAAGGGTCAGCGGCTCGGCGCCGGAGAGGCCGTAGCGCAGTTCGATCACCTGACGCTCACGCTCGGGCAAGGCGTCGAGGGCTTTGCGGACGCCCTCCTTCTGCAAGTGCTCGCTGGCTTCCTCGAACGGCTCGAGGACGGCGTCGTCGGCGACGAAGTCGCCGAGCTCCGATTCGTCCTCGTCGCCGACCGGTTTCTCGAGCGAGACCGGGAGCTGGGCGACGCGAAGGATGTCTCGCACGTCGGAGACCGGCCAGCGCAGCTCCTCAGCGATCTCCGCCGGCTCCGGCTCACGGCCGAGCTTCTGCACCAGCTGGCGTTCGACGTGGGCGACCCGGTTCAGTTTCTCGACCATGTGGACAGGGATGCGGATCGTCCGTGCCTTGTCGGCGATCGCCCGCGTCACCGCTTGCCGGATCCACCAGGTCGCGTAGGTGGAGAACTTGTAGCCGCGCCGGTAGTCGAACTTCTCGACCGCGCGGATCAAACCCAGGCTGCCCTCCTGGATCAGGTCGAGGAAGCTGAGGCCGCGGCCCAAATAGCCTTTCGCGATCGAGACGACGAGGCGCAGGTTGGCCTCGACCATCTGCCGCTTGGCAAGCATGTCGCCGCGCTCGATCCGTTTTGCCAGTTCGACCTCCTGCGCCGCAGTCAGCAGGTCGACCTGCCCGATCGAGCGCAGGTAGAGGCGCAGCGAGTCGAGGCTCGGCTCGACGGTGAGATCGAGCTCTTCTTTCTTCGTCTGGCTGCCGGAGTCGCCGCCGCCGCGCTGCTCTTTGTAAGCGCTGACGCCGTCCTCGGCGATCACGTCGACGCCGTGCTCGACCAGGTGGGCGTGGAGCTGGGAGACCTGCTCCTTGGTGATCTCCACCTCCTCGAGGGTCGCGGAGATCTGCTCGAAGGTCAGGTAGCCGCGCTCGCGACCGAGGGCGACGAGGCCTCGCAGCTCCTCGATCTCAACGATCGGGCCCTCGCTGGGCTCGCGCTCCATCACGTCAGTCACCGTCTCCAACGGTTCTATCTCACTACCTCCGGTGCTTCCCTCTCCCCGTTCCCCGGGATGGCCGGCCCCAGTTCTCCGGACCGCGACGAAGTATAGGCAAGTACCCGCACAATGCTGGTTAGTGGGCGGCCGGCAATCACCGTCCCCTAGGCTTTGACAGTCGATGGCATCCGAGCCGACCGCCACCCCAGCCGCGCCCGACGTCCAGGCCTCCCTGCCAGCGACGCAGGTGAGCCTCTCGCGGGTCGGCGTCACCGGGGTCGAGAAGGTGATCCGGGTCAAGGCCGACCGCGGCGAAAACCTCTTTTACGCCGAGTTCGAGTGCTTCGTCGACCTCAACCCGCAGCAGGCCGGGGTTCACATGTCGCGCTTCGAGGAGATCGTCGGCGAGGCGATCGACGAGGTCGTCCTCGGTGAGGCCTTCAAGGCCGAGGTGCTGGCCGCCCACGTCGCCCAAAAGGTGCGCGAACGCCAGGGCGGCCTGCGGGCCGAGGTCTCGGTCACCGCGCACTACCCGGAGACGGTTGAGACGCCGGAGAGCGGCAAGCGCACCCAGGAGATCTACGTCCTCTATGGAACTGCGGTCGATTCCGATCGCGATACCCGGACCCTGACCGGGGTTCAGGCCCAGGGCATGACCGCCTGCCCCTGCGCGCAGGAGATGGTCGCCGGCCTCGCCCGCGAACGGCTGGCCGAGCAGGGCTTCGAGGCCGACGACGTCGAGCGCGTGATCGACGTCGTCCCGATCGCCACCCACAACCAGCGCGGGATCGGCACCCTCCACGTCGGCTGCCCCGAGGGCGGCCCGGCCTGGATCGACGCGCCGGAGCTGTTGCGGATCGTCGAGAGCTCGATGAGCTCTGAGATCTACGAGCTGATGAAGCGACCGGACGAGATGGCGGTCGTCGTCAAGGCCCACGAACAGCCCCGCTTCGTCGAGGACTGCGTGCGCGAGATGGTGCGCCAGGTGGTCGACGGCTACCCCGACCTCCCAGACGAGGCGTTCGTGATGGCCCGCCAGGAGAACCTCGAGACGATCCACCGGCACAACGTCGTCGCCGAGCGCTACGGCACCCTCGGCGAGCTGCGGCGCGAGCTGGACAGCGGTGAGCACACGGCTCGGCACCTGACGATGCGCGAGTGGCTCGACGGCCCCAGCGGCTGACGGCTCTCGACCGTCCTGCCGACTAGCCGGCCGCGGTCGTCTTCGCCGCCGCCCGCTGCTTCTGCTGCTCCTCGATCCGCTTGCGCAAACCAAAGAAGTAATCGGCCCCGCTGAGGACGGTGACGGCGAGGGCGGCGTAGACCAGCAGATCGACGCCGAGGGGGGCCGGGTTGGCGATGATCAGGGCGATCACGGCGGCGATCTGGAGGACCGTCTTCAGCTTGCCGAGCCAGGAGGCGGCGATCACGATGCCGCGCTCGGCGGCGATCGTGCGCAGGATCGTGACCGCGACCTCACGGGCGATGATCACCATCGCCACCCAGGCTTCGAGGCGGTTGAGCGAGACCAGCGAGACGAGGGCGCCGATGATCAGCAGCTTGTCGGCGAGCGGGTCCATCAGCTTGCCGAAGGTGGTGACCGAGCCGCGGGAGCGGGCGAAGTAGCCATCGAGGCCGTCGGTCGCGGCGGCGAGGGCGAAGACGGCGGCCGCGATCACGTCGCCGTTGGGCGTCTCGCCAAGCAGCGCCACGACCACCACGGGCACCGCCAGGATGCGCAGCATGGTGAGCGCATTCGGCAGGTTGAGCGGGAACATGGTCCGCTCAGTCTGACGCAGAGGCCGCGGGGGCCGGGGCGGCGGCCGCTTTGGCCTCCGCGTCCTTGCGGGCGAAGTACTCCTCGCCCTCGATGCTGATGTGGGGCACGACCTTGTCGAGCCAGCGGGGCAGCCACCAGGCTTTCTCGCCCATCAGCACCATCACTGCCGGCACCAGCAGGCAGCGGACCAGGGTCGAGTCGATTGCGATCGCGACCGCCAGCCCGATCCCGAACTCCTTCACCACCGGGTCTTCGACGATCACGAAGCTGGTGAAGACGCAGACCATGATCGCCGCCGCCGAGGTGATCACGCGGCCCGTGTTGGCGAGCCCCTGGACGACCGCGACCCGGGCGTCGCCGGTTTCCTTGAAGTGTTCCTTCATCTGCGTCAGCAGGAACACCTCGTAGTCCATCGAGAGGCCGAAGAGGATCGCGAACATCAGCAACGGCACGAAGCTGACGATCGGTATCGCGTGGTCGAGCCCGATCAGCTCCACGCCCCAGCCGAGCTGGAAGACGGCGGTGACGACGCCGTAGGCGGCGGCGACCGAGATCAGGTTGCACGCCGCGGCCTTGATCGGCACCAGCAGCGAGCGGAAGGCGACCAGGAGGACGATGAAGCTGAGGGCGACGACGATCGCGATCATCAGCGGCAGCTTTTCCGCGATCTTCGTCGCGAGGTCGATGTAGCCGGCGGTCTGGCCGCCGACGTAGGAGCTCGCCTTCGTCCCTTCCAGCGCCGCCGGGATCACGTTGTCGCGAAGGTTTTCGACGAGATCGACGGTCTCGTCCTTCCACGGCTCCGATTTCGAGATCACGGTGAAGACGGCGACTTTGCCCGCCTGGTCGAGGCTCGGTTCGGAGACCGCGGCGACGTCCCCCGCGCCGCCGATCGCTTTCTGCAGTTCCGGCAGCACCTGTTTCGCTTCTTCGGGCGAGCCGAATTCGGAGGCGATCAGCAGCGGTCCGTAGGCACCGGGGCCGAAGCCTTCCTTCATCCCTTCGAACGCTTCGCGCGAGGTCGAGTCCTTGGGCAGGGCGCTGATGTCGTTCTGCCCGAGCTGGAGCTGGAAGATCGGCAGGGCGAGCACGAACAGGATCACCAGCGAGGCGATGGCGGACCGCCAGGGCCGGTCGGCGACGGCGTCGGCCCAGCGCAGCCAGCCGTGCGGCTTCTTGTCGTCCGGGTGGGTCTTGCCGAGCTTGACCCGCAGCGAGTTGATGTGGGGCCCGAGCGCCCCCAGCATCGCCGGCAGCAGCGTCGCCGCAGCGCAGACGGCGACGACGACGGCGATCGCGGCGGTGTAGCCGAGGGTGCTGACCAGCGGGATGCCGGCGAAGGCGAGCGAACAGAGGGCGATGATCACGGTGAAGCCGGCGAAGACGACGGCGCCGCCGGCGGTGGCGACCGCGCGCGGGATCGACTCCTCGATCGCCATCCCTTCGCCCAGCTGCAGTTTGTGTCTGGTGACGATGAAGAGCGCGTAGTCGATGCCGACGCCGAGCCCGATCATCGTCGCCAGCGTCGCGGCGACCCCCGGCACCTGGAGCGCGTGCTCGAGCAGTTTGATGATCGAGAGCGCGCAGGCGAGGCCGATGATCGCCGAGACGATCGGCAGCATCATCGCCGTCGCGGTGCCGAAGGCGAAGAGGAGGATGATCACCGCCGCCGCGAGGCCGACCACCTCGGCGAACTCGGTCGCCGGTTTCGAGAGCTGCTGGCCGACGTATGCGCCGATCGAGGTATCGATGCCGGCCCGCTTCGCCGGGTTGGCGGCGTCGAGGATCTCCTGCGATTCCTCTTCGTTGATTTCGCCCGGGCCGACCGCGAGCACGACCGGGATGTAGGCGATCCGCTGGTCTTTGCTGATCGTTTTCGAGCCTTCGACCAGCGGGCTTTTCGCCGAGTTGACGTCCGGCAACGCTTCCAGCTTCTTGGCCGATTCTTCGATCGCGGCGGCGTACTTCGGTTCGGTCAGCTTTTTGCCGGCCGGCGCTTCGAAGACCAGCGGGTTGGAGCCGTAGGCCTGTTCAGGCAGGTTTTCTTCGAGCAGTTCGGTCGCGATCGTCGAGCCGGTTCCCGGCAGCGTCAGGTTTTCGCTGGTCTTCGAGCCGGCGGCCGAGGAAATCGCGACGAGCGCGATCGCGATCGCGATCCACGCGCCGATGACGGGATAGTGATGGCGCGAGCAGAAGCGGCCGATCGCGTAGAGGGGCCCCGTCATTGCCGGAAAAGTATCCCTTACGGGGCGGCGACAGTGCCGTTTTCGAATGGCGACGGCATCGTGTCAAGCGGCGGCGCGCCGAGCGCGCCGCGTAAGAAGGCGAGGTGCTGAGCCTGGCTGGCAACCGTGCCGGCGAGCATCGTCCGCGGCGCGAAGTCCGTCAGCTTGCCGATCGCCGCGGTCTCGGCCTCGATCGTCGCGCTTTCGAGTTCGTAGAGGAAGAGGAGGAATTCAGGTTCGGCGTCGAGTCCGTCGGCGGGGATCGCTTCCGGTTCTGGTTCCGGTTCGGCCCCGAGCCCGCGCAGCGCCTTCAGGGTCGCGTCGGCGTGTTCCTGTTCCTGGGCGCGGAACAGCCGCGCCGCGGCCAGGTTCTGGCGATCGTGCAGCGCCGGGAAGCTGTCGCGGTAAGCACGCACCGCGGCGAGCTGACGGGAGAGGATTTCGTTGAGGATTTCGGCGTCGGCTTCCTGTTCGGCGGCCGCGGTGGTGTCGGCGCCGCTGTCATTACCGCTGCTGCCACAAGCACCCAGGGCGCCAGCGGCGAGGGCCGCCGCCGCAAGAACCGGCAGGCCGCGACGCACGGCGGCGGCGCGCGTGATTCGGTTCGCTGCGATGACCTGCCGGATCTGGCTCCCCGCCGTCAAGACGCGGCCAAGCCTATGAGCTCAGCGCGCGACGAGGCCCTGACGGCGCTGGCAACCGAGATTCATGCCTGCCGGCGCTGCCCGCGGCTGGTCGAGTGGCGCCAGGCCTGCGCCGCCGATCCGCCGCGCCGCTACCGCGGCGAGGATTACTGGGCGAAGCCGATCAGCGGCTTCGGCGACCCGGCGGCGCGGGTCGTGATCGTTGGCCTCGCACCAGCCGCCCACGGCGCCAACCGAACCGGTCGCATGTTCACCGGCGATCGCTCCGGCGACTGGCTCTTCGCGGCGCTGCACCGCGCCGGCTATGCCAACCGGGCTGAGTCCGAGCGCCGCGATGACGACCTGCGCCTACGCGATGCCTACGTGACCGCGGGCGTCCGCTGCGCGCCGCCGGCCAACAAGCCGACGCCCGCGGAGCGTGACAACTGCCTTCCGTATCTGGAGCGCGAGCTGCCGCTGCTCGATCGCTGCCTGGTCGTCGTCGCCCTCGGCGCCTTCGGCTGGGACGTGGTCCTGCGGACCGCACGGGGGCTGGGGATCGAGGTGCCGCGACCGCAGCCGCGCTTCGGCCACGGCGCCGAGGCGGCCCTCGGTCAGTGGACGTTGCTGGGCTGCTATCACCCAAGTCAGCAGAACACGTTCACCGGCAGGCTGACCGTCCCGATGATCGACGCGGTCTTCTCCCGCGCCCGGAAATTGGCAAGTTAGGAGAAACCACGCTCGCGCAAGCGGACCAAGGGAAACGTCTCCATCGGTTTGCTGGTCTCAACCAATAGCCAGGGCGGGCTCCGCGAGGGACCCGCTGCCCAATTTGAGACCACCGGGGGGAATGAACAGAAAATGATGAGGCGCCCAAGAATCAAACGAACGACGGAGCCGATCGACGCGCCCGACGGCGACCTCTACCTGCTGCGTCCGAGCGCTGAAGGGGACATCCGGATCGAGACTCCCGACGAGGACGACCTGCGGTTGCTGCGAGCGCTCGATGGGGAGCACACGCTGGAGCAGCTGCACGCGGAATTCGGTGAGGAGGCGGTCGGCGACCTGATCTCACAGCTGCAGGAGCTGGAGGTCGTCGAGGACGCCGCCGATGACGATCTGCTCGCCGCCGGCGAGCTGGCCCGTTTCGATCGCCAGCTGCGCTACTTCAGCGACGTCGGTACGCCGGGGCTGACGCCCTCGGAGTGCCAGCGCCGGCTGCGCGAGGCGAAAGTCGCGGTGCTGGGGGTCGGCGGCCTCGGCGGCTGGGCCGCCTGGGCGCTGTCCTGCTGCGGCGTCGGCGAGATGTGGCTGGTCGACGGCGACCGGGTCGAGGTCAGCAACCTCAACCGCCAGATCCTCTACACCGAGGCCGAGCTCGGCCTGCTCAAGGTCGAGGTGGCGGCGGCGCGGCTGCGCGCCTTCAACTCGGCGATGAAGGTGACTGCGACCGCGCGGCGGCTGGAAAGCCAGGTCGAGATCGCCGACTTCATCGACGGGGCGGACATCGTCATCGATGCCGCCGACTGGCCCGCACACGACATCGAGCGCTGGTGCAACTCGGCCTGCTTCGAGGCCGGGATCCCGTACATCACGATGAGTCACTTCCCGCCGATCGCCAGGGTCGGGCCGCTCTACGTACCGGGGAAGACGGGCTGCTTCGCCTGCCAGGAGACCGCCTACCGCAGGCAGTACCCGCTCTTCGACGTTGCCGTCGAGCAGCGGCGGGCACTGCCGACGCCGGCGGCGACGCTGGGACCGGCCTGCGGTCTGATCGGCGGCCAGGTCGGGATGGAGGTGATGCACCACCTGACCGGGCTGAGTGAGCCCTCGACGCTGGGCGTCGCCCACATCTACGACCTGCGGACGATGGAGGTCGAGCGGGAAGCGGTCGTACCTGAGCCCGACTGCCCGATCTGCGCTCACCTGCAGCCGGCGAAAGAGGAGGAGAGTTCGAAGGAGGCCAGCGGCGGGTAGGTTTGGCGGCGACCGATGAGGATCGCCGTCCCGATATCGATCATCGCCCTCGCGGCCGCCGTATTTGCCGGCTGCGGTGGGTCATCCGAGAGCGACTCGACCGAAACCGGGTCGGGCGCGGCGCCGCAGGGGGGCGCCGCCACCGCTCCAGCCGGCGCCTCGGCCGCGAAGTGCGACGTCAACGTCGCCGAAGTCGAAGCGGTGCGGGCTACCGGCATTTCCTGCGGAGAGACCAAGGCCGTTCTCCTTGCCTGGCAGCGGAACAACGGTTGCGTCGGCTCGCAGGGCATCTCCCACGTCGCCTGCACGGTCCGCTCCTACCGGTGCATCGCCACCCGCACCGAACGTGGTGTCTCGGTCAGCTGCTCCAAGCCTGGCCGCTCGATCGCCTTCACCTCAAAACGTTAGTGCGAAGCAGGCGCTCGGTCGGGTCGAAGAAGAGGGCCAGCCAGAGCAGCGGCGCGTAGTCCGGAGCGACAACCGCGACCGGGATCGAGATCAGGAAGACGGCGGCGATGAAGCCGGCGCGGAGTTTTGCCTCGCGGTCGTCTTCGCCGTCGCTCGAAGTCAGCCCCGCCCGCCGCGCCCGGCTGGCCATCAGCAGCCCGAGCAGGACGACGACCGCGAGGTTGAGCGCGTAGACGATCACCGACGGCGTCTGGCCGCCGTAGTCGCCGAGCAGCTGGCTGCTGAACGGGATCAGCACGATCCAGCCCAGGTAGAGCATGTTGAGCCCAATCAGGCGGTTGTCGAAGGCGGTGACTTCGCCGAAGAAGCGGTGGTGGACGAGCCAGAAGCGCCCGATCACGGCGAAGCTGATCCCGTAGGCGACCAGGTTTTCCCGCTGGCCCCAGAGGGCGTCCCAGAGCTCGCTGTCGGAGAGGTGCCCGCTGTCGATCGTGACGTTGAGGATCAGCAGCGTGATCGCAATCGAGAAGACGCCGTCGCTGAAGGCGACGATCCGCGAGAACTCGACCTCGTTCTCCTCGCGCTTGCGCGGGGTCTGCTCTCTGGCCACGCCGGGATCATCGGGGTCGGGCGCGACGGAATCGCGAGCGAGGCTCTCTAGAATGCGCCCCCGTGCCGGCGTAGCTCAGTTGGTAGAGCACTTCATTCGTAATGAAGGGGTCCCCGGTTCAAGTCCGGGCGTCGGCTCTGCGGGGTGAACGTTGAGGCGACCATCCGGGAGGCGCTGCGCTTGCGGGCGCCCCTGGCGCTGGTCTATGAGGGCGACGGGGGCGCAAACCGCACCGTCCGCCCTCAGGTCCTCTACCTCGACGCCGGCGGCACTCTGCTCGTCGACTGCTGGCAGCTGAGCGGCCCGAGCAAGTCGGGTGGGCCGCTGCCGGACTGGCGCGCTTTCGAGCTCGCCCGGATCGAGCGGGCCGAGGTGCTGCACGGCGAGTGCGGGCCCGCTCCCGGCCTCAACCTTCAGGCCTCCAAGTACGCGACCGTGCTGGCCTGCGTCTGAGCCGCCAGGGCCCGCTCGATCGCCTCGGCGTAGACCCCGTGGAGGGTGTTCGAGGGGCGAGCGTCGGTGATGCCGTAGGCCTCGGTCATCGCTCGGGCGAGAGTCGCCTTGAAGGTGGGGCCGTGCCAGGCGTGGGCTTCGGCGGCGCGGCCGACGTGGAGGTGGGTGAGCTCGTGGAGCAGGGTCTCGAGCAGGTCACCGGGGCGGGCGCCGGGGTAGACGGTGACCGAGAGGCGGTACTGGGTCGGCACGGCGAAGCCGAGGCGGTTCGGTTTGCGGCGGGCGCGGCGGACCTTGAGCTCGGGGGCGCGGGTGGGAAGCGGGCCGTCGGCGAAGACGGGCAGCGCGCGGAGGCGGTCCATCTCGCGGTCGAGCGCAACGCCGACGACGGCGTAGTAGCTGGGGTGGCGCCTCAAGCGGCTAACCCTGGCAGCTCGGGCACCAGTAGGTGGTCCGGTTGGCATCGCCCTGGCCGCGGCTCGAGATCGGCCGGCGGCAGGCCGGGCAGGGGCCGCGCTGGCGGTAGACCGAGAAGCTCCTGCGACCGCCCTTGGCGACGGCGTCGAGCATCTGCTCCCGGGCGGCGAGGAGGACCGCGGCGAGCTCTTCGTCGCTGAGGCCCCCAACCCGGCGCCAGGGATCGACGCGGGCGGCGAAGCAGGCCTCGCTCTTGAAGATGTTGCCGATCCCGGCGACGAGGGTCTGGTCGAGGAGGGCGTCGCCGACGCCGCGGCTCGGGTCGGCGCGCATCGCCGCGATCACCGGGGCGGGATCGAACTCCGGAGCGAGGACGTCGGGGCCGAGGCGGGCGAGCTGCGGGTCGCGGTGCGCTTTGACCGCCGGCAGAACGCGCAGGGTCGGGCCGCCGAACTGGACCGCCTCGGCCCGCTCCCCGCTCAGCACCGCCCAGGCCGAGACCCACGGCCGGCGCCAGCGCGCGCCCCGCGGGTAGACGTGCCAGCCGCCGCTCATCCCCAGGTGGCTGTGGAGGACGAGGTCGCCAAAGCTGAGCAGGAGGTGCTTGCCGCGGGGCTCGGCGCCCTCGAAGCGCCTGCCGTCGAGGCGCTCGACGCCGGCGGCGCGACCGCGCGGGTTGGGGGCGCTAACCGCGACCGTCTCCCCCGCCAGCGCCTGGTCCAGCCGCCGCGCCGCGCGCAGGATCGTGTCGCCCTCTGCCACCACCCCATCATGCCGAGGCGCGCCCAGCGGCTAGATTGGGCCCGTGGCGAGACGGCGACAGATCGATCCCCTCGGCCGCCAGGCGGCGCTGGCGATCGGCGCCGGGCGCGTCGCGATCGGCGTCGGCACCCTGTTTGCGACGAGGCCCGGGCTGCGGGCACTCGGCTTCGCCGAGACCGACGCGACCGGGACGGCGCTGGCCAAGGTCGTCGGCGCCCGTGACCTCGCGCTCGGCCTCCTCACCCTGGCCGCTCGCGACGACCGCGACGCCCTGCGCGCCGCCACCCTCGCCGGGACCGCCCTCGACGCCGCCGACACCGCTGCTTTCGGCCTCGCCCTCGGCGGCCCCGAGACCCGCAAGGCCGGCGTCACCGGCCTCCTCGGCGCCAGCGCCGCCGTCCTCGCCGGCGCCTGGGCCTGCCGCCGCCTCTCCTGAATGCCGAGGTTGCCTTTTGGTCTCTATAGCTACCCGAAAGGCAACCTCAACGAGCTAGCCGGGCTGGGGCTCGCCGTCGCCGTTGGAGCCGTCGCTGTCGCGGAATCCGACGGGGGTGGGCTGGAAGTCGTGGGAGTCGATCACGCGGTCGATCAGGCCGTACTCGACCGCCGCATCGGGCTGGAAGAATTTGTCGCGTTCCATGTCGAGCTCGATCTGGTCCTTGGCCTGCCCGGTGTGCTTGACGTAGATGTCGTTGAGCCGGTCGCGCAGCCCCAGGACCTCTCTGGCGTGGATCTCGATGTCGCTGGCCTGGCCTTCGAAGCCGCTGCTCGGCTGGTGGATGAGGATGCGGCTGTTGGGCAGCGCCATCCGTTTTCCCTTGGCGCCGCCGGTGAGGATCAGCGAGCCGGCCGACATCGCGATCCCGTAACAGATCGTCTGCACGTCGGGCTTGATGAACTGCATCGTGTCGTAGATCGCGAGGCCAGCGTAGGCGGAGCCGCCGGGCGAGTTGAGGTAGAGGCTGACGTCCTTGTCGGGATCGTCGGCCTCGAGGTGGAGGAGCTGGGCGATGATCAGGTTGGCGAGGTCCTCCGTCACCGGTTCCCCGAGGAAGATGATCCGCTGCGCGAGCAGGCGGCTGTAGATGTCGAAGGAGCGCTCACCGCGAGCGGTCTGCTCGACGACCATCGGTACCAGTGGCAATTGGGCCTCCCATTCCATTCCGTGGTTAGATGTGCAACTATATGGTTGCGTGTCAACGCTAGCACACACCGTAACGAGGTCGGTCGTTCTCGACGCCCCGCCCGCCGAGGTCTGGGAGGCGATCACCGACGAGGGGCAGCTGAGCGAGTGGCTGGCGCCTGAGGTCGAGCTCGACCCGCAGGAGGGCGGCGAGGTCGTCTGCCGCTTCGAGGACGGCGAGGAGCGCCGCGGCGAGGTCGAGCTGGTCGAGGAGGCCGAACGGCTGGCCTTCAGATGGTGGCGCGAGGGCGCCGGCCCGAGCCGGGTCGAGTTCGTCGTCGACGCCGTCGCCGAGGGAACCCGCCTGACCGTGATCGAGTCGGGGCTGGTGCCGAACGCGGCGCCGCTCTTGGCCGCCGGCTGGGCGCCGCGGCTGCGGGCGCTGCGCCTACAGGTCGGCCGGCTCGTTCTCGCCTGAACCGTGGCCACGTCAGGTTCAGCAGCCGAGGTCCGCGTCGACACCGTCTTCAGCGCGCTCGCCGACCCGACCCGCCGCCACCTGGTCGAGGCCCTCGCCGCGCAGCCGGGAGCGACCGCGACCGGCCTCGCATCGGGGCTGCCGATCAGCCGCCAGGCGGTCGCCAAGCACCTGAAGCTGCTCGCCGAGGCCGGGCTCGTCTGCAGCCACCGCAGCGGCCGCGAGGCGCTGTTCGAGCTCGACACCGAGCCGCTGGTCGAGGCGGTGGCCTGGATCGATCACGTCGGCGCCGAGTGGGACCGCAGCCTGGCCGGGCTCAAACGGCTGGTCGAGCGCCGGACCTCCTAGGTCTCGGGACGTCCCCCGGGGCTCCAGGCTTCGCCCTGCTGGACGCGCTCGAGACCGATCCAGAGGGTGTTCATCGCCACGGCGACGACCTGCTCGCGGGGGATGTCCGGGCGCTCGCTCCACCACATCGCCAGCCCCTGGAGGACGCCTCTCAGCACCTCCCAGAACATCGACAGGGTGTCGACCGTGGCGCTGTCGGCGAGGTCGAGGACGCCGAGCTCGGCGGCGGCCAGCGGCATCACCCCGGCGCGACTCTCGGCCGCAACTTCGGCATGCATGGCGGCGATCTCAGGGTCTCCGGTGGTGTCACGGAACAGCATGCGCCCGGCGAAGGGGTGCTTTTCGACGTAGGCGAACCAGGCGTCGAAGGAGCGCTCGGCCCGCTCCCCGGCCGGGTCCTCGCCGGGGAAGTTGATCCGCCAGACCTCGCGCAGGTCGGCGAAGTGGGCTTCCAGCAGAGAGCGATAGAGGTCCTGCTTGGAGGCGAAATGGTCGTAGACGACCGGCGGCGTCACCCCGGAGCGCCGGGCGATCTCCTCGATCGAGGCGCCGTGGTAGCCGCGCTCGGCGAACACTTCCGTCGCGGCGGCAGCAATCACCTCGCGCCGGGCGGCGGCACTGAGGCGCTTGCGCTTCGTTGCTTCAGGGGTTGAGCCGGTTGACAACCTAGTATCCCCTAGGTAGTTTCCTAGTCTCCACTAGGTTAGTTCTCCGAGCGGAGGGAGCCGCACGATGATCGTTTCCGTTCACCTCGCCGACGTCGGCCCTCGCGCCGCCCTGAAAACGCTTCGCAAGCCGCCTGAGCCGGACGCCGTCGCCGGCCTCGCCTACGCCGAGACCGTGACCACGGCCCCGCTCGGCGGCGGCCTCCTCCCCGCCCCGAGGCCCGGCCGCGTCGGGATGATCGCCGCCTGGGAGAGCGACGAGGCGCTCGACGAGTTCGGCGGCAGCCATCCGCTGGCCGCGACCTTCGCCGAGGGCTGGGAGGTGCGGATGCGGCCGCTGCGGGTCTCCGGCCACTGGCCGGAGATGCCGTGGCTGCCCGAGCAGCCGCTGCCGGTCGACGACGAGGAGCCGGTGGTCGCCCTCACCCTCGGCCGGCTGCGCCTCGCCCGCGCGGTCCCCTTCCTGCGCAGCGCCGCCGCGGCCGAAGCCGACGCCGTCGCCGCCGCCGCCGGGGCGATGCTCGCCTCGACCGGGCTGGCGCGGCCGCCGCGGCTCGTCTCCACCTTCTCGATCTGGCGCAGCATGGCGGCGATGCGGGAGTACGCCTACGGCAAGGCCGGCGCCCACCAGGCGGCGGTGCGCAACGACCGCGCCCGTCCCTTCCATCACGCCTCCGCCTTCGTCCGCTTCCGCCCCTACGCCTCGCGCGGCAACTGGGGCGGTCGCGACCCGCTGGCCGCGGTCTACGAGCCGTCGCCGGGGCTGAACTTGTAGCCGACCCCGCGCACGGTGAGGACCAGCTCCGGCCGCTGGGGGTCGCGCTCGACCTTCTGGCGCAGGTTCGAGATGTGGACGTCGCAGGCACGCTCGTCGCCGTCGAACTCCGTCTGCCAGAGCTCCTCCATGATCTGGGCGCGGGCGAAGACCTCGCCGGGGCGGCCGACCAGCAGCCGCAGCAGCTGGAACTCGGAGCGGGTCAGGTTGACCGGCCGCCCGCGCACGGTTGCGACGTGGCGGACGAGATCGATCGAGACCGGCCCGGACTCGATCTTCACCGCCTGCGCCAGCGGCGAGCGGTCGAGTTCGCGGCGCCGCAGCTGGGCGCGGACGCGGCCGAGCAGCTCGCGCACCGAGAACGGCTTGGTCACGTAGTCGTCGGCGCCGACCTCGAGCCCGACGACCTTGTCGACCTCGGCGTCCTTGGCGGTGAGAACGATGATCGGGACCGCCGAGCGCGAGCGCACGTCGCGGCAGATGTCGAGCCCGCTCGGCCCCGGCATCATGATGTCGAGGATCAGCAGGTCGAAGGGGATGCCGTTGCCGAGCAGCTCGGTCGCCTCGTCGCCATCGGCGGCGGCGGTGACCTCGAAGCCCTCCTGGGTCAGCGCGTAGCCAACCGAGTCGCGTACCGACGGCTCGTCGTCGGCGATCAGGATGCGGCCACTGCTCATTCTTCCCCCTTACCCATCGTCAAGCCACCGGAGTCGGGCTTGGCTTGGCGACGGGGAGCCGCACCCAGAAGGTGCTGCCCTCGCCCTCGACTGAATCGGCCCCGATCTGGCCGCCCATCACGTCGACCATGCGGCGGGCGATCGCCAGGCCGAGGCCGAAGCCCTCCTGCTGGCGCGACTCGCTGCGGCGGTAGAAGCGCTCGAAAACGCGCTCGATCTCCGCCGCGGGAATTCCCGTTCCAGTGTCTATGACCTCCAAGATGACCTCAGCCTCGCCGTCGTGACGGCCGCGAACGGTAACGGTGCCCGGTGGCGGCGTGTTCTTGAACGCATTCGTCAAGAGGCCGATCATCACCTGCCTGAGCAGGGTCGGGTCGCCGGTCGCCGCCAGCTCGTCCTCGACCTCGACCTCGAGCGCGACGTGCGGCGGCGGCGTCACCGCGGCGACGACGTCGCGGATCGCGACCGGGACGTCGACGATCTCGCTCTCGGCAGCGCCGCGCGACTCGACCCGGGCCAGGGTCAGCAACGACTGGGTCAGCCGGTTCATCCGCTCGGCGTCGTCGGCGAGCCGGTTGAGGAAGTGGTCGCGATCGCGCGGCTCGTTCTTGGCGCCGCCCTGCAGGACCTCGATCGCGCCGGAGATCCCGGCCAACGGGTTGCGCAGCTCGTGGGCGGCGTTGGAGACGAAATCGGCTTCGGCGAGCTCGCGGCGGAGCTCGTCGGTGCGGTCGCGGAGCACCGCCAGCACCGCCCGCTCGTCGGGCAGGGAGCGGGCAGTCATCGCGTAGGCGCGATCGCCGATCCGCATCGCCGGGTGGGCGGAGAAGCCGACCTCGGAGGCACGGTGCAGCTGCGGCAGGATCACCTCCGGCGGCTGCCCGTTGGCGTCGAGCAGGCGGGTCGCGGCGCGGTTGGAGAAGCGGACCGGCCCTTCGTAGTCGACGACCATCACGACGTCCGTCAAGCCGTCGAAGATCGCCGCCAGCTTGTTGCGGTCGGCGGTCAACACGCCGAAGCTCTCCTTCAGCGAGGCGCGCATCGAGTCGAGGGCGCGGGCGAGGTCGCCGATCTCGTCGGGGCCGGAGACGTTGAGCGGCGCGTCGAAGGAGCCGCCGGCCATTTCCCCGGCAGCGCGGGCCAGCCGCGCCACCCGGTGGGAGATCGCGACGGCGATCAGGAAACCGGCGAGGACACCGACCAGGACCGCGGCGATCAGCGCCTGCAGGTTGTCGCCGAAGAGGTAGACGGCGCCGGCCGTGATCAAGCTGACCGCGGCGAACGAGGCGGTCAGCCAGAGGCGCATTCCGAAGCGCGGACCGCTCGAGTGCGGTTTGGCCGGAATCTCGCTTTTGCTTGCCATGAAGGTTTACTAACACAATCCATTCACTTCTGTGAGGAAGAAGTAGCGCCAGACGGCGAAACCAGCGGGTCCAGGCCGACCTTCGTGGGAGAATCGGCCTCCCGTGCGAACACTTGTCTTCATCCCCGCCTGGAACGAGGAGGCCTCGGTCTCCAGCGTGATCGCCGACGTCCGCGCCCACATCCCGGGCGCCGACGTGCTCGTCGTCGACGACGGCTCGACCGACGGGACGGCGGCGACGGCGCGGGCCAGCGGCGTCCTCGTCGCCAGCCTGCCCTTCAACCAGGGGCTCGGCGCGGCTCTGCAGACCGGGTACCTCTACGCGCTGCGCGAGGGCTATGACTTCTGCGCCCATCTCGACGCCGACGGCCAGCACCCGGCCGCCGAGGTGGCGCGGCTCCTGGCCGAGGTCGAGGCCGACCGGGCCGACCTCGTGATCGGCTCCCGCTACCGCGACCCCGACGCCGCCGCCCAGAGCGACGACTACAAACCGACTTTCTCGCGGCGGATCGGGATCGGCGTCTTCCGCTTCTTCCTGACGCTGGCGACGCGGCAGCGCTTCACCGACACGACCAGCGGCATGCGGGCAGCCAATCGGCGGGTGATGTCGCTGTTCAGCGCCCACTACTCGCCCGACTTCGCCGAGATCGAGTCGCTGCAGCTGGCGGTGCGCCAAGGGCTGCGGGTCGAGGAGGTCTCGGTGCGGATGCTGGAGCGCACCGGCGGCAGCTCCTTCCTCACCCCCCTGCGCTCGGCCTTCTTCATCTTCAAGGGCCTGGTCGTGCTGCTGGTCGGCCAGTTCCGGCCGCGACGGGCGGAGGCGGAGCAGTGAGCTTCCTGCCCTTCGCCGCCGCCGCCGACACCGTCCGCCTCACCTCGCAGACGCGGATCCTCGCCGCGATCCTCGCGATCGCCTTCATGCTGCTGATCCTCGAGCTGATCCGGCGCGACCGCCTGCAGGAGCGCTACAGCGTGATCTGGTTCGTCGCCGGCCTCGGGATGCTCGCCGGCGCCGCCTTCCCCGGCCTGCTGCAGGTCGTCGCCGACGCAATGGGCGTGCGCGACACCAACGTCGCCCTGTTCTCGATCGTCCTCTTCTTCCTGCTCGGGCTGGCGCTCAACTTCAGCGTGATCATGTCCCGCCAGGCGGCCCAAATCACCCGCCTGGCGCAGGAGCGGGCGCTGGAAAAGGCGCGCCAGCAGTCCGACGAGGACCGCAACGGGAACGGCGCCAGCGCCCGCGAGGGCGAGCGCCAGAGCTCCTAGGCGAAGAGCCTCTCGAGACGGAAGAAAAGCGCCTCCAAGGCCAACTCCTCCGAGACGTTCAGTTCGAAGCCGCGCCGCGTCTCCTGGACCAGCTCGGCGCCGCCGCGCGCCCGCCCCGGGTCGAGGCCGGCGGCCTGGGAGCGCAGTTGCTCGAGCCGGTCGCGGTTGTAGGCGACCTCCTCGGCGCCGCTGGCGACGGCGGCGAGGTCGCGCAACCAGGCGGCGCAGAGCTCGAGCCCGAGTTCGAGGATCTCGGTGCGGCGGCGCCGGCCGGCGCGTTTGGCCTCCTCGCCGATCTCGCGGGCGGTGCGCTTGAGGCCGCTCTCGGCCTCCGCCTCCAGCGCTTCGCGGGTCGCCGCTTCGACGTCCTCGCCAGCGGCCTCGGCGCGGTCGAGCAGGGCCCGCCAGGGGGCCGAGGCGAGCTCGGCTGCGAGCGCCGCGGCGATACAGCGCTCGGCCTCGGCCCGGACCTCGCGACCGCGCTCGGAGAGCAGCAGCTGGGCTCGCTCGCGGTCGCCGGCGGCGAGCCGGGCGGCGGCGGCAACCTCGGCCTCGGGCCCGGTGCCGGCCAGCTCCGCCTCCAGTACCGCCGCCGGATAGGGCGCGAACTCGACGACCTGGCAGCGCGAGGCGACCGTCTCCAGCAGCGCCCCCGGCTCGGAGCTGAGCAGGACCAGGTGGACGAACTCGGGCGGCTCCTCGAGCGTCTTCAGCAAGGCGTTCTGGCTCTCGTCGCGCATCGCCTCCGCCGCCTCGACGACGAAGACGCGCTTGCCGCCTTCAAAGGGCCGGTAGGCGGCGGCGCGGATCACCCGCTCGCGCACCTCCTCGACCAGGTGCTGGGCACCACGTGGCGCGAGCCAGACCATGTCCGGATGCGGCGAGGGATCGAGCAGCGCCCGGCGCCGCGCGTCCTCGGGGTCTGCGGCGGCGGCGGCAAGGATCTCCGCCGCGAAGGCGCGGGCCGCAGCCCGCTTGCCGGATCCCCGCGGACCGCGGAATAGATAGGCGTGCGAGGGGCCCGCCTCAAGCGCCGCGCTGAGCGCCACGCGAGCGCGCCCCTGATGCTCGGTGGCGTCAACCAGCGCGGTAGGCACTGACCGCCTCCATCACCCGCTGGTGGACCTCTTCGACCGTGCCGCTGGCGTCGATCTTGACCACCCGATCGCTGGCGATCATCGCGATCTCCTCGTAGGCGGCGGCCACCGCCCGCTGCAACTCCAGGCCCTCGGCCTCGAAGCGGTCATCGCTCCGGGCGCGGCCGAGGCCGAGCTCGGGGTCGACCGCCAAGAGCAGGGTCAGGTCCGGCCAGAGACCGTCGGTGGCGGTGTCGCAGAGTGAGATCACCTCGCCGACTCCGAGCCCGCGCGCCGACCCCTGGTAGGCGACGCTGGAATCGGAAAAGCGGTCGCAGACGACGTCCCGGCCCGCCTCCAGCGCCGGCCGGATCACCCGCTCGGTGAGGTCGGCGCGAGCGGCGCAGAACAGGAGCAGCTCGGCCAGCGGCTCCAGCGCCATCTCCTGGTCGATCAACAGGCCGCGGATCCGCTCGGCTGCGTCGGTCCCCCCCGGCTCGCGGATCGCGACCGTCTCCGGGCCGAGCGCCTCGACCAGGAGCTTCGCCTGGGTGCTCTTACCCGAACCGTCCACTCCCTCGAGGGAAATGAACAACAGCCGCGGCCTCAGCCTTTGGCGGCGGCTTTGGCGCGTTTGCGCCCGCGCGTCGCGGTGTCCGCTTTGGACGCTTTCACTTTCGATTTCGATTTCGCCGGCTTGGCGTCCTCGTCACCTTTGACCGGCGGCTTCCCGTCCATCTCTTCTTTGGCTTTTTTCGCCGCTTCGCGCTCGGCCCGGCGTTTCTTCATCTCCTGCATCGACTCGCAGTCGTCGTTGAGGCAGAGGTTCCAGGGCCGGCCACGGAAGGGAACGACTTTGAGCCGCGGCGTCTCGCCGCAGATCGAGCAGCGGTCTTCGAGTTTGAAGACGTCGCCGCGCTGGGGCAGCGGGAAGGTCTGGTCGCAGGACTCGGGATCGTCGAGCACCCAACCGCTGCAGCCGACGAAGCGTTTGCCCGATTTTTTCGCGCGGATGATCCGCAGCATGTTCGGCGAGCCGTCCTCCTTGGTCCGACCCGCTTCTTCGCAGACCTTGCAGGGGCCGAGGATGCGGTCCTCGTCCATCCCTTTCCAGATCACTTTGGCGAGGTCTTCGCGGCTCTCGTCGATTTCGCTCCAGGTCTTGTGCAGCAGTTCGCGGCTCTCGCCGACGACGCTGCCCTTGGTCATCTCGCCGGCCGCGATCCGGTCCATCTCGGCCTCGAGCTGGGCGGTCATCTCCGGCGTCGCCATCGCCGGCACGTAGTTCTTGAACGCCTCGTAGAGGGCGATTCCGGTCTCCGAGGGGACCGGCGGGTTGCCGTAGACGTAGCCGCGGTCGAACAGCTTCTGGATGATGTCGGCGCGGGTGGCTTTGGTGCCGAGGCCGCGCTCCTCCATCATCTCGATCAGTTTCGCCTGCGAGATCCGGGCCGGCGGCTGCGTCTCCTTGGCAACCTGCCACGGGTTCTCGGTGCCGGCCGGCTCGCTCTCGGTAGCGGCGGCGCCGGTGCTCGCCAGCTCCAGCGACTGCCCCTCTTTCAGGGCCGGGATCTCCTCGTCGGAGGAGCGGGCGTAGGTGTAGATGCCGGCGAAGCCGGGGTCGACGAGGACCGAGCCGCGGACGAAGTAGCTCTGCGAGCCGGCCTCGATGTCGGCCCGGGTCGACTCGGTGATCATCGGCGGGCTGAAGGTGGCGAGGAAGCGGCGGACGACGAGTTCGTAGACCCGCTTCTTCGAGCCGTCGAGCGCGCCCGGGTGGATCGCCTGGGTCGGGTAGATCGGCGGGTGGTCGGTCGTCTCTTTTTTGCCCCGGGTCGGGGTCAGCTGTGGCTGGTCGAGCAGGCCGGCGGCGGCCGAGAACTCCTTGACCCGGACCAGAGAGGTGACCAGCTCGCGGATCGGCAGCGAGGCCGGGTAGACCGTGTTGTCGGTGCGCGGGTAGGAGATGAAGCCGTCCATGTACAGGTCCTCGGCGATCCGCATCGCGCTGGCGGGGGTGATGCCGAGGCGGCTGGAGGCGTCGGTGCTGAAGGCGGTGGTGTTGTAGGGAGTCGGCGGTTTGCGGGTGTTTTTCCGCGCGGTGACCGCTTTGACGACGCCGGGCGAGGTGGTGCCGGCGAGGGCCGCGTCGGCCTCGGCTTTCTCCCAGAATTTGTCCGTCGCGTGGTGCGCCTCGAAGGCGCCGTCGGGGTGCTCGAAGTTGGCGAAGACTTCCCAGAACGGTTTCGCGACGTGGGCGCGGCGCTCCATCTCGCGCTCGACGATCAGGCCCAGGGTCGGGCTCTGGACGCGGCCGACGGAGAGGAAGTTGGAGCCGAAGCGGCGGCTGGCCAGCGAGACCGCGCGGGTCAGGGTCGCGCCCCAGAGCAGGTCGATGTCCTGGCGGGCGGCGCCGGCGTTGGCCAGCGGGTAGGAGAGCGTGTCGATCTCCGAGAAGGCGCGCTCGATCTCTTCCTTGGTCAGCGCCGAGTAGCGGGCGCGCTGGACCACCAGGGTCCCGGCCTCGGTTTCGTCGCGGTTGCCGAGCTCGGGATTGGCATCGAGCATCTCCTCCAGCGCCTCGAGGCCGATCAGCTCGCCCTCGCGGTCGAAGTCGGTCGCGATCACCAGCTCGTCAGCCTCTTTGGCCAGTTTCTTGATCGCTTTGACGACGTTTTTGTCGGTCGGCTCCTTGATCAGCTTGGCGTCGATCAGATCGTGCAGGTCCGTCTTCTGCCAATTCGAGTAGCCCTCGGGGAAGGCGGGACCGAGCACGTGGCCCTTGAGGCCGACGGTCATGTGGTCGCCGTCGGCGTCGCTCCACGTGTAGAACGGGACTTTGAAGGTTTTGTCCTCCTTCGGCCCGCCCTGGGACGCGCCGAGGATCTCGGCGATCTTTTTCGCGCTGCTGTTCTTCTCGGTGACGATCAGTCGCATCGGGCGGCGAGGGTAGCAGGGGCGATCGGCCGCACTTGTTGAGTTCTCTCAGCTGATCCCCCGCCAGCGCCCAGCCGATCCGCATAGGATCCGCGCCACTGTGAGGTGCTTCGTCACTGGCGGCGCGGGATTCATCGGCTCGAACTTGGTCGACGCTCTGCTCGCGCGCGGCGACGAGGTGACGGTCGTCGACGATCTGTCCACCGGCCGCCTCGTCAACCTCGACGGGGCGCTGGCGGCGGGGGGCGAGCTGGCCGAAATCGACATCCGCGACGCCGCGACGCTGGCCGCCCTGGCGGCCGAGCGCAAGCCGGAGACGATCTTCCACCTCGCCGCCCAGATCGACGTCCGCAAGTCGATCGAGGACCCCGCTTTCGACGCCGCCGTCAACGTCGGCGGCACTGCCAACGTGCTCGAGGCCGCCCGCAGCGCCGGCGCCGGCCGGGTCGTCTTCGTCTCCACCGGCGGCGCCATCTACGGCGAGGGCGAGGGCCAGCAACTGCCGCTCGACGAGTCGACCGCGATCGCCCCGCTCTCCGCCTACGGCCAGAGCAAGTACGCGGCCGAGGGCTACCTCTCGCTGTTCGAACGGCTCTACGGCATCTCGACGATGGCGCTGCGGCTGGGCAACGTCTACGGCCCGCGCCAAGACCCGCTCGGCGAGGCCGGCGTGATCGCGATCTTCTGCGGGCTGCTCGCCTCCGGCGGGCGGCCGAAGATCTTCGGCGACGGCACCCAGACCCGCGACTACCTCTATGTCGGCGACGTGGTCTCAGCGGCATTGGCGGCCTCGGACTCGACCGCGACCGGGCCGGTCAACCTCGGCACCGGCCGCGAGGCGAGCGTGCTGGAGCTGGCGCAGATCCTCGGCCGGCTCGGCAGCGCCGAGAACTTCGAGCCCGAATTCGCGCCGCCGCGGGCGGGCGAGGTGCAACGGATCGCGCTCGACGCCGGCCGCGCCGAACGCGAGCTCGGCTGGCAGGCGACGACCAGCCTCGAGGACGGCCTGAAGCTGACGCTCGACGCGATCTAGAGATCGCGAGCCCCGCGCGGCCGACAGCGCCCGACGCTTGCGACTTTGACCACGCTCTAGCCGGGTCAATATCGCAAGCGGGTAGAGGAGCTTCGGACGATCACCACCCACCCGAGAGGCAGCGCGGAGATTCGTCACCCAGCGCTCCGCGCGTGGAGGCCGGGCCAGCCGCAGTCACTAACCTTCGTTCACATGCCCGCTCAGGCCTATGCCGGCAAGGAGTGCGTCTGCCAGTTCCGCAAGGGGATCTGCGACCAGTCCTGCGTGCGGGACATGCTGGAGACGCCGTTCTACATCGCCTGCCTGAAACTGACCGGGCGCAAGTGCCTGGTCGTCGGCGGCGGCGACATCGGCCTCGAGAAGGTCGAGGGCCTGCTCGCCTGCAGCGGCGACGTCACCCTGATCGCCCCCACCGCCCATCCCGAGCTCGAAGACCTCGCCCGCGAGGACTCGATCAGCTGGGAGAAGCGCGCCTACGCCGGCGCCGCCGACCTCGAGGGCGTCTTCATGGTGATCGCCTGCACCGACGACTCCGAGGTCAACATCGGCGTCTTCGACGACGCCGAGCAGCGGGCGATGCTGGTCAACATCGTCGACGTGCCACCGCTCTGCAACTTCATCCTGCCGGCGATCGTCCGCACCGGCCCGCTGGCGATCGCGATCTCGACCGCCGGCGCCTCGCCGGCGCTGGCGAAGCGGATGAAGCGCGAGATCTCCGACCTCTTCGGCGAGGAGTACGCGCGCCTGGCGGTGATCCTCAACGACGCCCGCGGCTGGGCCAAGGGGACGCTGCCGACCTACCAAGACCGCAAGGAGTTCTTCGAGGGCATCGTCAACGGCGACCCCGACCCGATCGAACTGCTGCGGGACGGCCAGGAGACCGCCGTCCTGGCGATCATCGAGTCGGCGAAAGAGCGGGCCTCGGCGGCGCTTGCCTGAGAGTTTGGTGTGGAGGGTGGGGTACCCCCTCCTCACTCGCAGCCTCGTCGAAGCAGAGGCTGAAGCTGTCGCCTCTTGGTGCCCCTCTCCTCCCGCTTCAGTTCGTTCGGAGGGGGTACCCCACCCTCCCAACGGAAGCTCAGCCAAGCGCCCCGAGGTCAGAAGCTTTCGTGAACCGGACGCTCACCGGCCTTGCTGAAGCTTCCGTCCCTTGGAAGCTAAAAGAGAACGGGGCGCTGCTGAACCTTGGTCGGCCCCGCCCTGCCGACCTTCTGATTCGGAATCAGCGATTCGGATGGAGGGTCGGGTGGCCTCGTACGAGCGGCGTCCTGATTTCTGCAGCGGAGCGCTTGGCGAGAGACGGCGTACTCAGAGGCAGAAATCCCAGCGAAGGTAGAGGGCCACCCGACCCTCCCCCAAACCCTGATCCCTAATCAGTCAGGCGTCGCAGGCGCTGCCGCGTAGCCGCTCGAGGGTCTCGCGCAGCTCGTCGGCCTGGCCCTCGCTGAGGTTGGCGGTGAAGGCGACGTCGAGCTCGGCGCTGACCACGGGCCTCATTTCCTCCATCAGCTCGACCCCGGCCGGGAGCAGGGTCGCGTAGCTGACACGGCGATCGGTCTCGCAGAAGGTCCGCTCCAGCAGTCCGGCCTTGATCAGGCGGTCGACGAGCTTGGTCAGGCCGCCGCGGGTGATCACAAGGGCCTCGGCCAGATCCCCCATTTTCAGCTTCTCCTCGGGGGCGTCGGCGAGCGTCGCCAGGACCTCGAACCAGGCCAGTGGCGGCAGGCCGGCGGCGGTCAGGGCCTCCTGCATGCGGCCGGTGATCGCAGCATGGGCGCGGGCGAGAGCCAGCCAGGCCTCGCGGTGCGGGGTACCGCCGCAGCTGTCCTGGGTAGAGGGGGAGGTAGTTGCGGTGGCGGTCTCAGGCATATGTCAATGATCGCACAAGAAGGTTGATCTGACAATAGTTGAAAGTACAAGTATTTCTGCTACGATAGTTTCTGCCTCAATCTTTGACACGGCAACGAACTTAAACGAAAGGTAAAGACGATGAGCACCGAGACCGTCAACCAGCAGATCCCGGCGGGGACCTGGACCGTCGACCCGGTCCACTCCGGCCTCCACTTCGCGATCACCCACAACGGCATCGCCACTTTCCGCAGCGGCTTCAACCAGTACGAGGCGACGCTGACCGGCGGCGAGAGCCCGCAGCTCGAGGGCAGCGTCGAGGTCGCCAGCATCGACATCGACGAGGAGATGCTCAAGGGCCACCTCCTCTCCCCCGACTTCTTCGACGCGGAAAAGCATCCGCAGCTGAAGTTCAGCTCGACCGAGCTCGGCGTCGAGGAGGACGGCACGGTCCGCCTCAGCGGCCAGCTCGAGATCCACGGCGAGACCCGTGAGGTGAACGCGGTCGGGCGCTTCGCCCAGCTCGGCGCCGACCTCGGCGGCTCAGAGCGAGTCGGCTTCTCGTTCGAGACCGCCCTCGACCGACGCGAGTTCGGCCTCAACTGGAACGCGGAGCTGCCGAGCGGCGGCGAGGTGCTCGAGTGGGAGGTCGCGATCAACGTCGAGCTCGAGCTCGTCGCCCAGGAGTCCTAACCATGAGAGTCCTCGGCATCTCCGGAAGCCTGCGCCGGGACTCGTACAACAGCGCCCTGCTGCGGGCGGCCGCCGAGCGGCTGCCCGCAGGGGTGGAGCTGGTGGAGTACGAGGGCCTGCGGGAGATCCCGCCCTACGACGCCGACGTCGAAGAGGGCGGCACGCCCGCCGCGGTCGAGGAGCTGCGTAACGCGGTCCGCGAGGCCGACGCGGTCCTGATCGCCACCCCTGAGTACAACCACTCGCTGCCGGGCCAGCTGAAGAACGCGCTCGACTGGATCTCCCGCCCGGCCGGCAAGAGCGCGCTGATGGGCAAGCCGGCGGCGGCGATCGGCGCCTCGACCGGGATGTTCGGCGCCGTCTGGGCCCAGGCCGAGGCGCGCAAAGTCCTCGCCGCCCTTGGCGGCCGCGTGGTCGAGGCCGAACTGCCGATCCCCCGCGCCCAGGAGTACTACGCCGACGGGCGGCTGGAGCTCGCCCCGGAGCAGTCTCAGCAGCTGCAGGAGATCCTCGCCGAGCTCGTCTCCGAAGTCGAGGAGCTGGCGGAATCGGTGCCCGCCGCGGCTTGATCGTCGCGTCGCCCGGCAAGGGCGGCGCGGCGCTCAGCTGTAGCCGCTGAAGACGGAGGTGATGTAGCGGGCGCCCGAATCGTGCGCGTTGCGGCGGGCGTTCCTGCGGGCCAGGTTCTCGGTCCGGCCGATCCCGGCGTAGTAGACGCCGTTCTTCTTGCGGACGAGGGCGGCGAAGCCGTTGCTGACCCAGCCCGCGACCTTGCAGTGGGAGCTGCCGCACTCGTTCTTCGCCCGCTGCTTGGCGGCGGCGACGCTCTCGTATTCGTAAGAGACGCCGTAGGCGCCGGTTTCGGGATCGACCGCGATCGCGCCCCAATAGGCCTCGGCGGCGGCCGGAGCGGCCCCGAGGAGGGCGAGGGCTGCAGTGAAGACGAGAAGTTGGCGGCGCATGCTCAGGCGTGCGGGAGGGCGAAGAACGCCACCGCCGAGAAATGGGCAATCGCGGCGGCGATGACGAACAGGTGGAAGACCTCGTGGTAGCCGAAGATCGCCGGGTTCGGGTTCGGTCGCTGGGTCGCATAGACGACGGCGCCGGCCGTGTAGAGGACGCCGCCGGCGACGACCAGCATCGAGCCGGCGAC
>Ga0307476_10000176_pt1 | contig 62509 bp, 53 predicted proteins | sample atmos_gasesECM2C_2_FD_203314 | JGI IMG/M metagenome (GOLD analysis project Ga0307476, IMG submission 203314) | Hardwood forest soil microbial communities from Morgan-Monroe State Forest, Indiana, United States - atmos_gasesECM2C_05 | ecosystem: Environmental > Terrestrial > Soil > Temperate... | reverse complement strand
CGGTGGCATCATCCCCGAATCGGAGGTGCGCCAGGATTTTCGCATCGGTGAGGACGGGAGGGTCGGCGAGTGGCTTGGGCACGGGTATCCAAACCAATCTGTGATGCTCGAAGAAGAACGTTTCCACTCCATCGACACCCCCCTTCTAGCGATTTTTTCTTATCCTTCAGCTCCCTATCCAAGTCAGACGAGCAACCCGGCAAAACTCGCAGCCTCTCGAGCCGCGGAAACAAGTCGTGAGGAAGCGCAGATTTCTATCTTTCGGGAGCAGCCCTACGCAAAGGTGATCGTAATTCCCAACGCCACCCATTACATATTCCTCTCACGCGAGGAGGAAGTGATCCCACAAATCAGCGACTTCGTGAATAGACTTCCTGCCAAGCGTTAATAAGAGCAAGAAGTGAAAAATTACGGGCCGAACGAGCTATTCAGGATACAGGTACGATGCCATTATCGCCTTACAGCGGAGCAGGTTCCCTCAACTGACGAAACCAGAAGGCGATAGCACCCACTGACGATTGGGCTGCCGCAAATCGGATTCGTGCCTGACGCCATTGTGGTCGATTCTCAGCACCCAATGTGAGCCATAACAACTGAGCCATTGGGGTGGTCTTTCGACGGTTTTCGCGGCAATCAGATTGTCAGGCTTCCCCTCGTCGTCAACATCTCCGTCGAAGGCGGTGACCATCATGCCCTCGCGCACGATGACCTCTTGACCGTCAGACCCTACACAGGTTTCTTTGTGGGAGAGGCACAGCAGTTCCCCAAAGAGGCCGTTGAAATCAGCCCGCACGCGAACTGAATTTGAATCACTCATTCACTGGAATGAAAACTGTTGTTACCAGGCGTCATCAGTGAGCGTGGGGAAAATTATTTCGACTCGCGGTAGCAGCGACAAAAACCAGCAGGTCTTGAGCGGGCATTATGCATTTGTGATCCCAAAGCCGGATCTTGGGGAGCAACGCTCCCGTCGTGGTTTCCCATACGGCTATGCTGGGGTTGCAGGACCCTTGGATTTCGCCGTCGAAGATCAACCGCATACGGCCAGCGGGGGTGAAAATCATGTGCGCGCCCTGAATGTCCCATTTACCACCCTGATTGAGTATCGCCAGTCAATTTTCGGTAGCCAGGTTCCATAGCTCCAGCAGCCGTTCTCCCCCGCCGCTCGATCCTGCAGCGGGTTCCGGGTATTCCGTCCACACTGCGGCAACTACAACTGCTCGTTGCCCGTTCGGACTGACCAGTACACCAGCGGACCGCACTGTCAGATGTCCTTGCACCTTCTTCCCGGTGTACGTCATTGTCACAGAACCCGCAGTCCGCTCAGCGGGAGTACTGAGAATTTTGCTGACCACTCCAATAATTACTAAGATCGGTGAGTGGTGTCTTGGTTTCGCTTACCACTTTCCTTTCGTGATCGCTCTGCCGTTCTTGCTCGGACCGATTCTGATTCCCGGCCTGCACGCCAGATGGCTCCCAATCGGGAGAGACTGCTAGAGGCTTTGTGTTACCTGCCATTGCTGAAGAAGCCGTTCCGGTTTGAGCAATTGCTCCGGCTTCTGCGCGAGCCCATGCCGCCAATTTGGATGCTGCCGATCTAGCTATCCAGGCACCATCGCGACGCCGGCTGCAGCAGCCCGCCGGAGCTTGGCATCGGTTGTTGCCAAAGGCAAACGGAATCGTATTGCCAATGCGAGGTACGCCGCGTCGTAGCTCGTCAGACTGTGTTTTTGTGCGATGGCTGGCAAATTCGAGAATTTCCGTTGGAACTTGCTGGGCAGCGTCAATGGGGAGGGCCTTTAGTCGCGTTAGAAAACCGTCGATTTAATCAAATGTAATCCGCTTCCGGCGATGGGCCATGAGAAGGCGGTTGCCCACTACATAGAACTACAGGATCGGAACCACTGCACGTTTGTTGGAAAGGGCTTGCGAGGACGCTGAGGCCATACTGCCGACCGGACTCATCTTCCAAAAACCACTGGAGCGCCAACGACGCGTCCAGCACTAATTTAGATCACTCACAGACGGTGACCCTCGTGAATCAGTTGCTTAACAGAGACGCCATACAAAGGAGTGCGGTTGTTCTCGACAAAGTTGAGCATTTCGCCCACGGCGTCATCGTGATGGCCGTTGTCGTCGGCACGTTCCTTTTCCCGAAGAGCAACGAGGGCCTTGGTAATCACTTCCTCTTCAGATCGAAAGTGACCTAACTTCACCTCGTCGTTGATGATCTGCTCCTGCTCGGGAGTCAGATTGATATTCATGCGCGAACACTCCTGGTACCGACGAAATCATAGCAGTTTTCCTGGCTATCAAGGTGCCACAGAACCAAAACGGAAGAACGAGCGCACGCAGGTTGGTTGTTTCCACACTAGTCGAAGCAATCAAACCAAACGTCGAAAAGGGGTAGACACATTGCAAAACTTAATCCGCTGTTGCGGGGCTGGGGGGAGTACTGCAAACGCGCTGCGTCCGAAAGCTCTTCCAAAGTCTCGACGGCTGGGAGGCAAGAGGAGTCGGGTGAAGAGGTGTGGCCTCTGATCCAAATTACCGCTTAAGTGTGACAGTGAAGGGGCCGATCCTCCCGCGGTTCAGCCCCAAAACCCACTGAGTCACGCACCGGATCAGGTCGGAAACCAGAACCAGAGCAACCCCAAGGAGAGGTTTTACGCACGGCATAGCAGCGAGATTCTATCGGATGAGTCGCTGAATTGGGAACGCCAAATGCAATTTCCCCGGATCCGGCAAGACCACGAAAAACCTTGCGACTTCTGAATCTTGCAGGTCGGCGATGAGTTTTTGCGCACCACAGGTGAAATCGGGCTGCCACGTAACAATTCGCCAGACACAGGTTGATTTTCAAAGTTTTTTCCCTCCATCTTCTGATTCCAAGAGATTCCTGAGTAGCTGACACAAGTCAATCGGGACCGGTTTGTATTGCGTCCGGTGGAGCAAGGCCGCAAGCAGGCCTCTCCCGCCGCCAGTGACGAAACCTGTCTCGGTCGGTTCCACAATCCCCGGATCAGTGAGCGTAAGAAGTCAATTGCAGGATGCGGATGCCAGGTATGGTCGGGAGATCGCGATCATTCGTGAGAAAGCTGGTGCAGCCGGCCGCTAATGCCGCCACAAGCTGAAGAGAATCCGGCGTCTTGAGTCCCGTCGCAGCCCTGAGCTGCGCGGCCGCGCGCAAATGATCGCGCGAAATGTCTGCGATCCGGACTCCACGACTTCTGGTGAGAAGAGCTTCGTAGCGCCCGGCCAGCAGATGGTCGCCCGAACGATAAGGAACAACCAACACTTCTAACAGGGTAAGCGCCGAGGTAATCAATTCTCTGTGTCCCTCATCGGCTTCCCGAAAAAGCGGTTCGACCAGCGGAAGGAACTGAGGACGTTCCTCGATGAAGTAGATGAAGATGGCGGTATCCACGCCCACAGGTCCATGACCGAGATCAGCCATTAATCCCATGAGGCTCGTTCTCGCTCGACATGTTTCGATGGGTCCACTCCGCTCCAGTGTTCCTTGCCTAATCCCTTTAGATCAAGAATTGAAAGAGGTTTGGGCGTCTCAAGGGCATCACTGAGGAGATGGGTAACCTCCTGCGCGATGGATCGATGCTGGCGCTTTGCCCGAGCCTGGAGCTTCCTGTAGAGACCGTCGGGAAAGTTTTTGATGTTGAGGACCGCCATATGGTTCCTCCCAAACTCCTCCATTATGGAGGAATATAGTTCCCGCCGTCAAGCGAGGTTATGGCCAAACATGGTCCCTTAGCGCGGGCCCTCAGTGATTCTCAGTCGTCATCTATCTCCGGGGTCAAACAAGGGTCACGATACTGTTAACCTCCAGTTCCTGTGGCCCCGTGGGTTGTCATCTGCGCCGCAAAGTAGTTGAATTTGCATTTTCTCACGAGACTCATAAACCGAAGGTCTGTTTTCTGATCCCTTGGTTTGGGGCACCCGCTCCGGGGCACCGACTCTACGTACGCAGTCGCTAATTTCGACTTTGATCGAAAGATCAAGTTTGAGCGTCCGGACAGGTATCCCAGGAGTTACCATCCCCGCTCTACAACTTCTTGATGTCTGTCTTTTGCGGGTTGTATCTATATGTCATATGCCGCGCGCGAGTGCCGCTCAACAGGCGCAACGCCTCAATCGCTCCCGCCACCGGCCCGGATCACTTCTTCTTCTCACGCTTGTAAGCTTTGATTTCATCCTCAATTTCCTGCCCAGTAAGCTTGTCAAGACCGCGCCGCTTTGCGCTGGCCCCTTTTCCAGCCACTTGGGCGCCGGCGCGACGCGTTTGACGAAGTCCTCGACGTTCATAATGACCACGGCGGGCTCGCCGCGGCGGTTTACGACGAAACGGTCATTGTTTTCAATTGGCGAATGCCCCGCAGGGTGGGCGTTTGTGCCGTGATTTGTGTCGTAACCTGCTGCTTTGCTACTCACAGCAAGGACTTCCAGGGCTTTCCGCTTCGCTTCCAGCCGCACGTGGCTGCACCGTTCCGACATGCGGCGGCTGACGTGCCCGGCAATCGACATGATCGTTGAATCCGACGTTCCGCTCTCCGCAACCTGGGTGATGGCACAGTGCCTCAGATCGTGGAACCGGAACCCAGGCAGGCCCGACTTTTTGTCAGCGTCCGCCAAGCGGTCCGCCAGCTTTTCACGTACCGGGTCGGGTCAAACCCCGTGACGTTGTAGTCGATCACCTTCTTGCCGCTGAAGGTGAACTTGGGGACGAAGGCCGGAAAGACGTAGTGCGATGGCACCACCGCGCCAATGCCTTCCGCATTTCGGCGCGGCCTTCCGAGAGCAGAAACTGACACGTCCGTTAGTGGAACTGCCCGTTCGCCCGCAGCGGTCTTGGGCTTGGGAGTCGTCAGAGTGCGAGCAAACAGATCCACGTCGCACCATTGCAAGCCTTTCAACTCGCAGCCTCTTGCAATGGTATTCAGGCAGAGGATCGCAGCAAGGTAAGCCGTTTCCCATTCATGCCGTATCACTGCCGCCTTGAAAAGCCGCCCGCTGCTTCTCTTCCTCAGTAATCGCCCGCCCAATGGTGCGGCTCTCGGAGGGCGGTATATCATCGGCAACACGTGCCCAGAGGTTCGCTCGCTTCAGGATGCGACGCAGAATGCCCAACTCTGCGTTGAGGACGGGATGGGCCATGTGGACGAATGAGGACACGAGTACACTCACAATTCGGGTTCTTATCAATCAGGAGGTCGCCACATGTCAACGGATAAAGGATCTAAGGATATTTCCAGACGGAGTTTCATGCAACGCACTGCTATCGGAGGTGCGGGACTTCTGATTGCGGCTGACATTTTGAGTTCCGACCTGACAGCCAGCCCCCCCAAGAATGCAAACTCTTCGATGATCGGTGTCCCGTTTGAAGCGAGAGAACGCGTTCGCCTGGGAATCATCGGTGTCGGCGGACGCGGTACCAGCTTGCTAGAGGATTTACTGGCAATCGAGAAGGTAGAGGTCAAGGCGGTCTGCGATCTGGTGCCTGAAAAAGTGGCGCGAGCGCAAAAGGCGGTCACCAAAGCAGGCCAGGCAGAACCTGCCGGGTTCAGCAAAGGCGAATGGGATTTTAAGAACTTGACCGAACTCGATCTCGACATCGTCTATATCGCGACCCCATGGAACTGGCACGTCCCGATGGCGCTCAGCGCCATGAAGAATGGCAAGCATGCCGCCGTCGAAGTTCCTGCCTGTACAACGCTCGCGGAGTGCTGGGACCTCGTCGATACTTCCGAGGCTACGCGTAAGCATTGTGTCATTCTCGAAAACTGCTGTTATGGCTCTACGGAGATGATGGTCCTCGGCATGGTGCGGGATGGAGCCTTCGGGGAAATTACCCATGGAGAGGCGGCGTATCTCCACGACTTGCGCAGTATCTTGACCGCAAGTGAAGGGGAAGGTCTGTGGCGCCGCTTTCCCCACATCCAGCGCAATGGCAATCTGTATCCGACGCACGGGCTTGGCCCGGTGGCCCATTACATGGACATCCATCGCGGCGACCGCTTCGACTACATGGTTTCAGTGAGTTCGTCCGAGGCCTCGCTGAGCGCTTATGTGAAAGCGAACTTCGCCGACGGCGACCCAAAGCGCGCCGAAAAATATATCTGCGGCGACATGAATACCAGCATCATAAAAACTCTGAAAGGCCGCACGATTCTTCTTCAGCATGACGTGGTGAACCCACGACCTTACAGCCGCCTCAACTCGATCTCGGGCACGAAGGGTGCGTTCGCCGACTATCCGCCGCGGGTCTTCGTCGATGGTTCAAAGCAGGAGGATTGGCAGAACATCGACGGGTTTCGCGACAAGTACGAGCACCCACTCTGGAAGACAACGGGAGAACTCGCCCGTAAAATGGGCGGCCACGGCGGAATGGATTACATCATGAATTACAGGCTGATGGATTGCCTGAAGAGGGGTCTGGTGCCCGATATCAATTGCTACGATGCGGCAGCATGGAGCGCGCCTACTCCATTGAGTGAGGCATCTGTGGCGCAGAATGGCGCTCCGCAGAAATTCCCCGATTTCACCCGCGGCAAGTGGAACGGCCATTCGGCCTCCCCAGGCTTTGCGCTTCAGACTTGAAGGCCGGTGCATAATTGTGGCCCGGTGAAAATAGATTGACACGTGGGCTGGCCCCATTCACCCTGAGTTGGCCATAGGAGCCCTTATGATCGAAACCGCGCAAGTGGAGAGTCCCGCACCAAGACTGCCGCAAACAGAACCTGTACGCAAACCTGAAGGCGTCACCCGCCTGGTCTCGCTGGATGCATTCCGCGGGACCGTGATGCTCCTGATGCTGGCAGAAGCCATGCGTTTGCCCGTGGTGGCGAACGCGTTCCCGCACAATGCATTCTGGAGGGTGATCGGCTTCAATACCGAGCACGTGGACTGGCAGGGGTGCTCGCTGCATGACCTGATCCAACCCGCTTTTTCTTTCTTGGTAGGCGCGGCGCTTCCGTTTTCGATCGCAAGCCGGACAATGAAGGGACAAGCACTCGGACCCATGCTGGCACACGCGATCCGGCGCGCGCTAATCCTCATCTTTCTGGGAATCTTTCTCCGGTCCCAATGGTCGCGTCAGACCTACTTTACCTTTGAGGACACCCTGACGCAGATCGGATTGGGATACGTATTCCTGTTCCTGCTGGGATTCGCGCGGGTGCGAACCCAGGTGTTGACGCTGGTCCTGATTCTCATCTGCTTTTGGGCAGCTTTTGCGCTCTATCCGGCGCCGGGTCCGCAGTTCGACTACGCCAGAGTCGGAGTTCCACAGAACTGGCCCCACAACTACACCGGATTTCTCTCTCACTGGAACAAGAATTCCAATCTTTCGTGGGCATTCGACGTCTGGTTCCTGAACCTGTTTCCGCGCGAGCAGCGCTTCGTCTTCAACGAGGGCGGTTGGTCTACGCTGAGTTTTATTCCAACGCTCGCGACCATGATCCTTGGGCTCCTGGCGGGAGAATGGCTGAAGAGCAAAGGATCGAGGGAACAGAAATTACGCGGACTCGTGATCGCAGGATCAGGCTTGCTGCTGCTCGGGCTGTTGTGTCAGTGGGCCGGCATTTGCCCCATCGTCAAAAGGGTCTGGACATCGTCTTACACTCTGTATAGCGGCGGCTGGGTGGTGCTCATGCTGGCCGGCCTTTACGCGCTGATCGAATGGCAGGGATGGCGTCGATGGGCGTTCCCCCTGGTGGTGGTTGGAATGAACTCGATTGCCATTTACGTGATGAGTTGGACGATGGAGAGTTTCTTCCGAAATGCCGTAGACCGCCATTTTGGACGGGCGCTCTCATTGCTGGCAGGACCGACGTTCCAGCCCGTACTCCACGGTTTTGCCCTGATCTTGATCTTTTGGCTCATCCTGTTCTGGATGTACCGCCGCAAGATTTTCTTAAGGATCTGAGCGATTGAGCAAGGCATGCTGGCGTAGTAGGTATCCCTGTCGCGGATAAACCATCTGATGGCCGACGGCCCCGACCAGTGTCTTAGCGGGCTTTCGCTTACATCGGTGTGACTTTCCTCTTCGCTAGCGCCGGCCTCGCCGTCCCCCAGGTCCACCATCTTATTTCAGGCGTTATGTTTCAATTTCGATCCGCAATTCTTACCTGGAAGACTGGGCGGTCATCGTTGCACAGGCGTCGCCCCAAATTTCTCCAGCGCCAACCTCGGAGAAGCGTAAAATGTGGCGCCGGGAATCGGTCCCGGGGGGAAGGGAGGATCGACATGGGTGATCCTATTGACATTCCTGGCGGAGAACTTTCGATTGCACCTGACCCGAACGCCCCTGTGCTGGTCGTGTTCGGCGGCATCGCCGTGAGCCAGGACGAGTTCGACGGAATTAAGCGAACAAAACCGATTTACGTCTCGAGTGGCACCTACATGTGGAAGTACATGAGCGCTCTCAAGTCCCGGTTTCACATTTTCGTTGCTGCCAACAGTGAGGTGCACGGTGACAACGCCTATGAATCGCTGACGACCGCACTTAATGCGAAGGGCATCGACCCCTCCCAGTCGAAGCCGATCCTCTACCTCTTCTCAGGCGGCTACAAGCCAGGCATGGACCTGCTGAATGGCAACGGTGTCGATCGGTTCGCGTCGATCTTTTTGGTCGACATCTGGATGGGATTCGGGAGAAAAAATCCCTCCCCCCACGTCCCGAACTTCTACAAGCACCTGGTGAATGCGAATGCCGACATGATCACCTACGTCTTCACGTCGTTCGGGGCCAACAACAATGACGCCAGGGACTTTATCGCGAAAAAGTTGGGGCCCCAAAAAGCGTTCCTGGTTGGCCATCAAGGTAGTGAGGATGGCACGCAGACCCACTTGCGGACGAATGAGGTGGCAGTCGGCAAAATCCCATAAGCGCGCGCCTGGTTGGCTACCGGCGAACGCCCGCGGGATGGGCCCTGCGAGAGACATCCCACTCAAGACTGCTACGGCCGAATTGCGATCGGGGTGCCATCCGCGACAGCCTGCCAGATCTCGTCCATCTCCGTGTTTGTGACCGCGATGCATCCATCGGTCCAATCCTTCAGCCGGTGCGACGACCCCACCCACCCGTAGCCGTTCGGCAAACCATGGACAAACACATCCCCACCCGGTGAAACGCCTCTTTGCCGCGCCGCTTCGCGTTCCCGCCCACTGGGATACGAAATGTGAATCGACTTGTAAAACTGGCTGTGCGCGTTGCGCGAATCGAGCACATAAGCGCCCTCGGGAGTCTTATGATCCCCCTGCCGCGCCTTCGGACCGATCGGGTCGCCGCCCAGAGCAACTTTATACGAACGGATCATTTTCCCCTGACTGAGCAGTTGCAGCGTGCGCTTTTTTTTCAGCACCAGCACGCGATCCGCATGCAGCGCCGGTTGGGCCGCCTCCTGCGCCACTTCCGGCACGCCCAGCAGCAATACAGCCAAGGCAGTAAGAACGCGGATGCGCATGGCGGAGATTATAGATTGGAAAAATCTCTCAAGTGCTACGCTGGGAGGAGATGTTAGTTAACCTCAACACACGCTGGCCGCAACTTGTACGGAGACACCTCACCACCATCACTTGTGCACTCTTCCTCTCTGCGGCACAAGCCAAGGCCACAAACTGGACCGCGACCACGCGACCTGCCCGTCTGGTCAACGGCGCACCGGTCCTGTTCCAGGTGAAGCCTCCAGCAAAACTTGATGCCCTGACCGGAACCTGGCTCGGCCACCAGATCACCTTCAGCTACAACACTTCGACCAAAACATGGTTCGCCTTGGCGGGCATAAGCATTGAAACAACGCCCGGCAAATACGCGCTCGCCCTCAGTGGCGAACGGAGCGAGGCAAAGCCCGGCGGCAAACTCGCCTTCACTCGCCAGTTCGCGCTCGTCCGCGCCAAATATCCCCAGATTAAAGTTGCACTGAGCGTGGAGAAGAAATTCACTGAGCCCAACCCCCAGCAGCAAGCTCAGATCGCAGAAGGAGTCAAAGTCAAGGAGGACTACCTGAATCGCGTAACACCCGAGCGCGAATGGGACGGCAACTTCGCTGCACCTGTCCATGCCGCCACTTCCGACGTCTTCGGCTCGCAGCGCATCTTTAACGGCGTGGCGCAGCGCCCGCACTTCGGACTCGATTACCGTGTCCCCACCGGCACCCCAATCGCCGCCATGAACTCGGGCACGGTCCTGCTGGCGCGCTTCCTGTACTTCGAAGGAAATTGTGTGGTGATCGATCACGGACAGGGCTTGCTCAGTCTGTACTTCCACCTCTCGGAGTTAAAAGTGAAAGAAGGAGAGGTAGTGAAACGAGGCCAGGAAATCGCTCTGAGCGGAGGCACAGGACGTGCCACAGGCCCGCATCTACACGTCGCCGTCCGTTGGCAAGGCACCTATCTCGACCCCGCCCGTCTCCTGCAGTTGCCCCTGCCCTGACGCGAGTTGCCTACGCCACTCCCCCGGAAAGCTTGCCTCGTTGCGCGCTACGTGATCCCTCGCGCAACGTCTCAATCAAATAATCCTTCAAGCCCAGGTTGCGAATCAGGCGGTGCAGATAATTAGGATGCACGCCCAGGATCGCAGCGGCCTCCACATAATTCCCGCGCGTCCGTTCCACCGCATCCAGAATGAGGTCCTTCTTCAACTGCTTCACACTCGCGTGATACCTGCCACCATTGGCCTCGTCCGCTGGTCTCTGATCCAGCACAGAATCCGGCAAATCCTCCAGCAGCACCACATCGGACGATCCCATCACGAGCGCACGCTCAATCGCGTTTTCCAGTTCGCGCACGTTGCCCGGCCAGTCATAGTTCACCAAGGCGGCCATGGTTTCGCGCGCCACAGGCCTGGGTTTAACGTTGCATCGCTTGGCATATTTCTGTACGAAGTGCCGGGTCAGCAGTGCGATATCTTCCTTACGCTCGCGCAGCGGAGGCATTTGGAGCTCGACCACAGCCAGCCGGTAGTAAAGATCTTGGCGAAACTCCCCTTTGCGCACCGCCTCATTCAAATCACGGTTCGTAGCTGCGATGAGACGAATATCCACCTTGATGGGATGGGTCCCACCCACGCGCTCGAATTCGCGCTCCTGCAGCACGCGCAGCAGCTTTACCTGCAGACCTGGAGCCAGTTCGCCGATCTCATCCAGAAACACCACGCCGTCGTCGGCCACTTCCAGTCGGCCTTTTTTCTGGCTGGCCGCGCCCGTGAAGGCGCCGCGTTCATGTCCGAACAAATCGCTCTCAAGCAGAGCCTCGGGTATGGCAGCGCAGTTGATGGCCACGAATGGCTTGCCGCTGCGTGGGCTGTTGCGATGCACGGCGCGGGCGGCTAATTCTTTGCCTGTTCCGCTCTCGCCTGTGATCAGCACCGTCGACTCCGTGGGCGCGACCTTGGCCAGGTCCTGGTAGATCTCTTTCATCCGCGCGCCGTCCCCGACCAGGGTCTGCTCCTGGGTGATCTCTGTGGTCAGCCGCTGGTTTTCCCGCTCCAGCCATTGCACCCGCCGCGCGTTGTCCAACGCCACCGAGGAGATCCCCGCGATCGCCGCCAACAGTTGCAAATGATCCTCATGAAATCGGCTACCCGGATTGGTGCTGTCGAGATAAATGCACCCGATCATGCGTTGAAATACGGTGAGAGGTACGCACAGCAACGAGCGCACCTGCGAGGCCGCCAGGCTCTCCACTTGGCGCAGCGTCCCGCTCTGTACGTCCACACCCAGAATCGCGACATCTTCTTTCATCACCTGTCGCGCGATGGTGCGACTGACGCGAACCAACTGCGCCTGCCCGGTGTGCCGTGTCCGCGCGTAAAGCGAGCTGAATTCCTGCCCGGCGCCATCCGCCAGCAGAATCGCACCCCGGCTCGCCGGAACCACCTCAAAAATCAGGTCGAGCAACTGCGCCTGCAGTTCTTCCAAGTCGCGGATGGCGTGCACGACTCGGCTGATCTTCAACAGCGCTCCCAAGTTGCGCGCCACTTGGGAGCCAGCAGGGAGCTCGCTGAGCAGCCGGTCCGGCTGCAGGTAGAGCACTTCCTTGGGGTGGATCAGCTTGGTCTCAGCCGCGGGATGGCTGTCGTCGAATTCGACCCGGCTGGCGGAGGCAGACCGTTCCGCATCCTCTACCAGAAAAAGAAACACGGAGTCGCCGATCGCGATTTCGTCGCCGTGCCGCAGCCACTGCTCTTTGACCGCCAGGCCGTTGACCACGGTTCCGTTACGACTATCGAGATCCCGGATCTGATAGCGCCCGTCCTCTTCCCGACGCAGCAAGCAATGCTTTCGCGAAACCGACGGATCGACCACGGGCACTGTGTTCGTCGGATCCCGCCCCAAAGTGATTTCTCCGTCGGGCAACGGAATGGTGGAATCTTTTAACGAACCTGCTACTGCCAGTATTCTTGGATGCAATCGGGTCCCCCACTCCGTGCAGACTTTCTTATCACAGCCGGGACGGAAATGCATGTCAACAAATTGCATTTCCGATATCCAAACGGTTAGTAAGGCTATCTGATCAGATAGCGTTTCGGGCTGGGCAACCGGCCTGCCGAGCTAAGCTCGCTGATCTGGCGCGTAGAGCTTAACCTGTTGCTCTGAAAGCGCTTAACACCGACCAAACACGATCATGTCTGCTACCGAACAAATTGGCATTCGGCATGCTCTATCAGAAGTGCGAGCTTGGCAAAAGCGATGGGGGAAGCGCTTTCAGTCAGTTTCAGCCGAGATCGCCAGTCAGAAGCTCGGGGGACCCCCTCATCGAGCTTCTGACCGTTTTGTCCTTAAGCGTCCCGTGCAACGAGCGTCCTACCCAGCCGCAAGTTCGCTCGTGGGAACTCGGTCGACGGCAAGGAGGGCTACTCCGTCGCGATAGCTGACAGTCCTGCCTGAAATCGCCGGCACTCTTTCTCCCGGCACCAGAATCCCCACCAGGTTGAGAGGATCGGCCGCCGACAACGTCATCGTATCTCCGCTCAAAGGCAGGCTGCGCACCGCCCGCAGTGACTCGACTGCGACTGGCAGTGCGAACTGCTCCCCTATGAACCCATCCACAAAGCGCCCGCCACGAATTTCGCCACGATCTTCCAGCCGCCGGAATCCCATCAGCAATTCGCGCCAGGAGGGCAGGTTCGACTCACGCGCCAGCAAGTCGCGAATCACAATACCGTAGCGCCGCAGCAGCATCCAGCATGCAGCTTCGACGGCACGTGGACGCTCGACCGCCACGTCCGCATGTAACAGCGCCCAACGCCCAGAGCTGTGCCGAGGACGCGTGCTGCGCCCGCTTCCCTGCCCCGCTCGGCGCTTCGGATCGATCAGCGAGCGCAGATTGTCGAACCCGTCGGCCGTCACCAGACCAGCCGCTGCCAGCTCCCACAAAGCCGTTTCGATCTCGGCCTTGAGTTTCCCGCTCCCGCGCACAATATCAGCGAAAAAAGATGCGCCGTGCTGCCGCAGAAACTCCAGCACCAGTTGCGATCCATGGCTCAGACCCCGCGTCTCGGCCTGGTCGCCGGCGGCGTGGCGGGGAGTCATCCAGTCCGCTTCTTCGCGTACAAAAAACGTAATCGGAGCCACGCTGGTCGGGATCACTCGCCGCTGCCGTGGTGCACTCGTTCCGTCCGAAGCACCGCCGGCCGCCACTCCGGAATCTAGCGTCGCCGGATGTGGCGAAAGCCTTCCCCAGCCCACCGCGCCGGTCAGGCAAAGCTGATCGAGCCACTTCGGATCGTAGTCGGCAATCCTCCGGGCCAACACTTGTCGCTCCCACGCATTCGCCGGAATCTCAAATCCTTGCAACTGCTGCAGCACTTCGAGTGTCCCGCGCTCGCCCGCGACCTGCGTTCCGCGAGCCACGTGCTGCCACCGCAGGAGCCAGCGCATAAATGCTGCCGCCGTGACCGGCTCAATCTGCTTACGCAACATCCCCACAGTGAGCCGGTGAATCCGCGCCAGCAACCGCCGCTCGCACCATTCGATTTCCTCCGTGGGTCCAGCTGGTGTGGGCACACCAAGGTCGACAGCTCTGTGTGGCGCGGGCGCTCCTGCCCGCGAGGCAGCGCCAGTAAAGTTGCCTCGCAACACAGTGCCGCTGGCCTCCATCCGCAGCAAAGCAATCTCGATATCCGATGCCGCCAGCCCCAAAATCTGCCCAAGCTGCGATGCGGACACGGGCCCCACATGCGACATCCACCCCGTAACCAGCGTGAGCAAAGCGTCGTCCCGCAAAACCTGCCCAGTCTCCACATCCGCCAGCGCCTGCACAAACTGAACTCCTGGAAACAGCGCTGCAAAACTCCGACCCCGCTCCGCCGCCACCCAGTAGCGCCGCCCCTCTAACCGAGCGACTCCCGCCCGCCCTTCGCTCACCAGGCTTTCAAAGTAACCTTCCCATCCGGCAGTGCCCAGGTGGGGACGGCCGCCCCCGGCTGTCCGGTCGAGCGAAGCGGAACCCTGTGGGCTCAGACGTAAGAATGCATCCAACTCCATAGCGGCAGGTCGAGCTCCACTCGACCGGACAGGTGGGGGCGGCTGTCCCCACACAGAATCCAATTCCTCCGGCAGAGCTACGAGCGTGTGCAGCACATCGTGCAGTTCATCGGCATCCCGCACATCCGGCCAGGCCTCTTCCCGCACCTGTGCAATAGCTCCCTGATCCAGCCCGCCCACTTCCTCCAGCACCGACTCCGGCAGCACTCGCCGCATCTCAACCGCGCGCGCCCGCCGCTCCTCCAGCGGCGCGTCATCCAGATACGCATACGGATTCGCATTCAGAATCTCGTGCGAAAACTGCGACGGCACCGGCGTATCCACCGCCACCACCCGAATCTCGCCCGAAGCCATCCCGCGCAGCAGCGACTTCAGCCCTTCGATGTCCATCGCCTCTGTGAGCACATCCTTCATCACCTCGCCCACCAGAGGATGATCCGGAATCTTCCGGTCGCCCTCGATGTTCTCGAAGCACGCCGCTGCATCCGGAAACACCGAGGCCAGCAGATCATCGGACCGCATGCGCTGAATCTGCGGCGGAACTTTCTTGCCATTCTGAAAACGCAACAGAGCCAAAGCCCGGTTCGCGTCCCAGCGCCAACGCGTGCCAAATATCGGAGAATCCAGCGCCGCCTGTTCCAGAAGCGGCTGCACCGTGCCCGCCTGCAAAAAATGAAACACGTCGCCAAGAGGAAAACTATGCTGCTCGGCTAGGGCGATGTTCAGCCCGTTGTCGGTAGCCGCCGCCTGCAGTTCAAAATTGAACCCTACGCAAAATCGCTTACGCAGCGAAAGCCCCCAGGCCTTGTTGATCCGCCCGCCAAATGGGGCATGAATCACCAACTGCATGCCGCCGCCTTCATCGAAGAACCGCTCGGCAATGACGGTCGTCTGCGTCGGCACCGCGCCCAGCACTGCCCGACCCTGCAGGATGTATTCAATCGCCTGCTCGGCGCCGGAGTCGTCGAGCCCGCACTCTCGTCTCAGCCAACTCACAGCAGCCGCCACTTCGGGTTGGGTCGCCGAGAATCCTACGGGCGAAGTGCGCGGCAGCATCTGGCTGATCTTCTCCCGCAACTCGCCGACGTGCTGCGACAATTCCTCGGTCCGCGCTGGAGCTTCGCCCCGCCAGAACGGAACACTCGGCGGCGCTCCATGCGCATCCTGCACCAGCATCCGCCCCGCATTGGTCTCAATGCGATGAATCATCCACGACGTATTCCCCAACAGCATGATGTCCCCGCGATTGCTCTCGACCGCGAAGTCTTCATCAACCGTTCCCACGACCACGCCATCGGGTTCGGCGACCACGGTATACAAAGAGTTGTCGGGAATAGCACCGCCGCTGGTGATCGCCGCCAGCCTGGCCCCGCGCCGCGCCCGCAATTTGCCGTTCACTCGGTCCCGATGCAGATACGCTCCATACCGCCCGCGCTTCGCCGCAATCCCCTCGGCCAGCATCTGCAGAATCGAGTCAAACGTCTCGCGCTTCAGATTCCGATACGGATACGCCCGCCGCGCCAGCGCGAACATCTCCTCTTCGCCCCACTCTTCCGCCGAACACGCTGCCACCATCTGCTGCGCCAGAACATCGAGCGGAGACTCAGGAATCATCAGCCGATCCAAATCTCCATGCCGGATCGCCCGCGCCAAAGCTGCACACTCGATCAAATCATCGCGAGTCGTGCAGAAGAAACGCCCCTTTGGCACCGCGCCCCTCCAGTGTCCCGACCGCCCCACACGCTGCAGCGCCACCGCGATCGCCCGCGGCGAATTGATCTGCACGACGAGATCGACGGTCCCCACATCAATTCCCAGTTCGAGTGAGGCCGTTGCGACCAGCACCCGCACTTGCCCCTCTTTCAACTTTTTCTCCGCCGCCAACCGCAGCTTGCGCGACAAGCTGCCGTGATGCGCGGCAACGTTCTCCTCGCCCATGCGCGCGCCCAGCTCATGACACAGACGCTCCGCCATCCGTCGCGTATTCACAAACACCAGCGTCGACCGATGCTGTTGCACCAGGACCACCAGCCGGTCGTAGATCGCGTCCCACATCTCGTTCGACGCGACCGGCCCCAGGGGCATCGGCGGCACCTCGACGCCAAGGTCGAGCGTGCGCTTGTGTCCGATGTTGACGATGACCGGATCGGCTCGCCCGTGCCCGGTCAGGAAATGCGCGACGTCCTCGATCGGCTTTTGCGTCGCCGACAGGCCGATCCGCACCGGCGGAGTGTGAGTTAGTGCTTCCAGTCGCTCCAGCGACAGCGCCAGGTGCGCTCCCCGCTTGTCATCGGCGACCGCATGAATCTCGTCCACTATCACCGTCTCGACATCGCGCAGGATGTTGCGACTCTTTTCCGCCGTCAGCAGAATGTAGAGCGACTCCGGCGTCGTCACCAGAATGTGCGGAGGCCGCTTCAGCATGGCCCGTCGCTCCGGCTGCAGAGTATCGCCCGTCCTCACCGCGCTGCGAATCTCCGGCATCAGCAGGCCGCGCTCGCCCGCCAACGCAAGAATCTCGCCCAGAGGAATCTCAAGATTTTTCTGGATGTCGTTGCCGAGTGCCTTGAGCGGAGAAACGTAGAGAACTTCCGTTCGGTCGCTCAGCCCGCCCGCCAGCGCCTTGCGCACCAGCCGGTCAATGCAAGCGAGAAACGCAGCGAGAGTCTTGCCCGACCCCGTGGGCGCCGAGATCAGCGTGGCGCGCCCCGCAAGAATGTGAGGCCACCCCTGCTCCTGGGGTTCGGTCGGCGTCTCAAACCGCCGTACAAACCACTCGGTCACGAGAGGGTGCGCCCAGGCCAGCGAGGCAGGAAGGAACTGCATTCGGGTATTCTAGCCCGAAATCATGCTTTCGCCAACTGTTCGCCCAAGTGCGCCAGGTGCGCGGCGCCTCAATGTGGAAGGAAGGAAGAAGGGGTAGCGATCTCCATCGGGGCGTCATCCTGAGCGTAGCCGTTTTTTGAGGCGGAGCGAAAGATCTCAGTACCCTTAATGCCCTGAGCGTCAAACCCTATTCAGTGGAGTTCGGCGACACGACGTAGCTGCTGCCATCCTCGGAGAAGAAAATCTGTTTCACGCCGTGACGCAGGCACGATTTCGTGCAGGCCTTCATCTCAGGTTCTTCGATGACCTTCGTGCCGTGCTGCATCCGGACACACACCCCCGCACATTTATTCTCGTCGAAAGAATGGCACATGCAGAGACAGCACAACCCGCCACGATCATCCCCCGGAACCTGCCCCGAGGCCCCAGTCAGCCATAATGAGGCAAGAATAACGATGAAGACTGCGGGCTTGAAGTCCTTCGCCATTGTCCGGTTGCTGACCTTCATGTTCAGTTGCGGAAATTGCCGCCGTCGCATCTTGTTATTTTTCCGCAAAGGTCACCAGATCACCGTGGTAACCAGCATTCGACACCCGAAACCCTGCCATGGGCTACTGGCGAGACTGCTAGAATTGCGCCGATGCCCAAGAAACTCTCCGCTCGAGCCCGCGCGCGCCGAATCAAACTCCTGCTCTTCGACGTTGACGGCGTTCTCACTGACGGCAAGCTCTTCATCTTCCCCGCGCCCGCGGGAACGCAACAAAGCGTTCTGGCGCAATCCGCCAAGCACGCCGGCGAGGGCGGATTCGGACTGTACAGCCAAAGCCTGATTGAGGCCAAAGGATTCCACGCCCACGATGGCACTTCGATCTCGCTCGCGCGCCTGGGCGGCATCAAGACCGGGCTGATCACCAAACGCACCTCGGAAACCGTCGCACTCCGCGCCCGCGACCTAAGACTTGAATACGTGCGCCAGGGAATACAGGACAAGCGCACCTGCTTCGAGGAAGTCGTTAAAGAGGAAGGAATCGAACTGGAAGAAGCGGCCTTCGTCGGCGATGACGTCATCGATCTGCCAGCCATGCGTGCGAGCGGCCTTGCCATCGCCGTGAGCAATGCCCGCTCCGAGGTGAAGCGGGAAGCGCACTACGTCACACCCCACGGCGGCGGCGAGGGCGCCTTGCGGGACGCTGTAGAGTTTATCCTGAAGGCGCAGGACAAGTGGAAAAAAGTTTTGGAAAGCTACCTCGGCGAGAGAAGTCCGAAAGGAAGCTACTAGCTTCTAGCTCGTCGCCAAAACCAGAAAACCGGAACCACAGCGCCGAATTGCAGCGCTTCCTGTGCCTCTTGTGTTTTGTTGCTTGGCTAGAAGCCAGGGGCTAGCAGCTAGCAGCTGAAACAAAAAACCCATCGGATGCTTGCTTGGGGCGTGCTCGGGTCAGCATCCGATGGGCTACCGTTTCTCCTTACTCACCCTGTTGTTTTCAGGAGTATGTATCCTGATTAAACCCCGGAACCCGGAGAAGTTCCGTCTAGTTTTGTAAATCTTTGTAAAATATCCGCAACAAAAATTGATACAGGAACCGACGTTTTGTTCGCGCGCCCTCGTCGCAGGCTGATGGCCTTAGATCAGCGCATACAGGTTCCCATCCGCACTCCCAACGTAAACTACTTTGTCCACGACGACCGGAGACGAAAGAATCGATCCCATACTCATCGTGCGTTCAACGCCGGTCACCATATCATCGTAGAAATCCGACCGGAAAAGCGCCTCGCGATTCGGAGTTCCGTCCGCCTTCGTGTAAGTTGGCGCAAGCTGTTTCGACGCATCGGTTTCAAACGTCCAGCGCATTTTCAGATCACCAAGATCGACTGCCACCAATCTTCCCTGGGTCGAACCCACGTACAGCATGCTTCCCGCAATCGCCGGGGACGAATAAAGATACCAATGGTTCAGTCCTGCCGAATACAGGACCTCGCCCGACTTCGCATCAACGGCATAAACCAAGCTTGAGTCTGACGTTGCGAAATATACTTTGCCGTCGCGGACCGCGGGCGACGCCACGACCCACGAACCTTTGGCCGGAAACGCCCATTTCTTTTGGCCCGTACTCTCGTCCAGCGCGTAAAGATGAGAGTCACGGCATCCAAAATAGACCGTGCCCTCGACCACCGCGGCCGACGACTGAATCCCTACCTGGTTGTGAATATCGGGATCCTCGCCGGTCTTGAAACGCCACTTCTCAAGTCCAGTCGAGGCATCGATAGCGTAGAAATAGCTATCCCAACTCCCGATGAATACGGTCCCGTCCGCCAGCGCCGGGGAAGCATGCACCACGTCCCCCGTCTTGAATTTCCAGTTCACAGCACCGGACTCCGCGTTGAGCGAATAAACGTTGCTGTCACCACTGCCAAAGAAAACCGCTCCATTCCACACCAGCGGCGATGAGAGATAGCAGTCGAATGGATCCGGCATGGTCTCGGCCACTGGCTGCACCCCGTGCAGGTGCCTGCCTGCAAACCGTCGTTCTCCACCGGTCTGGAATTTCCATTTCAACACTCCGGTGGAAGCGTCCACCGCATAAAGGTTTCCATCGTAAGCGGTGAAGTAGACAGTGCCGTTCGAGACTGCTGGGGACGAAGGGACTCGGCTCTTCGCTTGAAACTTCCACTTCTGCTTGCCCGACTCGGACTCGATGGCATACAGGTTCCCATCTGTGCTGCCAACATAGATCACTCCCTGCACCGCCGCTGGAGACCCGATCACCATGCCGCCGGTGTAAAACTTCCATTTGACTTTGTTGAACTTTGTGACCCCGGCCGCCTCGTAGACTCCAGTGTGTTGTGAGTTTCCCCGAAACATCGGCACGTCCTCGGAGAGCGAGGGCAGGCCAAGACACAGAAAAAGCCCGGCCAGCAGCATTCTTATCTGCATTGAGAGTCGAATCCTTCCTGCTTATTATATTTCGAGAGTCTGTCTTCCAATCGCGTCTGGGAGTAAGTGGATCTCGAGAGGTTCCACACAAGGGACACCTTCGCCCATTCACACCTTGGACGGATACCAACCCAGATTGTTATGGCAGAGCGTCCCGGAACGGCGTGCGCCGGAAGTATGGAATGAGCGCTTCATCCCGCCACCCGGGACACTGAGGGCAAGCCTAATTGGGCAGTGGGGAATTCTTGGTTGCCACCAGTTCGGCGAACCGCTTGTCTTTGCGCAGTTCGGAGAATTCCACGTCCTTATACACGTTGTTGAAGTCCTTGTATCCCTCTTCCATCGCTTTCCTTAGGTACTCAAGCGAGCGGTCCGAGAAGCCCATCTTGGCAAAGAGTTTCGCCACCGTGTAATCGTAGCGGGCACGATCTTCCGGGCTGGGCAACTGCGCTTGGACGCCGCCTCGCGACGTGCGTTGAAACACGTCGGGATCGAGTTCCACCGCCTTTTGATAAGCAACCACGGCAGGTTCGAACTGCCTTTTGGCGAAGTACGCCGCGCCCAGGTTGCTGTAGAACGACGCCGAACTGTCCTCGATAGCGATCGCTTTGTCGTACTGCTTGATCGCCGGTCCGTATCTCTTTTCTTCGTAGTACACCACGCCGAGATTGTTGTAGGCGTCGGCAAAATTTCGGTCCGCTTTGATCGATTTCTCGAAGGACTTTTTCGCCTCGCGGTAGCGCTGCATCATGAGTTCGGTAATCCCGAGCTTGTTCAGCAACGGCGCCGAGTTCGGCTGCTTGGCCAGCGCGGCGCGGTAATAGTCCAGCGCGTCCAGATAAAGTTTTACCGTCCGCAATTGATCGGCACGCAGTTCCAAATCAGCCGCGGTCGCGTCCGGCGCCGGAGGATCGGTCATCCGCAGCAGCGGTGGCTTAATCTGCACCGGTTCGGAACGAGAGGCCTGCGTCCACGACACAACGGACAAGGCGAGAACACAAACGGTGAGAAACGTAGAGGAAAACAGCGAAACTCTCGGGCAGGACCGCATATACCACCCCCAAGTCGTTCCCAGCGGACTCATTCTGCCACAGTTTTGGCTGCCCGGCGAAGATTTTCAGGGCCGAGGGCAATCAGTGTGGCCCGGCTTGCCCGCTGTCTGCAGGTTTAGACACCGGAGCCGCCTGTTTGTCATCCTTAAAAATACCGGCGATTTTGCCGAAAAATCCCTTCTTTTTCTTGGGGTCAGCGTTCTTCGGATCCGCAGGATCCGTCCCATCCGGGCCGTTGACTGCCTGGATCTGGCCCGGTGGCAGCGCCTTGTCCCCGCCTCCGAACATCTTGGAGAAGAATCCCTTGATCCCCCCCTGCTCATCGCAGGTTTCGCGCGGCTCGGTACCGGCCACAAAAGCGGAACTGTAGTCGTCCGGACAAACCGGCGTCGCCAGCCGATTCGTCGCCTTGTCGAGTTCCACATCCACTACGCCTGAGGGCTGTTGGAACTCCCTCATGTCGGAATACTGCGGCAGGGCCGCCGCCTTTTTCATGAACTCCGCCCAGATGGGCGCGGCCGTCATCGCGCCGCTCAAGCGCAAGTCGCTGTAGTCGTCGTATCCCACCCACACGATACAGAGCAGGTTCGAGGTATATCCCGCAAACCAGCCATCGTGCGAACTGCCCGTCTTGCCCGCTGCCGGTGCAGTGAATCCGCGCAGACGGACCGCCGTATATCCCAGCCCATTGTTGATCACGCCTTCCATCATGTTGGTCATGACGTAGGCCACTCGCGGATCGAGCACCTGCCGCTGATCTGTGTTGTAGTTGGCGATCACGTCGCCTTTGGCGTTGCGCACCGAGCGCACCCAGATCGGCGACAGACGCACACCATTGTTCGAAAACGATGTATAAGCCCCCGCCATGTCCACCGGCGAAGCGTCATAGGAGCCCAGCGCCATCGCCGGCGTTGCCTTCACCGACGCAATCCCCGCCGTCCGCGCCAGGTCCGCCACTTTGTCGTAGCCGACTTCTTCTGCCACTTTCACGGTGGCGTTGTTCAGCGACATCGCCAGCGCGTAGCGCAGTGTGACGTCCCCGTGATATTCCTCTTTGTAGTTTCGCGGTTCGTAGATCTGGTCGCCGTAGGCAAAGCTCGACGGCGCGTCGGTCACAGTAGAGGTCGGGGTGAGCACCGCTTGCGACCCATCCAGCGCCGTGTTCATGGCCGCCGCGTACACGAACGGCTTGAAGATCGATCCGGTCGGGCGTTTCGCCACCGCGTGATTCAGCTGGCTCCAGCCGTAGTCGCGCCCACCCACCAGCGCCAGCATCGCGCCCGTATGCGGATCGAGCGCCACCAGCGCCACCTGTGCCTGCGGTCCTTGCTCGACTTTGGTCTCGAACTTCTTACCCACCTTGACCTTTTTCGTACGCAACTTCTTGACCTGATCGTCCACCAGCTTGATGCCCATCTCTACCGACTGGGCCGCGGCTTTCTGCAAGTCGGGATCAAGGGTCGTATAGATGCGGTACGACTGGTCGTTCAGCTCATGCTCATTGAACTTGTTGATGACCGAATCGCGCACCATGTCGACGAAATACGGGGCGTCGCTGGCTTCCACGTTCGGCGGCGCCAACTTCAAGGACGCAGCCTTGGCTTTGTCCGCCTGCTCGCGCGTGATCGCGTGGGTGTCGACCATGGTCTCCAGCACCAGATTCCGCCGCTCCAGTGCCCGCTCCGGATGCCGGTAGGGCGAAAGATAACTCGGCCGCTGAATCAATCCGGCCAGCAGCGCCATTTCCGGCAACGTGATGTCCTTCAGGTCCTTATTGAAGTACGCTTTCGATGCCTCCGCGAACCCGCTGATGGCAAACGATCCCCGCTGACCCAGGTCCACCCAGTTCCCATAAAACTCGAAAATCTGCTGCTTGGAGAACTTCTGTTCCATCTCCTCGGCAATCAGCATTTCGATCAGCTTGCGCCTGATCGTCTTCTCCGGGGTCAGGAAGAACCCGCGCGAGAGCTGCATGGTGATCGTCGATCCGCCCTGCTCGTGCCGTCCACGTACCACATCAATCCATGCGGCTTCTGCCATGCGCAGGAAATTCACGCCACTGTGCTCGAAGAACCGCCGGTCCTCGATCGCCAGCACCGCCTGCACCATCAACGGAGGAATGTCGTTGTATTTGACAAGTTGCCGCTTCGACCGCTGCTCGGCGTCGAACAGCGCGGTCACCAGCTGCGGCTCCAATTCGTAAGCGGAAAGATCGTTCCCCTTACTGGTAATGCCCTCCACCTGCCCGTCCTGAATGCTGATGTGAGCCGGTTCCGGGCTGTGGTATGACTCCGGCCCGGGTGTAATTTCGATGGCGCCGCTCAGGAGCCGGAAGCTGCCCAGCGCCGACTGGCCATCCTTGTCGGAATAGCCGGCCCGGCGCAAGTCCGCGGCTATCTGCTTGACCTCAATTTTTTCCCCCGTCCGTACCGTCTGCGGCAGCGCGTAAATCTTGGCCGAATTGCTGAACACGGGCGTCCGGAAGCGCCGCTCGATAATGCGGTCGTACTTGATGTAGTAGTAGGAGAACAGAACGGTGAATACCACCGCCAGAATCAGAAAGGCAACCAGCCCCGCGCGCAGCACCGGGTCCCGGGGCAGGCCGCGAAGCTTCTTCCCAGCCGTCCCGCCATTTCCCTTCGGGATCTTGATTTTGATGCTCACGATTTCGGCGCTTCTAACCGTCTTGCCGTTCCTGCGTCTGCGCTCGTGGATCTCTGCCGTATTCTTTCAGACGCGGTGACCCGGAAAAAGGTTTGAACATCCTCCGTCACCCCACCCCGGGGTCCCGAACCCCCACTCTTTCGACGCCAGGTCGACCACGCTGCGCGGATCAAGGGATAGGTATGTCCTTATTGTACCCCTCGCTGCAGAAACGAAAAGAGACCCGCAGTACATGCGGGTCTCCGCTCCGTCAATAGTGGGTACCCCTTCCAAGCGCAAGCTCTACGGATCGGTCACGACCCAGTAGCCCGGCGTTGTCAACGTCACCGGCGAGATTGGTTGAGTCAGAGAGCCGTCGGAACCCACAGCCAGGGCTCCCAGTTGGGTCTGAGTGCCGTTCGAAGTGAGTATGTTGCTGTACACCAGCAGGTTCGCTCCCGACTGATCAAACTGGCCCCAATACCCGAGAAACACGTTGCTGAATGGCGATCCAGTGACTGTCGTCAATGCCCCTGTGCTGGTGTTGAGTTGGAAGGCTTCGATCGCATTGTAGCCCGTCGCCGTATCGTTCAGGCTGAATGAGTAGATGAATTCACCGTTACTCGAAGGCGGTTGAACCGCAATCGTAAAGGGTGAGAAGGTCGTCGAGACTGGTGATCCAGTGGCCGGCGAAGGCACTCCGGTCGTCTGGTTGATGCTGAATACGTACAGGTGATTGTCATCGATGCCGCTGACCGACTTCGAGCTCCCGCTGGTCCCGACCAGATACCTCCCAGAGGCGTCACCCTGCAATTCCCATATGTTGCTACCGAACAAACCGCCCGGTAGGGGCGTTAACACGCCGCCGGTCCCGATCGTAAACCCCACAAAGGCTGACCCCTCGTGCGTGCCAGCGCCGCACACGTATAGAAACCTGCCCAGACCATCGGTTGTAATATTCCCCGGCTCGATCGTGCTGGCAAACGGAGACCCCTGCACCGCGGTCAGCCCGCCTGTCGTGCCGTTGATGGCATAAACAAAAATGTCGTTCGCACCGGTCGAACTGATGAACAGGTATTTGCCTGCCGGATCCGTCGTCATCTGGAACTGACCCGTTGCGTTGAGCGGCAGATTCAGTGTCACCGTAAGCGGGAAGCCGCTTAAGGCGGTAAGAGCGCCGTTGGTGGAATCGATGGACCATCCAGCGATTTCCTCCTGGAGCTCGAAGACCGCATACACGAACTTCTTATTCACCACAACCATAGCCTCGCCGGTCTCACTCGCGGGAATCGTCGGTGCAGTGAAGTTGGAAAGCGCAACAAAGGAGCCTGCGCTGGTGCTCAGATCGTAGCCATCGATCGTGCCGTTGACACCCTTGCCGTTCTGGCCGCCGATTTGATCGACTGTGTAGACAAAAGCAGCGGGGGTCGCGTTGCCTCCGCCTCCACCGCCTCCGCCACCACCGCCACCACCAAAAGACCCGCCGCCACCACCGGTGCTTGTAGAACAGCTCGCACTCCCGAATGTGGCAGGGCCGCAACCGGGCGCGCCGCTGCAGCTTGCCAGCAGCAGGAGTGCCAGCATCATCAGCAGACTAACCAGTACTCGAAACACAATCCTCATGAACTGCCTCCACCTCATGCGCCGTTGCGGACGTCCTGGCTGCCGGCCTCAGGAAATAATTCCCGACTCAAAACTTTTCCCGGATCCCCAACCTCGTGTGCGAACCTGCAGCGGACCAGGGCGTAAAAAACCTCTCACTCCATCGCCATAGTAGGAGGAAGGTAACGTGATGACAACGTTACGAATGTCATTGTCCGGTGAGATAACTAGCAAGCCTGCCGGAAGGCAAGCAGAAGTTGCCAGCGCTTTTCCAGCCGCGAAGCGGCGACAGAATAAAGCCCACAGCGTAAGCCGTGGGTAAGTGCGTGAGAGAAGTATCAGCTCCCATCGGGGCGAAAGATGAGTTCTACCCCTGCTCCCATCGCGCTGCCCTCGGTGCAGTAACCGACGCCGCACGATTCTCGCGCAGCCTCCGCACGAAGGTAACTTCAGACCAATTTCGCATCGCCGCAGGGGCTCCCGAAAATTTCACGACATGCATTTCAGTCAGCATCCATGCGGCTCCGAGCACTATCAGTCGGCGCGAGGAAATCTTCCACACTCTCCGAACACTGCACTCGTTTCGCACTCGCGGTGACCATCGGACGTGAACATTCGTTTCGCTAGTAACCACACATTTCCCTTGCTTGCGAAATTCGGAACTGACAACATGCGAATTGAAATCTCGCGGAGGATTCTTTCCAGTGAAGCGCACAAACATTCTGGCTACACTTCTTGGTGTCATTTCGCTACTCTCCACCGGCTGCGGTACAAGCGACAAGATCGGATCCGTCAGCATGCAGATCGTGGGCGCAAGCGGCGCCGGCGTAGTGGACCTCAAAGGCCTCGGGGGAACGCTCCAACTGGCCGTTTCCGCCAACTACACCAGCGGCAAGATCATCGACCAAACCAATTTCGCCACCTACACGGTGACAGCCGAGGGGGTCGACAACAATACCCAATTACCTCTCCCCGCTCCTCCGATGACGTTCACGATAAACTCCACCGGAATGATCACGGCGGTCGACCCTGCAGTCTGCACCTGGTTCAGCACCACGGGAGACCCCAAGACAGCAGGCTGGGCTTTCACTGGGGACTATAAGATCGTAGCCAAATATCACGGCTTCTCTTCGAATCCAGTCTTTATCCCTATCGCTTCCGCTGCCAGCAACCAGGCCAATATGCAGGGCCAGTGCGGTCCGTAGGCGTATAACGGCCGGCCAGCTCCCGGCTAGCGCCACACTGCAGTCTCAATCCAATGCAGCCCACTCCGCGGGCTGCATTTGTTTTTTACCCTCCGATCGGGGCAAGAGGCACCGAATCCCCCTCATGTTTTGTTTGAGAGTACGCTGGCCGAACGCACAATCTCGTAGCGGATGCTAGACCACCGCCGCCCGAGCGACCCTACCGCCGGCGTCGGGCTTGAAATGAAGTGGGAATGCACATCCGGCAGGACGATTCGTGTTTTGTCGTCCGCCGCAAGGAAAACCACCGGAGCCTCGGCCTTTCCCGACCGCTCTAGGTCGACTTGGTCAGGTTCAAGCCCGATATCATGCGCCCAGGATTTACTGACGACCGCGCCGCAGATCGGCATCGGAACTCGGAGCGGCCAACCCAATGTGTGCGCCGTTCAGTGACGCGAGATGCTTCAGTTTGTCCTGCAGTTCGTAGTAGCCGAGCTCACTGGCCCCGATTTTGTCAGCCTGCGCTGGCAGCAGCGCGAACCTGGGCTGGGCACTGTTTTGACTTTGCCCACGCACATCCCGTCCAGGCCAACTCGCAACGGCCGCCGGAGACCGCGCTTAAAAGCCCTTGTTTCCGCTCGAAGGATTGAAATGTAACGTGAAGGAATATCCTGGCAGGTTCACGGGCACGCTGTAGTCCACTGCCAAGTAGACTGCCGGAGCGCCCGGCGTCCCAATCCGTTGCAGAGTGACGTGCTCGGGTGTCAACTGAATGTCGTGCTCCTGGGCCTTCTTGATGACGGATTCGACCAGGGACTGATCGGTCTCGTGGGGATTGGAACCGCCCATCATCGCAATATTGCGCAAATCGTCCGAGAACGAATAATTATTCAGCTCGGGAGGAATAATCTGAAACCCGGCATAGATCAAGCCGATGATGGCAAGAAACCCGATAATCGCTTTAACAGTTCCCATGTCCTGCAGTCCGCTCTGCCTGGACCTGGGTGCCCCATTTCTCGCGTAGTTCGCGAGAAGTGGGGTCTTTAGCCGGTCCGGCGGAGCACTCCCTGAAAATATTCGACGATCGCCGTGATCGTAACATCGCGCACTTCACGAGTCGAACGTAAAACGACTTCCACAGTGCCTTCGGTAACCTTCTTTCCCACGGTGATTCGAAACGGGATACCGACCAAATCGGCATCCTTGAACTTCACCCCCGGCCGCTCGTCCCGGTCATCCAGGATCACGTCGTATTCCGCCGCCTCCAGCCGCTTCGCAATATCTTCCGCGGCCGCCTTTACCGGCTCATCCTTCATGTTGACCGGCGCGACTACAATCTCGAATGGCGCGATCGCCGCCGGCAGCCAGAATCCGTTCTCGTCATTCCCCTGCTCCACCGCCGCCGTCAGGATGCGCTCAATCCCAATCCCGTAGCTCCCCATGATCGGCGTGACTTCCTTCCCGTTCTTGTCGAGCACCCGCGCCCCCATCGACTCCGAATACCGGTAGCCGAGCTTGAAGATGTGCCCGATCTCAACCGCCGTATCGATCCGCAGGGCCTTGCCGCAATTCGGACAAGCCTCTCCCGCCGTCACCGCGCGCAAATCGGCGTACGCCGTCGGATGAAAATCATTCCCAGGCGTGAGATTCTTCAGGTGATAGTCCTTCTTGTTCGCGCCCCCGATCAGATTCGCCCGCCCCTCGAGTGCCTTGTCCACGAGCAGCACGGGCTTGTCGGCATCCTTCTTGAGATCCTTGGCCCACTCAATCCCGATGGGCCCCAGATATCCCGCCGGAGAATTGAATAGCACCTCGATCTCGGTCTCTTCCATCGGCCGCGTCGCGGTTGCGACGGTGGCGTTGAGCTTGGCCTCGTTAAGCTGATGATCGCCGCGCATCAGCACCACAATGGCCCGTAATTTCGTCTTGCCTGCCGCGTCCTTCTCGTCGGCCATCAGTGCCAGCGTCTTGATCTTGTTCTTCGGCGACACGCCCAGAAACTTCGCGACATCTTCAATCGTCTTCTGCCCCGGAGTGTGTACCAGCAGCGGCTTCCCGTCCGCTTCGGCAGCCAGGTCCGCCACCGCCTCCAACTTCGACGTAGCCTTCTCCATATTCGCTGCGTAATGGCAGCCATCGCAGCTTACAATCTGATCTTCTCCCGCCGGAGTCCGCACCATGAACTCGTGCGACTCCTTCCCGCCCATCGCTCCCGAATCCGCCTCGACCACCATGTACTTCAGCCCGCAGCGGTCAAAAATCCGGCAGTAAGTTTCGTAGTGCTTCTTGTAAGAAAGGTCCAGCCCGGCTGCGTCGATGTCGAACGAGTACGCGTCCTTCATCATGAATTGACGCACGCGCAGCAGTCCGGATTTGGGCCGCGGCTCGTCGCGAAACTTCGGCGCAATCTGATACCAGATCTGCGGCAGCTGTTTGTAGCTGCGCAGTTCCTTGCGCGCAATCTCGGTCATGACCTCTTCTTCCGTCATGCCCAAGCACATGTCGCCGCCCCTGCGGTCCTTCAGCCGGAACAGGTTGTCGCCCATGAGCCCCCAGCGCCCGCTCGCCTCCCAAATCTCCCGCGGATGCAGCGCCGGCAAATAAAACTCCTGCCCGATCCGGTCCATCTCCTGCCGCACGATGGCCATGATCTTGTTAAACGACCGGTTGCCCAGAAAAAGATACGAGTAAATTCCCGCCGCAAGCTGACGAATGTACCCCGCCCGCACCAGAAATTTGTGCGAAGCCACTTCAGCATCCGCCGGCGCCTCGCGCAGTGTAGGAATGAACAGTTCTGACCAACGATGCATAGGAATTGGTTCCTGTGGAAGTGGAATTGGTTATTGTAGCAGCGGCCATCGCTCAGTTTTTGAAGTCCCCTCCTTCTGACAAAGTCATTGTGAACAGAGCTGTTATTCGTGGCGGTGTGCGCTTTGCAGGAAGTACGAAGAGGTCATCTCCAGCGCCGCGCTCCTAGTCCCCTTGGATGCCAGGGTAGCGAAGATCTATTCGTCAATCCGGCGTGATCGCTTCTTGAAAGCCGCCGATGTAATCCAGCTAGCTTCCGCCGCGAGCGTCGGAGCCGACCTCTTTATCACCAATGACGGGCATCTGCGGGGCAAACATGTGCCGGGCATTCAATTCATCGTCCCGCTGGATCGAGCGCCCATCTAAGCCGGAAGCCTACCCGGTCAACTGCTTCAGTATCTCTTTCCCCAGCTTCTGCGCCTCGCCGAAAAACTTCTGATACTCGACGAACAGCCGGTTCAGTTCCAGTGACCTGTCCGCCGACAGCCGCTTGCGCAAAATCATGTCGCGCACATGCACCGGATTCGGCAACGTCGCGTCTTCTGTCAATTCTTCCAGCGCCATATTGGGATCGTAGTGATACATGAGACACCTCGATCAAACGAGTTCTGTCGTCCACAGATCATGCAGGTGCACGATCCCTTCCAGCTTCCTTCCCCCACCCACCACCATCAGCGAGGTAATCTTCTTCTCTTCCATCAGCGCCAAAGCGGTCGCGGCGAATTCCGCCCCGGCAATCGTCTTCGGATCCCGCGTCATCGCCTCGCCCGCCGTCAGATCCATCACCTCTTTCCCGCGCTTCTCGAGCAGTCGCCGCAAGTCTCCGTCGCTGATGATGCCCACCAGCCTGTCGCCCTCAACCACGGCGGTCACGCCCAGCTTCTTCCGCGACATCTCATAAATGACGTCGGGCATCTTCGTCTGCGGCGTCACTCGCGGCAGGGCATCCCCTGTGTGCATCAGCGATTCCACCCGCGCCAGCCGTTTCCCTAACTTCCCCCCTGGGTGTAGATTGGCAAAATCTTCTTCCTTGAAACCGCGCCGCTCACTCAGGGTCACCGCCAACGCGTCTCCCAGCGCCAGCATCGTCGTAGTCGAAGCCGTGGGCGCCAGCCCCAGGGAGCACGCTTCTTGCGCGATCGAACAATCGAGCGCCACCTCCGCCGCCGCCGCCAACGTAGAAATGGATGGGGGTGCCCCACCCTTGTCTCGCGGTCTTTGCGAGACAGGGTGGGGACTTTGACTTCGCTCCGCCGAAAAGGCAGTCCCAATATTCCCGCTGCTCGACGGGTGGAGAACCCCGCTAATCTCATCCCCCGTCATCGCAATCAGCGGCACCTGCAACCGCTTAATCGTCGCCAGCAGCGCAAGAATCTCCTCCGTTTCGCCACTCGCCGAAAGCGCCAGGACCACATCTCCACGCACTACCATTCCCAGATCCCCGTGCAGAGCCTCCACCGGATGCAGATACAACGCGGGCGTCCCCGTCGAACTCAGAGTGGCGGCAATCTTGCGAGCAATCAGCCCGCTCTTGCCCATGCCGGTTACCACCACACGCCCGCTGCAGGAAAACATCAGCTGTACAGCGCATTGAAACGCGGCCGCCATCGGCCCGGCAATGCGGTCGGCCAGCGCCTGCAAGGCCTCGGCCTCAATGCGCACCACGTTCTCGCCCGTATGTTTCATGAAGAGGCGATCTTACCAGACGGAATTGCCCTTCTAAGCGGCAACCGGCTGGTCATCTGAGTTGGTAAACGGACCATCAGACAGGAAAGTCGTCGTAATGAAGTGCTGCCGCCGCGCCTGCGTCCCCGCTTTGAACGGATCCTGCATGCGTGCTACGGATTCGTCAGCCATGCCCTGCAGCAAGTCGCCCAGCGCCATACCAGGCTGCGTCACCGCTTGAAAGACTCTCCGCGCTCCGCCGTCCCCAAACTGATTGGCCAGATCGAGCATGAATCCCACCGCTCGCTCCGAGGTCAATTGCGGCGCATACTGCCGCATCCGGCTCAGCGACGCGGCGAAATCGTTCACCGCCGTCCGCACCTGGACCTGCTGAAACGGCGTGAACTGCGCCGCCTGCCGAAACCGGCTCACCCAAGGCTCATTGACCAGATCGAATGCACGGTTAATGGTTTGCCCGCCCGCCGGATCCACGCCTCCGTTGGGCAGTCGCGTGTGAGCGACGAGTTGCGCAGCCAGGTTCGCGGCGCCTCCGCCGAAAATATTTGTGAAGTCTGCCGGACGCGCCGCTGAAAACGCCTGGAGGATCTCCTCCAGCCGGCCCGGCTTTTGTGCCCACTGAATCAGGCCAAACGACAATCCTGCCTTGTCCGTATTCAGATTCAGGGCACCAAATTTGCCTGCACCCTCCATCTGCGCCACCACGCTCAGTATCTTCTCCAACCCGGTGTACGAACAGTCGAGCACCAGGGTCATGTAGCCACGCGACGCCACCGCCGCAGGCGCAGCGGCCTGCACCAGGGTCTGCAGGCACTGCGCGTCGATGCGATCTCCTGCGGGCAGACCCTGCTGGGCACGGAAATTCTGCACCGCCGCTAGCGTGCGCGGCCCGAAAACCCCATAGTCCGGGCTCAACAGGTTGGGCAGCCCCGTTTGTCCCTGCCCGGCAAGCATCTGCTGCACTAATCCTATGGAGTCCGTATCCTGGTCGCCCGGACCGATCGGGGTCGCAGACGCCGCTCCTGAATGCAAATCATCGATCCGCGGAATCCCACAAGGCGCCATGATATCCTCCCGCCTAACACGCTGCTCAATATCACTTTCCGGCGCGTATCACAAGGCCCGTCTCCTTGCCTCAAAAATGGTCCTCGCCCGGTTGCGTTCTCGCCCCCAACTTCCCCAGCCCTCGCGCCTGAATCACGCGGTCCCACGGCCCTGCCTGCCAATTGTCGCGCGTCTTCTCCGGACGCCTCCAGGCCGGCGGCGTTAACATCAGGTTGCGCCCGGTGGCGTGCACATACGGTTCATACATCGAGCGCAGCATCGCCAGTTTGTCCCTGCCATATTCGTCGCTTCGCAGTCGCAGCCCGGCTGCTGCCAGCGCATCGCGCAAAGCCTCGTGTTCGGCATCCGGCAAACGATCAGGCGCTTCCGGATCGTGCCTCGCATTCACTACCTGTGCCAGATCCACGGCCGCATGTCGAGCCATGGCAAAGGTCAACTTCGCCTGCCCCGGATGCACGCCATCAATCCCCGTCAGCACCAGCGACGTCACATCGAGCATGGTGGTCAGTGCCGCCAGCCACGACTGATTGCTGTGCTGCGACCGAAAAAACGTAAGCACCGGATACGAGATCTGACTCTCCAGCAACTCCGCCGCCCAGCGTTCCCAGTCGCGCAAAACATCGTCCAGAACCTTCTGGTCCATGCCCGGATCGTCCGAGCGGCCAGCCAGCCGTACTAGCAACTCCGCCGCCGTCGGAGGAGATCCCGCCCGCGCATCCAGCATGGAAATCTGAATCTCGCGGCGTGAGAACGACGAGTAGACCACCGGAATGTATCCGATGACCACGCCCAGAAAGGCGAAACCCATCCCGGCTTCGATCACCGACAGCGCCCGCGCCACCCCCGACGTCGGCACGATGTCGCCGTAGCCCAGAGTAAAAAACGTCTCGCCACTGTGATAAACGATCTTGCCGAACGTGAGAGGCTCTTTGCTGAGCTGTTCGTGCCCGCCAATCCCGTATTGAATGAGGGCGAAGCCGAGAATCAGCCCCGCCGCCCAGAAACCGAGAAGCAGGATGAGGGAGAATGGCCCGAAATATCCCAAAAAATTCTGCTGCCGCGAGGGCGTCTTGATCCAGTTCGCAACCCTACGCCATGGAATCCAAGTCCGCCGGTAGAAATACGCCGTCAGCCTGAAGTGCCGCAGAACCCGCCGCGGCAGCACGACCGTTTCAAAGGCATCCAGCAACACCGCCCAGATGATGGCGATACCGAAGACCACCGCGACGACGCTGCCATGCGGATACATGTGAGGTGCAATGTAGATGCGGTGGGAAGAGTAACAGATTCCGAGGCTGTGTCCGTAGAGACGTTGCTTGCCACGTCTCCTGCCGGAAGCCCTACTGCGGCTTGGTCTGTGGGGGCTGTTGAGCAGGCGGGTTCTGCGTCTGCCCGGTCGCCGGTTTGTCCGCCGGCGTCGTAGTCTTGGGCTTCGCAGCGGGCTTCTTCTTTAGCGGAGGCTTCTTCGGCGGCTCGTTGTCGTCCACGATAATCTTCTTGGGAGGCTCCACCGGAATCGCCGCTTGCGCCGTCTTCAAGTCCGCCCGCAGCCGCTCGATTTCCGCCTCCTTGGCCGACGAAAGCGTCTCGATGCGCTCCGCCATCTGCTTGCGGGTGTTCTCAAATGCGCTCAGGTCATTCGCCAGCGTCTGCACATCGTCCTTCGATCCGAAAGCTCCGGCCAACTCGACCACGTTCCCCAACACGTCGTACAGCGCATCCAGGTTGCGATACAGCTTAAAGGTCGCCGGCAAATCCTCGGGCGCGGACCGCAATCCTGCAATGATTTCGGGCAAGGCTCCCTGCAGATTCCTCTGAACCGAATCCACGTTGGCCAGGGCCGTCTTCTTCGAGTTGCTGTCCGTCTTCCAGTGCTCAATACGCAGCCTGACCAGGTCGGCCTGCGTACCCCTCGACGTCTCTTCCAGTTGGCCAAGCAGTCCGTTCAGCTGCGACACCGACGCGTAGGAGACAGGCTGTCCCCCTTGCGCGGAAACGCCGGCGCTGGCCGGCCTTCCCTGCGCCGAATACTGCAAATTGGCCGGCGCGGGACTCGCCTGGCCCGAGGCAGCTGCGCAAAGCAAACATGCAATGCCCGGCACGAGGGTCAATCTTGTTTTCATGTTTGAGTATGTTCGCGAACAGGATACTACAACGACTGGTCCATTGTTGATCGGGCCCTTTCCGTAGCGCAAGGTGGAATCGTCCGCATGCAAGGTTCATTACTCACCACGACGCCGCAATCGTACAATGGAGCCATGAGGCGACACAGCCGATTCTTCCCGGCTACGCTACTCACTGCCACCCTCCTGCTAACGGCGCCAACGTTCGCGCAGGAGCTTGCCCGCCGCCTCTTCCTCAAAGACGGATCCTACCAGCTCGTCACCAAATATGAGGTCAAAGGCCAGCGCGTCCGCTACATGAGCGCCGAGCGCGGTGAATGGGAGGAAATGCCCACCTCTCTGGTCGACTGGCCCGCCACAGAAAAGTACGAGAAAGAACGCGCCGCGGGGGCAGCCGCCCCAGAAGCGGTACAACTCGACAAACAAGCCGCTCACGAACAGGAACTCGAGGAAGCGCAACTCCCCCAAGTCGCTCCCGGACTCCGCCTGCCCGAAGATACCGGTGTCTTCCTGCTCGACAGTTTTCAGGGCGAGCCCCAGCTCGTCGAGATTCAACAAACGGCTGGTGACGTGAACCACCAGAACAAGGGCAACATCTTCCGTGCCGCCGTCAACCCGATCGCCAGCATCAAGCAGACCGTCGAACTCGACGGCGCCCACGCCACCGTGCAGTCCCACGTTGACGTGCCCTCGCTCTACATCAGCGCCGACGCCGCCAGTCAGACGATGCAAATCGAGAGCACGGCAGGCCCCGCCGAGCCTCAATCTCCGCAGCCTCAACAACCTCAGCAGCCCATCGTTCCCTTTGACCGTTTCCGCATCGTTCGCACAGACGTCAAGAATGGCAAGCGCATCGTAGGCGACTTCAAACGCGCCCCCACCGGAAAGATCAGCCAGGAGCAGCACTTTGTGAAGACCACCATCGATCGCGTGACCGGAGGCTGGCTGAAACTCACGCCCACCGAACCGCTGCCTCCCGGAGAGTATGCTGTGGTGGAAATGCTGGGCAAAGAAGGAATGAACATCTACGTCTGGGACTTCGGCGTAAACTCCAAGGCCCCAGCCAACGCCAACCCGTGGAAGCCGGACGCCAAGGCCGCTGCGCCGAGACCGGACGCCCAGCCCCGCTGAACGCGAACGTCGCCGGCTTTCGAACAGCCCTTCGCCGCACACTAAGCCACAGCAGCCTCACCGTGCCGTACCTGTTCTCGCCGCGCCTCCATATAAAATTTAGGACCTGCATGGCGCAGACTCACCGTCGTGAATCCCGCACGCCGCAGCGCCGTCCGGATGCCGGTGTCCGTCTGGCAACTCTCCGCCATCTTGCCCACCGAAATCACGCCGCCACAGCAGTGCAAGACCATTCCATTCAACAACACGAAGACACGAAACAAGGTCTGCTTGGGGTTGGGAAAGTACATCTTCAATTCGCCCCAGGTAAAGCTGGGCGGGTGCAAGGTCGCTCTCAGCCAGCCCCCGGGAGCCAGGACGCGGCGCAACTCCGCCAGCACGCGAGGAATGTGCATGTACGGAAATGCCACCTCGCAGAAGACGCCGTTCACACTGGCGTTGGCTAGTGGAATGGTCTCTCCGCGAGCGCGGAGGTAGCGCCAGCCCCGCGGGTTGTAGTTGTGACGCGCGATCTGAACTCGATCCTGCTGGATGTCGACGCCGATCACCTGCCAGTGGTCAACCGACACACGTCAGGAATCGCCCGCGCCGCACCCGAGATCGAGGACCCTCTCCATCGCCCTGCCCAAAACAAGTGCGCTTCTAATCAGGCTAGCCTAGCGTGGAGGAAGGCGCAATCTAGATGGGTTGCAAGTTTCAGGGGGTTCCAGGCGAACCTGGAACGCTTCGCTATATTGAATAGATGGGGAGGGGAAGCATGAACGACTCTGCACCCGAAAGCTTGATCCTGGATCTGCTTGAGTGGCTGGAGAAGCGCGATCGAACCTACGAAGAAGTGATGGATGCGTGGCGTACGTCCTGTCCCAAAACTGCCGGTTTGGGAGGATCGAAACGACCGCGGACTGGTCATGAAAGAGCAACTGCAGGGATGCTGCATTGTGAGGATTACGTCGTCGGGGCGTGCGCTTATCCAGCGGCGGAAGCCTGGCATCAAGTCTTAGCCGTTCGGGAATTCTGAGCGACTGGAGTGGTCCAGCCCGCACCGCAAGTCTACTTCTCCAACACTCCCCGCTGCGCGATCCCAATATTGTCGCGGGTCGAATTCTTTACCATGTACATCATTCCGTCGGCCTGTCGGATTACATCGTGTGCCGTGCGCGCATCGTGCGGATACGTGGCCAGCCCAATCGAGGCGCGAATGTTCAAGTTCAAGCCCTCATCGCGGCAAAACGTGCTGTCGCGCAAGGCCTCGCGCAACCGCTTCGCCACCACCAGCGCCTGATCCTTCGAGGTCTGCGGGAGCAGCACCACGAACTCATCGCCGCCGTAGCGGAATGCAAAATCAATCAGCCGCAGTTGCGCCTTGATCAAATACCCGATCTCAGCCAGCAGTTTGCTCCCGGTCAGATGCCCGTGGGTATCGTTGACTGCTTTGAAGTGATCCAGATCGATGAACAGAATGCTGAACTCGTATCCAAAACGCGACGAGCGGTATACCTCAGTCTCCAGCGTCTTGTAAAGATGCCGCGCGTTATAGAGTCCGGTGCAGTCGTCGGTGATCGTGAGTTCCTGGATCTTCTCGACCCAGCGAGCGTTCTCGATCGCGATCGCTGCGTAATCGCAGAGAGCCTGCAGGAAGAACAATTCCGGCTGCGTGAACTTGGACATCTCAACGTTCACCAGTTGGATCACTCCCAGCACTCGCAACTTCGAACGCAGGGGCACGCAGATCACCGACCGCGTCTCCCACTGGGTAGTCTCATCCACTCGGCTGGCGAACACCGGGTCGTTGTGCACATCGGGCACGATCCGCGCCTCTCCGTTTTTCGCCACCCATCCTGCAATGCCTTCTCCCACCTTGAGCCGGACATCCTTCAACGCTTCGGCTTTGTCGCCCACCGCAATGGCGAAGTAGAGTTCATCGCGCGCTTCATCCACCATCAGCAACGACCAGGTATCCGGACGGAAATATTCCGCCATCTTCTCCATGATGGTTTGCAGAATGGAATCGAGGTCCAGCGACGACGTGAGCGTCTTCGCCACGTCGTGAAAAATCATCAGCTCCTGGCTGTGGCGCGTCAATTGAGTGCCGGCCTCAGGCATGCAGAATTTTCCGTTTGTTCCTCAGTTAGACGGTGGCGGTTTCAAAAAATTATATTCGTCACTTTCGCATAGGAGCAATGAACGGAGGTAACAGGAACCTCTAACGCCAACTAGATAAAGCTCTTACCGCCCCTCCGCCGAGGTTGACGGAAGGCATATTCTTATCCTTATGAACCTAAAATCTCTCTCAGAATTCGCCCTTCGACTGTGCCTTGCCCTTACCCTCTGCGGCTGCGCCCTGGGGCAAACTAATACGCGGCAAACTAATCCGCCGCAAACCAATCCGCCGTCTACCACGGCGCCCCAGCAACCCGATCCCAAGGCTGTCCCCGTCCTCGACGGCGGCATCGGCCCCTGCTCCGCCGATTTCACCGTCACCGACCCGGCTGGTGCCCCCGTGTATGCTGCCAAGGTCAAAGTCCACATCGCCTACGGATTCATGAGCGCCCGCAAGCTCGACCTCGAACTCGGCACTAACATCGATGGCAAAGCCCGTTTCACCGGCCTTCCCGACCGTCTCAAGCATGGCCTCTACTTCCATGCCTCCGAAGGCGACCGCTCCGGCGATGCCTTCGACGATCCCGCCAACACCTGCAAAGGGCAGTTCACCATCACCCTGCAGAAGAAGAACAATTGAAGATGATTCGAAGATGCGGGACGCCATTGGTGCCCCAGGTGTCGCCTATGGGTGAGCGTAGGGATTTTCAATCCTCAATAGGAAAAGGATCAGCGGACGCTTTTTTCGCGCCCTACTGATTCTGCGTAGGTCCCTGACCAGTCGCGATGACCCGCATTCCCACCGCGTCGAACACGAACGTCTTCACTTCCGCCTCTTCTCCCTGCGGCGGAATCTCTTTCCCCTTCCACAGAAACGTGACGCCCGCGGCATTGCCTACCTTGGCGACGATCTCACGGTTGGCGCGTACCGACGCATGCGCTGGCGCGATCAGCGTTTCCTGGTTCACGGTCTTTCCGTCGGCCGATACCGAAATCCAGGAATTCTCGGTAGCCCGGATCACGAGTATGAGGGGTGGCGCAGCCGCCACGGGAGGCGTCTCAACCGCGCGAGCCGGAACCTGGTTCTCGTCGTCGGGGGCCGGTTTCGCCGATTCTTCCGCCGCTGAACGATCGTCCGAACCTGCGCCAGCGGCAGATTGCGGCGCCGGAGATGTTGCCTTGCCGGGCGCAGGCGCATGCGTTGCCGCTGTTCCTGCCATGCCAGATCGAACCGCAGAACGCGAATCAGCCGGCGCCGGGCCCGGTGCTGGTGCCGATGCCGATCGAGACTCGGCCGTGGGCACAGTCTGTGTCACGGGGGCAGGCGCTCGCGACGCCTCGTCCTCCACACCGGCCCGGGAGTGTCGCCGCCACAGCACAAATGCCAGGACCATCACAACCGCGACAACCGCCCACAGCCTCCACGAAATTCCGCCGTCGTTCCCCGCCAGATACTTCTGGCGTGGGGGACGCACATGCTCCTCTCGCGGCAATTGCAACTCGCGAAGCTCTTCCACCTGCGCCGGGCTATGCGCTTTTTCGTCTCGGCGGGTCGGTGCCACGAACGGCCGCTTCGCCGGCGCAACGGCGCGCTTCGGAGGCTCCCACGCCGCCTGCGCCTCGATTTGCGCCCGCCGCAAACACGCCAGATACTCCGTCACCGCTTCTTCGTCATTGATCCCCAGGTGCTTGGCGTACGCGCGAATGAATCCCTTGTTGAACACACCGCCCGGCAGCAGATCGAATTTCTCCTCTTCGATTGCCTGCAGCATGCGCGCGCCGATTTTGGTGACGTTCGACGCGTCATCGAGCGAAATTTTCTTCGCCTCTCGCGCTTTGCGGAATTTGTCTCCGAATTCGCCCACTCGCGGCCTCACCGGAGCGAACCGCCTCCGCCCCAGATGACGATGAGATCATGATAGGTCAACCTTGCGACGGGCGCCACAGCCATCAGTCCAGCGGGAGGTAACTGGCTTGGGCCTTTGAACCAAGCCGCGAGTTAACCGAAGGAGAGGAAACCATATTGTCGTCGCTCGGTTCCACCGTCAACTTGAATCATTTTGCGTACAGGATTTCCTGTAGACGTAGAGATCCTCGGCTCAGAAAAAATCCAATCCGCTATGAAGCGATGGGATATTCGGAACACCCTGGGAATCAGTCACTGCACGGGCGCAGACCACTTATCTTACCCTTTCACGCTGATCTTGGAGAACGACAAGACAGCCCGGCTCGACGTCGGCCGCCCCATCGACAAGGCCGGACGGAATGTCGTGAAGATCAGCATGCGCTTCACTTGCGGCAGCACGTCGTTCGACACATCCGGATCGGAAAGAATGCGGTAATCCTGCACCCGCCCGTTCGCGTCCACATACGCTTCGATCACCAGCGAATCTGCGTTGATCGCATCCATGCCGAACGCGCTCTGCTCCAACTGCGGAGCAGTATTGACCATCACCAGCGGCACATCGTTATTCGCCTGTAGCGACGATGGCGCCACAAAGTACACCATCGCAATACCGAAAATAATGAACGCGCTCAGAAACCCGGCTGTCGCCGGAACCATGTGCGATCGCAGAGAATTCTCCAGCCGCACCAGCAATCCTTCAAACGGAGGCCGCTTCACCCGCGCCGCCTCCCGCGAAATCGCCACTCGCATCCGCAGTCCCAGATCCGCCGGAGCCTTGGGTCGCCCCACGCTCAGCAGCAACCGCTGCGTCTCCCGCAGCGACTGGTATTGCGCGCTGCACTCCGCGCAGTCGGCGAAGTGGTCCTGCAGCGCCAGCATCTCCGCCCCCGTCACTGCCCCATCCAGATATGGCGAGAACAACTTCTTCGCCTGCGGGCACCGCAGTTCTTTGATTCTTCCTGTGCCCCTCATGGCATCACCTCGGCCCTTCTACCCCCTCCAGAAACCTGTGGCCGCACACTCTGCTTTTCTTCCGGTGCGGTCAACCCCAGCTCATCTGCAACCTCGCAGACATACGGCGCCAGCCGTTGCCGCAAAGCTTCTCTGCCGCGTGTCAGCCTTGACTTCACTGTGCCGAGCGAAATCTCCAGTACCTCGGCAATCTCCTCGTAGGACATCTCTTCCAGATCGCGGAGAATCAGGGTCGTGCGATACGGTTCCGCCAGCTTCTGCAGTTCCTCTTCGACCCGCCGCTGCACTTCGTGCTGCGCGACGCTGTCAAACGGAGAGTCGGCGTGATCGGTCAGGGCCATCTGCATCGCGTTTTCCCCGGCGCCGGTTCCATCCGATTCCTGTTCAATCGAAGTCTCGCGCGCCTTGTGCCGGAACCACCACCGTCTGCGATTCGCCGCCTCGTGCAGCGCAATGCGATAGATCCAAGTCTTCAGACTCGACTCGCCGTGGAACTGCTTCATCCCGCGAAACACTTTCAGAAAGACGTCCTGCGTGGTATCGGCCGCGTCCGCCGGATCATTCACGACCCGGTACACCAGTCCGTACACCGGCTGCTGAAACTCGCCAATCAGCCACGCGTAGGCCTGTTCCGAGCCGGCCTTCAACTCCGCGACGATGGCCGCTTCTTCCTGCGATCGAATTCCGATGACACTTGCCAGATCACCCAAGGTGGTTGCTCCCGCCATATGGCGTCCCCTGATTATAGGATTTTCCACCCCACCGCGAACCGAAATTTCAACTGCCGGGCAAGTCCGGGACGAACTGCAGGCGGAGCCGGGACTTTCACTCAACATAGACTCCGCACAAGTGTCTGGAGTTCCCGTTTGTAAGTGATTTATTTTCAGCTGTATCAGTCCGGAATGGCCGCCATTGGGGCCAAATCGCCCACCCACCAGGCCTGTGAAGGGATAAAAGGTGATAAGCCGTGAGTTACCGGCGATTCCCAGCGGACCCAGGCCTCGGGGCCTAAAGTGAACCCGGCGTCAGGCCGTGAGGAGTGGGCTGCGCGTTTAAGACCCAGCTCTCACTTCGTGTGTGGCCCGTGCTGCCGGAACCTCCAGGTTCAGCTTCCGGACGATCTCCGCCAACGCCGTCGGCAACGCTTCGAACCTTTGTCCAGCGCGAGGTCGGACTTCTCCAGGAATGCCACCGCACCGTCCCGTCGCAGGCGCTCGGCGTTCTTGTGCGACAGCCCGGTCAGCACCACGACGGCGATCGAAGCAGTCTGCGGATCTTTCTTTAACGGCTTCAGCCCGTCGGGCCCGGTCATCTTGGGTAGCAGCATGTCGAGGAGAATCAGGTCGGGCCGCTTCTCCCGCGCCACCTGCCGAGCATTCTCGCCGTCCACGGCCGTGATCACGTCGTACCCGGCCCGCGCCAACGCAGGCTCCGTTGCCAGCCGCAGAAACTTGCTGTCGTCGACCAGCAGAATCTTCGTCATACCCGAACCTTCAGCTTTCCTATCGGCAGAATCGCGGAACAGATCAGCAGGTGGGAAAAACCAGCTCGGAGATACTAAAGACGAGATTCTCCTCAGGCTCCGCCCCGTTTCGGGGCGGAAAATTCCGCTGCCCGGTTCAGCAGCGCCTTCACGGCCCTGCGGCAAGCCTCGCGCAATGCCTCTTCATGGCCAGCAATTCCCTTCGACAAAAGCAGCATGGTCGTCCCATGCAGTTCGGCCCACAATGCCAACGCGAGCTGGGTGTGATCCTCAGGGGACCCGCCCAGTTCTTTAGCCAGCAGCCGTTCGACCAGCCCGAAGTTCGGTCTCGAGTCCCGAATGGGCTGCGGCCGTCCGTCGACGGTCGTCGGGGAGAGCTTGTTGGCATAGGTGTAGAACAACTCATACTCGTGGGGGTGCTGCAGGGCGTAATCGACGTAGGATTCGGCCATCTGCTCGAGGGATCCACTGGCGAATTGTTCGCCGAGGCGGGACACACTCTGCTTGAGGAGCGCGCGGATAATATCCTGCCGGTTCTTGAAGCGGCGATACACCGCGGGGGTGTTGGTGTGCGCCGCCCGTGCCACGGCGCGCATGGTCAGGGCCTTCTCGCCGCCGCGCATCCACAACAACCGCGCCGCTTTCAGCACGCGCTCTTCGAGATTGGGATCAGGCTGCCGCGGCATCGTTCGTCCTTAGACATACCAGATCGGCGAAACAATTATATTGACAATGTAGATATAACGCTGTATGTATAATGATCTAAGCCTTCCCCCTGCTTATATTGAAGGTCATGTCAGGAAAGATGGCTGGGACCGGCCCTGCGCCTGTTCCAGCCTTTTGTTTGTCTGAAGACACTATTACGTTGACACTGTAAACGTAACAGTGCATAATAATCCATCCGGCCACCTCTGCAGTGCCCGCATTTTCCAGTCAGGAGTATGTTTCAGGATGTCTCAGCATGACGACCCGGCCGAACAGCGGGTCTCCACCGCACAATTGAATTCCGAACTGCGCCACGCTCACCTGGAACTGTTGAGCGCGCATTGCGCCGTTCATCAACTTCGCCTTCACTACACCACCGACGATCTGGCCCGTTTCGGCCAGCGCGACATCTTGCGCAAATCGGCCGAGGCCGCCAGTGCGCTCAGCAAGTTCTATGCCTCGATCGAACAGCGCTACCCTGACCCCCCGCAGCGGCCAACGGAGTCTTCGCCCAAGCCGAGCGAGGGGCTGGTCGCCCAAGCCGTGGAGTGGCTGGCGTCCTATCTGCGCGCTCAGCGCCACCAGTACTGGTCCGCGGCTCGTCCGCTGGACCCGCAACCCAAGTCCATCGTGGCGCCGTACTTTCCGGCTGCGCTGCTGGATCGGGTCCGGATCGTCGAACTCGCAGGCGCCCGGGTAGCCGTGCCGGAGTTCTTCGCGGATGTGCGGGCCCTGGGTTTTGACAACCTGCCCGACGTCCCGCACATGGAGTCGCTGACCTTCCTCGACGTGGTGGCCTTCAACGAGAAGCTCACCGAGCGGGCACTGTTTCACGCGCTGGTGCATGCGGTGCAGATCGAAGTGCTTGGCCTTGAGCAATACGCGGAGCTGTGGGTGCGCGGATTCCTCAAGACCCGCGCTCACTTCACCGTGCCGCTGGAAGTACACGCGTTCTCGCTGGCCTCGAAGTTTTTGCGGCCCCTGCGGGAGAAGTTTTCGGTCGAGGACGAAGTTCTGCGCTGGGCCGCCGATCGCCGCTACTAGAGCCCGCGAATAATTCGTTCGACAAGTTGCTTCGACAACGATGTTCGACCCCCAACGCGCACCAAAGAAGGGGCGGCGATGTACCGCCCCTCGCAACTCTCGCTCCCTCATCCCAGCTACGGCAGCAAACGCCCACCCTCCGCCCGCAAAATCCTCTGCGAACGTTTCGTCGGCGCATGCCCAATCCAATCCACCCGCGCCGGACCCGGCAGCCGATCCCATGCCTCCTTATACACCCCATATTTCGACCGCTTCAGCCTGGCATACCGTGCAATGCTCCCCTGTCCCACCACCATCTCCGCCGGAATGATGTACCACAGATCCTCCTGAAACACATACGCCGCCAGATAGTCGAACGGATCCCCCTGTTACGGCCCCTCCCTCCCCCGCACCGCGCACGAATATCCTCCCCGATCCTCGAACATCGTCGACTTCACCTGCACCCGCACCGCCAGCCGAGCGCGACGCACCGGCTCAATTTCACTTTGAACGTTTTGTCATTCCGATCCGTTCTCTCATTCCGATCCGTCTTCTTGTCATTCCGAACGAAGGAGGAATCTGCTTTCCTATCCCTGCTCCATGGCCCTTTCCCGTTGCGCTCGCATCCGCGCCCCCGAGATCCACGCTCCCGCCTCCCGCACCGAAACCTCGAATAGTCGTCTAAAATAAGCGGAGCGGTTTGGCTCATGCCCGACGACTCCATCACGATCTCCCCCGGCCCGCAGTTTCGCACTGCTATGTGCGTGGCCCTTGTGGCGGACGCGCTCCAGATTGTCGTCTTTCCGGCGTTCGTGGCGGGGGGACTGTCTCCGGCGGACGACGTGCTCGATCTTGGCATCGGGGCGCTGATGATTCACCTGCTCGGGTGGCACTGGGAATTCCTGCCATCGTTTCTTGCCAAACTCGTGCCTGGGGTCGATCTGGTTCCCTTCTGGACGCTGGCGGTGGTCAACGTCTGGCGCAAGGCGAAGAGCATGGCCGAGACACGCACTTCTGAAAAGCAATCACCAGAACTCCCGCCGCCCACATCACGAAGAGTTAACTGAGCAACCGAGGGAGGCGGGGTTGGGATAGCAGGTCGCTGCACGCGCCAATGGATTCGTCATCCCTCGGCTTGGATGGGGATGGGTGATGACGGACACACTCCGTGTGGAAGTGATCTAGCAGGCGCTGCTTGAGACCAGCGCGACCACTAAGTTTTTCGCGTACACAAGACGGCCCTGGCAGTTGCAGGAACTACCTCGATAGACGACCTCGCGGGATCCCGGTTCTTTGCCGGGCTGCTCTTCGTCGGGGCGAAGCCAATTGATGCCGCAACCCTTGGCGCCCCATGAATGTTTCTCGTTCGCTTTCAGCAGAGCCATAGCGCGCGCCCTGGTGAGACCGGTTAGTTCCATGCGCTGCTGCGAGTACTCGATGGAGGAATTCGACTTTGCCTCGAGGCGAGCGTTGCCGCGAAATTCATAGATCAGCGTGAGATTGGCCTCGTCGGCTGAAATGCGGCAGGTGGCAGGGGTTCCGCGGCTTCGCGCGAGTTCTTTGTAAAAAGGACCGGCATTGACGCGCTGAAGAAGCTCGTGAGCTTCTTTGCGGTGTTCTGCGGGAATGGCGGAATCGGCGCAGCTTCCGGGCGCCGGCTGCGTCGCATAGGCGGGCAGGCTTGCGGGCAGGGCGAGAAAGAAGAGAAGGAGCCCAAATCGCCAGGCCGCTAGTTGAACTCGACGTGCCATCGCACCAGGTTTCCTTCCTTCTCCAGGAATTGTCTTTTGCCCGTCAGCCCCTGCATCGCTTTTTTGATCTCGTCTTTGTCGGGATCGACAGGTTGCACATCGAAGGCTCGTCCGGAAAGGTGGAAGGACAAGGCATTGAGTTGGGCATCGGTCAGGCCGTCCAAGACTTCTTTCAGTCCGGCAGCAATTTCATCTTTGGTTGTCGTCTCTTTATTGTCATCGACCCACTTCTGGCAGGCGTCGCGCGCCTTGCTTTTGGCATATGTCTTCTCGATCCAGTTGCGCTGCTGAACGACGTTGCCCGCCATCGCGCGGGCTTGCTCATCCTTGGTGCGCAACCCACTGGTGAATACTACGGATGGCTTCAATTTCTTGAGTTCGTATGCCGCCTTCTTTGCTGTGTCGGAGAGGTTGAGGCCCTCGATGACAGGATCGGTTTCGGCCTTGGCTTCTTCCTTGGCAGTCCCACCGCCCGCCGCGGCTGTGCCCGCAAGGTCCGGCGTAAGCGCAGGCTGCGCGCTGGCGGCCAAGGCGGACTGGAAGGGATTGGTTCCCACGGGTCCGCGGGTGAAGTCTGCGACGTCCGCGTCCGTATTCAGGCCTAGAGGCTTCGCGCCTTTGGAGAATCCAGCTCCCGCGCCTCCCGCCGGCGCGTTGGGATGAACCTCTGGGGAGTTGGGCATGACACGATCCTTTCCGCAGAGCATCAGCACTCTACCACAGGGGGACAATTCTGGAAGCAAAAGCGAGCGGCCCGATACTTCCGGGCCGCTGGACGGGTCAGAGACCCGTCCCCACATGGGTCTTGCTGAGGTTGGATTACGCGGCGCTGAAGCGCCGCTCTTCCACGCTTACGTTCCTTCGCTCCAACCTGCCAGATACTCTTCTTGCTCTGGCGTGAGGCGGTCGATTTTGATGCCCATCGACTCCAGCTTCAGGCGGGCTACTCGCCTGTCTAGCTCGTCGGGGACCTTGTAGACTGTCTTCTCCAGGTCCTTGTGGTTCTTCACCATGAAGTCGACTGAGAGGGCCTGGTCGGCGAAGCTCATGTCCATGACGGAGGCTGGGTGGCCTTCGGCGGCGGCCAGGTTGATGAGTCGGCCTTCGCCCAGGAGGTTGATCTTGCGTCCGTCCTTCAGCGAGTACTCGTCGACGAAATTGCGAGTGGTGCGCTTCGATGACGACATGGTTTCGAGCGCGGGGATGTCGATTTCGACATTGAAGTGGCCGGAGTTGGAGATGATGGCTCCGTCTTTCATCAGGGCGAAATGCTCCTTGGTCAGCACGCTCTTGTTGCCGGTCACGGTGCAGAAGACGTCGCCGAGTTTGGCGGCTTCGGTCATCGACATGACGCGGAAGCCGTCCATGACGGCCTCGAGGGCCTTGGTGGGATCGACTTCGGTGACGATGACTTCGGCGCCGCAGCCACGGGCGCGGCTGGCTAATCCGCGGCCGCACCAGCCGTAGCCGGCGACTACGAATTTCGATCCGGCCAGCAGGAAATTGGTGGCGCGAATGATGCCGTCGATGGTGGATTGTCCGGTACCGTAACGGTTATCGAACAGGTGCTTGGTGTCGGCGTCGTTGACGGCGACGATGGGGAACTTCAGCACGCCTTCCTTGGCCATGGCGCGCAGGCGGATGACGCCGGTGGTGGTTTCTTCGGTGCCGCCGATCACGTCCGTCAGTGCGTCGGTGCGCTTGGTGTGCAGGATGGTGACCAGATCGGCGCCGTCGTCCATGGTGATGTGCGGCTTGTGATCAATGGCGGCCAGGATGTGGTTGTAGTACGTGTCGTTGTCCTCACCCTTGATGGCGAAGACGGGAATGTTGTGGTCGCGGACCAGGCTCGCAGCCACATCGTCCTGCGTAGAGAGCGGATTCGAGGCGCAGAGCACTACCTCGGCGCCGCCGTCACGCAGGCAGATGCCGAGGTTCGCGGTCTCGGCGGTGACGTGCAGGCAGGCCGAGATGCGGATGCCTTTCAGAGGCTGGTTCTTGATGAACTCCTTGCGGATGATCTGCAGGACTTTCATCGACTGGTTGGCCCACTCGATGCGCTTCTTACCTAGATCGGCCAGTTCGATGTTCTTGATATCGCAGTTGATAGCGGCGGTTGACATCACTTCTCCTCTTCGTTGCTATGTGGCGCGCGGTGAAGCGGCGGAAAATTAGATTGAACTACGGAATTTGCGAGCTTGTTTTTAGCATACACGAGGTTGGGGAATCGGTCAGGATTCCGGTTGCTCGTGTGGGATACGCCTTTGGGACTACGACGGAGTAGCCCTTTGGTTCTCGACGATCTTTGCCCTATGTGTCATCCCGAGCAAAGCGAGGGATCTGGGTTCTTGCTGATGTTGAGCGAGGTGTTGGATGCCGGCAAACACGCAGGTCCCTCGCTTCGCTCGGGATGACACTTCAAATCAGCTATGACAAGTAAAACAGTTATTTGCGAACGGCTACTGGCTCCCGCAGGCCGGCGTCGCTGGATAGCTTCGCGGCTTTGTCGGTGGCCTCCCAGGTGAAGTCGGCGTCGCTGCGGCCGAAGTGGCCGTAGGCTGCGGTCTTCTTGTAGATGGGACGGCGCAGGTTGAGCGATTCGATGATGCCGCGCGGCGTCAGCTTGAAGTGCGCGCGAATCAGATTCGGGATGATGGCCGGATCGACTTTTTCGGTGCCGAAGGTTTCGACCAGCACGCTGACCGGATCGGCGACGCCGATGGCGTAGGCGAGCTGCACTTCGCAACGATCCGCCAAGCCGGCGGCGACTACGTTCTTGGCGATGTAGCGGGCCACGTACGCGGCCGAGCGATCGACCTTGGTCGGATCTTTTCCGCTGAAGGCACCGCCACCGTGACGTCCCATGCCACCGTAGCTATCGACGATGATCTTGCGGCCGGTCAGGCCGGTGTCGCCCATGGGGCCGCCGATGACGAAGCGTCCGGTGGGATTGATGTGGTACTTGGTGTCTTCGTCGAGCAAGTGAGCGGGGATCACGGCCTGGATGACATGCTTCAGAATGCTGGAGCGGAGTTCATCGTTGGCGACGGTCTCGGAGTGCTGCGTGGAAATCACGACGGCATCCACGCGGAGGACTTTGCCCTTGGCATCATATTCAACTGTGACTTGGGATTTGCCGTCGGGGCGAAGGAAAGGAAGTGTTCCGTTCTTGCGAACCAGCGAGAGCCGCTGCGTAAGCTTGTGGGCCAGCGAGATGGGAGTGGGCATCAACTCCTCGTTCTCGTTAACGGCGTAGCCAAACATCATTCCTTGGTCGCCGGCGCCGCCGATGTCTACGCCCATGGCGATGTCGCCGGACTGCTTGTTGATGCTGGAGATGACGGCGCAGGTGTTGGCGTCGAAGCCGTAGAGGGCGTTGTCGTAGCCGATGGCGGCGACGGTGCCGCGGACGACGGACTGGAAATCGACGTAGGCCTTGGTGGTGATTTCGCCGGCGATGACGACCAGGCCGGTGGCGGTGAGGGTTTCGCAGGCGACCCGGCTGAAGGAGTCGTCGGTGAGGCAGGCGTCGAGGATGGCGTCGGAAATCTGGTCAGCGATTTTGTCGGGATGGCCTTCGGTGACTGATTCGGAAGTGAATAGATAACGATTCTTTGCTGCCAAGTTGTATATCTCCTTATTAGTTCCTTGCACGGCTTTTGAAAGTGCCCGGTGCAGAAAACTGTTGACTGAGCGGGAAACCAGGGATCCGGGCGGCCGCGACGAAGCGGCGGCGCGTCGAAAGTACAGCCTCGGAAAAGCTTAACAGAGGGGAGTAGGGGCTGCAACGCTTTTGATCCTAAGTGCTGAGGGATGAGTTAAATAGAGGAAATTCGAGGGTGGGCGGGAGGGATGGGAGGTCGAATGGGATTTGGCTGTCGGCCTTTGGCTTTTGGCTCTTGGTTCTTGGCTTTGGGGTCTTGGCTTTTGGGGAAGGGTCCTTCGGGGGATGAGCGAAAGCCCAGGCTTCGACGGCGCAGTCGGGGCAAGCCTTCTCGGACGCGATCGAGGAGGGCCGGCTTAGATGTTCCGTCGGAGGCTTCAGCGGCGTTGGCGGCCGAGACGTAGCCAGCTACGTCTCTAGCGACCGGGCTGATTACTTGGCGGGGGCTTCTTTCTTGGCTAGTTGGCGCAATGCGGCCATGGTGGCGGCGGAGTGGTCTTTGCGGTTTTTGTTTTTGGGCCGGCGTTTTCTTTTGGTGGTGTAGTGATTTTGCGCCATCGTACCTCGTGGTTAATTGGCGGTTTGGGACGCCTGCCCGGATTCGTGTTCGAAGAAGTTGCGGTGAACCGTCGCGGTTTACATGGGCAGTATAACCTGACGGTGCCAAATGCGGTGCCGGATTCGGTCCGACGCCTGGGCTATCGACAAGAAACCGCCCGTGAGGACGGCTTTCTTGTTTTTCAATTGCAATCAGCGAGAGTGTCAATCTGTCATGGTGAAGCTGGAGCTACACGGGCGTCGGCCCGCAGTGCCCTCCTCGCGCCTCTAGTGCTCGACCGCGCCTACGACGCCCTGAACGAATTCGGCGCCATTGGGAGTGCCCAGGCCGGTCACGTTATCCCAGCCTTCTCTGACTGTGAGTGACGAGTCTGTCCCGAAGGTGAATACATCCCACCGAGTTGATGCGGGGCTTTGGAACAACGCGCTGAGGAAGTCTTCGGCGTTCCCCAGAGGCTGCGCCAGGAATGCCGCACTTTCGAAAACGGGGAGATGCGGCGGGTTGAGAATGACTCCGGTCACGTTAAACGGGGAAGAGACCGCGGTGACGTCATTGATCGCATCGCCGTGTAGTTGATAGAGGAGAGGCGCCGCCTGGCCGATGGGTCCTCCTCCGGCTGCCTGGTTCGCGATCGCCCAAAGGGCCGAGAACATGGGGCAGGAGAGGCTGGTTCCCCCGAATACTGCGACGAATGGTGGGTTACCGGGAACACTGTCGGGGGTGACGATGATCTCGTTTCCGGTCTCCGGGTCCGCATTCATGGAGATGTCGGGCACCTGGCGGAACTTACCGCGCACGCGGCGTTGGTAACTCGGTTTGGAGTAAACCGCACTCGCTCCTCCTCCCGAGCCGCTCTGGAAGCCAAAAAACAGAGGAGGAATCGTTGGCGGGTTTGGCGTGGGGTTGGCGATGCGCACAAAATTGAGGCCCCATCCGGTCTGAAGTTCGATGTTGTGGTTGGAGTCCAGGAAGGTGCTGGTGCCACCAATCGCGGTGGCAAACGGGGAATCGGCGTTGGCTCCGACAGAAACAGAGTTGATGCCGAAAGCGGCATTGTCGACTGCCAGGTTATCGCCCGCGTCGCCGGTCGCGATGTTTTGAGAAATGCCTAAAGCGGCGGCGATCTCGGAAATGCCGTTCTCAACCACCAGTTCGGACGGCAGAAAGTTGACCAGGGCGATCTCTGGAATCCCGAAACTATTGGAGACTACATTGCCAAGTCCATTCTCAATCGCGAAGAGGTTGGCAATGTCGAGGTTGGTAAACGAGCTGTCTGCTGCAAGCACAAGCGCGATATTGGCGCCCGGCGCAATAGAGTGGGCCCACTGAACGTCGAGCGTGGTTTCGAACTGCCAGTTCCCGCCAATACATCCGTTGGTGCTGGTGCAGGTGGCCGAGCCGTTGGGAGTGTAGATTTGGAAATTCGACGACGTAAGAGCAGGCAGGCCGTTGAGGGACGAGAACAGGTTCGTGTCAGCCACGATCGTGTTCGAGCCGAAGGCATCGACGATGACTACCGTCTGGCCGGTGCCGTCCAGACCGCGTCTGTAGAGATGATTGAGAGCGTAGGCCTGTTGGATTTCGGCCGCGTCGTATCCGCAGGGCGGCAGATTGGGAGGACCATTCGTAATGTCCGCTCCATAGCGATTGCCGAAGTAAGTCGCGGAGGGGGAGCCTCCTCCAGTCGTGAAGGTGACCGATTCAGGTGGACGGAGGCAATCGGCGCTGAAGTAAAGGCCGTTGGTTCCTGGGGAGGTAACTGGTAGTCCCGCATAGGGCGTGCCGGTTTCGGGATCGGCCGCCGGGGCAACGTAGGACTGATATTCAAGATCGCTCAACCCCTGTACAGCGGCAACGAGCGGAGCCGCGGCTCCGGTGATTGCGGCTTCGGTTGTGTTTACACGGTGGACCGCACCGTTGACCATGACGCGGCGAATCTGAGTGCGGAAGGCGGTTTGCACATCCCCGACTCGTCCCTGGGCCATGACGAAGTGGTTGTGCTTGTCCATCGAGGTGACTCGCAGATTCCGAGACGCCAGGAAGTCGCGCACCGCGACTGCATCCTTCTCTGTGGGGCCGAACTTGGCTTTGTACTGCTTGAGGGTCAGAAATTGATGGTAGTACGGGGAGGTCTTGTCATACATCTGGCGAACCAGTGCATCGAGGGCTGGCTGGTTGTGCGGCTTCAGCCAAACGGTGACGGTAATCTGTTTCGACTGATCTTCAGGTCCCAGGTTCAGGGCGTGGGTGGGAATGACGGCGAATGCAGGAATTGCCGTCAGCGCAAAGACGCCAAGGCAAAGGGAAACTGCAATACCTGTCTTCAACGAACCTCTACTGAGGCACATATCAGGTGCTCCTTTCGGAACTGCGAGAATCGATGAGATAGTTTGTTTCAAGTTGGGCAACGAGAGTCGAACCTCCCATCACGACAACTCCCGGAATCAGCACAACGACGGAAGCGGCAGACTTAATTCCATAGGGAGACGAGCGTGGCACTGAGCCGAGGTTTCCCGGACGGCTCAGGAGACGCCGGGAATTCTACACCCATCTGCCTTGTACCGGAAGCAGGGACCGGCGCAAAAGCCGTAATGGACGCGCGGTCTGAAGGCAAGGGACGGCCACACACACGTCACCCCTCTACCTTCGCAACCCTGGGTGCGGGCAGGCACGGGCCAAAAGTCAAAACCCCGGGACCTTTCTGGGGAGGGGGCGTTTCGCCGCCCTAAACCAACCACGGGGTAGGTAGTTTTGCGCCAGTAGGGGACATCAATTGCAACAAGCTTTGCGCGAGGAAGTTGACACAAGGCAGGAGGGTGACGTACGGTCTTGCGCGACCCCGGCGTGGGAAACGGCCCCATATCTTCAGTCGATCGCTGACACACTTCTCTTCTTCGTTCACGGTCGGAGGCGTCACGTATGGCGCGTCAGAATGAAAAAACCACGGGCGATGAACACAATCGACGTCGAGGTCACTCCGGAGACTGGGGGTTTGTTTCAAATAGGAAGCGCCGTGTTTGGAAATGTGCTGATCGATTTCCTCGATGCACAGGCCCTTACGATTATTCAACTCACTGGTATCGACCTTGACGAATTACCAGTCTTCGTGACAGATAACGTTACAGCGGAGGCATTGGGTTACCACAGCGCGTTCTCCGTTCCCAACCCGGAAGGCACCGAGACATTTCAGACTTATCTCTACACGAGCTGGCTCGATCCGGCTCTCGTGCCTCCTATATTTGCAGACGTCAGCACCTTTAACCACGAAAACCTCGAATGGTTCAATGATCCGTTCGTCAACAACGTTGTTCCCGTCTGGAAGTATCCGCCCGAAAGCGATCCGCGCGCGGCCTGCTCCCGCAATAACCTTCCTGGAAGTGGGGGATCCTGAAGGGAATGGCCCGATGTTTGATGACTTCCCAGCCTTGGTCGTGCCCATCGATGGCGTGGATTATCACTTCGAGGGTCTGGTCATGCTGCCGTGGTTCACCGACGAGGTCCCCTCGTCCGCGGAAAACGGCTGGTATGACTTCCCGGCAACCACCGACATTAAGGCTCCCGCCGTTTACTGTAAACAGTAAAACGGCGAAAGTTGCGGCAATAACGGGAGCAATGCGGAGCTCAGAAAGAGCTCCGCATCGCTACTCGCCACATTTGGTCCGCAGAGTGTTCTGCGGATAACTCCCTTTTCGAGTTACTTCTCGTTCTTAGTTGCCATCCAAAGCGCGCATCGCGTGGGTCAAGACGTAATCTCACGGCTTGCCCGAGCAGATTCGCGCGAACGCATGAAGTCCTGAAGTGAATGCCGCCGAAGACGCGCGCGTCCGCGATTTCCGACACCGCGGCCGAGAAACTCGGGAACGATCGGGTTCCGGGCCTGACATTCGAGATAACGGTGAATGGGGTGGCGTCGCCGAACGCGGCTGGAGAATAAAGGCTGCCGAACCGCTCTGAGTCGAGTGGCCTGAAGGGTACTCAGGATGAGGCGGAGTGCCAGTCGGGAAGAAGTCGGGCCAGGGCGTCCAGTTTGGGTCCGGGGTTCGGCCGAGAACTCTGGCTGAGGCTGAGGCTCAGCGATCGCGCTTGGAGTTCTCGAAACGGAGAGTTTCAAAACCCAAGCCGCTTTCTAACTGGGGAATACTTGTATGCTCCTTCACCCTACTCGTCAACAGTGAAAGAATATGCGTCACTCGGTGACCAGATCACCCGCGCAATCCCGAAGAACTCAAATGAGGACTAAAGGTACAAAGGTTCTCATGCATCCTCGCCTCCTATCATTAACAGTCGCGTAGCGATTACAGTCCGTCGTTTTCGCTGGCCGGCCGCCTGTATCACGTCGCATACGCGGTGACGCACATCTTTCAGATCACGCGCTGGAACCGGACGTTGCGGCTGGTACACTGAAGGGTTCGGAGAGGCCGCTGGCGATCTATTGGTCGGTGCGGGACTGCCGCGTACGGTTTGACCCTCTGCGCTTGAGACCTTAAACTGAGTCTTCGCCTATTGTGAATGGCCATCCTGCTCATGGCCGAAGGTGCGGGAGGGATTGCTGAGGCGTTTCCTAGGTAGTGGTCTTCGAGGATTGCTGGTGGCCGCCGTGGTGTGGCTGGGGGCGCAGTTGTGTGCGGCGGAGAACCCTTCGCCGATCACGCTGGATACGAACGAGACGCTGTTTGCCGTGCTGGCGGCGATGAATACCTGCGGGTATGACGCTGATCTGAACCGGTCGGATGCGCAGCGGCTCAATATCCGGGCCGAGGTGGACCGGAACCTGCAGGGGTCGGACCAGGCCCGGGCCGCACAGGCCACGATGTGCGAGTGGTACCAGGCGCACCGGGGCCGGGACGCGGCGCATGACTTGTCGCAGTATGTATCGCTGGCTCTCTATTTGCAGGGGCCTCCGCATTTTCTTCCCAAAGTAAAAGAAGATGAGATGCCTCCGGATGCGGCGCCGATAGCGGGGTTTGGGGCGCTGCTGGAGCGGTTCTACGACAAAGCCGGGTTGCACTCGATCTGGGAGCGGCACCGGGCCAACTATGCCGCGCTGGTGGAGAGGTATCACGTACCGCTGGCGAAGATGGTCTTCGACAATGACATCTATTTGAAGATGCAGTCGGGCGGGTACCTGGGGCGGACGTTTACGATTTACCTGGATTTTCTGGGGGATCCGAGCGAGGCCAACGCGCGGAATTATGGCGTCGATTATTACGTGGTGCTGTTTCCATCGCCGGATCCGAGTTCGCGGGCGCCGCTGAAGATGGAGGAGATCCGGCACGCGTATTTGCATTACCTGCTGGATCCGCTGGCGGATAAACATTTCAGCGCGATCAAGCGGATCGACCCGCTACTGCAGTCGGTGAAGCGGGCTCCGCTGGAAGAGGGTTTCAAGAGCGACATGTCGCTGCTGGTGACGGAGTGCCTGGTGAGGGCGATTGAAATTCGCACCGTGGGCACGAAGCAGACGGCGGAAGCGATGCGGGCGCAGGCGGTGGATGATGCGGTGAAGCAGGGGTACATCCTGACACGATATTTTTACAACGCGCTGGTGAAGTTTGAGAAGGATCCAGCGGGGCTGCGGGCGGCGTATGGGGACATTCTGGACGCGATTGACGTGAAGGCGGAGCAGAGGGCAGCGTCGGAGATTCAGTACGCGAACGTGACGGCGCCGGAACTGGTGCAACTGTCGCGGTTGGAAGATCGGCGGATGCTGGGCACGGCCGAGAAACGTCTGGCGGCGGGCGACGCCAAAGGCGCGCAGGAACTGGCCCAGCAGGCTTTGGACAAAAAAATTGGCGATCAGGGGCGGGCGTTGTTCATCCTGGCGCAGGCGGCGGTTGCCACCAAACATCGGGACGAAGCGCAGGACAATTTTCAGAAGGCGATCCAGGAGACGAAAGATCCCAAGGTGGTGGGATGGTCGCACGTGTACCTGGGGCGGATTTTGGATATGAAAGAAGACCGCGAGGCGGCGATGAAGGAATATCAGGCGGCGCTGACGGCGGGCGCCGGGTTGCCGGAGGTCAAGGCCGCCGCCGAGCGCGGGCTGGAGAAGGCGTATGAGCCGCCGGCGAAGCCGCAGTAACACAGCTACTAGCTTCTGGCTTCTAGCTTCTAGCTTGGAATGCTTGCGCGATCGAGGACTCCGGTGTGGATAGCTGAGGTAGAATTCACGCTGGCATACTTCTGACGTCGAGAATCTGAAAATAGAAAACGTCGCGAAGCGAGGAGAGGGCATGAAGCGAGCAGCGATCGTGATCGCAGTTCTGGGAATGTGCGTGGGGAGTTACGGGCAGGAGAAACCGGCGCAGAATCCGCCGACGGGCCAGGGAGGCGGGCAAGCGGCCGCGGGACAGTCGGCGGCACCCCAGGGCAAGCGGCCGCCACAGGCTAAGACGCAGCCGGAGTTTGAAGCCTACAAGGCGACCATGTCGCAGGCAGACGGGGCGGCGATGGAAAAAGCGGCGGACGATTTCGCGGCGAAATTTCCCGACAGCGAGTTGCGGGTCATGGTGTTCAAGGGGGCGATGCAGAAGTACCAGCAGGCCAACGAAGCCGACAAAATGCTGGACATGGCGCACAAGGCGCTGACGTATGACCCGGATGATCCCGAGGCGCTGCTGGGCGTGGCGCAGGTTTTGACGGAGAGGACGCGGGACACCGACCTGGACAAGGACCAGCGCCTGGCGGAGGCGAAGAAGGATGCGGAGCGGGCGCTCCTCACGGTTGACACGGACGTGCCGACCACGGGATATCCGCCGGATAAGCTGGCGCAGTACAAAGGTTTCTTGCGCTCGGAGGCGTACGCGGAGCTGGGGGCGATGGCGACCAACGCCAAGAACTGGCCGGAGGCGGAGACAAATTTGCGCAAGTCGATTGAAGCGTTCCCGGAGCAGGTGGACTCGATCGCGGTGCTGCGGCTGGCGGTTGCTCTCGACATGCAGAACAAGATTCCGGAAGCACTGAAGTATGCCAACCAGGCGGTGGAACTGACCAAGGATCGTCCTGACTCGGGCGCGGGCAAGGCGGCGCGAGCCGAGCAAGATCGGCTGACCAAGCTGAACAGCGGCACCGCGCCGGGACAGGGTGCGACGCCTCCGAAGAACTAGCGCGCAGGTGGAAGCTCGCGGCGGAAACTAACAGCGTCTAAAGCCATATTTGTTCTTCCGAGCGTTGCGGCACGCCTGAAGGCATTGCCCTGATACGAACCTCGAGTCCCGGACGCAAATATCGAGCTTCATGGTGGGCTGCTCCCCCGAACGAACCACAAAGTGCGAGAGTAAGGGACAGTAGAACTGGTCGCCTCACTCCACTTTCATTCTCCTATGAAGGAACGGGAAATTTCGGCGCTGGAAGAGGGGTTGGGGTATCACTTCCGGCGGCGGGCGATGATTGAGCAGGCGGTCACGCACAGTTCGCAGGCGCGGGAGCAGGAAGCGCAGCATGCGGGCGAGGGCAAGTACAAGGTCAGCGACAACGAACAACTGGAGTTTCTGGGCGACGCGGTGTTGTCGCTGGTGACGAGTGAAGAGCTGTTCCAACGGTTTCCGCACTTCCGCGAAGGAGAGCTTTCGAAATTGCGGGCACACCTGGTAAGCGAGAGGCATCTGATACAGGTGGCGCAGAGGCTGGAGCTGGGACACTACCTACGGCTGGGGCGGGGGGAAGAGAAAAGCGGCGGCCGTAGCAAAACCGCTTTGCTGGTAGATGCGCTGGAGGCGATTCTGGCGGCGATCTACTTGGATGGCGGGATCGAGGTGGCCCGCGAATTCGTGTTGCGCAATATTGTGGATCCGGCCTTGGAGGGGATGGAGCGGCAGGGCGGAACGCTGCCGGTGACGGATTTCAAATCCGCGCTGCAGGAGGCGGTGCAGAGCCTGGGATTGCCGCAGCCGGTGTATGTCCTGGTGGAGGAAGCTGGTCCGGAGCACAACAAAACGTTTACGGTCGAGGCCCGTCTGAATCCGAAAGGCGGGAAAGATCCGGAGTTTGTGGGGCGGGCCCAGGGCTCGACCAAGAAAACTGCCGAACAGGATGCGGCCCGCCAACTGCTGACGTTTCTGGCGTCAAGGTCGAAAGCGGCAGAAACTCGAGCGGAGGCGGGGGCCCACCCGACGGAAAAGTAGAAGTTCATGGATTCTCACGATCATCCCATCGCCGAGCCGCCCCCGCCAATCGCTTCGCCGGATATTCCCGTCGCTTCGCCACAGCACCCCCTTGTAAGAACGTTTGGAACCGACCTCATCGGATCGCTGCAGTCGCTGATGGGCACGATTGTGATTGCAGTATTCGTGATCACGTTCGTGGTGCAGGCGTTCCAGATTCCGTCGGAATCGATGGAGAACACCCTGTTGGTGGGTGATTACCTGCTTGTGAATAAGCTTTGTTACGGCGGAAGTGGGATGGGCCTGATGCCGTATCAGACCATCAAGCGCGGCGACATTGTGGTGTTTCATTATCCGGTGGATCCGACGCAGCACTTCGTGAAACGGGTGATCGGCGTGCCGGGAGACCGGTTGCGGATGATCAACAAGAAAGTATGGATTAATGGCACGGCGATCGAGGAGCCTTATGTGCGGTTTCTGGAGCCGAGCGGGCGCGACGCAGCCAGCATGTTCCGCGACAATTTCCCGCGGCTTGATGTTCACGCCTTGAATATGGAAGGCAAGTGGTGGCAGGAAATGCGAAAGCTGGTGGAAGATGACCAGCTGATCATTCCGGAGGGTCACTACTTCGTGATGGGGGACAACCGCGATGACAGCCAGGACAGCCGTTATTGGGGCTTCGTGCCGCGGGAGAATATCATTGGGCGGCCGCTGGTGATCTATTGGTCGGTGCGGGACTGGGATCACAGTCCGTCGTTTTCCCTGGCCGGCCGGCTATATCACGTTGCGTACGCGGTGACGCACATCTTTCAGATCACGCGCTGGAACCGGACGTTGCGGCTGGTACACTGAAGTCCGGCGCCTAAAGGCGCGACTTATTCGGGCGGCGGTCCGGTATGCCTGAAGGCATACCCTGATACGAGTCGTAACGATGCCAGTCCTTATTGTTACCAGTATTGTTACCAGTCTGTTGCGGGTTCAGCTTTTCACCCAGTCATGTCGCGGGTTAGCAGGGAAATAAACAGTGGCGAAGATAGAAAATAGCGTCGAAGAAAAGGCCGTGAAAACCAAGGCGGAAGACGAGAAGCCGAAAGAAACTACGGTGGAGTTTCTGGCTTCGCTGGCGGCGGTGCTGGTGACCGGGCTGTTCATCATCACGTTTGTGGTGCAGGCGTTTGAGATTCCTTCGAGTTCGATGGAGCATACGCTGGAAATTGGCGACCACGTGTTCGTGAATCGCATCCAGTTTGCGCCGAAGAGTTCGTGGGTGGGCCCGCTGGTCCCCTATCGCGATGTGCACTTTCAGGACATCGTCGTGTTCTTGTCCCCGGCCGAACCGGGGCTGTACGTTGTGAAACGCATTATTGGGGTGCCGGGGGACCGCATCCACTTGCGGAACGGTGTGGTCTACCGCAATGGAGTCGCGCTGGACGAGCCTTACGTGTTGCATGACAAGGACACGGCGGATCCTTACCGCAACAATTTTCCGGCAGTGCCGCCCTCGGATGAATACGGCGTCTATCCCAATTGGATTGTGGATCTGCATTCTTTCATTCAAGGGGACGACATTGTCGTGCCACCGGGGCATTACTTTGCGATGGGAGACCACCGCGGGGTGAGCCTGGATAGCCGATACTGGGGCTTCATTCCGAAGGAAAACGTAATCGGGCGGCCCATGTTCATTTACTGGTCGTTTGAGACGCCGGAGAATCAGTATCGCAAGACGGAGTGGAGTGACAGGCTTCTGTTCTTGGGCAAAGTGGTGCTGCACTTCTTCGACGAGACGCGCTGGCGGCGGACGTTGCAGGTCGTAAAATGAAACCCCTCGAGAGCGTGGTGAGGGCGTAGTGAAGTTTTTCTCCTCCAAGCGAAGCTGGGTCGCGGCGGCGGTCATTTTGTTGCTGTTGTTTCTGCTGCGTCCGGGCGCGTCCCGATTGAAATCGCGGATTGCCATGTCCATCGGCTCGGGGGTCGGGCGAACGGTAGAGATTGGGTCGGTTCACCTCCGTCTGCTGCCGCGGCCGGGATTTGATCTGGAAAATGTGGTGGTGTACGACGACCCGGCCTTCGGGGCCGAGCCCATGCTGCGGGCGAGCGAGGTCACGGCGGCGCTGCGTCTGACGTCGCTGGTGATGGGCAGGCTTGAAATCGCGAGGCTTGACCTGACTGAGCCCAGCCTGAACCTGGTTCATGGCGAAAACGGGCGGTGGAACCTGGAGGCGCTGCTGGAGCGCGCAGCGCATAATTCACTGGCGCCGACGGCGAAGGCAAAGTTGGAGCCGCGGCCGGGATTTCCTTACATTGTCGCCACTACGGCGCGGATCAATTTCAAGAACGGACCGGAGAAAAAACCGTACGCGCTGGCGAACGCGGATTTTTCTCTGTGGCAGGCTTCGGAAAACGCGTGGGGCGTCCGTTTGAAAGCCCAACCCATGCGGAGCGATCTGAACTTGAACGACACGGGCGTGCTGCGGATGAGCGGCACCTGGCAGCGCGCAGCGACGCTTCGCGAAACGCCGCTCCAGTTCAGCGTGGAGTGGGACCGGCCGCAACTCGGCCAGCTCACAAAACTCTTCAGCGGAAATGACCAAGGATGGCGCGGAGAAGTACAGCTGGAAGCCACGCTGGCGGGAACTCCGGCGAAGCTCACGATCAGCAGCGGCGCGTCGATCGAGGATTTTCGCCGCTACGACATTACCAGTGGCGAAGCGTTGCGCATGGCCGTTCACTGCGACGGGCAATACAGTTCTCTGGATCACGCGCTGCACGAGGTGGTGTGCAACGCGCCCGTGGGTAGTGGACGAATTACGTTGAAGGGGGATCTGGCGCTTCCCGGGAGCCATCGCTACGGGCTGGTGCTGGCCGCCGAGGACATTCCGGTGAGTGCGGCGGCGGCCTTGGCGCGGCGTGCCAAAAAGAATCTGCCGGAGGATCTGATCGCTGGCGGGGCGGTGCGCGGAAGCATCAGGATCGATGAGGGCCCGGCCAGGAAGTTACGGCTGGAAGGTCGAGGAGAAATCGCTGACTTAAGTCTCGCTTCGGCGGCGGACAACGCAGAGATCGGGCCGGAACTGATTCCCTTCGTTTTCACGAACGGAGACGTGCATGAATTGGGAAGGATGGTCCACAAGAGCGCCGCAGTGCTGAGGCTTCCCGAGGGGCCGCGAGTTGAGTTTGGACCGTTCCCGGTTGCGCTTGGGCGCGCGGCTTCTGCACCCACGGCTCGCGGTTGGGTCAGCCGGGCTGGTTACGGTTTTGCGCTCGCGGGGGAAGCTGAGGTTGCCAAAGCGCTACGCGTTTCACGGATCTTGGGGCTTCCGGCGCTGAACGCCACGGCGGACGGCGTTGCGCTCGTCGACCTACAGATTGCCGGCACGTGGCCGAACTGGAGCAATGGCACGCACTCCGATTTTCTGGGACCGGAAGTTACGGGCACGGCCAAGCTGCGGAACGTGCGGGCCACGGTTCGTGGCACGGGCCAGCCGGTCGAAATTACCGCGGCTGACGTGCACCTTGCGAACGACCGCGTGCGTGTGGAAAAGCTGAGTGCACACGCGGCGAATACGTCCTGGACTGGCTCGCTCGAAATGCCACGTGGGTGTGGAACTCCGGGGGCCTGCGAGGTTCACTTCAATCTCGGTGCAGACCGGATTGCACTGGGTGAGCTGAGTGAGTGGGCGAGCCCGCGTCCGAAGGAGCGGCCGTGGTATCGCGTTTTGGAATCGAACCCGCAGGCTAGGCCATCATGGCTGGGCAGTCTGCGGGCGGCAGGGCGCCTGACGGTGGAACGTCTGCAAATACATAGCCTGGCGGCGACGCATGTTTCGGCGAACGTGAGCCTTGATCGTGGAAAGCTGCAGCTTTCAGAGTTAAACGCGGACCTTCTCGGCGGTAGGCATCGCGGAGCGTGGCGGGCAGACTTCATTGCGAAGCCTGGGCTCTGCAAAGGCGGTGGGAGTGTGACGGGAATCTTGTTGGCGCGTCTCCGAGACACTGCGCAAGAACCGTGGATCTCGGGCACGGCGAATGGGAACTACGAGGTTTCCGGATCGTGCACGGCAGGGTTCTGGCCGTCGGCAGAAGGCACGCTGCAGTTTGAGCTTCGCACCGGAACGCTTCCGCATATTTCGCTCGTGGAAGACGAAGGGGCGCTTCAGATTGCGCGACTGTCGGGCGAGGCTCGATTGCACGGCGGCAAGATCGAGGTGAAAAGTGCGGAATTGGATTCCGCGGGTGCAAGATTTCAGTTGAGTGGCACGGCTTCGTTGAACCGCGATCTCGATTTGAAACTGGCGCGGCTCCCCCTGGGCACGGCGGCGGGGTACACCATTACAGGCACACTGGCGGAACCGCGCGTGGCGCTGTTGCCGGGGGCGGAGCAAGCGCGGCTGAAGGCGGAGGCGGCGAAGTAGCTGCGACGCCGCCGGCAGCGCCTAAAGGCGCAAATCATTACTCGCCACCGACGGCACGGCTGAAGGCGTGGCCTGATACGAAACAATTCCTGCACGGGAACGCAACACCCGCTCGCGCTTGCAAAACAATTCTCTCGGTTTATGAACATCCCCTAGATTCTTGGATCAAAGATCTTAAACAAGAATACTTCAACAATTGACTCTGTAACATCATGCAGCGGCGAGTAAGTCGACGATGTTCTGGATGGCCTTGTCGGCTTTGTAATAGGCAAGTTCGAG
>Ga0307476_10000175_pt1 | contig 62582 bp, 58 predicted proteins | sample atmos_gasesECM2C_2_FD_203314 | JGI IMG/M metagenome (GOLD analysis project Ga0307476, IMG submission 203314) | Hardwood forest soil microbial communities from Morgan-Monroe State Forest, Indiana, United States - atmos_gasesECM2C_05 | ecosystem: Environmental > Terrestrial > Soil > Temperate... | reverse complement strand
TAAAGACGCCTCTGGAATTTGTGGCCTCTGCAGTGCGCGCTACCGGCGCGGAGATTGACGATGTGCAGCCGCTGGTCGGGCAACTCAACCGCATGGGGATGCCTCTTTACGGCGCGCAGCCGCCTACAGGCTATTCCATGAAAGCGGAAACCTGGGTAAGTTCTTCGGCGCTGCTGACCCGCATGAATTTTGCGCTGGCATTGACCAGCGGCAAGATCAAGGGCGTGAAGGTGGATACGGCGCAACTGGCGGGAACAAGTTCGGAGCCGCCGGATGCAGCCGCGACGCTGGCAACGCTTGAAGGAAGTCTGCTGATCGGCGGTGTGTCGCAGCAGACGCACGACTCGATCGTGGCGCAGATCGATGCTGCGGGAAAGAACGGTGCGCAACAGAAACAAGACAACAAGGCCGGATCGCGTAAGCCTGGGGGTGCGGCTCGTCCGCCGGATGTGAGCACGATTGCGGGATTGCTGTTGGGTTCGCCGGAGTTTCAGAGGAGATAGCGCTACTTTTCCACGGAAACGTTATGACAATTACGCGTCGCGTTTTTCTTCGCAATAGTGCGCTTGCTGTCGTCGGCACAGCGGCTGTTCCTAGTTTTCTTGCTCGCGCCGCCATGGGCGCGACTGAGCCGGGAGCGCGTACCAAGCGCCTGGTGGTGATCTTCCAGCGCGGGGCGGCCGACGGTCTGAATATTGTGGTGCCTTATGCCGAGCCGCAGTATTACGCCATGCGGCCGAGCATCAACATTCCGCGCAAGGCGGTGCTCGATCTTGATGGCTTCTTCGGCTTGCATCCTTCGCTGGCTTCGTTTCAGCCGCTTTGGAAGCAGGGGCAACTGGCGATTGTGCATGCTGCAGGATCGCCGGACCCGAGCCGCTCGCACTTCGATGCGCAGGATTTCATGGAGGCTGGCACTCCGGGCGTGAAGTCGACCGAAGACGGCTGGCTGAACCGCTCGCTGCACGAACTGCAGCGGTCGCAGAAATCTCCGTTTCAGGCGATCGCCATGGGGCCATCGATCCCGCGCATCTTGAGTGGGCTTGAGCCAGCCATTGCCATGAATAACATTAATGACTTTTCGGTTGGCGGACGGAATCCGAAACCTTCGCCGGTCGCGACCGCGTTCGAAGCCATGTACAACCATTCAACCGACACGGTGCTTCACGGTACCGGGGAAGAGACCTTTGACGCGGTAAATATGCTGAAGGCTGCCGATCCGTCGAAGTACAAACCCGCGCCGGGCGCGGATTATCCCAAGGGACGTTTTGGCGACAGCCTGCGGCAACTTGCCCAGCTAATCAAGGCGAACCTGGGCGTGCAGGTCGCGTTTGCCGATATTGGCGGATGGGACCATCACGTGAACGAAGGCGCAACTGAGGGCCAGATCGCCAACGTGTTGCATGATTTTTCGCAATCGATTGCCGCGTTCTGGACTGATCTTGGAGATCTCGGGGAAGACACCGTGGTTGTGACCATGTCTGAATTCGGCCGCACAGCGCGCGAAAATGGCAATCGCGGCACTGATCACGGGCATGCCAATGTGATGTTCGTGCTGGGTGGTCCGGTGAGAGGCGGCAAGGTTTACGGGCGCTGGCCAGGGCTTGATCAGTCGCAGCTTTATGAAGGCCGAGATCTGGCGCTGACTACGGATTTTCGGCAAGTGCTCGGAGAAGCTGTGGCGCGGCACATGGGGAACAAGAATCTGAGTGACGTGTTTCCGGGATATGAGAATCAGCCGGCGAAATTCCTTAGGTTGTTGGGATAGGGACAGCGTCGAGGCGCAGCTTCTAAAGGCGGAATTGGTAATGCGACGATTGCGGCACGCATAAATTCGTGTCCCGATACGAATCTCGCCCGCGGAACGAGCGGCTAGAGCTCGACCAGCACATCGCCGTTTTCGATTTTCAGCGGATACACGGCAACCTTCACGTTGGGGTTCTGGTCGGGGATGCCGGTCTTTGGGTCGTATGCCCAGCCGTGCCAGGGGCAGACCACCTTGCCGCCTTCGATCATTGCCTGCCCCAGCGGGCCGCCGCGATGCAGGCAGACGTTGTCCATGGCGCTGTAGATGCCGTTTACGTTGGCTACGCAAATGGTTTTCGCGCCGCAGGGGAATTCTTTGGCTTCGTCGGCGGGCGGGAGTTCGGATTGAATCGTTAGTTTCGTGAATGTCGGCATGAGAATCAGAATTGCCTCGCTGCGCTTGGCTGGACAGCCGAGGTGGCTGTCCCACATGTTTCTGCTGATCGCTACTTGGGTTGCAGCGTTTGGGCGATCATTACCTGGCGCTTGAAGTTTTCGAGCATGTTCGGATCGAGGCGCACTTCCGTAGGCTTCTTGGCTAGCGTCATGGTGTCGATTTTGTCCTGCAGCTTGAGCAGGGCGTAGAAAAGATTCTCGGGACGCGGCGGGCAACCGGTGACGTAAACATCCGTGGGCACGATTTTGTCGACGCCCTGCAGGACAGCGTAGGTATTGAACGGGCCGCCGACCGACGAGCAAGCACCCATCGAGATTACCCACTTCGGGTCGGGCATCTGGTCGTAGATGCGCTTCACTACCGGAGCCATCTTCAAGGTTACGGTGCCGGCGACGATCATCAGGTCGCTCTGCCGTGGGCTGGGACGGAACACTTCGGAACCGAAGCGTGCAATGTCGAAACGCGCGGTCGAGGACGCGATCATTTCGATGGCGCAACACGCCAGGCCGAACGTCATTGGCCACACGGCGGACTTGCGCGCCCAGTTGAAGACGTAGTCCACCGTGCTGATCATGAAATTCTTTTCGAACTTGTTTTGCAGCCAGCCCATGCAGTGACCTCAGTCGCTACGATTATACAATTGAAGCGCGGGCTAATGGGGCGAAGAGTTCGTGACAAGATGGAGGAAACCATGTGGAAAGTGGCCTGGGAGGGTGGAATTAACGATACCGTAGGTATGAGCTAAGGGAGACAGCCCCAAACAAAAGATAGAACCCGCCGACTGCGACAACGAAGCACGCGCACAAAACGGATATCGCCATGAAAGCCCGAGTTTCCGCACCCTCCGACCTGAAGGACGGAAACATTCGGGAAACGCCATAGACTGGCATTGCCACCGAGAGCAAACCAGCCAGAAGTATGATTACAGAACCGGCGATATTACGCGGTCCCCCACATGGGCCGCCTAGGACGAGCAGTCCTATTGGCAGGGTTAATAGTGATAGCCAGCACAGTACAATACCTTTCTTGAGTCGAGCGCTCCACGTAAGCGGTAGCATAAGTCCCTCTGCCATGGATCCTATCGCAGGGGTATCCGCTGCTGCATGTTACTTTTGCTCTTCGTCGAGCGGAGGAAGGACAGGGCGGGTTGCTCACCTGCTCCCACTCAGCTACAAATAGAATCATTCATGAATTCAAGACCCGCCGTGGCTGCTGACCGCGCACGCACTCCCACTATGCTCGCTAATGCGTGGACTCGTATCCGGATCTCGCAGTTTTGGATGGTGGCCATCGCTCTTTTTCTGCGCGTCGGTTGGATCATCGTTGGCCACACCTACAAGTTCAAGAACGCGGACGATAACTTCGGCTTCGGCTGGGAGATGGGGCGGATTGCCGCGGCCATCGCCTCAGGACACGGTTTCAGCAATCCCTTTGGCGCGGCCACCGGGCCGACTGCCTGGGAGCCTCCGCTATACCCTTACCTGACTGCGGGGGTGTTCCACGTCTTCGGCATTTATTCGCGGGCCTCGGCGTTCGTGTTGCTCTCGATCAACAGCGTTTTCTCTGCGCTTACCTGCATCCCGATTTTCCTTATCGCTCGGCGCATATTCTCCGAGAAAGTCGCTGTCGGGTCGGCCTGGACATGGGCTCTGCTCCCTTACACGATGTATTGGTGCACGCGGTGGGTCTGGGAGACGAGCCTTTCGCCTCTGCTGCTGGCGGTGATCCTCTGGCTCACGCTCACGATGGAGGAACGCGACGGGCTGAAGCCGTGGCTCTGGTTCGGCTTGCTCTGGGGCATCGCCGCGGTGGACAGCACGGTGCTGCTGTCGTTTCTGCCGGCCTCGGGGTTGTGGGCCTGGTATCACCGCGCCAGGCGTCACAAGCCGTCGCTCGCAGGCGTTGTGTTGGCTTCTGTTGTCTTTCTCGCCTGCGTTGCGCCGTGGACTGTGCGCAATTATCAAACCTTCGGCAAGTTCATTTTCATCCGCGACAATTTTGGAGCGGAGTTGCGTCTGGGCAACGGCCGGGGCGCCGACGGTACATGGATGCAGCAAGTGCATCCTACGCAGGATATCTACTCCATGCGTCAGTACACCGCGATGGGCGAACTGGCCTACATTGCGATGCGCAAGCGGCAGGCGCTTGATTACATCGAGGCCGACTACGGACGGTTTGCTGTCCTCTGTCTGAAGCGTTTTATCTACTTTTGGGCTGGACCGCCGCGACTGGCGCAAATCTGGTGGCTGGCGCAGGTGAAGAACTCACTCTTTCTGGCCTCGTCTGTGCTCATGTTCTGGGGCCTGGGACGCGCTTTGCGGCGGCGCAAACCGGGCGCCTGGCTGCTGTTCTGGCTGATCTTGTCATATCCCGCGATTTATTACGTCGTGTTTCCCGGCCAGCGCTACCGGCATCCGATTGAGCCGGAGATGACGATCCTGGGAGTGTATTTGCTGACCGAAGCCGGGAGGAAAAACCGTTTCGACGACGCGACCCCAAACCGCAGCTGAAAATGCGCGAAGAATGTCCTAAGAAAGTGTGAAGCACAAGCGCAGACTACCCTGGATTGCGTTCAGCGAGGCACGACAACTCGGGTATCGACGGCCTGTTTCAGCTGAACCCGGGCGGTGGGCACGCAGGTGGAATAGCCCGCAGGCCTGGTCGTGTCCGAGTCCGGGCTCTCGCGAACGACGCGATAGGCTCGGATTGTGAAACACGTCTTTTCGTCCTGCTGCAGGGTGAGAAGGTGTTGCGCGCGAGAATCCAGCGGCCGACTATCCAGAGTCCGAATGGCGTCGGAGTCGTTCCCGCTTATCGTGCCCTCATTGTCTGATAGGCTCTGCCAATCCGCGAGAAAAGGCAGTTGGAATTGAAAGGTGCCAGTGCTGGCCTCTGGATTCCGAGGCAGCGCGGACGCGGGGTGAGAAGAATCAGAGTTGCCGCTCGGCAAGGATTGCGCCGCAGCGGTCGCAACGCAAAGCGAAATCAGCAAAGAGAGAAGCAGCAGGCGTGGAGAATACATGAAGCCCTCCTCTTTTCAGCGAATTATAGTCCCAGCACCGGGATGCATAAAGAATATTAATATTAAGGAGGAAAAGTGACGGAACATCGACGGAACATCAGAGAGGTAACTTACGTATAGCCAGGTAGGAGAAACGGGCCTTTTTTTTGGTTCGCCCCTCACCAATTCAAAATCGCTGCGTCTAACCCGTCGAAACGGAGAAGCCTATGAACCGCCAACGCCAATTCCCGACCTGGTTGGGTACCGTACTGGGAACCATCTGTGCCCTGCTGGTGCTCGGGCTCGGAGCTCATGCTGCCGACCATAGAGGCGCATTCACCGAAGAATTCCATCAGACCTACGCCCTCACTCCCGACGGCCGGGTGGAGCTCGACAACATCAACGGCGCGGTTCACATCTCCACCTGGGACCAGAATGAAGTCAAGGTGGACGCCATCAAGTATGCCGACGCCAAGGACCGGCTCGACGATGCGCGCATCGAAATTGATTCAGGCAAAGAGTATCTTTCGATTCGCACCAAGTATCGCGACCACGACCTGACTTTCAACTGGGGATCGCACAACAATCCTCCGGGCGTTGAATACACGCTGACCGTGCCGCGCACCGCCCGGCTGGACGAGATCAAGCTGATCAATGGCTCGCTCGACGTCACCGGCGTCACCGGTGAGGTACATGCCTCGTGCATCAACGGCAAGCTGGAAGCGCATAATCTCGCTGGGCGCGCTGAACTCTCTACCATCAACGGGCATCTGGATGCGAAGTTTGACCAGCTTGCCGGATCGTCCATCGACCTGAATTCGGTGAATGGCTCAGTCGAGCTGACGATTCCTTCGGATTCCAAGGCGGAAATCGAGGCCAGCACAGTTTCTGGCGGAATTGACAATGACTTCGGGCTGCATGTGAATCATCACAGATTCGTTGGCCACGACTTGCGCGGCGAGTTGGGCAGCGGCGGTCCGCGCATCAAGCTGGAGAACGTAAACGGGCACATCGAGATTCATCACGCCTCCGACGGCCGCGCCCTGAGCCCGGTTAAGGACTTGAGCCATCGCGGCAAAGACGACGACGAAATCTAGTTTGTTGCCGTTTTCTGGATTTGCTCCAAATTCTGGCCATCAGGGCAGCTCTTTCTTTCTCTCGGCCATAAAGTGCCGAAGCTCAGATGCGGAGATGGCCTCACCGATCATAACCTGGGTTTTCTCGTAGAACTGCTCTAGGATAATCCCAACGACTTGTTGGTCGCTTAGGCTGGTCCTCTTCCCGTTGGCGTCAGTCACTGAGAACGCCCCAGTAAAGATCCCTCCGTGTGGTTCTTTCATCGTCTTAATTGTGGTGTCCACATACTCAGGGAAGAAGTGATAAGTTGCGACGACGACTCCGATGACTTTGTTGTCCTGAGCAATGAGGAGTGGTCCGCCCGAGTTGCCGTGATTGAACGCCCCGTTTACGATGATTCGTTTGACCTTCTTGCTGCCCGGCCGGAGCTCGTCGCGGTATCCCGCTATGTACCCAACACTAAGCAGCGGGTAGTAGCCGTTGTATAAGAAGGGATACCCCCACGTCGAAACAGCCGTGCCCGGGAGCGGGTCTGCGACGGCGGCCAATTCCAACCCACCGCTAAGTTTTTCGGATGGCTTTAGTAGGGCCAAGTCCCTGTCTTCATCAAATATGCGCTGGGTCACGGTCACACGCTTACTTGACGACGAAATTACCAGTAGCTCGCTAGCCTCGCACGTTCCGATGACGTGGTGGTTGGTCACAATCAGCCCGTTGCTCAGGAGAAAGCCGGTCCCAGCTATGTTGTCCTTCGCGCAACTAACCAAATAGACGGATCTGATCGCCACTCGTTGTCTGGGGCCTGCAGCGTCCAGCACAGGCCCGGCGGCGACCGAGGCGTTGTCGGGAACTGCCTGTGCCTCCGCCGAAACCACTGAGAAGGCGGCGAGGATGAAAACAAGAACCCACTTCGAAGGGTGCATACACGTCTCCTCCACAAAAGAACGAAGCCTGCGACTGTTCTTGCGCGTAGCTCCATCATCAGGAAGCGACACAAGGCGACGGGGCGACTCGGATTTTGAACGGGTACCCAGTCAGTAAATCGTGTACCCCGGCGCCGGCGTCCGCAGGTCGGGCTTCGTCGCCATCAGCAACAGAGCGCCTTCGCGCTTGAACGCCCGTAAGTCTTCCAGGTTGCGAAATGATTTCGTCTGGTAGTCGTCAGGGGTGGGCGTGTCGTCGGGAATGCGGCAAGCCTCCACATTCTCGAAGGCGTGTTTCTTCAGCAGCTCGACGTATTCCGCCTGTGAGCGTACATGAACCGGCACCTTCAGCTTGTCGACCCACTGCAGCGAATACGGATTGTCCTTGTATAGATTGATCAGGATGAATAGCTTTCCGCGCGGCGCCATCACGCGAAAAAGCTCCATCAGCGCGCGGTCCTGGTCGGCGTAGTAATAAAAAGACTCGACCGACAAGACCTTGTCAAAGAAGTTTTCTTCCCAGGGAATCTGCTGGGCCGATCCCCAGACGTAGAGCACGTTGTCGAAATCTTTTGAGGCGGTGCGAGCCTCGCGAATCATTTCGTCGGCCACGTCGAGGCCGACTACCTGGCCGAAGCCGTCCGGGCCTTCGCCGACCAGCCGCGCCAGCAGTCGCGTCGCCCATCCCGAGCCGCAACCCAGATCGAGCACGCGCTCGCCGGGGCGCAGCTCCATCCGGCGAATTGTCTTCGCTGTGATGTCGAGATGATGGCTCTCCATCTTCGGGCCTTCGCCGGCCGCGGCCCAGCGATTGAATTCCTGCTGCAGCTTTTCGTCGGGGGTAAGGGATTTGTTGGTCATGCTGGGCTTAGGTTACAACAGAACGATGCAATACCCTATAGGATATGATATCCTATAAGATATCGCATGATTAAAAGGGTCGTCCTCGATACCTCGGTGGTAGTGGCGGCTCTGCGGACTCGGGCTGGCGCAGGTAATGCGGTACTCCGGCTGGTAGCAAATCGGCGGCTTATACCTTTAGTTAGTCCGCCCCTCTTTTTGGAATATGAGGATGTGTTGAAGCGTCCAGAACAGCGGATCGCGCACGGCTTGACGTTGGAGACGATCGACCGGTTCATGGCCGAGCTGGCGTCTCTGGTCGAACCGGTAGAAGTACGTTTTCTCTGGAGACCCCAAGTTCGGGATCCGAGCGATGAAATGGTTCTCGAGGCCGCGATCAATGGCCGAGCGGATGCTTTGGTGACATACAATGTCCGAGATTTTGCAGTGGCGGGTGAGCGATTCGCAGTTCAAGTCCTTCGACCACCCGAGCTGTTAAAGATGGTGAAACGATGAGCAAAGCTACCTATCCCTTAAAGCTCCCCCTGTCGATCAAGAAGGCGGCGCAGCGCTTGGCGCAGGAGGACGGAGTTTCCCTAAACCAATGGATTGCTTCGGCAGTGGCGGAAAAGGTTGGCGTAGTGGAAACCGCAGCGGAGTTTTTCAAGAAGCGCGCAGCCAATAAAACCGGCGACCGGCTGATGGAGTTTCTTCGCAATGCGCCCAATGTCGCCCCCGAACCTGAAGACATGAGGTGACGCGACCGACGCAGCTGTAAGCTCGGCGTTATCAGCCCGGTGAAGCGATCAGATATCTTGCATTGTGTGCTAAAGTTCTCTCCGCATGGCGACACGACCTCAGAATCCTCCGCCTGACCCCAGCCCCGGATCGCTTTACTGCCCGAACTGCGCTGAAGTGGTGAATGATCCGCTGACCTGCGGCGATTGCTCTTCGGTGATCTGCAGGCGGTGCGGCACGCCGCTGGAATCTCCTGACGAACTCGGGATTGGATAATGGACTCTGCCCCGGCCGTGCCCGCAGCCGAAAGTCCAGTATCTTCACAACCAACTCCGTCTCAACCTACTCTGGTTCGCGGACTCAGCCTGCTTGATTCCGTGCTGCTGCTGGTTAGCGGCATCATCGGCTCTTCGATTTTTCTCACTGCCAAAGACATTGCCGGCCCCTTGCCGCAGCCCATGATGTTTTTGCTGGTGTGGGTGATTGGGGGCGTAGTTTCGCTGTTCGGATGCGTTGCCTTCGCTGAACTTGGATCGATGTTTCCTGAATCTGGCGGCCAGTATGTCTATCTTCGCGAGGCTTACGGGGATCTGGTGGCGTTTCTCTACGGATGGATGTTGTTCGCAGTCGCTAACGGTGGGAGCATCGCCGCTCTCACCGTCGCTGCGGCCGCATACACGGGACAAGTCTTCCCCATCTTCTCGCAAGAGCACGTTGTGCTCGCGTTCGCGGGGATCGCGATTACCCGCGCGCACTTGTTCGCTCTGCTCCTTATCGCCATCGTGACCTATGTGAATGTCGTGGGCTTGCGGTGGGGAGCGCTGCTGCAGAATCTATCTACCTGGACCAAGTTCTCCGCCATGGCCGCTTTCGTGGTGCTGGGATTCGCCATCGGTAAAGGCGACTGGTCTCACTTCAGTTCTCACGGCGCCGGCCTCACCATGGGACTTCATCCGGCGCAATTTCTCTCTGCCTTTGGCGTGGGTTTAATCGCCGTGTACTGGGCGTACGACGGATGGGTATACATCACGTGGGTCGCGGGCGAGGTCAAGGAACCGCGCCGCAACGTGCCGCTGGCTATGGTGCTGGGCGTACTCGCAGTCGGCGCGATCTATGTGGCGATGAATGTGACTTACCTCTACGCTTTGCCGCTCACCGAGATCGCTCGTCACGAAACTATCGCGCATGCTGCCGCAACCGCACTGTTTTCTCCTCACGCCGCGGTGTGGCTCTCGCTGATGATTGCGGTCTCTTGCTTCAGCGCTGCCGCCACCTGCACACTCTCGGGCGCGCGTGTGTATCTGGCCATGGCGCAGGACGGCGTCTTTTTCAAGCGCATGGCCGCCATTCATCCAAAATGGCGCACGCCTGCCTTCAGCCTTATTGGACAAGGCATTTGGGCCGCGCTGCTCACCCTGAGCGGTCGCTATGACCAGCTCTACACCTACGTCATCTTCGGCATGGTGATGTCCTATACGCTGACTGTGATTGGCTTGTTTATTTTGCGTTGGAAGCATCCTGATATTCCGCGTCCCTACCGCTGCGCGGGATATCCCTGGCTGCCCGCGATCTATGTCCTGATTGGTGCTGCCTGGATCTTGAATACCATCCTCAAGCGGCCAATGGAAGCCATTTGGAGTTTTGTGATCGTGCTCGTCGGCGTCCCTGGTTATCTATACTGGAAGCGCAGCAGCCGGACCTGACTAGAAATTCGTTTGCAGAAACTCCTTGAGGCGGTCGAGGCGAAAACTGGCGTCGCCGATCTCGATCTGCAGCAGCAATTGCGCTGTGGTCAACTGGTTATGGAAGTCGAGGGCAGCAGTAGTGTCGGCGCTGCCCACAAGTTGAAGGTTGCTTTCGATTTGCTTCTGTTGCTCCTGAAGAGCCTTGAGCCGAGCATCCTGCGTGGAGATCCCGTCCACTACCTGTTGCTTGAGGATATCGGCGTTGCGGATGACATCGCCTTCCTGAACTTTCTTCCACTCGCCGTAGGCGTCCGCGGTTTGGTTTAGATGTTTGTTGATGGTGTGGCTGGCTAGGTTGTAGCTGATCGACACTTCGCCGTAGGCTCCTCTGCTATCGATGAATGGACTGATCTGCTGGTGCTCGCCCACTGAAAGCGCCACGTCCCAGTCATTCTGGCGATTCAGTTTGTCCAAAGCCTTTTGCTCGTTCACTTCTCTGCTCTGCTTCTCGGCGACCAGTTCTTTCACCGGCCTGCCGCTCAGCGGCGGCGTATAGAGGGAGACTATCTTCGTCTGTGTGTCGGACCGATCCGCGTCCAGCTTGATTTTGGTGGTTTGCAGGGCGAAGGCCATGGGCCGGGTCATGTTCTGCGCCTCCACCATCCTGGTGGTGGTGGCGAAGAGCGCGTCCAGGTTTGCAGACGCTTGTTGTATTAGATCTAACCTGTGTTGCAGCGCCTGCTTCTCCAGGCTCGGGAGGGCATACTGGATATCCTGCTGGGTAGAAGTGGTTGCGCTGTAGAGTTCGCAGTTCTTACGCGCCGCATCCATCGTGAGGACGCCCTTCCTCACACTCGAAAGGTTCCCGGAAACTCCCCACACCGCTTGCATCGGTAAACCGGTGTTGGGTTGAGTAATTCCGGCAACCGCATTCGGCGCCATCAGCAAATCGCGTTGCGCCGCGGCTTGCTCGGTTACGTATCTGCAAAAGGCCTGCTGATCTTTGTTCTTGTTCTTTGCTTCGGAATCCTTCGCGTCGGCCGCGAAGGCAGCGGGGGCCAGCAGCATCGCAAGCGTGAAGGCTGCACAAAAGTTTCTCTGGAATGCTCTGCGATTTCCTTCAGGCTTTACCTTAGAAGTGGGCATCGAGCGTCTCCTCAGAAGAAGATCAGAAGAAAAGCGGCTTGTGGTTCAGGAACACGGTTTTTGATTTCGCGGATTCGGGGTGGTCGAGCTGCATCTGGATCATGAAGCCGCGGATGTCGGTCCTGAAAATGGGATGGATGGCGTGTTCTTCACCGGCAAAAATCTGCTTGACCGTGCCCACCTTCCTGCATAACACCATGTTCAGATAGCAGTCGTAGACCGCAGAGCCAGGAGAAGCGCTGCTCTGGTTGTCATAAGGCACGAAAGCGAAGTTCACGGCGGTGGCTCCAGACACGCTCAGGTAGTAAGGCGTCTGCTTGGCCGTGCCGATCGCTTCTTTGAGCCGATTGACCTGTTTGGTTTCTTCCGAGATTTGCTTTTGGGCCACGCCGATCGCAATGTCAAGCTGCGCAATCTCGGAGATGAGTTCGGCCTGCTTGTCCAGCACGTCCAGGGTCTTGGTGTCGGTGGTGGTCTTCTCCAGAATGTTGTCGGTCAGCAGGACTGCGCCGATCTTGCTGTCGGTGTAGGAACTCTGCACCTGGTTCAGCGCGGCGCGCTGGGTGGCGGCATCGCCTTTCGTGATGAGGCCGGCAGCCAGATCTTTATCGATGGCAGCTTCCACTTCTTTCACCTGCGCCATGACGGCTTGCGTCTTCAGGTTGTCGGCCTGCTTCTGTTTGTTGAGTTCCATGAGCTGGGGGCCGGTGGCCAGGTTGTGCTCTCTTTCGCGAGCGATGGCGGTTTGAAGTTCGGGTTCCAGCGCTTCCAGCGCAGCCCGGTGCTTGTTCATTTCCGCGACACCGTCGTTAAGCTTCTTGAGGTCGACGTTCAGATCTTCCAGCGTCTGCCGGCTGGTCACCAGCTTCTCGGTGAAGTCGAGGCTCTTGTCGTCGGCCGGAGAAAGAATTACAGGCGCAGCCCAGGACGTGTTCAAGGCGTAGAAGCCCATGACAAAGCCATAGGCCAGCACGCCGGCGAGGACCGCGTAGAGCGTTACTATGGCGAAGATGCGGTAAACCGTGACCACCGACTTGTACACCATCGGCTGGATCACGGAAGGTTTGGCATCAGGCGCGTTCTTGACGACCTGCGTCGCCATCGGTGACCTCCTGTTGCGTTTCTTGTTCCTTCGTACGCGTGCCCCAATCTCTGGAGTCGAGCGTGCACAGAGCCAGGGTAGTCAGAAATAAACTGCTGACAACCGTCCAAGCCAAGTAAGCCCCGAAGGCGAGCGGATTGTTGACCGCCTCCCGGGCGCTGTATTTTCTGATCACCCAGGCGAGAATCGCGCCAATCGCGAGATAGCCGACCAGCGGCCCCGGACCAGCCATCTGCATGGGATTCCCGGACATCATGGTAAGAACTACGAGCAAGCCGAGGAGAGCGCCGAGCGGTGTAAGCACCAGCGTGAGGACGGTGTTGGGGTGCAGAGTCCAGACATGCTGGGGCAGAGTCCGCAGGGTGTAGAAGAGGTCGCGGATGATGCTGCGCTTCCAGCGGAGCTGCTGCTTGAAGAGTTCCGGCAACGTCGAGGGTACGGTGGTCCAACACAGGGCGTCGTTGTTGATGTAGGTTCCGTACCCGCGCAGAAGTGTCTGGTGAGTAAGGAAGCGGTCTTCGCCCTGGTTCACCGGAATGCCGAACCAGTGGCGGCTGCGAATCTTGGGCTCAATCTCAAGCAACAGTTCGCGGCGAATGGCAAACAGGCATCCGCTGATGCAGCCCACGCTGCGCGTCCAATTCTCGGGAACCTTGTAGACCTTGAACGCTGCGTAGTAAATGAACGTCTGGATGGCGGTGATTGCGTTTTCGTTGGGATTTCTTACTCCGACCCGGCCGCCGACAGACCCGATCTTCGGCTCGGAAAAGCAGGCCGCCAACTCCCGGATCGCGTCGGGATGAAAGATGCAATCGGAGTCGATGGAGATCATCAGCTCGGCCGCGGAGTGCTGCAGAGCGTTGCAGACGGTGCGGGCCTTGCCGCTATTCACCGTGTTCCGTCCGACCCGTACTTTTATGTTGGAGAAATCACGTTGCGCCTTGAGCATCCACTCGTAGCTGTCGTCGACCGAACAGTCGTCCTGTGCGATTACTTCAAACTTGTCGTTGGGATAATTGCTGTTGCTGATGCTTTCGATGGTTTCGTAGACCGTTTTGCCCTCGTTGAAGCAGGGCATGAGGACGCTGACCGTGGGCTGGTAAGTGTAGTCTTTCTTGACCGTCGCTCCTGCAACGGACCACTTCAGGATCAGCGCGAAGGTGTATTTGATCACCGAGATCAGCAGGCAGAGGAACAGAATGAGCCAGACTAAAACCGGAGCCACTTGTGCCCTCGCCGCGACGGCTTGAAGCCGTCAGAGAGATTCTCGAACCTCACTGATTGCAGATGATTATGGCCTGAGGAGCGACAAATTGAAATAGCCGGAACGGGGCGCGGGGGTTAGAGTTTGGGCACAATCGGCTTTGATGGCAGTGTCGCGATCAGTCGGCGGCGATGGGCAGGGTCACTTCGTCCTGCTGGGCATGGCGGGGAGCGCGGTTCGAGGGCAGGCCAGCGTCGCGGATCTTGTACAGCAATGCACGATAGCTGATGCTCAGGGCGCGCGCGGCCTGTTTCCGGTTCCAGTGATGATGTTGCAGAACTTTGAGGATGATCTTGCGTTCCAGTTCACGGACCGCTTGCCGGGTGATTTTTTTCAGCGAAATGGGACCGTCGACGGAAATGTCGGCGGTGAAGAAATCCTGTGGCTGGGCCCGCAGGTCGCCGGAGATGGACTCTTCGGTGCCCAGGATCACGTAGCGCTTCATCAGATTTTCCAGCTCGCGGACGTTGCCCGGCCAGTGGTATTTCTTCAGCGCGTTCATTAAGTCGGCGGAAAGAGGGGTGGCGCGCGAGTTGAACTTGTGGTTGTAATATTCGAGAAAATAGCTGACCAGTTGCGGAATGTCGGAAGCTCGCTCGCGCAGCGGCGGCATGTGCAGATTCACGACATTGATGCGGTAGAAAAGATCCGCACGGAAGGCGCCCGCGGCGATTTCCTCTTCCAACTTTCGATTGGTGGCGCAAACCACGCGGACTTCCACTTTCTTGTCTTCCTGCGCTCCGATGCGGCAGAACTGGCCGTCCTGCAGCAGTTGGAGCAGTTTTGACTGCAAGCCCATGTCAAGCTCTGAGATTTCGTCGAGGAAGAGGGTACCGCGGTGTGCCATCTCGACGCGGCCGGGCTTGGTGCCGTAGGCGCCGGTGAAGGCTCCCTTCTCGTAGCCGAACAGTTCGCTTTCGAGGAGCGTGCCGGGAATCGCGGGGCAATTTACCTTCACCCACGGACCGGTCTTCCACGGCGAGGCGGCATGGATCATCCTCGCGATAATGTCTTTGCCGGTGCCACTCTCTCCCTGGATCAACACGGGGACGTTGGCGCCAGCTATTTTGGCTAACCGCTCGCGGAGGGCCCGCATGGCCTCCGTGCCGCCGAAAATGACGGAGTCGGGAGGCATTTCCCCCAAGGGCTGGATCAGGGCGCTGACTGGATTTGAAGTGCTCATAAGTGTTCCGAGATATGTAAGCCAGCTTCCGCAGCACAGGCTTATGAGGTAGTGTGCACCCGGAGAACCAAACGTAGGGGGAACGGACACGAACCCCACCAGCCTAGCCTATGTGATTGACGAAAAGCAACTTACCAAAGATTGAGAGGCAAATCAAATCGTAATCAGCGAGGTGGGAAGGCGGTCGGAAAGCCCGAAAAGGTAAGGGAAAAGGTTTTCACACCGAAGAAGCCAGTTTCCGTCGGAGCGGTTTAGCGAGAGAGTGCGAATTGACGAGTGGCCGGGAGAATTTCAGTCCAACCAGGTTGTAACCCTCGCCGTGCTGCATCCGCAAAACCTTAGCGCGCAGGTTCCGGGCGACTCTGGGAAGAGCGGCTAACGCAGCCAATGGGGCGCTGGGAATCTCCAGCAAAACCTGCGCTGTGGAAGGGATTGAGCGCCGCACGGCGACCAACATGCCCCCAGCGGAAACGTTAAGGGCGGTGGCAAACTCGAGGAACTCCTTGTCCGACTCTGCCCGACTTCTGACAAAGACCGGAATCGCCAAAGGCAGGCGGGGCCACTGTCGACGCTCTGACGCTGGTCTCTTACCGTTCACGCACATCCCTTCCTACGTCGTTTAACCCAGCATTTCCAGCATCCTAGGGGCCAAATCCTGAGTTAGGACCCAAACGAAGGGAGGAGCTGGGGTTAGGCCCTGAGGAACAGGGTTAACTCCGGGCGTTGGGAGGGCTAAAGCCGTCAGAGTGGGTAGCTTGCACTGGCCCTTGACGCCGGCTCGACGTCCCCCAGGGAGCGGGGTGCTTTCGAGCTTAACCGGCCGTGGAGTGCAAGGTTTTGCCACACTTGGGTAATCAGGTTGCATTTTTCGTTGACAAGGAAAACTGGCCAGCATACGATTTTTGTAAAGCCTTTGTCGTTAACAAGCCAAGTGGTTCATCCTCCCTCTGTGTTAGACCACCGTTCCCTTATGGCCAGCGTGCAAAAGAATATTTGTGTTCCAGAACCGGGCGCAGGGAAGACGAGCGCCCCATTGCCTCCAGCAGAGGGGGACGGAACAATCAATGCAGCTGAGTTGCTGCAGGCGCACTCTGAGTTGCAGCAACGATTCCAACGCACGACGAATGCTCTCGGCTCCGCGGCTCACGATCTGAAAACGCCGCTCGCAATTTTGAATGGATACGTTGAATTGCTGCGGAGCGAAAAGCTGGGATCATTGAACGACCGCCAGCGCGATGTGCTGCGCGACATGCAATCGAGCGGCAAGCGGTTGCAACAGTTCATCCAGGACTTCCTGACCTACAGCGCTTTGGAAACCGGCGGCCTGAAAATGCAGTTTGCCGCGGGCAACATCAACGAGTGCTTGTCCGGGGTTTGCCGCTTGTGGTCCACTCGCTTTCAGGAAAAAGGATTGGCTCTTTATTTTCTGGCGAACGACAAGCTTCCGGTTTTTCCTTTTGATTCTCCCAAGCTGGAGCGTGTAATCTCCAACTTGTTGGAGAACTCTTTTAAATTCGTTCCGCGGGGCGGGACGGTTTGGTTGCACGCTGAGCCTCACATGTGGGAGCGCCGCGCGGCGGCTCAGCCCGCTTCGTCGGGCGAGAGGCGGCGACAGGATACTGTTCAGCCCAATGCCGCGAAGGTCAGCGTCTCTGACACCGGGCCAGGAATCCCGGCCGAATATCAGCAGGAAGTTTTTGATGATTTCTTCCGCCTGCCGGGCAACGAGAATCAGGAAGGCATGGGACTCGGTTTAGCGATTGTGCGCCGCCTGGTGCAGGGTATGGGTGGAAAGGTCTGGGTGGAAAGCGATCCTGGGGCGGGCTGCAAATTCTCATTTCTCATTCCCTTCAAACCGTCCTCGAGTCCCGCTGGCAAAGGAAAGAATCGATGAGCGACGCCCCGAAGATTCTTCTGGTGGATGACGAACCGGCCATGCTCCGCTATATCCGGACGCTGCTCGAGGTCGACGACTACAAAGTGGAGACCGCATCGACCGGCGAAGAAGCCCTGCAGCGCGTGGACAAAGGCATGGAGCCCGACCTGGTGCTGCTCGATGTCCTGATGCCCGGCATCGACGGGCTCGAGACGCTGGAGCAGCTTCGGCAGAAGCGGCCGGGGGTGAAGGTTGTGATGCTGTCTTGCGTCAACGATACGAAGAAGGTCGTGCAGGCCATGCGCCTGGGCGCGCATGACTACCTCACAAAACCGTTCCAGAAGGCGGAATTGGATGCGGTGGTCGACCAGTGCCTGGGTCAGGGTAAGACGCCGGCGGGAGGAGAAGTCGAGGAAGTCGGTGAGGATACATTCTTCATCGCTGCCAGCCCCGCAATGCGGAAGATCCGCTCGCAGGCTGCGCTGGTTGCGAATGTCGATATTCCGGTATTGCTATTAGGCGAGAGCGGCACGGGCAAAGAGGTGCTGGCCCGTCTGGTTCACAAGCTCTCGCCGCGCGCACACCGCACGTTTCTGAAAGTGAATTGCGCGGCCGTCCCCGCGGATCTGCTGGAGAGCGAACTCTTCGGCTACGAGCCAGGAGCCTTTACCGGAGCGACGCACGCCAAACCGGGCAAGTTCGAACTGTGCAACAAGGGAACGATTCTGCTCGACGAAATTGGCGAGATGCCGCCGGCTCTGCAGGCCAAGCTGCTCCACGTGCTGCAGGACCAGCAATTCTCGCGGCTGGGAAGCCGCTCTGTCATCCGGGTGGACGTGCGCATCCTCGCGGCCACCAACATTGATATTCCGCAGGCGCTGGCTGCCAAGCGGCTGCGCGAAGATCTTTACTACCGTCTCAATGCATTCACGCTGCAACTGCCGCCGCTGCGCGAACGGAAGGAAGAGATTCCGATTCTGCTGAAGCATTTCATGACTCGCATGGCCGAGCGTTATGCGCGGCCTCAGCTTCCGCTTTCGCCCCAGATGCTCGAGGCCTGCCAGGCGCATTCCTGGCCGGGAAATTTGCGGGAGCTGAACAACTTTCTGAAGCGTTACTTAATCCTGGGCGATGAAAATCTGGCGGTGGCCGAATTGCAGCCTCGCAACGACGGCAACGGCGGCGCGCGGGGAGATTCCGGGATCAAAAGCGGCGATGCGACCGGCGGATTGAAATCGCTGGCGCGCTCCGCAAAAGACGAAGCCGAAGGCGAAGCCATTCGACAAGCGCTGGAGAAGACCAACTGGAACCGCAAACAGGCCGCGGCCCTTCTGCAGATCAGCTACAAAGCCCTGCTCTACAAGATTCGGCAATACGGCATCGCCGAGAGCAAGAGCCACCACAAGCTCTCCGCCGGGGCTTAGACCCGCACTACACTTTCCCACCTTTTACCGGAACGGCTTGGGTTGCCGTCTACGGCACCACCGTCAGGCTGAATGGAACACTTTCGGTAAACGTTCCCGAAGTCGCGGTGATGGTGAGAGAGTAGGTGCCTGAGGGAGTTCCGCTCACCGTGGGCTGCGTCCTGCCGCTGCTGCATGAGGGCTGCAGCAGAACCATGGCGAACAGTACTGAGAGCGCAAGCAGACCCAGCAGTCGGCTCGTCTTCTTCCCGCCACCCCAGCCGCGACCCTTGCTCCCCGTACCCACCCCCAACAGAGCCATCCCTGGAACCATCAGCCAGAAGGCGTAAAGCGGCCGGAGCCATCCAGTTGAACTCAGAGTGGTCACGGGCTGCGCGGTGGTCGTCAGGCTCAGCCCGATCGAAGCGGTACCGGTGCCATCGCTGAAGGAGACTGTGTTTGACGTAAAGACGCAACTCGCCCCGGTAGGAAGAGGACTGCAACTGAGGTTGACATTGCCCGGGAACGCTCCCTGTGGAGACAAAGACACGGCATATGCCGCGGGCAGACCGGCCTGCACGGTCCGTTGCGGCGGGCTAATCGACACGGAATAGGAGCCCGCGACGAATGAGGCAGTAGCTGTGTTGCTGGTGTTCGTGTTGTTACTGCTGGAAACCGTGGCCATCACCGAACAGGCGTTGCAAGTGCTGATCGGCGCTACCACAACAGCGATCTGCGCGAGGGAACCGGATTGAAGGGTTGGAATCTGGCAAACCAGCGCGTTACTGCTCGGAGTACTGCACGTACCGGAGTTCGCGGTGGCGCTGATAAGCGTTACTCCCGGCGAAACCGAGGCGTTCACCTGGACATTCGTAGCGGGGTCTGGCCCTTCGTTGGCAACCGTAAAGGTTGCGGTGACCTGATTGCCGGCGCCCAGCTCCCCGAGGATGGAGAGGACAGGCTTCACGCAGGTGATGCACAACTCCGCCGCGCTCCCCAACTGGACAACGAAGGCGTTGCGGGTTCCAACGAGCTTGCTCTGCAGCGGATTCTTCGTCTCCAATGTGCCTTGGCCGTTGACGTTACCGGAGGTGGTGTCGCCGACAAAATAAGGATTCAGGTTGGGATCGACCGCAATGCCGGTGCCGCGATCCACGCCATTGCCACCGAAATAAGTGGAAAAAGACCCAACATTATTCTGGCTCACAACCGTATTCGTATTAATCAGGGCAAAGAAAGCGTTCTGCGTGCCGCTGAGCGTGCTCTGGAATGCTCCAGCTGTCGTCGGGAAGTCCACTAAAGGGTTATTAACACCGATAACCCCGGAACTGGTCGCGCCGGTGAGGACCACGTCGTTAAGCGGAGTGCTCGACGGCGAATTCAACACGGCGATGGCCGCGCCACTATCGTTCCCGGTTCCTCCCAAATACGTGAAATAGTTGAGAGCAACATTCACGGGAGTTCCTGATCCGTTCTGCGTGGGGTTGCTCAGCCGCGCCACGTAGGCATCGAAAGGCGCAGGGGCTGTGGGTGTTGAGGTGACGCTACATGTCAAAACCGGCGGCGTAACCGGGGGCGTATCCAGGCACAACTGGAAGGGTGCGATACCTGTGGGCAGATTGAAAACGCTCGAGTTGGTCTCACCGGTCAGGTAAACGTTGGCCGCGCCGGAGTCAACCGCGACCCCGGGGCCCGTTTCATTCACGGCGCCACCGAGGTAAGTCGACCAAAGCAGCTGTAAACCTACGGCCCCCTGGGGATTTATTTTGGCCACGAAAGCATCAGTCGGAAACGGCGTGGTCGGAGGCGAACACGGGTTTGGATTCAAGAGGGTAGTCGGCGGAGGCGTATCCAGGCAAGGCTGATACGCGTTGAGGATTGGGAAATCGTTCGACAGACTGCTGTCTCCAAAGGCGCCCGAGCCGCTATTCAAAAAATTGGTCGTGCCGCTGAAGTACATGTTGCCGATTGAATCGACCGCGATGCCGCCGCCGACGTTGCAGGGTGGTGCGCCACAATTCGCAGCGGTAGGAACGGGCGTGCCACCTCCGAAATAGGTCGAATACTGAATGCCGCCCACACTATTCGCGTTTACGGTATCGATCTCAGTGACGAAGAACTGCAGGCTCGTCTTCGCCTGAAATTGGTACGGCACAGGCAAGAAGCTCGCGGGAAAAGAGTCGGTCTGGGTAGGCGTGTCTTGGGAAGTCGTAGTGCCGGTGATGAATACGTCGCCTTTGGTGTCGATCGTCATGCCGGTGGCCTGATCGACACCGTTGCCGGAAAGATAAGACGAGTAATTGAGCGTCGCTCCCTGCGTGGGGCCATCCCCGCTTAACACGCTAACGAACACGGACGTGCAAGTGGGGGAAAGGGCGCACTGCGTCTTAGCCTGAGTAGCCTGAAGCCCAGTCTGGTAGGGAACACCGGCCGTAGGGAAGTCCGTGGAACCGGTGTTGCCCACGATGTAGGCACTGCCACCGTTATCGACTCCGATACCGATACTTGTGTCTGCACCCGGGCCTCCGCTGCCGCCGAGAAATGTCGCATAAGCGACGCTGGGCTGTGAAGGATCGATCTTGACGACAAAGATGTTGGGTGCGGTGGGGACGGTGCCCAGTTCCGTAGGAATCGTCGAACCCAACGGAAAAGTACCCGGCGGCGAGGTGGTCGAGCCGACAACATAGATGCTGCCGTCGCCATTGACCGCGACCGAAGGCGAGGTCTCCGTTCCGGTGCCACCGAAGTACGTGGAGAAAACGAGCACCGGATCAATGATCAGCTCGCGGCTGTGGTCATAGGCGCCGATCTCGAAGCCGACGCGGTTCGCAGCGCGCAGAACAAAGCGTCCGGCAACCGGCTTATGGCGATCGCCGTCGCGCTGGTAAACCTGAGGAGCTTGCAGCCGCAAACCGCCGGCGTCTTCGCCGGTAAGAATCAGATCACCGCCGCTCAGCTCCAACTTGCTGGCTCCATCAAACTGCAGTTCGGCCTGCGACGGATCGGCGCCGGGAGCGACCCGGAAGTCGTATTCCAGATGGCCCTGGTTCCCATAGAAAATGAGATCGATTCCAGGATAAACGCTGGCATAGCGAACCCCGCCAAACTGCGGAATGCCACGATGCCACTTATGCGGGTCGTTTCCGATCAGGTAGTTGCTCTTGCCGGGCAAGGGATCGGCTCCGGTGAGGACTGCCGCAGGGTTCGCTCCCACCAGTTTCATATTTACAAATTGTTCGCTGCTCCCCGCTGGCGAGGCGTGGGCAGTTTGCATGGCGAGCACCGCGCCGTCGGTCTTGAGGAACAGGCTGTATCCCGAGCCGCGCGCCAGGAACTTCGCCCGCGGATCGGCCTGGCCCTGGTTAGGCTCGAAGAGGATCGGCAACTGACCCAGAATGGCGCGTGCCCCCAGCTTCGACTTCAGGGAAGATTTGGAGAGCGTTGGAATCGGAGAAGCTGCAATCCGTACAAATCGTCGGGAACCCAAGCCGAGCAACCCGGAACCTGCCACGAGCAGCATAAACATGGCCCCGGGGACACCGACCCGCATCCAGCCAGTTCCCGAGCTTTTTCCCAAGGTTGTTCTTTCCACGGTTCCGCCCCACCAACGGCCATTTCCCATCACGCTTGTCCTCCGATTCAACGAACCATACTTCTTCAAACCATCTTCTTCAACGAGCCGTCTTCAACGAACCGTCTTCAACGAATCATCTTCAACTGGATCATTTCAACCAGATCTTTTTGGAGAGAGTTAGAGTTAGCTGCGGCGCGAGTCAGTACTCACCCGGCGCCGGCGAAACCGCCCGCTACTGACCTTGTCACTAGGAACTGGTGGAAAGCAAACAACTACTTAAACATCTGGCGGATAGCCAAGTCAAGCGAAGCTCCGCTACTACCCGCTCCCGGAGTTGTCAGATGCGTTTTGCGACCTGGAAAGATGCCGGAGGCGGAAGGGAAAAAACCGTAGCACGAAGGTGGAATGAACCGACTTGCAGATCACCGCCGCGGGGCCGTTTCTGCAAAGGCTTGCATCCCTCAGGCGCAACCGCCACCGAGGCTACTTAAAGGCGCTGATTCCTCGTGGATTAAGTGGGAAGTCGCTGACGGTGGATGGCAGCGGGATTGCTCACGATCACCTCGGCTGGCTTGGTGCCTCCTCCTCAGCCGCGCTATCCTGCGGGAGCATTTACCGAATCAGTTCCACACCATTTTTTGCTCTTGCAAAGCGCTGGCAATTCTATACATTGTTGGTAGTCAGGGCCTGTCATCGGCGTGGCCTTGTCCTTCCAGCCTGAAAGTTGATTTCCGTACTGCATTTGAATGGGTCTTCGCTGAACAGCATGCTTTCGGAATATTCGCCACGGATGCAACCGGACTCTCAGGAACGGCGGATGATGCGGCGCTTTGATATGCGCCTGCCGGCAGTGGTTCGTCTGGACCAAGAAAACGAATTTCACACCGAAACCCAGAATGTGAGCGCTCGCGGGGTCTTTTTCTATCTCGACCGTCCACTCCCGGCAGGAACCCGTTGTGATGTCACTCTTACTTTTCCACCCCATATCACGCTGACCGACGCGGTCCGGGTGCGATTCAGCGCGCGCGTGATCCGAGTGGAATCTCCCCTGCCATCTTCGCGCGTGGGAACAGCCGCCATGATTGAAGATTATGAATTCCTTCGCTCAACAGGCAGCACAGATTTTCTAAGCGCGCTGCAGCGCGAGATGAAAGTGCCGAACTGACTCGGCTGCCGGCTGCCGGCTCTCGGCTTCCGGCTCTTCAGTTGGCAATCCAGCGAATAGCTAAGACTGGCGTTCTAGTGGCGTATGGCCCTCCGCATCATCCAGCGCAACGTCGTATTCCGATGTGGTCACCGGAAGCAAAGAGGCGGATGCCGGAAGCCGCTCTTATTTCTTCAGATCCTTCATCTGCTGCCGCAGACGCCGGTAGCGGCGCACCAGGCTTCCAATATAGAGACCGTGAATCAGCCAGGTGGCAATGTAGGCGGCGTAGAGGAATTTGATGGAATTCATTTTGACCCCCGGCTAAGAGGAGTTTTGACTACGGAAGACGGCCCCGCTAGTCCCGCTGGCTCCAGCAAAGATTCGAGAGCCTCGGCTTCTTCCACTTCGCGCCGCAGCTTCTCCAGCCGGTAACGCGACCAGCACACCAGAAACGCGAAACACAGAAATGCCATCCAGCTGATCAGCAGCACGTGCAACATCCTCGGATCCATCGAACCGCCGCCGCCGATCACGGGCTGGGGATGCTGCGTCCGGAAGAACCAGATGGAAAAATAAACCAGCGGGACGTCGAGCGCTCCAAAAACCGCCAGGACTGCCGCGAGCTTCTGGGTCTGCGCACTATCAGAGAAACGCCGCAGCACCAGATAGCTCACATAGATCAGCCACAGAACCAGAGTGGAGGTGAGGCGAATGTCTCCCGGCGCCCACCAGATGCCCCACACCGGCCGCGCCCAGATGGGGCCGGTAACCAGCACGATGCTGCAGAAAACCACGCCTACTTCCGCCGTGGTTACCGCCAGCACGTCGAGGTTCTGGTCAACGAAGTACTTTCCGATCACGAAATAAAGCCCAGTAATGATCAGGAACATAGTCGCGACTGAACTGGGATACATTCCGATAGGCAACTGCTGTTTAACCTGAGGGATGAACGGTGCGACGAAGCCGATAATTCCGATCGCAATCACGATCCACTTTGCGGCGCGCGCCGTCGATGGTCTCGCATTCGCCAGATATTGCACCGACGCGATGAAATTGATGAAGAACAGCAGGAAGGCCGTCCACGCCGAGGGCACGTGGTAATAAATAATGCGGTAGACGTCGCCCTGCAAAGCGTCGGTGGGCGCGACCCATAACGCTTGATAAAAAGCGTAAACGAGGAAAAATGCCGTCAGGACTGCGAGGATGGGGAAGGCCCGTTTCATTGCCTCTTTTGACTCATTCCGCTTGCAACACTGTTTCAAACAACGCGAGACAAGCAGTAGTAAACACCACATCGTAGGTGAGAAGCAATACGATGTAGAAGTGAGCAGGACTTTCTCCGGTGAGAATATTTGTCGTGCCAGCGACCATCCCCAGCACGGCCGGAATGGAAACCGGAAACAAAAGCAGAGGCAACATAAGTTCGCGGCTGCGAGTGCGCAGTGACATCGCAGCGAAGAACGTGCCGTTCACTACCAGCGCCCAGGTTCCCAACAATGCCACAGGAATCAACTGCCATGCCGGACCGAGAACGCGCAGGTTGTAGAAGATCACGAACAGAGGCGCCATCAGGGCTTCCAGCAGGCTGACCAGGACAAAATTTCCCAGCGCTTTAGCCAGGAACAACGCGTTGGCGGGAGCGGGAGAGACGCGGTAGGCATCGAGCACCTGGTTACGCAGCTCCCGCGCCCAGGTTTGGTTGAGGGCAACCACCGCCGCGAATAGGAACGCCACCCAAACCAGCCCGCCTACAATGTGGCGTGATTCTTCTGCGAGGGGATCAAAAGAGAAAACGAAGATCACGACTACCAGTAGAGAAAAAAACAGCATTGCATTGAGCGCGTCCTTGGAGCGCCACTCCAGCCGGATATCTTTGGTCAACGTGGCCAGCGTGATCGACCAGAACGATCTCATGGTTGCACCGGTTGGCTCAGCTCGCGGGCAAGATGGTTCGTGCGGTCTACAATTTGCCCAGCCTCCATCCAGATAAATTCGTCAGCGACGCCTTCGAGAAGCGCGGCCTGGTGCGTGACTACAAAAATGGACTTGCCGGCGTCGCGCATGTCCTTGAGCAGGCTGACCATCTCCCGCGCCGAATGAACATCGACGTTGGAAAACGGTTCGTCCAGTAACAGAATCTTGGGATCGTGCAGAATGGCTCGTGCCAAAGACATCCTCTGCCGCATCCCCTGCGAGTACTTGCCCACGAGCCGCGACAATGCAGCGTCAAGCCCCACGGCGCGAATTACCTGTTCACAGCGGGCGTCGCCAGCGATGTCATAGAGCCGGGCAAAGTAGCGCAGGTTCTCCATGCCGCTCATCTCGTCGTAAAGCAGCGACGGATGCGCCATATAACCGATCTCGCGGCTGGCATCGTGCGGATTCCTTCCCAGGACGGAAATCTCTCCACGCGTGGGATGAGTCAATCCCGCCAGCGCTCGCAACAGAGTCGTCTTCCCTGCTCCGTTGTCACCAAGAATCACATAGAACTTACTGGCATCGAACTCGGCGTTGACTCCGCGCAGCGCGGTGAACCGTCCAAACTGCTTGACCAGGTTGTTGACCGCGATGATGGGAGCGCCTCTGGGCGCCGTGAGCGGATTCGTCACAAGGAGCAGATAACCACGAGAATTTGTCTGGTCCCGAGCACAGCAACGAATCTATGGATTTTCCAGATTTTTTGCAAAGGCAGCGGCACCGGAGACCGAGCGATCCGAGCATAAGCGGTTGGGCGTATAATTTTGCCCGGCTGCTGAATATTTTCAAGAAGGAGACCAAGATGAAAAAGCTAATCACCATTTGCTTCGCGCTTTGCCTGCTGATGTGTGGCATCACACTGGCTCAGGACTCCATGAAACAGGACAACATGAAGGCCGACGCGTCCGCAAAGCCTGTCGACGTTACGGGCAAAATCAGCAAAGACGGGAAGATGTTTGTAAGCGACAAGGACGGCAAGAGTTGGACAATCACCAACCCGGACGCGGTGAAAGGCCATGAAGGACACCACGTCACCCTCAATGCGCACGTCTATGCCGATAAGAAAGAGGTTCATGTCATGTCGCTCAAGATGGCGGCGGACAGCATGAAGAACGACAGCATGCAGAAGTGAGCACGCAGAAATAGAGGATCGGCGTTGTCTCGTCCACCCTTTGGCCAGCGCTTTCGCTGGCCTTTGTTGTCTGGTTCAGAGCGAGGCAGAATAATATTGTACGGGGACTAGTTCGCCATCCCGCTCGATTTAGGTTGTACTTGCGTTATGCTTTTTGGAGGTTGGCTGGAGGGCATGCCATTGGCGGGAGTACCGGGTTGTTGAGGCGCGTACTTCGAGGCGCACTTGGCCTGCAGTGCCTTGGCATGGAAGACGCCATCGTGGCCAAAGCTGCCATCGGCCAGCGCTTGAGAGTCATCTTTGAAAGTGTCGGGAGGCGCTTCAGTTCCGGTGTAATCCACCGAGAGCAACTGATCCTGCTCGACCAGCACAAACTGTACGTGGGTTCCGGTGCGCTTGATCGAACCCGGCTGCACGTTCCCTGCGACCCGCAAGCGTTTGGCATAAGCGCCGTTTCCCATCTTGTGCAGTTCGCTGATGGTGACGTAATAGCTCTTGCTGTCCTGAACACCTGTGTAAGCGAGGTAGCCCAGCAGGAAAAGAATCAACAGCGTGGCCCCGCCGAATTTTAAATATGTCTTCCCTTGGCTCGACATAAACCGGTTTCCCTTCACCAAGACTCTACGCGACGACGCAACCAGAATCAAGATTCGGGAAGGCCACACGAGCCCACCTTCCTCCGCTAGAATGAAAGTGACTCCACAACCCCATGATTCATCCCTGGCACGACGTAACTCCCGGTGACAAGCTACCCGAAGAATTCGACTGCGTTATCGAGATCCCCTTCGGATCGAGCGTGAAATACGAACTGGATAAAGCCAGCGGCCTGATCAAGCTGGATCGCATTCTCTACTCCGCGGTTTACTATCCGGCGAACTACGGCTTCATCCCGCAGACGCTGGCGGAGGACGACGATCCCCTCGACGTTCTCGTGCTCTGCCAGGAGCCCGTGGTACCGCTTACCATCATCCACGCGCGCGCGATTGGGCTGATGACGATGATCGATGCCGGCAAGCAGGACCACAAGATCATTTCCATCGCAACGGAAGATCCTGAATTCAACACCTACCACGAGGCCGCGGAGATGCCGCCGCATCGCCTGCTCATGCTGCGACGCTTCTTTCAGGACTACAAGCAGCTCGAAGGCAAGGCCGTCGAGGTGGATGAGATACGCCCCGCCGGCGAAGCGTATCCCATCATCCTCGACGCGCTTCACCGCTACAGCGAACAGCGCCGCAAGGGCTTCCAGGGGCCAAAGAAGCATTGAGGCGGACTACATTCCCTTGAAGACGAAATTGATCTCCTTGGTTTCGTTAGCACTAATCGTGATGGTCTGGGTCGACGTGCCGAGCTTCTCGTGCCACGCTTTGATGGTGTAGGTACCAGGCGGCAAGCTGCTCAGGTCGAAACTGCCGTCTTTGCCCGTCACCGCGAAATACGGGTGCTTGAACACCGCGATGTACCCATGCATCCAGGGATGAACGTTGCACTTCACTGGAATTGCAATCTCCTCCCGGGCAAACGATTCATCGAGGCTGGACCCCGGCGGCTCTGCCTTGTTCCATTCGCGATTGTTCGCGGGCGTGGGATGGATGTTGTGCGATGTTGGATCGTCATTCACCACGTGCAACGGTTGATTCGCCCGCACGGCCAGCACGTGCGGCGTGTACAGGCAGCCTTTCTGCTCGACAACAACCGGCTGCGTGGGGGCATCGAATGTGCGATCGCCGAGGCCCTCGGAAACGAACACGACCACGTTCTCCAGGTCGCCCTTCGAATCAGTGATGACTTCCTGAGCGAACACAGGCGATGGATGTTCCTTGGCGCAGCTTGGATCGGCAGACATGCTGATCAGCTTGGGCTTCGGTACCGTACCTTCGAACTTCACGATGCCCTTTACGCTCGCTGCGCCAGTGGCGCTAGCGCTTGTGGGCGCTCCGCCAGCTCTCATTGAGTAGGGCGTAGAGATGCAGACCGCCAGGGTAAGAGCAGATATGGAGATCAACTTCTTGGTTTGCATAATAACTTCACCTCAATTCAGAATTCTCGTTTTGTAAAAACCTGGTTCGATGACTCAGCGCGTGGCCGAGCCTTACTCCGTCGATTGGGCCGGTGCAACGTTAGCTGCAGCGCTGGCGACGGATTCGCTGTATCCACGGCGATACCCAGCCGCAAACATGGAACGGTCCTGGTCAGCGGACCATCTGCCGATGGCCAAGCGCGGCGCCTGGCCGCTTTCCGCTGCGAGCTTGCCCAGGTAAAGGCCGTCGCGGAATGCCCCGTCGGATGCAAGCCCTGTTTCAACACTTGGGTTTGACTTCACATTGTGGTTGCTGACCGCGAGCACCGCAGTCGTGCCCACGCAAATGACAAGAGCCACTGCATAGAGATAGCTAACGATTTTCTTCATGTTTTTTTTCTCCTCGTTTCCTTTGCAACCAACGGCCGATGCCTGGGCAGGGCAGTCCCTCAGCCTGACCGCTCAAAGAGCGGTCGATTTACTGGCTAAATTCGCAGGGGCTATTCGCTCGAGATGAGTCGAGATTACGGGACGAGCAAGAAGGGATTGTCATCGTGCCGTAAATCGCTTGTCATTTCTTCGTCAACTTCCCGCTCGGTTTTTTTTAATTCCGGATTCGAATGTCAGCGCTCGCGGTAACGGATATCGATTTAATTTTCTTCTTGATTTACTGTATTAGGCTCACGTCGGATTCACGCTTCCGCGGAGGGACCTATGCCTGATGCACATTTTGTGCCGGGTCCGGAAGTCGGTCATGGCTATCGCTGGCTGATTGCGGCCGCTGCGCTGGCAGTAGGCGCGGCGTTCTTTGGTCTCTGGTTCTGGTTACTACCGGGATGGCTCGGCTTCAGCGTGGAAATGGCGGGTGCGGCACGCTGGCGATGGCTGGCAGCGATTCCGTCCGTGCTCGGCTTTGCCGTTGCCCTGCGCTGCGTCTGGGATTTCGGGTGGTCGGGGCACGGCACACCAGCGCCGGTCGCCCCGCCGCAGCGCCTGGTGGTGGTGGGTTTTTACCGCTACGTGCGCAATCCTATGTACGTCGGCTTTGCCGCGGGATGGATTGGGTTGTGGGTGATCTTCGGACACGCTAACCTGCGGATGATTGCGACCGTCGCTGCGGTTGCGCTCGGCGTGCATCTGTTTGTCGTGTTTTATGAAGAGCCGACGCTGCGCGGAAAGTTCGGGGAACAGTACGAAGAGTATCGGCGGAATGTAAAGCGGTGGTGGCCGCGCCTGCGGGGATGGAATCAGCCGCTATGACAATGGGGCCGGAATAAGTCCGGCCCCATTTTCTTGCGCCATGCAGAATACCTACCAGACATGGCAGGCGTTCTCCGCCACCATCGGCTGACCGGCCTTGCAGCCCCAGGCCTTCTGGAACTCCGGCATGTTCTGCACCACGCCGTCGACCCGGTATTTGCCCGGCGAGTGCGGGTCGGTGACCACCCAGACGCGGGACTGCTCCGGACGCACTTTCTCACACCACACTCGCCCGAATCCCAGGAAGAAGCGCTGCTCGGGCGTGTAACCGTCGATCTTCTGACCCTCTTTTCCGGTTTTGTCATCGGCGATCATGCGCTCGAGCGCCGCCAGGGCGATGCGCGCGCCGCCGTTGTCCGCTGTGTTCTCACCCAGCGTGAGACGTCCGTTCAGCTTGAGGTCGTCGACAGCCACGAAGTTCGAGTACTCGTCCGCCACGCAACTGGCTCGCTTCTCGAACTCCTTGCCGTCCTGCTCCGTCCACCAATCGTGCAGGTTGCCTTGCGGATCGAACTTGCGCCCCTGGTCGTCAAAGCCGTGCGTGAGTTCGTGACCAATGACCAAGCCAATCCCGCCAAAGTTCACGGCATCGTCCATTTTGTTGTCAAAAAATGGCGGCTGCAAGATGCCCGCCGGAAACACGATTTCGTTAAACGACGGGTTGTAATACGCGTTTACGGTCGGCGGGGTCATGCCCCATTCCTTGCGATCGAGCGGCTTGTCGATCTTGGCAATATCACGTTTCGATTCGAATTCGGTGGCGCGAGCCACGTTGCCCAGCAGGTCGTCGCGCTTGATCACCACGGAACTATAGTCGCGGTACTTGTCGGGATAGCCGATCTTGTTGCGAATGGCGTCGAGCTTCACCTTGGCCTGCTTTTTCGTCTCCTCGCTCATCCATGAGAGCTCGGTAACGTCGGCGGCGAGAGACGCTTCGAGAGCATCCACCATCTTGAGCATGCGCTGCCTGGCGTCGGCACCAAAGGTGAGTTCCACATATCTCTTCCCCAGCGCCTCGCCTAGCTGGCGATCGGTGAGGCTGACACATCGCTTCCAGCGCGCCTGAATTTCCTTCTGGCCGTTCAGGTTCTGCTGGAACTTGAAGTTGGCATCGACGAACGGTTGCGAAAGCCACGGGGACGCCGCGTTCAGTACATGCCAACTCACGTATGTCTTCAGCGAGTCCAGAGATTCGGTTTCCAGAACGCCATTCACCTGCTTGAAGAAATCGGGATTCGTGACGTTCAGCTGGGTGAAGTTGGTCGCACCCACGGCAGTGAAGTAACGATTGAGATAGAAATTGGGTCCGAGTGCGACGGCCTCGTCGCGGCTCATTTTGTGATCCAGGTTCTTGGGGTCGCGGCGCGCCGTGCGGTCCATCGCAGCCTTCGCCAGCGAGGTCTCAATGCGGAGCACCATCTGCGCCGAATCGGCGGCCTGCTGCGGCGTCTGGCCCGCCAGTGTAAACGTCTGCGTGACATACTCCACCAGGTGCTGCCGCATCTCCTTCATCTTCGCGTTGTCGTCCTTGATGTAGTAGTCGCGATCGGGCAAGGACAGGCCGCCCTGATCGATGTAGGCGATGACCTGATCGGCATTGTGGAGATCGGAGTTGGAATAAAAGTTGAATAGCGGATTCGGCCCAATCAGATGCACATGCGCGATCTCATCGATCAGCGCACCCTTGTCTTTGATCGCGGCGATGCGGTCGAGCTCAGGCTGCAGCGGGGCGACGCCTTTAGCGTTCACGGCTTTTTCGTCCATGCAGGAACCGTAGAGATCACCGATGCGCTGATCGATACCGTCGCGACCCGCACCGCCGGCCGCCGCCTTCTCCAGAATGTCGTGCTCGATGCTGCGATTGCGTTCGCGAACTTCACTGAAACCGCCCCATCTCGATTGGTCCGCAGGAATCTCGGCGCTCTTGATCCAGTTGCCGCAGGCGTACTGGTAGAAATCCACGCAAGGATCGACGCTCCGGTCGATGGTATCGAGACTGGAACCATAAGCAGCCTTCGTGGAGGGATTAGCAGAGGAAGATGTCTGCGCGAAGCTGACGACGCTCAGCGGAAGCAATAAGACCGGCAAGAAACGGAACACTCGCATGCGAACTTCTCCTTTTCGGACGAACGTTTTGAATTTTAGGCTCGGCACTCCTGAATCGGCAAGGAGGGGAAAGCAGTGCAGCGTGGTTTCGTCTCCGGTCGGGTAGACAGAACATTAGAGCCGAACATTAGAAAGGCGATGAAGACAGCGCGAGTCTGAACCTCTTTCGCTCCTCTCTCTCAGAATCACTTCGGAGGGAAACATTAGACATAGGTTCGACGAAAGTCTTGCGCGTCGGGGACGAACGTATCAAACCAAATCCCGAAAACAGCGGCATTTCGTTGAAAAACATGCATCGCCGGTTGGGTAGGGACCTGCTCCTGTAAAGACAACGCCGGCGAACAAGTTTCGAGGCGCAATCCGCGACTGCCGGTCTCCCTGCTGCAGCGCCGAAACCGACAGGAGTGGCATGACAAGGCATTTCATCGCCGTTGAGTGGCTCATCTTTGTGTTATTGCTGGCAGGCAAACTGGCCGGCCAGAACGCTGATTTCAACAAAATCACGGATGAGGCGCTTCCGGCCGCACCGATGCAGACAACGTCCACACCTTCCCTCGCGAAGCCGGAGAAGGTGTTCGATAAAAAGTTTTTCGCGGTCATGGCCGCGCTGGGAGCGGCCGAAAGTTTCCGCTTTACGAGCCGCCAGCTTGTGCTCGACCGGGAATTCGACGCTGGCGCTCCGTGGGTAACCAGCGCGCCCGCGAACCAACCGATCATGCTCAAGGGTTTCGCGGTGTACGGGGCGGAATTCCTGTTGACCTACGAACTGAAGAAGTCTCATTCCTGGCTGCCCGGAGACCGCGTCATCCGCAGGCTGTGGTGGGCCTATCCCGCGGCGATGGCTGCCATTCACATCAAGAATGCGGTTGGCAATGTCCGCACCCAAGGGCCCGGAGGCTGCACCTCTGTGGAATGCGCCGAGCAAATGCAGTGATACCCCATTCTCCCAGCACATCCGGTTATAATCGGGGCCAGTAGAATCTAGACGAAAGCTGGCTCCGAACATGACCCCGATGAACGGCAATTCCGGCAATGGCAGTAACGGCCGCGGCGTTCCCAAGCCGCGCGCAGAGTGGCTTACCCAGCGCACGCGCGAAAACACCGACGGCAACTTCTCGCAGATGCACTACGCGCGGCAAGGCGTGGTCACTGAAGAAATGGGTTACATCGCCCACCGCGAAAAGCTCACTCCTGAGCTGGTGCGCGACGAAGTGGCCCGCGGTCGCATGATCATTCCCGCGAACATCAATCATCCTGAACTGGAGCCGATGGCGATCGGCGTGGCGTCGCTGTGCAAGATCAACGCCAACATCGGCAATTCGGCCGTCACGTCCGAAGTAAATGAGGAACTGAAGAAGCTACACACCGCGGTGCATTACGGCGCCGACACGGTGATGGACCTTTCCACCGGCGGCAACATTCATGAAATTCGCGAAGCCATCCTGCGCCACTCTCCAGTTCCCATCGGCACGGTCCCGATCTACGAAGCCATCGCGCGAGTGAAGCGCGTGGAAGATCTGAATGCCGAAGTCATGCTCGAAGTGATTGAAGAGCAGGCCGCACAGGGCGTGGATTACATGACCATCCACGCGGGCGTGCTGATCCAGTATCTGCCGCTGATTTCGAAGCGCATTACCGGGATCGTAAGCCGCGGCGGCGCCATCCTCGCGCAGTGGATGGCTTACAACCACAAACAGAATTTCCTCTACGAACGCTTCGACGACATCTGCAAGATCTTCAAGAAGTACGATGTCAGCTTTTCGCTCGGAGACGGTCTGCGTCCCGGCTGCGTCGCCGATGCCAGCGACGAAGCCCAGTTCGCAGAATTGGCTACGCTTGGCGAGTTAACAAAAAAAGCCTGGCAGCACGACGTGCAGGTGATGATCGAAGGTCCTGGCCACGTTTCGATGGACAAGATCAAAGAGCAGGTAGAAAAAGAGGTCGAGCTCTGTTACGAAGCGCCGTTCTACACACTGGGCCCTCTGGTCACTGACATCGCTCCCGGCTACGACCACATCACATCAGCCATCGGCGCTGCCATGATCGGATGGTACGGCGCGGCCATGCTGTGCTACGTCACGCCGAAAGAGCACCTCGGCCTGCCGAACGACAAAGACGTGAAAGACGGCATCATCGCCTACAAGATTTCCGCCCACGCCGCCGACATCGCCCGCGGACGCCCCGGCGCCCGCGATCGCGACGACGCCCTCAGCTACGCCCGCTATAAATTCGATTGGGAAAAGCAGTTCGCGCTCTCCCTCGACCCCGAGACGGCACGTTCGATGCACGACGAAACCCTACCCGACGACTTCTACAAAGAAGCAGCCTTCTGCTCCATGTGCGGCCCGAAATTCTGCTCTATGAATTATTCGTCGAAGGTGGATGAGTACAACAAGCAGGTGCATGGCATCGAGAAGAAAGATTATTCGGAGCTGGTGGAGAGACTGGTGTCGTTGAAGTAAAACACGCACTTCAATCTACCGCAAGGCGAGGTCTATGGATCACCACGAGGCAGTCCGGAAGTTTGAACATTTGATGTTGAAAGAGGCCGATCACGCCCGCGAAATAGCGACGGAACTGGAGGCCTTGGTGCCGATCCTGACGACTGAGAACTCTCGACAGCTCGCACAGTTGCAAATAAAGGCGAGCCACCGGCAAGCGAAAGAATTTCGCGAATTGGCGGAGAAAGTCAAAGAAAAATAGTATCGGATCAGCCCGAAAGCAGGAGTTGGAGCCCGGCCTTTCTTACCCTGCGCGACCGCGCAGGTTGAGACGCCAGTAGTCTAAGGAAAAGGGCGGGTTATCCTCCGAAGCTCGGTCCGTGAGCTCCTCCATAAATTCCGCCCGAAGTTGTTCGGACGGAATGTTCTCCAGATGCCGCCGCAGAATAATGTTACGTACGAACTCGTTGTACTGCCCCGCACTGTCGAGGACAGTGGGGGCCGCTTCAATCGAGGTCTCGACTTCGACGAATCCTCCGCGTAGAAGGGTCTGCGCTGCACTCTCTGCATTCTGAAAAAGCCAAGGCTCACGGAAGCCCGCGAAGAACGAAACAAATTTCGGAGTCGCGGCCAGTTCGCCCGCACGCTTGCGCACGGCGACCACGTTCGGTCCCCCTCCGCATTGGGCTTCCAGCCATCCTCCGGGAACCAGCGCCCGGCGCAGGTTCGCAAACAATTGATCGTGGTCGAGCACCCAATGAAACGCCGCCGTGCTCACGATCCCGTCGAAGCACGCCTCGAATGGCAGGCACAATAGATCACAAAGAACTAGCTTCGGGACTAGATTTGCAGGGCCTTTGAAATGTGCGAGGTGCTCACGTGCAGATCTCAACATGTTTTGCGAGAGGTCGACGCCGACTACCCGGCCACGGGGCAGGGCGTCAAGTAATTCGGCGGTGAGTCGCCCGGTGCCGCATCCGGCATCGAGCACCACCTCGTCTCCGCGCAGCCGCAGCCGCGACAGCACCTTCTTCCCCCAACTGACCTGTGGTCCGGAAAGCCGGTGATAGACGTCGGAATTCCACTCGCGCGAAGAAGATTGATTTTGCTTCAGGGTCATCTGCTTGGGTAGTCCGTTGGCATAGTCCCGCTTGGAGTGGTGCTCGCTGCTGCAGCAGTCGCGGGCGAGGGCGCCCGCGCCACACTGGCCTAGCTATGAAAGTCCGCCACTCCATCCCACACCAGTTGCACGGCAATAGCAAGAATCAGGAAGCCGAAAATCTTGTTGATGGCTCCGACCGCATTGGGTCCCAACCGGCGCACCAACGGCCCTCCCAGCCAGAAGAAAAGAAGAACGGTCAGCGCGATCGCGGCAATGCCGATGACCATCCCTAAGTACGAGGCAGCGCTGTCCACGTTAGCCGCGAGCGCCATGACTACACCGATGGCCCCCGGTCCCGACATCAGCGGCATGGCCAGCGGAGTAAGCGATATATCTTCCTTATCCTGCGCCTCGTGGCTTTCTTCCGGCGTGATGCGGGCATGAGAAGTGACCATGCCCCAGGCGGTGTTGGCAACAATAAGTCCGCCGGCAATCTTCAGGACGGGCAGCGAGATGCCGAAGAAGTGCAGCACGAAGCGGCCAAAAAATAGAAACGTAACCAGAATGACGAATACCCAGAGACCGGTCTTCAGCGCGGTGTTCCGGCGTTCCTGAACAGTCCAGGAAGATGTCATGCTGAAGAAGATGGGAATGCCGCCGAAGGGATCGACGATGGGAAACAATGCGAGAAACGTCGCCGCCGCCGAGTGCGGCAGCGTTCGCAGAAATTGCTCGAGCGCGTGGGTGGCGTTCATTGGTCTAGTGGGATTTGAATGGGTTGAAGATCTCTACCCCGAGGCGCTTGAAATCTTTTTCGTCTCGCGTAGCGACGCTGAACCCGTGGACCCTGGCGGTCGCCGCGATCATAGCATCCTCCCGCAGCGCGTCGGGCTTCCCGGCCATCAGGCGCGACCACTCCCGGAAACAAGCTGGATCCATTGACACAAAAGCAAACGACATCTCCACGGAGGTCAGCCAAGACTCGATCTCGCGGGCCTTGGCGGCGTCCTGTCCGCGCGTCAGTTCCACGCCGGCTTGCAATTCTCCCATCGTCACCGCCGAAAGAAAAATCTGCTCGACAGCGAGGGCCTCCAGCCAAGCCACAACCGCCCCGTGAGGCTTGGTCTTGCGCAGTTCGGAAATCACGTTGGTATCCAGCAGATAGCGAATCACTTGAAATCCGGGTGGCTGAAATCAACGGGCGGCCGGCGTGTCCACCTGACTCGCTTGGGAAGAACAATGTCAAAGCGGGGTCCAGGAGCGAGGAGTAATTCCTTGATGTTGGGTCGCCTTGCCTCTTGCAGCCGGCGCCATTCCTCGATAGGCACAAGAACAGCAGCCTCCACTCCTCGGCGGGTCACCACTTGCGGCCCTTTCGTCAGTGCCGCATCAAGGAATTTGCTAAACCGGGCTTTCGCGTCTTGCAGTTGCCAGGAACTCACGACCCTGCCTCCGCCACTGATTATATGACTAGTCAGATGACTAGTCAATAGGACTATTTGTACCCCTCCAGCACCTTGGCAGCGCGCTCCAGTGCAGCCGCCAGGACTGCCAGCTGCTGCCGCGCCCGCCCTGCGTCCCCTTTGTCGAGAGCCTCATTCACTCCCGGAATCACCACCGCGGCATATCCCGTGTATTCGCCCGGAGCGTAGATCGCGTGGCGAAACCAGGGACGATGCGGCAACCCCTCGGGCACCAGTAGAGCGCGCTCAGCGCCGCGCAGCGCCTGATTCAATCGCGCGGCATCTCGCGGCGGATTCCTTTGCTTCACGAAGATCTTCGCCCCCGCCTCCTGAAAATGCTTCGCGGCAGCGGTCACAGCATTCAGATCGAGACCGTGCTCCCCGAATTTGGTCTCTGCCCTTTTCCTCGCTTCCTCGAGGTAAATGGCAATCTCCTTGCCATATTCTTCGTAGTCGTAAGGCAGCACGTCGGCATCGGCCATCCGCAAGGCCTCCAGGCCAAAGACTCTCGCCATTTGCTGCTCGTAGACGAACTCCGGATCGCCAAATTTCTTGAACCAGGCAAAATTGTCGAACACCGAGTGATACACGCCGTAAGGCCCGGTGGAACTGATGTCAGCAGAGGGCACACCCAGATGCTGCTGGAAGGCGCTGTAATCCGAGCCACTGCCGAGGTCACCGACCTGAACGTCGCCGTTGGCAGGAGCGGCGGGCTTGCGGCGCGAATCTCCGATCGCTTCCGCGGGCGACTGTGTCGGTGAAGCGCCGGGCTGATCAAATTTCTGCCATGCTTCGTAAACCGTCCCACCCTTCGGACTGGGCACGGCCTTGGTCACGTCGCGCAGGAACTGCTTCAAACTGGGAACTGCGGAGGCGCCAAACTTTGATCCGGAGACGGCCACATCCATGTTGAAGTAGGCCGCGGCACTTCCCAGTTCAGACTCATGCTGCTCGGCCCACTCGGTGGACCCGATCAGTCCTTCTTCCTCGCCATCCCAACTGCCAAAAATCATGGTGCGCTTCGGCTTCCAACCCGACTTCAGCAACTCGCCGACCCCGTGGACGGTTTCGAGCATCGCCGCTGTACCGCTGTTCGGGTCGACTGCGCCATACACCCATGCATCGCGATGATTGCCCGCCACCACCCACTCGTCGGGGAACTCGCCGCCTCGTACTCGGCCAATTACATCCCACAGAGTGCGGAACTGGTAATCCTGCTTGAGATGCATCTTCACCCGCACCGGCCCCGGTCCCACGTGATAAGTGAAGGGCAGCGAACCCTGCCACTCGCGCGGGGAGTCAGGCCCGGCCAGATGTTGAAGAATGGGCGCGGCATCGTGATAGGAAAGCGGCGTGACCGGAATCTTCGGCATCTGCGCGGACTGTTCTGGAGAGATGCGCTTGCTTTCGGGCAATGAGGGCATCGATGCCACTCCCGGCGTGGTCGGATCGCCGGGGAACTCGAACATGTAGCCCACCGATCCGCGCTGGACGGCGGTATCCGGCCGCCATGGTCCGTCGGGATACTTGTCGCCGCGGCGCCAGCCATCGTCGAACGGATCGGAATAAATGATCACTCCCGCCGCGCCATGTTCCTGCGCGATGAATTCCTTCACGCCGCGGAAGTTCTGGCCGTATCGCACCAGCACGATCTTGCCGCGAACATCGATCTTCAACTTTGCCAGCTTCTCGAAATCGTCCGGCGTGCCGTAGTTGGCATAAACCACATCCGCCTCTGCGTCTCCTGAGGGCGACATGCCACTGAACGGCATCACCACGCGGGGATCGTCGTCGTAAGGATCGCCTTCGACGTGCTCGCGTGTGGGACCGTGCATTTCGACTCCGGCCGGCGCCGTGATGTCTACGCTGATCTCCGAGGGATAGTTGATCCACGCCTTGTATTCGACGATTTCGGTGTCGAGTCCGGCCTCGCGAAACTTTTGCGCCACGTAGTCGGCTGTGGCTTTATCTTCGGGAGTGCCCGCCATGTGCGGAGCCTGAGTTAGCGTGCGCAAATGCTCTTCCGCCAGCTTGGGATCAGGCACGGCGATAAAGCGGGCCTCCGTGGCGTTTTCAGCGGCAGCATCGCGAAAGCCGAACATGGGTTGAGAGCCACCGGACGAGTCGGGCCCATGACCGCTGACGCTGGTCGATAGACAGCAAAGTAAGACGACTGAAGAAAGAAGTAGGGCTGAAAAGAATCGCATTGGGCACCCGCAGTGAAAGTAAGTAAGGTAACACAGCAGGCGTGCAAGCATTCAGGTGAGCATGAGTCCTAGGAACCGAAGTCGCGACTGATGATTAGCGCACCTGTCCCGTCCCAATAATCTCGTACTTCGAAGAAGTCAGTTCCGCCAGCGCGAAAGGCCCACGGCAGTGCAGCTTTTGCGTGCTGATGCCCATTTCGGCGCCGAAGCCAAACTCCGCGCCATCGGTAAAACGAGTCGAGGCGTTCCAGTACACCGCAGCCGAATCGACTAGGCGGAGAAACTTGCGTGCGTTCGCTTCGTCGCGCGTCACGATGGAATCGGAGTGCTTCGTGGAATAGCGGTTGATATGGGCGATGGCCTCTTCCACGTTTGCGACTACGCGAACCGCCATGCACAGCCCCAGATATTCTTCGTGCCAGTCCTGCTCTGCGGCGGGTTCAATGTTCAGTCCAGCGCCTAAGCTGCGGGATTTACCATCTCCACGGACTTCAACCCCGGCTTCGATCAGCTTCTTCACGATGCGCGGAAGATATTCCGCCGCGATACGTTCTTGCACCAGCAACTTCTCGGCGGCGTTGCACACTGATGGCCGCTGCGTCTTGGCATTGATCACGATTCGGTCGGCCATGTCGAAGTCAGCGGATTCGTCGACGAAGATGTGGCAGTTCCCTGCTCCGGTTTCGATTACGGGCACTGCGGAATTCTCGGTGACGAATGCGATCAAATCCACGCCACCGCGCGGAATGATCACGTCCACCAGTCCCCTTGCCTTGATGAGTGCCTGCACCGACTGCCGCGTGCTGGAATCGAGCGACTCGATTGCCCCCTCGGGCACTCCCGGCACGGAAGCAAGAATCTCCACCAAGCGCTGATTCGTTCGGGCCGCTTCCTTGCCGCCGCGCAAGACGATGGCATTGCCGGTTTTCAAGGCGAGTACAGCTGTATCCACCGTGACGTTCGGCCGGGACTCATAAATGATCCCCACGACGCCCAGCGGCACGCGAACTTTGCGGATGCGTAGACCGTTCGGGCGCGTCCACTCCGCCAGCGTCTCGCCGATTGGATCGTCCAGCGCCGCGACTTCGCGCACCCCTTGCGCCATCTCCTTGATGCGCGCAGGGGTCAACAACAAACGGTCACGCATGGCGCCTTCGAGGCCAGAAATCTCCACGTCTGCCCGGTTCGCAGCAAGAATCGTTGGGGCGTTGGCTTCAAGCGTATCTGCGATCGCCAGCAACAACGCATTTTTCTCTTCCGTGGAGAGCAGCGCCAGCTTCGCCGATGCCTCGCGCGCGCGCAGTAGCTTATCTTGAGTAGAACCCGACCTGGCAAAGGTTGCGGTCATCAGTCTCTGCCTTGCCGGGGAGGAAAATAGGTTCCAATCTTGTGCCGCATGCCCAACGTGATTCCCTTAGGATGGCGGCCATTCACGATCGCAACGTGCACGCCGCCTTCGCTGGCCAGTTTGGCCGCGCGCAGTTTCGAAATCATCCCTCCGCGCCCCAGCGCGCTCTTGCCGTTGCACTGGGCTTCCAGAGCCGGAGTCAGTTTACGCACCACGCGCTGCAGTTTTGGTTTCTTGCGCCCATTGGGAATAAGCAAGCCATCTACATTGGTTAGCAACAACAACCAGTCCGCTTTCACGGCGGTGGCCAGCAGCGCACTCAATTCGTCGTTGTCGCCGAAGGCCCCTTCAAGTTCGCGCACGCTGACGCTGTCGTTTTCGTTCACGATCGGCACCACTCCGAGCGCAAGCAATTCAGCCAGCGCGTTCTGCAGGTTGCGGTAGCGGATCGGCGAGGTGAAATCGTCGCTCGAAAGCAAAAGTTGCGCCACGACCTTCTTCCCGAAGAACAGGCGCTCGTAGGTGTGCATGAGCTGACTTTGCCCGACGGCAGCGCAGGCCTGCATGCCGGGGACGCCGCCAGGCGGCTTGCCCAATCCTAATCCCGAGATGCCTGCGGCGATCGCGCCGGAGGTGACGATCAGGTATTCGTTCTTGCTGAGATCGAACTGATCCACCATGGCTCGCAGCAGGTTCGGGTCGATCCGACCGCCGGGAGCGATCAGGCTGGTGCCGACTTTGATGACGACTCTCATGCGAGCGAAACCTTCCTGTCTCAGTTGGAATGGTATCGCACTTGACCACCCTGCGATTAGGATTGGGTGCAGGCAAGATGAACAACTTGCCGTCTCTAACCCATGCCTGCTTCCAATGCCACCAGCCGCTTCTCCGATCGTGTCGAAAACTATGTGCGCTACAGACCGGGATACCCGCCCAAGGTGCTGCGGGAACTGAAGGCCGAATGCGGCCTTGCGCCCAGCCATGTGGTTGCCGACATCGCATCGGGTACCGGCATTTGGACTCGCTTGCTGCTGGAAAATGGCAATCAAGTCATCGGCGTTGAGCCCAATGCCGCGATGCGTGAGGCGGGCGAGCGTCTGTTGGCAGCCTTTCCGAAGTTCACTAGCGTGGCGGGAACGGCCGAGACAACCACGCTGGCGGATCAGAGCGTAGACTTTGTCACCGCCGCGCAGGCCGCGCACTGGTTCGACCGCACACGGGCAAGGCGCGAATTTGTTCGTATCCTGAAGCCGACTGGGTGGCTGGTACTTCTCTGGAACGAGCGCGTCACCGATTCGACACCTTTTTTGCGCGGTTACGAGCAAATGCTTCTGACCTACGGGACTGACTATCAGGACATTCGCCATGAACACACGACATCGGAGATCAACGAATTCTTCGATCCCATGCCATTTCATGAGCGAGTGTTTGCGATGCGGCAGGAATTCGATTACGCCGGGGTGGAAGGCCGACTGCTGTCGTCGTCTTATGCGCCGGGGCCGGATCATCCGCGACATGCGCCCATGCTGCGCGAGTTGCGGCGCCTTTTCGAGGCCAACGCGCTCGAGGGCCGGGCGGTTTTCGAATACAAGACGCGGCTATATTTCGGACGGTTGGGACGCGAGTAGAATCGCAGGTTCACATCTCTCTGGTTCTTTTGTTTCTGGAGAACAATGCCCGACGAGAAATCCTTCCACATGACGCCCGATGAGTTCCGACGCCACGGCCACGCCGTGGTGGACTGGATCGCCGACTACCATTCCCGCGTCGAGTCGTTCCCGGTGCTCTCGCAGGTGAAGCCGGGACAGATTCGCGCATCGCTGCCGGCAAATCCTCCGGCGAAGGGCGAGCCGTTCGACGCGTTGTTGAAAGACGTGGAGAAGCTGATTCTGCCCGGCGTCACGCACTGGCAGTCACCGAATTTCTTTGCCTACTTTCCCTGCAACGCTTCCGGCCCGGGAATTCTCGGCGATCTTCTCTCTTCCGGTTTGGGAGTGCAGGGCATGCTGTGGTCGACCAGTCCGGCTTGCACGGAACTGGAAACTCATGTGCTCGACTGGCTGGTGCCCATGCTCGGATTACCGGAGAAATTCCTGTCGTCAAGTACAGGCGGTGGAGTCATTCAAGACACTGCCTCGAGCGCTGCGCTGTGCGCCCTGCTGGCCGCGCGGGAGCGCGCCACAGGCTATACGAGCAATCAGAAAGGGTGCGATGGGCGCATTGTTGCCTACGCGTCGTCGCAGACGCACTCTTCGCTCGAAAAGGCGGCGATGATCGCCGGCATTGGGGTCTCCAATCTGCGCTTGATTGACGTGGATGCAAACTTCGCAATGCGCCCCGAGGCACTGGCCCGCCAGATTGACGCCGACAAGCGCGCTGGGTTGGTTCCATGCTTCGTCTGCGCCACCGTCGGCACCACATCCTCGAATGCGATGGATCCCATCGCGGCGATTGCCGAGGTCTGCCGCCGACACAGTCTCTGGCTGCATGTGGATGCGGCCATGTCGGGCACGGCCGCGCTTTGCCCGGAGTTTCGCCATCTGCAGAACGGCGTTGAGTTCGCCGACAGTTACAACTTCAATCCGCACAAGTGGATGTTCACGAACTTCGACTGCAACTGTTTCTGGGTGGCGGACCGCAAAGCGCTCATTCAGACGCTGAGCATTCTGCCGGAATACCTGCGCAATCAGGCCACGGAATCGGGCGCGGTCATTGACTATCGGGATTGGCACATCCAGCTCGGCCGGCGCTTTCGCTCGTTGAAGTTGTGGTTTGTGATCCGGCACTACGGCGTGGAAGGCTTGCAGCATCACATTCGCCGTCACGTCGAACTGGCGCAGCAGTTCGCGGATTGGGTTCGCAACGACTCTCGCTTTGAACTGGCCGCGCCCGTACCTTTGAACCTGGTCTGCTTCCGGCATAAGGGCGGGGATGCGGCCAATCAAACGATCATGGAGCGACTGAACCGCAGCGGAGACCTCTTCCTCACGCATACCAAGCTGAACGGAAAGTTCACGCTGCGCCTCTGCGTGGGGCAGACCAATACGCAGGCAAGGCACGTAGCGAAGGCCTGGAAGCGGATTTCCGAGGAGGCTGAGAAGGCCGTTGCCCTCGGCTGATTCCGGCGCGCCTGGTTCTCTGGAGTCGCCGCCTCGAGGCTCCACGGGGACTGCCAACGCCCCCGCATAAAGGAACAGACAATGAGGCCAGACTCGGGCGACCCGATCGGGAGCAATTTCTCAGTCCGCTGGCATGGGCGCGGGGCGGGGCATCGCGGGATGGGGCTTCGGCGCGGTTGACGGTTCCGGCGCTTCCAGCCACTTGCGAATTTCGGGTAGAACTTTTTTCGTGGCTATTTCGCCGGCTGTGATCAGTTCGCCGGCGCGCTTGAAGTCGTCGTAGGCGAAGCCGGCAACGTCGGGTTCGACGATCACGTCGGCGGCGCCTCGCCAGAGATGGCTCATCTGGTCCTGGGCTATAGCGAAGGATTGTCCGATCACATCGAAGAGGTGGCGCGGCGCGCCGTCTTTCGTCCACTGTCCTCGCAAATGCACGGCGATCACGCGGTCCGCACCCATTTCGTGCAGCGGCGAGGTAGGTACGGGATGCGATAGCATGCCATCCACCAGCCAGCGTCCGCGAATCTCGACTGGCAGAAACATTCCGGGATAGGCGCAACTGGCGCGTATTGGATCAACCATCGAACCGGAATGAAAGACCACGCCCTCGCCGCTGTTGAAGTCGGTGGCGGTGATGGCCAGAGGAATCCGCAACTCTTCGAACGTTTTCACCTTCAGGGTGCGGTTCAGGAACTGCATCATGCGGTCGTTCGAGGCGAAGCCGTAACGCGAAACAGTCCATCGGGCAAAGGTGGTGAAACGAACCGAGCGAGCAACTTTTTCGAGTTCCTCGACGGAAAGCCCGCTGCAGTAACAAGCCCCGATCAACGCGCCCACGCTGGTGCCGGCGATTATGCGGACTGGGATCCCTTCTTGTTCAAGGACCTTCAGGACTCCAATGTGGGCCATGCCCCGCGCAAACCCGCCGCCAAGCGCCACACCGATTGTGGGAACACGCGCCTCAGGAGCAGCACCCTTGCGGGAGAGTTCCCGCCCGAAGGCCTGTACTGACCGGATGATCTTGCCAAGACTCTTCACCGGAAACTCCACGTCCCTTGCGGGATTCGCGCGTACCTCACAGTTATAAGATGCCACTACCCGGAGGAACGCTGCAGGGCACGTTGGTGCCATTTAAGTTACGGGACGCACCAGAGGCATGTTACCTGGGTGTTACCCCTCCACCGGTAAGGATGACTAACTCCTGTAATCCTGCTAACTTGCCGGTAATGGTTCGGGAGATATCGGCTGGTGGAGTGGTAATCCGGTTGCGGGAGGCGGGCTGGTGGATGGCCGCGATCGAGCCCGCGTGTGATCCCGAGCGGGCTGCGGTAGGTGGGCCTAAACAGGCCGTGAGACGGCCGAAGATCGTTCTGGCGAAGAGCGTACTGGCGCTGCCCAAGGGGCTGGTGGATCCGGGCGAGAAGCCGCTCGAAACCGCGTTGCGGGAGGTTTACGAAGAGACCGGGGTGAGCGCCGATCCGGTCACGAAGCTGGGTGACAGCAAGTACGTATATACGCGCGTTTGGGGAGACGGAGCGCGGGTGTTTAAGATCGTCAGTTTTTACCTGATGCGCTACCGCTCGGGCCGCATCAACGATATTGCGCCCGAGATGCGTGTTGAAGTGGCGCGCGCACGGTGGATCCGGCTGGAGGAGGCCCCGAAGCTGCTCGCTTACAAGGGAGAGAAACAAATGGCCCGGCGTGCGCTGGAGTATGTGGAAGCACATGCCGAACTCTAGAACAAACAGGCACTGCCGAATTCCCTCTACGACGCCTCATCCCGCATAATGGTTTCATGCCTCTTCGCGAAGTCTTGCGCCTCGTGGTCGCGTCACTGATTCTGTGTTCGACATTATTGCCGTCGCCTTTGGCGGCTAAAACTCGGCAAGCTCCAGGTCTGGACCCTGGTTACATGCCCGCCCTCGCCGCCGCCGATCATTTTCTTCAAGCCTGGCAGTCTGGCGACCTCGAGAACGGGACAGCGCTGCTCAGCAGTCAAGCCAAAAAAGTGGCCACTACGGACGTCGTGGAGAAGTTTTTCGCCAATCCTGTTTCGTCGGCTTATGAGATCACCCGGGGCAAGCTGCTGAAGCGCGGCCGCTATGAGTTTCCCGTCGTGCTGGTCACTGAGCCTGCGAAAAACACCCGAGCCCGCCGCCACTTTTCGAGCATTATTGTTGTGAATACTGGCAACAATGACTGGGCGGTGGATAAACTGCCATAGGATCGATTGCCGATTGTAATTTCGGATTGCCGATTTGAAAATCCCGAGTGCTCTCCGCGACCTCTGTGATTAAGTTTTATCGAGGCTGATTCATGAAACGCATTAATAAAGTTGCCATCCTGGGCGCCGGAACTATGGGCGCCCGCATCGCTGCACATTTTGCCAACGCCGGCGTTCCCAGCTACCTGCTCGATATCGTCCCGGGAGACGTTGCGCCGGGCGCGGGCTCGGCCGCACGTAACAAGATCGCGGCCGCTGGTCTCGACGCGGCAAAGAAATCCAAGCCCGCTGCCTTCATGGATGCTTCCCTTGCCCGCTTAGTTACGGTCGGCAACTTCGACGACGACTTGAAGAAGCTGGCTGAGGTTGATTGGATCATCGAGGCCGTCGTCGAGAATCTCGACCTCAAGCGGGCGCTGCTTCGCAAAGTCGAAGCGATCCGCAAGCCTGGCACTATCGTTACCACAAATACCAGCGGTCTGCCCGTAGGAAAAATCTCGGAGGGATTCTCCGACGACTTCCGGCGCTCGTGGTTCGGGACGCACTTCTTCAATCCGCCACGTTATATGCGATTGCTGGAGCTTATTCCCACGCCAGAAGCGGATCAGGCGGCGATCAACGCTGTCTCGCACTTCTGCGACGTGCACCTGGGCAAAGGCGTCGTCATCGCCAAAGACACGCCGAACTTCATTGGCAACCGCATCGGTACGTTTTCGGTGCTGAACGTGATGCGCCTGATGCAGGAAATGGACCTAAGCATCGAAGACGTCGACGCACTGACGGGACAGGCCGTCGGCTGGCCGAAATCGGCAACTTTCCGCACGATTGATCTCGTTGGGCTGGACATTCTGGGCCACGTAGTCGGCAACATGACCGCGAACGTCCACGACGAACGCAGCGAACTTCGCCTGCCCAGCTTCTTCACACAGATGATCGAGCGGAAGTGGCTGGGTGACAAAACCAAGGGAGGTTTCTACAAGAAAGCAAAGGGCGGCGAGGGCAAAGAAGACGAGCGCCTGGCTCTCAACTGGAAGACGCTTGAATACCATCCCCGGCAGAAGCCGAAGTTCGCTGCTATGGACATGGCTAAGAATATTGAAGACACGGGCGCGCGCTTGCGCATGCTGCTCGGTCTGGAAGGGGGCAGCCCGCAAAAAGGCGACAAGGCGGGAGCGTTCTTGTGGTCCTCGTTGTCTGATCTGTGGACCTACTCGGCCAACCGCGTACCTGAGATTTCAGATTCGATCGTAGAGATCGACCGCGCCATGCGCCTCGGCTTCAGCTGGGAACTCGGCCCCTTCGAACTCTGGGATGCCGCAGGCGTCGAGGCCACTGTCGCTCGTATGAAGAAAGAAAGCAAGCCGGTGGCAGCAAACGTCGAGAAGCTGCTCGCGTCTGGTCAGAAGTCTTGGTACAGCGATGATCCCAAAACTTCCTCAGGGCGCGCTTACTTCGACCTGGCCGCCGGAGGCTGGAAGCCGATTCAAGTCCCTGCGGGTGTTTGGTCGGTCACCGTCGCTAAGAAATCTAACGGCGTGGTGAAGAAGAATTCCGGCGCGTCGTTGGTCGATCTCGGCGACGGGGTGGCTTGCATTGAGTTTCACTCGAAGATGAACTCTCTGGGGGCCGACATCGTTGCCCTCATTCTTCAGACCCTCAAACCCGGTGGTCCCGGCGACAACTTCGACGCTTTCGTCATCACCAACGATGCCGCGAATTTCTCGGTCGGCGCAAATCTCATGCTGCTGCTGATGAGCGTGCAGGAAGAAGAGTGGGACGACGTGGATCTCGGCATCCGCCAATTCCAGGGCATGACCCAGGCCATCAAGTTCTCGCCGAAGCCGGTGGTAGCCTCGGCGTTCGGGTTGTGCCTGGGCGGCGGCACGGAAATCTCGCTGCACGCCGCGGCGCGCCAGCCTCACGCCGAGCTTTATACCGGACTGGTTGAGGTCGGCGTGGGCCTGCTGCCCGGCGGCGGAGGCTGCAAAGAGATGCTGCTCCGCGCCGTCGACGGGGCTGGCGCGGCCCGTGGCGACAAGGGTTCCGCAGAAGCGCTCGCTAGATCGGTCGAAATGCTGGAAGCCATGAAGCGGGCGTTTGAAGCCATTGCCACGGCGAAGGTCGCAACCTCGGCGCACGAGGCTCGTGGCCTCGGCTTTCTTAACGATAGCGACCGCATCACCATGAACCGCGAGCGCGTGCTCTCCGACGCTAAAGCCCGCGCCCTCGAACTGGTTCGTGCGGGATACGAGCCGCCGGTTCCCCGCACCGATATTCCGGCTCCGGGCGAAGGTCTTCTGGCCACGCTCAAGATGGGAGTCCACATGATGCGGCAAGCCGATTACATCACCGACTATGAAGTGAAGCTGGGGGCGAAGATCGCCGAAGTGCTGTGCGGAGGCAACGTCACCCCCGGTACGCCGGTGAGCGAGCAATACATCCTCGATCTGGAACGCGAAGGTTTCAAGTCGCTTTGCGGCGAGAAAAAAACGCAGGAACGTATTCAATACACCTTGAAGACGGGGAAGACGCTGAGGAATTGAGGGTCGCTCTTTTCGTGGATCGAAAGTCACCTATGAAAATTGCGCGATTCCAGCTGGGATTACTGATTCTTCTCATATCGAGCCAGGCCTATGCCCAAAGCATCGCTAACGGAGAAGGCGTTCTGCGGGCCATGCATGACCACTACGCGAAGTCGTGGTACGAAACTTTGACCTTCACACAGAAGAGCACGACCTACAATTCTGATGGCACGAGCAAGGTTGAAATCTGGCATGAAGCATTGGCGGCGCCCGGCAAGTTGCGCATCGATCGGGGAGCTCCAGACGATGGCAACGGATATCTCATGGTGGATGGAACGCTCACGGTGTTAGAGGCAGGCAAGGAAGCGGGAAGCCGTCCGCGGGTGAATATGCTTCTGGTATTGGGGTTTGACGTGTATCGCCAGGCTCCGGAGAACACTATCCAGATCGTGCAGGCCGAGGGCTATGACCTTAGAAAAATTCACGAAGAGACCTGGGAGGGGCAACCGGTCTACGTGGTCGGCGCGGAGAAAAGCGATCTGAAGTCGAAGCAGTTCTGGGTGGACAAGAATCGCATGCTGTTTGTGCGGCTGTTTGAGCCCACACGGGCGGATCCGGATAAGTTCCAGGACATTCGCTTTGAGGACTACCGCGAGATGGCGGGCGGCTGGGTGGCTGCGCGCGTCGAGGTTTACGCGGAGGATAAGAAAGTCTTCGGCGAGGAGTATTCGGATATTCAGTGCAATACGAAGCTCGATCCAGGCACGTTTGATCCCAAGCAATTCAACTCGACGCACTGGGAGAAGCAGTGAGTAAGCTGCATCTGCCTGATACAATCGCTTTCCATGCGAAGACTTCTGCTAGCTGCCGCCATGGTCACCGGGCTCACTTCCTTCATTCTCGGGACTACACTCGCAAGTGCCCAAGCCAAAGATGCTCCGCAAAAGGAGTCCCAGCCCGACGTTCCGGATGCGATTCAAGCTCCTGCGGGCGAAGAAGTTGTTCTGTTGGCGCATGCGACTGGATCGCAGATCTATACCTGCCAAGCCGCGGCGGACGGCAAATTCAGTTGGACGCTGAAAGCGCCCGAGGCAGAGCTTCACGATCGCAACGACAAGGTAATTGGAAGTCATTCCGCCGGTCCTTCGTGGAAGCTGAAAGATGGCAGTGAGGTAACGGGCAAAGCGGCGGCCCACGTGGAGTCGCTCGACGGCCAGTCGATTCCCTGGCTGCTGGTGAAGGTCGTGAGTCATTCCGGAACTGGCCAGCTCGCAACCGTGACCACGATTCAGCGAGTTCATACCCACGGCGGCCAGCCCCCGGCTGAGGGCTGCGATGCGGCGCACCGCGACTCCGAAACCAAGAGTAGTTACTCTGCGGACTATTACTTCTATGCTCCGGCCAAATGAAGCTCGCGAAGGATGCTATGCATCCAATTAGAGAAGCCGGAATTAGAAATCGAGACTCTTATGCGAGAAGTCGTTATTGCCTCTTCCGTGCGCACGCCGGTCGGACGCGCCCACAAAGGCGCGCTCCGTGCCACTCGTCCTGATGAGCTTGCTGCCGTCGCCATCAAAGGCGCGTTGGACCGCGTGCCGCAACTCGATGCCAAAGAGATTGAAGACGTCATCCTGGGTTGCGCTACGCCTGAGGCCGAGCAAGGGATGAACGTGGCTCGCATCGCCTCGCTGCGCGCCGGACTGCCGGTTGAGGTCTCGGCGGTTACTATCAACCGCTTCTGTTCGTCCGGCCTGCAGGCGATTGCCATGGCGGCCGAACGCATCATGAGCGGCGGTGCCGACGCAATCGTTGCTGGCGGCACGGAATCGATGACGATGATCCCGATGGGTGGGCACAAGGTTTCGCCCAACCCCTGGCTCGTTGACCACTACCCAGACGCCTATCTCAACATGGGCCTCACCGCTGAGCGTGTCGGCAAACGGTTCGGAATAACGCGCCAGGCGGCCGACGAGTTCTCCCTCCGCAGCCACCAGAAGGCGCTGGCCGCGATCCAAGCCGGCAGGTTCGACGAGGAAGTTGTGCCGGTGCCGGTGAGTTTCAGCACTCCGAATGGATCGAAGCCCAAGCGGCAGGAAATTGTTTTCAAAATGGACGAAGGCCCGCGCGCCGACACTTCGCTCGAAGCTCTGCTCGCGCTTAAGCCTGCCTTCCACTTGAAGGGCACAGTGACCGCGGGAAACTCTTCGCAAATGTCCGACGGCGCGGCGGCTGCGGTGGTCATGTCCGCGGAACGCGCGAAAGCGCTCGGGATCAAACCACTGGCGCGTTATGTTTCGTTCGCCACCGCCGGATACAAGCCCGAAGAAATGGGACTTGGCCCGGTGTTCGCGATTCCAAAAGCTTTGAAAATGGCCGGGTTGAAGCTTTCCGACATTGACGTGATCGAGTTGAACGAGGCCTTTGCCGCGCAATCGCTGGCCGTGATGAAAGAAGCGGAGCTCGACCCGGATAAGGTCAATCCCAATGGCGGCGCAATCGCTCTGGGGCATCCGCTGGGCTGCACGGGAGCCAAGCTGACGGCAACCATCCTCAGCGAACTCAAGCGCCGCAACGGGCGCTACGGGCTAGTGACGATGTGCGTCGGCGGCGGCATGGGCGCGGCGGGGATTTTCGAGAACCTGGCGTGACAATTCTCTACTGACTCTTTACGCTCTTTTACCGCATTGTGCGCTAACCTTGAGGTGGACGGCTGTGGCACGACGGCAAAGTCGTCCGCGGTTGGTAGGAGGTGCTTTATGCGGCTCTCCGGCCTGGCAGTTGCACTCCTCTTGTTGGCCTCTCCCGCAATGTTCGCGCAGCATTCTTCCGGAGGTGGATCGAGCTCCGGCGGTTCTTCGAGTTCGGGCGGTTCCCACGGCGGCTCCTCAGGTGGATCCAGTTCGGGAAGTTCCTCGTCGAGCGGGCACTCGAGCAGTCACGGTTCCACCGCGTCGTCTTCTCGCAGCTCCGGCGCGACAACGGGAGGACGACATGAGATCGAGAATAACGGGCGGACGCGAGGTCACAATGCAGTGGAACCGGCCCGGAACCCTCAGCCGGTGCACCGGCGGTTTTTCACTTTCCTTTGTCGCCCGTTTCGCAAGCACGCGACGGAACCGGTTGCCGATGACTTCCAGCCTAGAACCTGCCCTCGAGGACAGTATCTTGACAAGAACGGCAGATGCGTCGAGAAGAGCACCGCCACGAGTTCCGGACTCACCGACAATCGCTTGTAATCTACCCAATGCTCCTGATTACCAAGGAGTTTCAGCCCTATCATTCCTGATCCGTCCGAATTAGAATGGTTAGTACCCTTCAGTTCCTCTCCACAGTTCTGCGGTTCTCATTTTGAGGATTAAAACATGGCCACAACCACAGCAGTTCCCAAGACCAGAATCACCGGCGGCAGCTTCCTGCTTGAGTCTCGCCGTACTGACGAAGTCTTCACGCCCGAGGATTTCACTGAACAGCAGCGGTTGATCGGGCAGACTGCAGAGGAATTCACGGTCAACGAAATCCTACCCAACGTGGAGAAAATGGAGCACAAGGACTTCACCATTTCCCGCGATCTTCTTAAGAAGGCAGGAGACCTGGGCCTGAGCGGGGCTGAAATTCCCGAGGCTTACGGCGGCCTTGAGTTGGATAAGGTTACCGCCGCCGTGATCGCCGATCACATTGCGCAATACGCTGGCTTCGCCACGACCTGGGGCGCACACACCGGGATCGGCCTGCTGCCGCTGGTTTATTTCGGCACTGAAGAGCAGAAGAAGAAATACCTGCCGCGCCTGGCTGCCGGCGAAATTGTTGGCGCGTACGCCTTATCCGAAGCCTCTTCCGGCTCCGATGCCCTGAACTGCCGCGCCCGGGCTCAGCTTTCGTCCGACGGCAAGCATTACATTCTCAACGGCGAAAAGATGTGGATTACCAACGCCGGCTTTGCCGACCTGTTCACCGTGTTTGCCAAGATCGACGGCGAAAAATTTACGGCCTTTCTGGTTGAGAAAACTTTCCCCGGCTTCTCTATTGGCGGCGAAGAACACAAGCTGGGCATTCGCGGGTCTTCCACTTGTCCGATTATCCTGAACGACTGCAAGGTTCCGGTCGAAAACCTGCTTGGCGACATCGGCAAAGGCCACATCATCGCCTTCAACATTCTGAATGTCGGGCGCTTCAAGCTGGGCGCGATGTGCGTGGGCGGAGGCCGGGTCTCGCTCGAACACGCCATTGCCTATGCCAAGCAGCGCAAGGCTTTCGGCAAAGTCATCGCCGACTTCGGTCTGGTGCAGGAGAAGATCGCCAACATGGCGACGCTGATTTACGTGGGCGAAGCGGCCGTATACCGCACGGTTGGCATGATGGACGGTGCGCTCAATGAAGTCGATAAATCGAGCGCTGACGCGATGAAAGAAACTCGCAAAGCCATTGAGGAATACGCGGTCGAGTGCTCCATTATCAAAGTCTGGGCTTCGGAGATGGTCGGCTACGTTGTCGACGAGACCCTGCAAATCTACGGCGGCTATGGTTTCGTCGAGGAGTATCCCGCCGAGCGCGCTTACCGCGACGCCCGCATCAACCGCATCTTCGAAGGCACCAACGAAATCAATCGGCTCATCATTACGGGATTTCTGCTGAAGCGCGCCATGAGCGGGCAGTTGCCACTCATGCCCGCCATCAAGAAACTAATGGATGAAGTGCTCGCCGGACCGTCGATGAGTGAAGACTTGGAAGGCCCACTGGCTGAAGAGCGCAAACTCGTTGGTCAAGCTAAGAAGCTCGGCCTGTTCGCCTCGGGCGCCGCCACGCAGAAATACATGCAGGCAATCCAGGACCAGCAGGAAATCATGGGCGCCATCGCCGACATGACGATTGAAACCTACGCCATGGAGTCAGCCGTGTTGCGGGCGCAAAAGATTGCGGAGACGAAAGGCGAAGCTGCCGCCGCTCTTCCCATTGCCATGACCCGCGTCTATGTCTCGCAGGCGATGGAGAAGGTCGAGTCCGCTGCCAGGAAGGTGATCGCTGCAGTCGCCGACGGCGATATGCTTCGTACCCAGATCGCCATCCTGCGGCGTCTGGCCAAGCACGAACCGGTCAACACCATTGAGCTCCGCCAGCAGATCGCGCAGGCGATGATCGAGCGCGGGAAGTATACGCTCGCGTAAGGTCAACAAACAGGGGATGCTGGGCTCCGGTGTTCCCTGTGCTCTCTGTGGTTAGTCGACCTTCTTCAGCTCTTCCATCACGCTCTGAATCAGCTCTTTCGCGTCGGTCAGACTCTTCATGATGATCTGGATGTCCATCACCGGCTTGCCGGGCCAGCGCTGACTCTGGCAATAGACGCCGTGCTGGCCGACCAATGCCATCGCGTCGGTGATGGTGTCCATGGTCACGGCCAGCCGCCCGCGCGGCACGCCCATCATGGTTTCGTAGTGTTCCAGTTCTTCGTGCTTTTCGTCGAATACCGGCATCACGCGATTGTAACCGTGCCGGCCGAGGGAGCATAATTGTCAGTCTGCTGACTTATCCCTTTCAGACGCGTCTAACGTTGTGGTCCATTGTGAGGCTCAAAGGAGAAAACCATGCGAAAACGAGTTGCCCTTTCCACGCTAATCGCTATTCTGTTCACCGGCGCCGCCTTCAGTCAGAGCCGGCCTAGTCCCGCTGCCTCAGCCACCTGCGATCTCGGTGGAGGCAAGACCGTCAAGACCGACTACTCCAGTCCGCGCATGAAAGGCCGCAAAATCTACGGCGATCTCGTACCTTTCGGCGAAGTGTGGCGCACCGGCGCTAATGAGGCGACAACTTTCGTCGCCAGCGCCGATGTAATGGTCGGCGGCAAAGCCGTGCCCGCGGGCAGCTACACGATTTTCACGGTTCCGGGAGCCGACAAGTGGACACTGATCGTTAATAAGAAGACCGGCGAGTGGGGCATCCCTTACAAGTATGAGAGCAGCGAACTGGTCCGTGTGGATATGAGCGTCTCGAAGCTGCCTGCGCCCGTTGAGAACTTCACCATCGCCTATGACAAGTCTGCGGGTGGCTGCACGTTGCACATAGATTGGGAAACGACGCGTGCTTCGGTAAGCATCTCAGCGAAGTAAGGTTCGGAGGATTTAGTAGCGCCGCTGTCCCGGCGGCTGTAGGGCGGCTGGCTTCCACAGCCGGCGAGGCGCCGGCGCTACACAATTACACTGTCGGCTTCCACCGCAGAACCGGCTTCCTCGCTGCGGCAGTCTCATCGAGCCGCGAAACTCGCGTCGAGTGCGGGGCGTCTAGCACCGTCTGCGGATCTTCTTCCACTTCTTCCGCAATCGACTTCATGGCGTCGATGAACAAATCCATTTCTTCCTTCGACTCGCTCTCGGTGGGCTCGATCATCAGCGCGCCCGGAACAATCAGCGGAAACGCCGTCGTATAAGGATGGAAACCGTAGTCGATAAGACGTTTGGCAATGTCCATGGTGCGCACGCCTTTTTTCGCCTGCAGTTTGTCGCTGAAGACGACTTCGTGCATCGTCGGCGTGGAATACGGCAGATCGTAGGCGCCTTCGAGTCCTTTGCGAATATAGTTGGCGTTCAGCACGGCGTCTTCCGTGGTCTGCCGCAGACCATCCGGACCATTGGCCTGGATGTAAGCCAGCGCGCGGACAAACATCCCAAAGTTGCCGTAAAACGCGCGCACTCGCCCTACTGATTGCGGACGGTTGTAATCGAAACCCAGAGTGCCGTCGGCCTTTGTGACAACTACCGGGGTAGGCAGAAACGGCTCAAGAATTTTCTTGATCGCGACCGGCCCGGATCCTGGGCCGCCGCCGCCGTGAGGAGTGGAAAACGTTTTGTGCAGGTTGAGGTGCATCACATCCACGCCGAAGTCGCCTGGGCGGACCTTACCGACCAGCGCGTTCATGTTCGCACCATCCATGTAAAGCAAGCCGCCCTTGGCGTGAAGAATGTCGGCAATCTTGTGAATATCCTGCTCGAAAACCCCCAGCGTATTGGGATTGGTAAGCATGAGCGCCGCGACGTCGCCGCTCATCTGCGCTTCCAGAGCACCGATATCGACCATGCCGCGCGAATCTGATTTCAGGTTTTCGACGGCATAGTTCACCATCGCAGCAGTCGCAGGATTCGTGCCGTGCGCCGAGTCAGGAATCAGAATCTTCTTGCGCGCATTGCCCTGCGACTGGTGGTAGGCCCGCACCATGAGGAGCCCGGTCATTTCGCCATGGGCGCCTGCGGCCGGCTGCAGCGTGATCGCGTTCATGCCCGTAATCTCGATCAGGCATTCGCTCAGCGTCTTGAGAATCTGCAGTGCACCTTGCGAAATCTTCTCCGGCTGGTAGGGATGCCCGTTCGCGATTCCCTCCACCCGCGCCACAGCTTCATTCACGCGCGGGTTGTACTTCATCGTGCACGAGCCCAGCGGATACATGCCCAGATCGATCGCGTAGTTCCACGTCGAAAGCCGCGTGAAGTGGCGAATGATTTCGATCTCGCTCACTTCGGGCATGTTCCCCATATCTTTTCTTGCTGATGACCCCAATAGCTTCGAGGGATCAACTTCCGGGACATCGAGCGGCGGTAGCCTCCACGCCGCTTTGCCAGCCGACGACTTCTCGAAGATCAAGCCTTCGTTCTGATTGACGTGGCGCGTGGCCTTGCGAATCCTGTCCTTCATCGCGCCACCTCCTCAACCCCAGCTTCTTCCTTTGTCGATGGCGCTGACCCGTCCCTGTCGGCCACCAGCCCCACCGCCGTGTCGATCGAGTTGCGCGTAGTCAGCTCAGTGCAGCACCACAACGCTGCATTCCCCAAGTCAGGGTAGAACTTCTTCAAGGGAAGACCGCCGACAATCTTGTGACCTAGTAAGCGGCTATTGATGGCATAGGGATCTTCCTTGGTTTCCACCACAAACTCGTTGAATCGCGGCGCGCCCGCGAACAGCACCTTGCCTTGCTTAGCGAATTTCCCGGCGGCATACGCCGCCTTCGCAAGATTCTGCTTGGCTAACTCCTTCAATCCAACCTTGCCATATACCGTCATGAAGATGTTGACCATCAAAGCAACCAGCGCCTGGTTGGTGCAAATGTTCGACGTCGCCTTCTCGCGCCGGATGTGCTGCTCGCGGGTAGCCAGCGTGAGCACGAATCCACGCTTGCCCTGCCTATCGACCGTCTGACCCACCAGCCGCCCAGGCATCTGCCGAACAAACTTCTCTCGAGTCGCGATCACGCCGCAGTACGGACCGCCGAATCCGATCGGCACTCCGAACGACTGGGCCTCCATCGCAATGACATCGGCCTCGCGCGGTGGCTCCACGATTCCCAACGACACCGCTTCGGCAATGGAAACTACCAGCATCGCGCCATGCTTGTGTGCGACCTCGGCAATCGCCGCCACATCTTCAATCGTGCCAAAGAAATTCGGCGACTGGATCAGCACGGCCGCGGTCTCTGCCGTGATCGACTTCTCCAGTTCCTTCAAATTCAGCCGCCCATCGTCGCCGAAACCCGCCACCGACAGCGGCATCCCCTGATGGGTCGCATAGGTGGCGAGCACCTCGCGATATTCCGGATGCAAACTTCGCGCCACCACCACGGATCGCCGACCCGTAAGCCGTACCGCCATCATCACCGCTTCGGCGGCGGCGGTTGAGCCGTCGTACATGGAAGCGTTCGCCACTTCCATGCCGGTCAGCTCGCAGATCATCGTCTGAAACTCGAAAATGGATTGCAGCGTGCCCTGCGAAATCTCCGCCTGGTAAGGCGTATATGCCGTGAGAAACTCGCCCCGTGAGATGAGCGAATCAATAATGACAGGCCGGTAATGAGCGTAAGCGCCTGCGCCCAGAAAACTGGTATAGCCTTCGCCATTTTCCCGCGAGCGCTCGCGAAAATAGTCCACGATCTCCGATTCCGCCATCTGGCGTGGGACTCTAAGGTCGCGGCTCAATCGGTATTCCGCCGGGATCGGCGCGAACAGCTCGTCGACCGAGCGTAAACCAATAGCCTTCAGCATGGCTTCGCGGTCGGCAGGAGATTTCGGTAGATAGCGCATAGGAAGTTGATTAGATGTAACTCGAGGTCAGTTGGATTGTGAACGCCGCCTGCTGAATCATGCCATGTCTGGAATCAGTGACCACCTTCTTCCGCCACAAACTTCTCATAATCAGCGGCGGAAAGCAGTCCGTTCAGTTCGCCCGGGTTCTTCAGCGTGATCTTCATCATCCACGAGCCATGCGGATCCTTATTCACTTTCTCCGGCGCCGTGGCGAGATCGCCGTTGATTTCGGTGACCGTGCCTGAGGCCGGAGCATACAAATCCGACACCGCCTTCACCGACTCGACCGTCCCGAAAGTCTTACCCGCGATGAGTTCCGCGCCTACCTTGGGCAGTTCGACGAAAACGATGTCGCCCAGCGATTCCTGCGCATGGTCGGTAATGCCGATTGCAGCGGAACTTCCGCTCGCCTGAATCCACTCGTGCTCTTTGGTGTATTTCCGATCTGTTGGATAGGCCATGATTTGCTTATTGCTCCCGGATTTAGAGTAGCGCCGGCATCCTGCCGGCTGTCCCGAGGGCGTCTCGCCCTCGGGTGCAGAGGCGAGGACAACGCCGCGACAGCCGCCGAGACGGCGGCGCTACAGATTTTTCTTCGGCCTCTTATAAAATGGCGTCGGCACGACTTGCGCTCCAACACCTTGTCCGCGAATCTCGACCTTCAACGCTGTGCCCACCGCGGCCAACCCCGGTGGCACGTAAGCCAGTGCTATATTCTTCTTCAGGAACGGAGCCGGCGACCCGCTGGTGACGTATCCAATCTCGCGGCTCCCGGCATCCAGCACCTTATATCCATCACGCGCGATGCCGCGCTCGGTCATCTCCAGGCCCACCAAAGTCCGAGTCACACCCGCGGCCTTCGCCTTCTCCAGTGCGCCGCGGCCGACGAACTCCGGCTTCTCCATCTTGCAGAAGCGGTCGAGCCCAGCTTCCCACACATTGATCGTATCGGAAATCTCATGGCCGTAAAGCGGGAGCTTGCCTTCGAGACGCAAAGTATTACGCGCGCCCAAGCCGCAGGGCACCAGACCGAATTCCTTGCCTGCATCCAAAATCTCGTTCCAGACGCGCGCGCTGGTGGCCTCATCTGCGGGAATGTAAATCTCGAATCCGTCTTCGGCTGTGTATCCCGTGCGCGCGATCAGAATGTTCTTCAGGCCGCAGACCGTGCCGCGCGTAACCCAGTAAAACTTCACTGCGTTCAAATTCGCATCAGTCAGCTTCTGCAGCACGTCTATGCCCTTTGGCCCCTGAATAGCAATCTGCGTGAAGTCATCCGACAGATTTTCGACCGCGCAATCAAACTGCCGAGTGTTGTCGCGCACCCAGTTGAAATCTTTCTCACGCGTGCCGGCGTTGATCACCAGCAGGTATTCATCCTCTTCCAGTCGGTGGACGATCACATCATCCACAAACGTCCCCTGCGGATAAAGCAGTGCCGAATACTGCGCCCGCCCTACCGCCAGCCGCGAAGCATCGTTCATAGAGATGTGCTGCACCGCGGCCAGCGCCTGTGGTCCTGCCAGCCGAATGTCGCCCATGTGGCTGACATCGAAGATACCTACGCCCGTGCGCACCGCCATGTGCTCGTTGATGATTCCGCATCCGATCGCCGCGGGATACTCCACCGGCATTTCCCAGCCATTGAAGTCGACCATCTTCGCGCCCATCTGGCGATGGACGGCGTTCAACGCCGTCTTGCGGACGGTGGTCGCAGTTCCGGCGGGTGTCGCCTCAACGGAAGACAAAATCTAAACCTCAATCGTGAGCAGTGGCTGGCCTGCCAGGATGGTGTGACTGTTTACCGTAACACGCGGTTTTTCAGGTGGTCAAACTGGAGGGGATCGGCGGCTACCGCCCGAACTGCACGGTCACATGCGCGCCTGCGGCTACGTGCGTTCCCGCCGGCGGTGACTGTTGCCGGGCCAGGCCGCTGCCAACGGCTTCGAGTTCGAGTCCGGCCTCTTGGGCCGCTTCCACGGCGCCGCGCACGGTCTTACCCACGAACGACGGCACTTCGATACCGCCCTGCTCGACATCCAGCACCACAGTTCCCGTCGCTGGCAGCTTCGGCTGCGCTGTCGCAGCAGTGTCTGTTGAACTTGGAGCCTCCAGTCGCGCGGGACCATGGCCAGCCGAATCTGGAACTGACGGGCCGGGGACCGGCTCGCTCTGCCGCATCGCCGCTTGGACTACATTCCCGTCCCCGCCGGCATTCGCTGGCAGGAGTCCTGGTGCCACGCGCTGCTTTCCAACCCTCGGCTGCGCGGACGCTCCGTCCACCTCCGCCGTCTCCAGCGGTTCGCCGGGATGATCTGGCGTGCCTTCTTCCAAGTCTTTATCCTTGGCGTGAGAGGCCAGCAGCAGCTGATGGTTTGGCGCGAGCGGCAGGTCGTGCGGCGTGTGCAGATATTCCAATACCTGCTGTGCGACACGGCGAAATACCGGCGCGGACACTTGCCCGCCTTGGTGCAATCCCACGGCGGAATCGAGAATCACCGCGACAACAATCTGCGGATTGTTGAGCGGCGCGAATCCGGCGAACGACCCGATATATTTTGTCTTCGAATACGCGCCGGTCGCAGGGTCGACCTTCTGCGCCGTTCCGGTCTTTCCCGCTGCTGTATAGCCTTCCAGAATCGCTTTACGGCCCGTGCCCTCGAGCACTACCTTCTGCATCATTGAGCGCATCTCGGCCGCGGTGTAACTCGAGATCACCCGTCGGGACGCTCCCGGATGAAAAGCCACCGTCTGCGGCGTGCCTTGCGGCTCCACTTTTCCCGCGACGATCCGCGGCGCTACCCACACGCCATCGTTGGCAAACGTGGAGACCAGTCCAGCTAACTGAAGTGGGGAGATGCCAATCTCCTGACCCATGGAAATCGCGGCAATTGAAACCTTCGACCAGCGGCTCACCGGCTTGGTCAGGCCTCGCGTTTCGCCCGGCAATTCGATCCCCGTCTGCTGTCCAAATCCGAATGCGCGAATGTATCTGTAGAACCGATCTTCGCCCAGCCGCAGCGCGATCTTAATCGCGCCCACATCGCTCGACTCGGCTAGCACGCCCCACACCGGCAACAGACCGTGCGGCTTCGAGTCGCGAATGCGCATGCCGTTGTACACGATCGACCCCATCTGGCAGTCGAACACTTCGTCCGGATTCGTCAGTTTCTCTTCGAGCGCCGCCGAAATCGTCACCAGCTTGAATGTCGATCCCGGCTCGTACACATAGCTCACGGCGCGATTGGTCAACCCGCCGGGCGTGATCTGTTTTCGTAGATTCGGATTGAACGTTGGCCGATTCGCCAGCGCCAGGATCTCCCCGGTGTGCGGATTCTCCACGATCACCGTTCCCGCGATGGCCTGCGTGTCGTGAATCGCCTGGTCCAGTTCCTTCTCGGCGATGTACTGGATGTTCTTATCGAGGGTCAGCACCAGGCTGTCGCCCGGCTCCGGCTGTTTCTCGACGTCAGAAAACCACTGCCGGCGAGCGTCTACCGAGATAAACATCTTCCCCGCGCGTCCGCGCAGTTCGTCATCGAACGCATGCTCAATGCCGCTCTGGCCTGAATCCTCCATGCCGACGGTCCCCACCACCTGCGCCGCCAGATCGCGTGCAGGATAAAAACGCTTCGGCTCTTTTTGGAAATGAATGCCCTGCAGATTCAGCGACTTGATGCGCTCGATGGTTTCGTCATCAGCCTTGCGCGCCACCCAGCAAAACGTTTTATGGTTGCGGCAGTCGGCGAGCACTACATTGTGATCCTCGCCGGTGATGCGCGTAATCAGGGAAACCGCCGTGGGCAGGTCTTTTACTTCGGTGGGGACGGCAAAAGCTGAGTCCACCAAAACGGACATCGCCAATTCATGCCCGGCTCGGTCATAGATCACACCGCGCTTGGCGGAAAGCGGAATCTCGCGTTGCTGCTGGTGTTCGGCCTGCTTCACAAAGCTGCCGTAACAAAAGATCTGCAAATAAATCAGCCGCCCGCAAATCACCGCGCACCAGAACAAGAGCATTCCGCCCAGCAGGTAGAGCCGGGCATTCTTGCCGAGGTTGGAGTCAGTAGCCATGTGGCCGTTCTAGACAAACATGGCGGACCACCGTGCAGGCGGACCGCCAAATAGGTTCGTGTGGGGACAGCCGCCCTCGGCTGTCCGCCGAGCCCAGCTCGGCGTTTTGTGCCGCGATCTCTACTGTCCCGCCAGCACCATCACCGGCTCCGCGCTCGCCATCACCGGCGCGTTCGAATCCGCAGCCGTGCTATCCAGACGAATCACCTGCCCCGGTTCCGGAGGCACCAGACCCATGCGCCGCGCCATCACGTCAATTCGTTCCGGATCGCGCAACGACGCATCCTCCGTCCGTAGCGCCCGGTTCACTTCGATCAGGTCATTGAGCTCGCGCTTCGCCGATTCGATCTGGTAACCATATTCAATCGCGCGGAAATGTTGCCAAGCATAGCTAAAAACCAGAAGGAATAGGCAAGCCAGCGCGGTGCCAAACTGCCTCATCTCGCGATTGCGTCCGGGATCTTCCACCTTCACCAGCCGCGAATTGTCGATCGCTTTGGCAAAGTAGATTTCCGGTGTTCCGGTGAAGAAGGTATTTCGCCGGGCCGTCGGAATCGCACCACGAATTACCGCCGCCGCTGCCGCCATTTATGCCGCCCCCACGAGAACCGGTTCACTCTGTATCTGTGGAATCTGCAGCTCAAAAAGCTGCCGCAGCTCCATTTCAACAGCGATCTGCTTCTGTAGAGCGCGCCGTTCGGCCCGCTCCACCGTCGCCATCAAGTCCTTAATCAATGTGCCCGTGTACATTTTCCAGCCTCAGATTTGGATTCCTACCACGGAACCCTTAACGTCTTTGTAGCTCCGCCGTCTCGGCGGCTGCGGATCTTTATTTCCGTCCGCTCTTTATTCCTGTCCGCTCTTTTCAGAACCTGAAGGCCCGGCACGCCATTACAGCTGTGCCGGGAACTCCGGCAGGTTTTCCGGAGCTAAACTTTTTCCGCCGCCCGCAATTTCGCGCTGCGTGCCCGCGGATTGCGATCGCTCTCTTCTTCTGTTGCCGTCACAGGCTTCTTCGTCAGCAAACTGAAGTAACCCTGCTTCGCGCCCTCTCGGAGGGCATCCTTTACGATGCGATCCTCCAGCGAGTGAAAACTGATCACCACCACGCGTCCTCCTGGCTTCAGAATCCGGGGCGCCGCATCCAGGAGCACCCTCAGATCGTCCAGTTCGCGGTTTACGAAGATTCGGAGCGCTTGAAAAGTTCGGGTCGCCGGATGAATTCGCCTTGACTCAGAATTCATTGGCCGGGCCGCGGCTGATATGACATCCGCAAGATGTGCGGTAGATCGTATCGGCCGCGACCGGACAATGGCTCTGGCGATTCTCCGCGACCTCCTTTCCTCTCCGAATTCGTAAATCACAT